>WLWD01001133.1_pt1:0-22500 | contig 164700 bp, 120 predicted proteins | sample 6712731 | NCBI WGS metagenome assembly WLWD01 (sample SAMN12718690, study PRJNA576275) | sponge metagenome | isolation source: marine sponge | host: Mycale hentscheli | place: New Zealand: South Island, Marlborough, Capsize Point | collected 2014-11-01
GGGGGGGGGGGAGATGAAAGGATTTGAGAAATCACACAACTTATCTTTTGCCACACCCAAAAAATAATAAGTTTGCCGTTTACAGTGTGATATCGACATCACATATGGAGTTGGCATTTTCTGTGAGCCTGCAAAATAATTTTCATAGGTGAGTTATGCCTAGTGACAATTTTTTCTATGCCACCATGAGAGTGGGGAAAACCTGCATGTGTTTGTCTTCTGGTATTTGATCCATTACAGCCTACTACTAGGATATGGCAGTGACGTTCAGTACCGCACGCTTGTTAATTGGTAATTAGGCAAACCTTATATTTGTGTGTATTATTCCCAGACCTCGTCCCCATGCACATAGCGATGAATGGTTACATGGTAAAGGGTCTGCCTCCACAAATTCATACAAAAGACCCTTTACCCATTGTATGTGGTTCCACAGATACCGTATTGAGTGTCTCACAGTAGACCCTTGCACGCGAACCCACTGCAGAACAGTCCCACGCTAGTAGCCCAATGTGTTGGCTGGCTGAATAGGTACAAGTGAGTATATATGCAAACATGGTCTTAAGATAGACCCTTAATTCGTTGCAGCAGTTGTTAAAGGGTGTGGCTAATGCGGGAGACTATGTATACATGTGAGAAATGGATTAACAGTCATTCTGTCATATGAGACACCGGTGACACATAAAGAAGCAGAGAAAACCGCTATAAATTTTGGATCCACAGCATTATACATCTTACCCCTATTATACATCTTACCCCTATTATACATCTTACCCCTATTATACATCTTACCCCTATTATACATCTTACCCCTATTATACAGCTTACCCCTATTATACATCTCACCCCTATTATACATCTCACCCCTATTATACATCTCACCCCTATTATACATCTTACCCCTATTATACATCTTACCCCTATTATACATCTTACCCCTATTATACAGCTTACCCCTATTATACATCTTACCCCTATTATACATCTTACCCCTATTATACATCTTACCCCTATTATACAGCTTACCCCTATTATACATCTTACCCCTATTATACATCTTATTAACATGAATCAAAGCTCGGGCTTTATTTTCCTTTGGCTTAGCCTGACAAATTTGAAGTCGGAGAATCAAGATGTCAACAGGTGTTAATTATACTGGCTGTAAAGGTGGCACTTATATTCGATATGTGTGTGTATTACATGAAGACTCATGCCCACTATTTTTTTTCCTTTCTATCCTCTCACATTCATAATCACTCAGAGAAATTATGGAAAATGGTGGAAGATTTGTCCATCTGCTCCTCAGAAGTTGTCAAAGATTGCTCCGAACTTCATTAGTGAAGATTTTGTAGGTACGTATTGTAAATAACTTCTTCATTACCCAAACTCATTTTATAGAATTTAGCAAAGACTTTGCAGGAATCAAACACCGATTCATAATGCAATAAAATGGATTCCCATCGCCTAACTGTATTCAAAATAATATGTTATTTAGCAAAGACATCGTTGATATGTAATTTTTAAAATCCCATTTGTGTGTTAAAGTTCCGCACTAAGACTTCAGAATCCCATTTCCAAACTGAATATAGGTATGTGATAGACTTTAGTTAGACATCATGGTATATAATTTCAAGAAATCCCATTCCCAAACTGAATATATTTAATATTTGTTAGAATTAAAATTTGACAAGCCAATCATTCCCACGTGTATCAATATCTACGAGACGTATCATCCCGGCAGTGTGGTCAGAATCCTAGCATGCAACGCCACTTCTAAAGACAATGCTCCAGGGCAGGTCAAGTAAGTGCTTATTCCAAGTTTAAGTTTGTAATGAGACTCATTGTTTGTGTGTTGTTTATCTCAGATGGGTTACTCTGTGGTCAGGTCCTCCACAATGCAGTCAAATCCCTCAAGCCGTGAGAAAGTTTTCTCCTCCATTACGACAGATTTCCTTCCCCACCAAGTACGTGACAGTTGCACCAAGTCCAGTTGTAGTCCCTTTAACTTGTGTCCATTTACTTGTTGTGATTAATGATTAATCTATTTTAGCATCTCGTAGCAGTGATCAAGATAATAAGAATTGCTTTTGCATTACAACTTTGTAATGTGTGTGTGTGTGTGTGTGTGTTAGTTCTATTCGTCTGGAGTTCAACTCGGAGGAGTGTCAGTACTATACTGAACTGGACGCTGTAAAGCTCGTTGGGAAGGCTCAGACTGGTACGTATTTATACCAAAAGGATAGTATAGGACTGGGTTTTGTAATAGTAATAACAACCAATATTAAAAGCTGATTTCAAAGACTAGTCATTTGATTACAGATTTTTTTTTTAGCTATAAAAATATTCAGACCTAATTGTCTTCCTCAAGCTGTATCATAACATGCAATATTAGATGTAAATTTTTTAATCCATATAGAATATCTGAATTACCTGTCGCTCTTCACGACAGGCACTCAGCTACTAAAGCATGGCTGAGTTTTTAAATTCAAGTCTGGTAAAGGTGTGGGCGGGTAAGGCTCCGTCCACCACGGTATTGCTCTGACCACCACGACGTTGAACTGCCAGATGCCAGTACCGAAGTACCGGAAGCACGGTAGATCACCAGTGACTTCACCAATACGTAAAGCCTCTAGTGAATCGCTGCCACCAGAGACTCCACCAAGTAGCTAGCTACCCGCCCTGACTGTTAACTCAGGTTGTGGGAAAACAAGTTATGGGGAATCTGATGATACGCAGGCGTGTCGAGGGTTTTAAGCCAGAAGACACGCATGCGCAGGGAAAGATGAAAAGGGGTCAAACCGGAAGTCCGGGGTACAACTCAAAACATGCATGCATAATACTGATGACGTGACTACATTTACGAATACACTCATGCACTGATGAATAAACTATGCTAATAAATGATAATAACGTTCAATATGACACACACACAAATGTTCACCGTTTGCTCTCTTCTCTCTTCTTCTTTATCTTCTCCTCTCTCTCTCTCTGTCGTCTTCTTCTCTCTTTTGCCCACAAAAGGGTATTTAATACTATAGAACGACTCGCAGTAGCTTCTTGTGGTTAGAAGAGAACAAGCATTTCTAAGAAGTAATTGTTCAGGTTTAATCTAACGTTGAAGCAAGAATTAGTACCAGAAGAAACTGAGAGCTATCCTCTTAATTTGTATTTTTTTACCTGTATTTGTGTATCAGGAACCACATGCCATCCATGCATAGTGTATATAACACACGCTCCATTTTTCAATTGTTCACTACTAATCCTGCCTTTGTTGCTCACCAATAATCACAACATTAATACTAATACTAGTGGTGCGCTCGAATAGCGCAAATGCATGGCGAGCGAGCAGACTCTTTTTACAGAAAAATAGGACAGAAATTACATCTAACTGTAGTGCACAGTGTAACCCTTTCCATTCTCAGTTAGCATCAGAGAATCTAAAGTCTCTGATCCCAGACTAAACTAACAGAATTACCTGAATAAACTTCGAAAGCAGTGACAAAAAAGCGCAGCTTGACAAGGACTTCACAATTGTTTCAAGAAGAGAGTAGCTGTAAACATTTTGGTTGAAACAAAGTTGCGTAGGCAGTGCAGCGGGATTCTCCGTGCTCGTTAATTGAAAAATACTGGAACTGTGAACGCTTTACCTAACTTACGTAATTAGAAGCGCGGGCGAAAACAGAAGTCTCACGTACCCCATAAACAGATAAATAAATATAGCGAAATCTCGATTGAGTTACCCCTGATAGTGTCTCGCTCGCTTCGCTCGTTCGCCAATAATAATTTAATAGGAAGAAGTCGAAATATCGGGTTAAGTTATAATTAACAATATTGGCTGTTAAAAAGAGAAAAAATTGCTATTATTATAATTTAATAGTTTGTTTTTCCCAATTGTTGTTTGTGCAGCAATCGGAGCAATAGTGGATCGAGGATTAGGGTTCAAAGTTGACTTGACCACAAAACTGCTCAAGAATCTCTCCCTTCTAGATCGGCAAGTATCCACATCTAGCGAAGATGGAGACGATGACTTTGAAAAGTGGGGATTGTGGGCTTCACTTCCGGTGAGGGGCACATAGGAGTGGCTGCAGGTGTACAGTTTGTTTATTTATAATTAAATATGTTCGCACAGATATATCAGTAATAATAGTCCAGTACTTCTGATAGCTGATAGATGTCCATACTGATTGCTGACTCTGTACACAATGTAGGATAACTTTGTACTTAACAATTTATTCTACTGAAATATACACGAGTATTGTTTGCTTGTTGTTGTTGTTTTTTCCTGACTAGGATGAATTGATTCAACTTGTTTTCAGTTATTTGGACATCATCTCCCTCTGCAATGTGGCTCAAACTTGCACGTAAGTGAGATTAACTTGTTGGCATACAGGAACGGACTAATGATAAGTTAATTGCACGCAGCTGAAATTAATAATAGAGAATCACAAGAATCAACAGTTGTGTTACTTTAAGAGCATGTAGGTTACTCCATGAGCTCATGGAGGTATGACTGGTAGACACATTCTGCAGGTGTGCTCAAAATTAATAGTTCTTTTGTAATTCATTCATTCATTCATTCATTCACTCATTCGCTCACTCATAAATTCGTATTTTGTTAAATATTAGGTTACTGCTGAAGAATGCGTACGATCCATTGTTATTCTCTGACCTGGACTTGCAGTCACGATGGAACACAGTGAGTTACATGAGCACACACATACATACTATTTCTCATAACTTTAGCTTGCTATCCTCGGTTGCTTGTAGAAAAAAATATTTAACATGTATAGCTCAAGTAATGAATCGATTATCTTTCGCAACTAGAAACAACCAGAATATCAACTTTACAGCAACGTCTGCCATGTTCATGATTGATTGGTCAGAGACAAGTCAACTGACTGACCGACAGATGAGAAGGAAGTATTTTAACCTGTGTATATTGTAGCAGCCTCTCTTTGCTGTTGTAGCTTAAAATTTGATTTATAAGTTGAAACTGCTGGGTTTTGTTTAAAGCCATACGTTGGTTGTTAGTACGGATGATATTGTTTCTTTTCAGCTGAGAATGGCTGCATTATTATCATTTTCCTATTATGTTATTGAGAATGTATAAAACATATATAGTAGGTGCCAAAAAAGGTTTGGATTCCGTTCCGTAGTACGGCCATAAAACGGTAGTTTTTTCACCGTAGTTTTTACTGTCGCGTTCCGTACCGTTTATAGAAATGGCCGACACAGTTTACTAAAACGGTAAAAGACAGTTAACTTTTCTGTCGATTCACTGATCTTTTCTAGCTAGGACCTCTTCCATAGCTATATCAGGCCTTGTATCAGTGCTACAGGGATAGTGACGGCTTCATTTTTTTAACTCCAAAAGCTCCACGCCAGGAGCCTGTAAACAAAAAATCAGAACGATTTATTAATAAACAATTTTTGATATTTCTTTGAGCGAGGCATGCAGTGAATGAGAAAAATTAAAATGGTAACACGGTCGAACAGAACGGCTGTATTTTACCAAACAGTGTACCAATTTTCCCCCTTTTTTTAATTGTGAGATGGCCATTCGACACAATGGAATACAAAACTTTTTTTGGTGCCTATTGTAGGATGAACCAACATGTGTAAATACCTTTATTGATTGCATAAATATGTGGGAAAGGTTTAGATTCCACTTCCCACTCCTTTCTCTGAATATTGCCATAATTCTTCCCTATTTAACAGAACGTGACAGAGTTGTGTCCCCGTGTGTTGATTCAGGTAGACAATGTGGCTTTATTGAGTCTGACGTCGAGGTGTAGTCATCTTCAGAGACTCAACCTCTCCTGGACTGGAGGAGGCGGTCTACTCACAGAAGACTCATTCTGCAGGTACGGGGAAAATTAGCGACCATTTATGTGACATTAAATTATTTGATTCATGCTTACATATTCATTCATTCATTCATTCATTCATTCATTCATTCATTTGTCCATTTATTCATTCATTCATTCATTCATTCATTCATTCACTCATTCACTCATTCACTCATTCATCTTTGCATGCATGCATACATACATACATACATACATACATACATACACACACACACACACACAGTCTGGATCTTACTGTATAAAGTGTTTGTTGCGCTGTTTGTTGTGTGAATTAGTTTCATAGAGGAGAGTGGGAGAGAACTACTAAGCTTGCGTCTAGCATGCTGCCAGTACATCTCAGAGAAGGCACTGAGTACGGTTGCCAGACTCTGCACACAGCTGGAAGGTAACACACAGACGTACAATAGCAAGATCATTTATTTAGATTTTTGTTTGTTTTAGAGTTGGACCTACAGTCATGCACTCAGTTAAGGGAGGCAGCTTTGATCCACATAGAATCCATGAGTAACTTGCGGAGACTTAATCTCTACGGTTTGGTGCTCACTTCAAGAGCAGTCATGGGAATTGGGTATGTCCTCAAGTTACTAGCAGGAGTAATATTTGTGTGAGGGTGTAAGTAGCAAGTCAGTATGTATAAGATTAAATGCAAGCACAGCAAGTTTAATCAACTTACTCATTTATAAATATTTACTCAGGGATACTTTAATCAAATGCTGCTGTATTAAATGTGTATTATGAATGCTCCTAATGTATGTTACATTGTCTCTATCAAGTACACTATGTTCAGAGACACAAAGTTGCCTCCCCTCCCCCCTCGTGATATTTCAATATTTCACGCTTGTTATTTCTTATAGCAACCGGTCAAGTTTTACACTTTTCATTACGGTTAATGAATACAATTAACCAGAGTTAATGGAGGGAGGGGCCTGGCTACCTGCTATGTCCATGCACATGCGGCAAAAGCTACATGCACGAGGTTAGCGTACGAAGCAGAGGGTGAGAGAAGGCATCTAAGAGAGATATCCACTGAAATCCACGAAGCAGAGGGTGAGAGAAGGCATCTAAGTGAGATATCCACTGAAATCGCTGCAGTAGCAACATAGTTTTTCACCTACCCACCCACACCACTCTATTTGGTGAAGCAACCTGTGATCGGTCCACTTAAGCCAAAAAAAAAAAAATCATACATCAAACAAACAAGAAAAGAAAAAAAAATTATATAATATATATTAATAGCTGAAAACCTATCAAAAAGGGTAAGGACATGTATATACTCCCCTCGAGTATAAACCCCCCAAAAGAATGAGGGGGACAGGCGCAAAGCAACAGTAATTAAGGGATTAACAGCAGTTAACAGCAATTAACACTGGATCTACAACCAGGTGGGCAAGGCCAGTTCATTAAGTAAGGCATAGCTGGCTTAGTGGACCTCCCTCCATATATAGACAAACGGCCAACATTAGCTGGTTTTTACGGCAACCTTCCTCTAGTGTAGCCTACCCAACCTGGTTAGAACAGCTTCTAAAATAACAGCTGGGTTTGGGGAACTATACAGCCAACTTTATACCTATGTGAGTTAAAGGGTGGCCGCACATAGCAACGCACACTGCCTGTAGATCCGGACATTAATTTATTCCCCGCCAATACCCTACCATTCGTAATTTATTCCCCGCCAATACCCTACCATTCGATAATGCCCCGATAGTAGCAGAAGTATACTTTGCAAAGTTGTGGTGTTTTAGTTTAGCTTCTTGTTGTCTCATAGCAACACTCCATATGTCGTCTTAGCTCATGCAGCAAGGTGCGCCAGGCTGCATCTCCTCCTGTAGCCGTTCTCTGGGCTCTGCACACCTGAACTCAAGCGGGTGGATCCAGCAGGCTCGATTTCTGAGGAGCGAAGACTTCCCAAGCTGCGCAGATCTAATACCTTCACCTCTGGCTATCTCCAAGAAACTGCTCTCTCTTCTGACTCTCTTGTTATTGTTGTATTTACTCTTGATATAGGCGAGCTCTTTTTAGAACCCGTACAAACCAATTGAAAAAAAAATTGCTCGCTTACTGGTAGTACGAGACATGGGGGCGGGGATATTTCTTAAGAATTGTGAATGGAATTAAAGTTCCAAATTTTGTATCAGTTTTTCTTGGAATGTAATAATGAGAATGACATTTTTTTTTACACGGGTAAACCTAAAAAAAATGAACTGCACCACAACGTGAATTTTTCAATATCTTAAAATTGCAAATAAATGGAAAAGAACTCGTTGTCTTGCACTAGAGTATCGGCTTGGCTAGTAGTGCACCAAATTGCGGAGCTCCAACTTACCACACCAATTCAAAAAAGTGCTACAAAGTTTTATAACCGGGCCCCATTATTTCCTCCAGAGTTGCTCTACAATTAGTGAGCGGCGCCTTCGGCAGGTACTTTGTCCTTGTGTTGTAGTGGAGAAGCCCCTGTAAGTATACAATAGTAGTAATCATGCATAGCAACCATCAGCAAAAAATTGCGTGGGCGGTGTGCGGCCACCCTTAAGGTCCTAGTACAAGTACAAAATACAGTGAAGATATCTGGGGTAGAATAAACCACTTCAGCACTCTTGGGCTCTCTGGCTGGTGAAAATAAATTAGACTGCTCGTGAAATATTTCACCATATCACACTCTGACTCATGTAATAAGTACTATGTATCTAAACTATTGTGTCTTTTGCTAGGAAATGTTCCAAACTTGAACACTTGAACTTAGGAGGCTGTCAAAAAGGAGGCTATAGTGATTACAGTGACATGCTGTATCCCATGTTTGCAAGGTTGCCGTGAGTTATTAATTCAAGAGTCAACCCATTCCTAGATTCATGATACTGTATGTACTTTTCTATAGGAACTTGATATCCATAGATTTATGGCGAGGGAGTGAGATAATGAAGAATGTAATTGAATCAATAGCAAACAATTGTCCCAATCTAGAAGAGCTAGATATAGGGTGGTGGTAAGTTAATGGAATGTTTTTTTATGAAATATTTTATAAATTTTTTTTTCTTTTTCTTCTAATTAGCCCAGTTACAGGAAGATATGAATTTCCTTGTGAACTTTTGTGTTCCAAGTGCCCAAAGCTTAGAAAGCTTTTCCTTACAGCTGGAAGGTATGTATGTAAGTTGATAAGCCCCAAACAGGCATGTTGTTTTACTTCTTCTTGTCTTCTGTCTGTCTGTCTGTCTGTCTGTCTATCTATATCTTCCTGCCTGTCTTCCCATCCGTCTATCTGTCTGTCTATCCATCCGTCTGTCTATCTGTCTGTCTATCTGTCTGTCTGTCTGTCTGTCTATATCTTCCTGCCTGTCTTCCCATCCGTCTATCTGTCTGTCTATCCATCCGTCTGTCTATCTGTCTGTCTGTCTATCTGTCTGTCTATCTGTCTGTCTGACTATCTGTCTTCTCTCTATCTGTATGTCTGTCTATCTGTTTGTCTGTCTGCCCGTGTAATATGATACATAACATACTTTAACAAAACAGGACACTCCTTTACTCCGATTTTTTTATTTATCTTAAATCAAACATTGTATACTATTTAGGTATGTTGATGATCAAGACATGTTCTCTATTGCCAAGCATTGCAAAGACATGGAGCAGCTTGATATTTTAGGATCAAATAGAGTTTCAGAACAAGGAATTGTCAAGTAAGGATGACCTTAGGATAATGTAACTAGCTACAACACTATGTTGTCAATGCTACATAGCTAAGTGTTAGGATAACTCTCTTTACAAAGGCCCGCTTAGGGGGGAAATTTTTGATCCTTATAGAGAGCTTTGTAGCTAGTTGAAGGCTTCCAGTAGAGAGATATGACCAGGCGAAATCTATTTTATAGCTAGTTGAGGGCGTCCAATAGAGACATGGCCAGACCAAATGTATTTTATAGCTAGTTGATGGCTTCCAGTAGAGATATGACCAGGCGAAATAGCTAGTTGAAGGCAGTAGAGATATGGTCAGGCCAAATCTATTTTATAGCTAGTTGAGGGCATCCAATAGAGACATGGCCAGACCAAATGTATTGTATAGCTAGTTGAAGGCTTCCAGTAGAGATATAGCTGGGCCAAATCTATTTCACTTCCTTTAACTTGACCTCCAGTACCAGAGCTTCACTCGATACATTTTGGGGGCAAGTTAGCTGCTTTCAGAGATTATTTATTATATTATGTTTATATATAGTTTATTGTGTTCTATTTATGCTGGTTATTGTTGAAAGTCAGGTTGCTTTTCAGAGTCCCTTTGTAGAGAGTTTCGACTATAGTTAAGTAATGTTATACATTGTTGACCGTAGGGAGTTAAATCCACCAATGATAGCTAGTTACTTTTTCAACAGAGAATTAGTGCATGCTAGTATTGGTTGTGGCTATGAAATGATCTCTTCAATGGCAATTCTTTAGTTATGTTATGTTAGCTGATTTCGAAATCTAAATATCTCTCAGCTGTAGCTATACCAAATTGAAAGCACAGTATCACTTAATTATAATGTTTAAAAAAAATTCCACTAAAGACGGCAGAACTTTTCAGTTCTTCTAGGACCTCTTTGAGCCCTGGTATTTTCTCCAGTGACTTTGACTCCATTCACCATTTCTTGAAGAAATCCCTAAATAGCCAGCTTTGGCAATAGCTTTTCCCTAATGCTTAGCTTTATTAGCTTTTATTAGCTTTTTTTTTTGTGTGTGTGAAGAAACCAAAAAAGTTACTCAGTTTTTACACTTGAAATCTTCCCCCCCCCCTCCCCTCCTAAGAAAAAGATCCTGTATGAATTGCTGAGATAGACAAAAACAAATGTTATTAAAATTAACAAGTCGTTGGTAATAATGAAACAAACAAGCAAAAAATGATAATTTAATAGCATAGCTTTTGTTTAATGGTTGCTGTATTTTTTAATAAGTAGTAATTGTTATGTTTCAATCCAGGATTGCCAAGGAATGTCGGAAGTTGATCTTCTTTGATGTCTCCTTCTGTGGGCAGCTGACTGACGACGTTGTGAAAAGATTAAAAGTCAACTATCCTCATATCTGTTTTAAAAAGAGCTTTCAGTAGCCCAGTATTTATTTATTCTCCACATAGCATAGCAATGGGGGGTTTTTGTTGTCAATTTCACTAGTTTTTAAATCAAATTATATGGAAATATTATTAGCTAATATATTATGTTTCTTAATTACAATCATGATACCTTAGTCAGCTGTCATAAGGAAACCCTTTACCTGATATTAGCAATTAAACTTATTTGCGTTTCATACAGAGATTTTAGACATAGCTAGTAGTTCTAGCTAATGTTACAAAAGCCTAAGGACTGGAAGACGTAGTTGTTTGCTTTATTTGAAATTAGCTATAGCTATAGCTTACAATACATGTAAGTTAAAGTTTAATTGTGTATCATGATCAGTAGAGCAAGGCTTGGCATCCAGTGATATAGTATGGTTACTGGAATGGTTTTCAAACCAAAAAAAAACAATTGGGACTGCTTCCCAATAAGCTATTGTATACATACTACCAGTACAAATTCATACTAACAATAGCATAACTCTCGAACGTTCTTTAATTGTTGTTGTTTTTTTGTTTACTTTTTTGTCTGGAATTCACAGAAGAGGGAACGGATTGTTGTGAACCAGCAGCTATACACAGTACATGTGTTCGCTCAATAAGGATAGTGTAAGCATGCATTGTAGCTATATTCATAAAAAAGTAGCTAATGTCAGGGTCAATGGCTTCTTATATCAAAAGGAGCCATATTGCTCCTTCTGGGCAATGACCTGCAATAATTTAGTAAAAAATTGTTTTGTCACCATTGATACATAATCCAGTCCCAGCAAATGTGGGTATACTTTGCATGAAACACACTTTGGCACTTTTTGTACACAATTACAGCATAGGCAGCAAAATTGGAGTTGACATTCACACGTACAAAGAGTTGAAAGACAGCTAAAATCGATTGAAATGGCCGGATACCAAAAGCTCTCTACAAGCTATTATAGGTGTGGTAAATTATGTGCGTGTAGGGGTATGACGACCATTACCTAATTTGATTTCGATTGTCAGTTTTCACAGTTTGAATTGGCGGACATGGACTGGTTAAAAGAAAGGGCCTTTTGTTATGTTTGTAAAGCACCCTACCGAGATATTCCTAAAGTTCTCCCGGGTTGCCTCCACGTCTTCTGCTCGTCGTGTTTGCACAAAATACCGTTCACCTATACCAGTCAAGAATGCGAAGGTAAACCCGGAGGAGACGAAGACGTTAAAGGAAGCCCCAGCGTCCGCGAGAGTGGCTTAGGGGAGAGCTGTAAGAGTACAAGAAGCGCTGACTCAGCTCTGGCGGAATCAGATGGCTATTCTGTATCTCCCTCCTCGGGACCTTTGAAGGCTCCTTTACAAAGGTCGAATTCTCTTTTTGAGAATAATTCAGTGCTTGCAAGAAACAGGCAAACCTCAGACACTCTTATTCTTTCTGTTAGCTGTCCAAAATGTGACAGGCCCAGCACCATCCCCCATCGAGGAATATCGGGGTTAAGAACGGATTATTTAGCTATGGGTTTGGTCAATACCTACGAGTCCGCAGTAATGCTTCAATCTAGATCATCAACTTCTAGTTGTGACCAGTGCGTGGAAGACACACCCGCTGTGTCATATTGTGTCGACTGCTCGAAACTAATCTGTGAAGACCATTCGAAATGCCACACCATGTGGGAAGAATTCGCTAACCACCAAGTTCACCCTCTCAGCTCGATGCTTTTTGGCGATAACAATACGAAGCGCCGAGATTCAGCCATCGTGAAGCATCTGAAGCCTTCTTTTCGTTTAGGTGAGTTTCGCTGCCCACGACATAGAGGAACCAGCGATGACTGTGTGAAGTTTTTCTGCAAATCTTGCTGTGATCTGATGTGTGTAAACTGCACCATAAGCACTCACAGGTCTACGGAGCACAGAAGCGAGTTCATAACACCAGATTACCTCTCCGAGAAAAAGAAACTAGTGAGCGATTCTCTTGACAAGCTGTCTACCATCTTTCAGGACCTGGATGTCGTATCTGCTGATATTGGGGCTAAAACTAACACTATTGCTCAAACTGGGGATGAAGCAAAGAACAAAATCAACCAAATTTTCTCGGAAATAACCAAACTCCTTGAAGCTCGCAAGAAGGTTTTGTACGATGAAATTGATGAAGTACATAAAGACTCCCTATCTCAGCTGTCCCAATGTACTAAAGAAGTGAACCAACTCAAAGATCACATCAGGGAATGCCAGGACTTCATACGAGGGAATTTAAGCTGTGAAGGAGATCTGTCATCATTAACTGTCTCAGATGTCATTTCAAGCCACACCAAAAGTATAGCTTCTGAATATAAGGACATCATACCTAAGGTGAAAGTTCCTGTCCAAAGCATGATGGTCACCTCTACGAGATATGAGGAGCTGAAAGATGCTATATCAAAGTATGGTGGCGTGCACGCTCTCCCGTCATTGCCTCTTGCACAGGATAAGCAGCGATTACTGCCTCTTGATCTTCGGGGAAAGAAAGAGGATGCCTTCAGCAAAACAATCAGCCAATCTATGGCCTCACTGGAGATATTCAGCAGAAATCTTCAGGACAGCATCACTAAAGGATACGTGTATTCCCCTCCAAGACTGTCTCCACCGTCTGGCCCTCAAACACACGATGATTTGTCCAGTCCTGTCATGATCAATCTGCCCAAGGTAGCTGGTGTGCATGTGCGAGCGATTGAGAATGTCTCCAAACCCAGTGGTATCAGAATTGACCGTTGGAACTCCAATATTGTAGTTTGTTCCTTTGGAGCTCACCAGATTATTTGCTTAGATCAGATGGGAAGGGAGATCTATCGAATTGGAGAAGAAGGTGACCGCAATGGACAGTTCCTTTACCCACAGAACAGTGTGGTGGATAGCCAGGGTCGGACCCTAGTGGTCGACTCTCTTTACCGAATTCAAGTCTTTGATCGAAGCGGCAAGTTTGTAAAATCGATCGGCCAAAAAGGTAAGGGTCGAGTTCAGTTCAACGATCCTGTTGCAATAGCCATTGGATCTAACAAGAAAATATACGTGCTTGAAAGGCACAATCAAAGGATTCAAGTTCTTAACAGCAATTTCACCTTTCACAGTTTCATCGGCAAAGCTGGTCGAGGGGAGTGTGAGTTTTATATGCCGAATGACATGACCATTGGTGGGTGTGGTCACATCTATGTGGCAGACACAGGAAATCACAGGATTCAAATTCTTTCCAGTAATGGAAACTTTCTCTTTGTGATCGGCAAGAAAGGAACTAATCCTGGAGAGCTGAATCATCCGTCTCATATTTGTGTTGGCTGTGACGAGATTTGTGTTTCAGAGGAAGGTAATCATCGCGTATCAATCTTTAGCATGAAGGGGTATTTCTTGCAGTCTTTCGGCCAAAAGGGGAGTGGTGAGAGGGATTTCTATCGACCTGCAGGCATTGCTATAGATCAGAACAGAACAGTGTATGTGTGTGATTCTAAAAACAATAGAATACAAATATTCAAATGAGAAGCCATATTTATCATTGTGATCTATTGTACGTGTGTGTATGTGTGTATCTATGATTATTGGAGTACTATTGTGTATTTACTAATTTGAACTAAACAATTACCATACTGGGAATGGGTTGAATGCATGGGGGGATCATTATACTGCTTGGGATATATGGCTCAAGGATCACCTGACAAAATATATTAGCAAATCAAGCATCAAAGTTATGTAAGTTTGAATGGTTAACTGATCAGTCATTTGATTTGACTTATGAATTCAATCAATATGATAGGAATCCATCAAAAAAAGCTCATAATTAGATGACTTGATGCATTATACTGAAGAGTATCAATCTCAGCTTTGTACAAGCTTACTTGCACAAACCAGAGGTGTAAAGATAATTAATAATGAAAAAGGGAAAGGTCACCCCGCCCACCTCGCGCTCCCCGCCCTCTCAAACTTAGCGGGGAGCGGCATTATTTCGCGTAAACTTTGTGGACCGTTGTAGGTGCGGGTGATGCATCTGCGATTTCTACTTCGGTTCGCTGTGTTCGGTGATTAGGGGGAGTGCGTTGGTCTAGGTTTAGCGGGGGAGAATATGTCCAGTGTAGCAGGGGAGAGTGAAGCTGAGGATGATCCTATGCTTTTGCATAGGGGTCTGAAACGACCGCCTTACAAAGGTTCTGAAGCCAAGAAAATCAAAGAGAGCTGGGAGCTTGATTCAACCTGGAAGAAAGGAGTCCCTCCGGTCATTACCATGAGCAAAGGAGGAGTCTGCATAGCTGCTATATTTGGTTTCATAAGCTTAATCATCGCACTAGGCCTGGGCTACACAGCAGGTTTCTTGGTGGGACATTACTTGCAGCCTGCACCAGACACCAGACCTACCAGTTATACTCAAGCAGCCCCAAAACTGGCTAATCCTCCTGTTACCAGTTTTGTAGAGCAAGTGGACTCAGTAGTCATGGACAAGAATAACAGTCAGTATAACTGGGGTAGCAAGGTAACTGTCAATGGAAATTCAGTTAAAGTCTCAGAAGTCTTCATCAATAACCTGGATGCTAATGATATTCATGACTATTTAGAGTAAGTGTGTTACTCAATCGTGCAATTATGTTTACTAGATAGATATTAGTTTAAAACTCTTGTTTATTAAGCTATATAGTTTTTGTAACGGGTCAGGAATAACCTTTTACCGTCGTTTGTAGTAAGTTTATTTCTTGCCAATAATGAACCCTCCCCTCCCCCTCAAATTTGGTACTTAGGAAGCTTACAAAATTGCCTCACATAGCTGGAAGTGACTCTAACAGGGACTTGGCTATGGACATCTTCAATGAATGGAAAGGTTACAAGTTTGATAGTGTGGAAGTCATTAACTACACAGTCCTCCTGAGCTATCCCAACAAGGACGATCCAAACTCCCTTCGCCTGAAGGACTCGGGTGGAACTGTTCTGTATGAGTCACACATAAAGGAGGAGCCTCCATTGACTGATGATGAGAAGAAGCCGGGTGTGGCTGCTCCGTTTAATGCTTACTCGGGGAATGGAACTGTTACAGTAAGTTTAGAAATAGTTGTTTGTGTGCGTGCTTTTTTATATCCTTTGCATGCATGATGTTTGCCTATATTATTGTCTGTCCGTCTGTCTGTCAGTCTGTTTGTCTGTCTATCTGTCTGTCTGTCTGTCTGTCTGGTCTATCTGTCTGTCTGTCTGTCCATCTGTCTGTCTGTTCCACCTGCCTTTCTGTTCTGCCTGCCTTTCTGCCTGCCTGCCTATCCATAGCTGGTATCAAGATGGCAGTGCTTCAATTTAAAGCAAAATCAAACTAGAACACTGGCTAATTTAATTGCCAGATATTTTTAGTTTCAACTTCATCTTCCAGAAAGAGTGAGTCACATTTGGTTATGCAGATTCACGCTATGAGTGACACTTCTTAAAGTATCATGAAGTTGCGTACTAATTTATTCTTATGTCAGTTAACTTTTGCAAGCTCGGTGAGGGCAAAGGTTTGCTGAAGAAGGAATAAGTGACTTTGCAACTTTTCCAATAGGTTTTAGTTGCTAAATTAGTGATAGATTGCTTTATAGCTTGCTGACATTATACAATTACATATGTACATTCCTTCTCTGTTAATTTTTCTGGATTATAGTGTCAGAAGTGTTGAGAGTTCAGTTTGGTGGTGCATTATTGTCTATAAGCTTGTTTGCATTCACTTTGAATGAACAGCTTTTCTACTCACACCAGGGCTTTCTAAACTTTGGAGTACCAATACCCGTTCTTTTCAACATTAAGGTTGCTTTTTGTAAACATTTGTATACATGCTTGCTTGCGTTTGCTTTGAATGAACAGCTTTTCAACTCACACCATAGCTTTCTAAACTTTGGAATACCACTTACCCGTTCTTTTCAACATTGAGGTTGCTTTTTGTAAACAATTGTATACACAAAGGAATTGGTATATAAAAAAAAGACTAGTTTGAGCAGATTACAAGGGTTAAATTAAGTGAAATAGTTGCCCTTTCATGACTTTTTTAATTATTAGTTTCTGTCAATCTAAAGTCTCGATGACTTGGATGTTTGGTAGCACTAAAGGAGTGCCAGTTTTTGTTAATTGGTCTCATTGGACTTTGCAATCTTGAATTGGGAAATTTTAGGCCTTTTTAGAGAAGGCTTTATGCCCCCTGAAAAAAGAATTCATGGAAATATCAAATCCTGAAATTTCAAAATAGTGTATTTTACCTCCCTGAAATTTTGCTCTATAAAATACTCTTTCAAATAATAATTACTTTATTTTCATAAGACAGCCAAGGGTTATTTAAATGTCAAATGTCAAATGTAGCCATATTAGTTTATACACTTCAGCTGTTCTGTCATAGTATGAATTGATTGATATAAAAAATTTAATGCGAATGATTTCATATTATTCAGTCATTCAGCTGTTTATTTTTTGTATATCATGTATGTATACATCTATATCTGTATTTATTGCAGCTTTGATATTTTTACTTGAATATTTCCGCATCACGCGAGCGTTCTGTATTCTCCCATATTGTACGGTTTATATTGTACGCTACTTGTAGCGCGCGCGTAGCGAGTAAAATCAATGAAAATTGTATTGTAACCGGTTGAGAAAAATTTCAAAGAAGCAATAAATCACTTATCACACTCATCGTACAATATGGGAATGATATTTTACTCTCACGCCACATTTTCACTCGCCTTTGGCTCGTGAAAATATTTTGCGTGCTCGTAAAATATTTTCCCATATTGTACTCTGACTCGTGCTATAAGTATTATATATATATTTATTTATTGCAGCTTTGATATTTTTACTTGAATATTTCCGCATCACGCGAGCGTTCTGTATTCTCCCATATTGTACGACGGTTTATATTGTACGCTACTTGTAGCGCGCGCGTAGCGAGTAAAATCAATGAAAATTGTATTGTAACCGGTTGAGAAAAATTTCAAAGAAGCAATAAATCACTTATCACACTCGTCGTACAATATGTGAATGATATTTTACTCTCACGCCACATTTTCACTCGCCTTTGGCTCGTGAAAATATTTTGCGTGCTCGTAAAATATTTTCCCATATTGTACTCTGACTCGTGCTATAAGTATTATATATATATGTATATATGTATATATATAATGTATATATATGTATATATATGTATATATATGTATGTATGTATGTATATATATATATATTTTTTTTAATTAATTGATTTTTCTTTCAGGGACCACTTGTGTATGTGAATTATGGAAGAATACAAGACTTCATGTACCTTACTAATGGCACCGTCCTAAAACTGGATCTATCAAAGTATATTTGTATTGCTCGATATGGAGCAATTTTCAGGGGCGACAAGGTAAGCAAGCATTCATCAAAGATTGAAGGACATGTTGTATTAGTGAGATAATAGGTACAGCAATTCTTCATTGTTTGTATAATGATGCATATAGTCTCTTTACATTCATAGCTATGATATCAAGTTTTTGTCGATTTGCCTGCAATAACGTATAGTATGTATAGGTCATATTTGCATCTTCAATTTTACATCGTAGTATTTCCTTTTAAGTTACGACTTATATAATTTCTATGCTTAGGCACATCTTGCTCAGCTCTACGGATGTAAAGGATTATTGATATACTCTGATCCAGCGGACTATGCTCCCAAAGGCACATCAGTCTATCCTGATGGCCCCAGCTTGCCAGACTTTGGGATACAGCGTGGAACCCTGCTTATTACTAATGGGGATCCTCAAACTCCCGGAGTTCCATCAATTCGTATGTTTATATAAGCACTTGTTATATACATATACAAAGTTGTTTATGTTTGTTTGCCTGTTGGTTATCGTAGCTCAGTGGCCGAGTGCTTCTGCATTAGCAAGTAGTCCTAAGTTCAATTCCCTGTGACAGCCAAACATTTTTAATTCCATAGTGTTTAAAAAGAAGCCTGGGAAAGACAGAGAATACATCTATACATATACATATATTATATCCTATTAAATTTAGGAATAGAGTGACCTCATATATTATTAATGCAGTTTGTTATGCCAGAATTGTATGCTTGAAATGTTTCTTTTAAATGGTATAAATATTGTTCCCATGATTTTTTAACGTATAGTGCACTTAGAAGATTTGAGAGACGGGACTACAGAGTAAAGAACTCAAATGTTCACTTAATTTGAAATTATAGTCGTTTCCTTTATTAGCAGAAATTATAAATGCTTATAATTAATTTATTTCAGCTGGCATGTATCGGCGACCTTACTCTGAAGTACAAGACGACAAAGCTGTGCCAACCATTCCTGTTCAGCCAGTTTCTTACGGGGATATAGTTACCTTTATGAATCAACTCTCGGATCACGCTGCTCCAGACGACTGGGTGGGCGGTCTAAACCTCACTTACAACATCGCTCAGGGTGACGATAACACCAAGTAAGTACCAGAGTGAAAATTTGAGTTCTCTAATTTTATCTGTTTTGTAAATGACTTCCATAATGGTGACAATCAGCCAATATCAACTTCTTTAAAAATATCACTTTATAATTTCTTTCTCAGCCTTCCCTTTACTCATTAGATGTATTCTCTCTCTTTCGCAGTGGCAGAACGCTTGTGCGTTAAGCAAGTGGTCTTGGGTTCTATCCCCGGTGGCAGCCTAACATTTAAAAAATTCTGTATTATTTAAAAAGAAATATGTAAAAGAGAGAGAATACATTCGTTAATAGTAGCAGCGTGAACTTTATAACAAAATGTTTGGTTTATGAGCCTTCATAAATTGTGAGGTAAAATACAATTGACAATCATATATATATATATATATATATATATAATAATATATACACACACACACCACACTTAGAAACAATAAAATACACTTCTAATGAGCACACTGATGTTAAAATTTTGACAGGAGTGGGATCCAGGTGGAGTTAGGCTCTAAGCCTTTGACTTGATTCAATGTTTGATTAGTATTCTGCATCATTCTGTAAGCTTCCTGGAAGAAACAATTTGGAATAACTGTCAGTTTAGTGCCACCTGTGTGTCTGAAGTAGCAATCAACAAGGAAAATCTAGTTCCAACACAGAGAGTGAATCAAAACATTTGGTTTGGCCTAAGACATTAGTGAGAAAATTGAACACATTTGTAGACATCTGAAAATCAAAGTAGAGTTTCACTTTCAACAACTCTGAAAGAACTACCCATGCATGTGAAACACCACATAAATTAAAGAAATGGTAAACAATATTCCTTGTATGGACTGCAATTCTTAATTAATGGTTTTCCAATGTGCCTCTCTCATGTGTAACTAATTAGTCAGCATCATGTTAGCATAGGCATGGGAACTCCTATAGACTGGTAAAGGGATCCTCAGCTGTGCAGGTCCAGAATCACATGAGAGGCAGAGTGGGAACTAGTTACTCAGCCTGTACATGTGGGAAAGTGAAGTGAATTCTGTCAAGGTGGGTGGGCTACATTTTCATGGCTTCAACGAACATATTGAATTTGCCATTTATTAGACTTTGAACCAGTATGGACCTTGTATGGCAGATGTCAAAAATCTTCAGAAACCATGATGTAGCTTTGCTATTTGAACACGTTTGCTATTATAGTCCAGTGGGAAATACTTTTGATGCAATATTGTGATAGAGTGGACCAAAGCATGAAACTTAGCACAGTGTTTGTTGAAGGTGTGTACAGCAATATTAGAAGGGATGCCATCCAGGTATACATTCCTTTACAAAAATATGTCTTACAAGAAACTTTGGTCAATATAATCGGCAATACCCGCGAATTTTTTTATTTGCGCGCCCAATACAATTATTATAGCGAAAATAAAAAACGGCGATATTACAGGCAGCTAGACTATTTAATAGAACTAGCTACCCTGATAGCTAGCCAGGTGTAGCAAGTTTCAGATAATTTATTTCAGTAGAATAAAACCATAATATTTCAGCTTGTGGAGCCTTCTAGTGGTTACTGAACTGAATGAGGGTGACTAAACAAGGAACTTTGTATAAACAGATGATACAGAACATGAGATCATTGTGTGGTGGGGCACAGCCCCTGGGAATGTTAGTTGGTGTTGGACAATTTCTGTGACATGTGAGTTGTACTTGGGAGGTGTGAAGGTGTAGTCATAATTGAGACTTAATTAATTAGTGGCAGTCATGTTACAGTCATAATTGAGACTTAATTAATTAGTGGCAGTATGACTTAATTAATTAGTGGCAGTATGACTGCCACCTTCACACCTCCCAAGTACAACTCACATGTCACAGAAATTGTCCAACACCAACTAACATTCCCAGGGGCTGTGCCCCACCACACAATGGTCTCATGTTCTGTATCATCTGTTTATACAAAGTTCCTTGTTCAGTCACCCTCATTCAGTTCAGTAACCACTAGAAGGCTCCACAAGCCGAAATATTATGGTTTTATTCTACTGAAATAAGTTCTGAAACTTGCTACACCTGGCTAGCTATCAGGGTAGCTAGTTCTATTAAATAGTCTAGCTGCCTATAATATCGGGTGACTCGTAATCATTAACATTAAAGTATTAAACCACAATACATTATAATAAACAATTTATATTGAGCTGTTTTACATAATTAACTGTTAATCAAAATTTCACACTTTAAAAAATTTGTTTTAATTAAACAATTTTTTTTGGCACCCCTTCTGATACTGTTATATGTGCCAAAACGAACCTGCATACCAAGTTTCATGCTTTGGTCCACTCTGTCACAATAATTTTTCTTATCTCCTGGACTATTAATCCACATTTCCAGTTCAAAAATCTTCAGAAACCATGATGTAGCTTTGTTATTTGAACACGTTTGCTATTATTCAACATTTCCAGTTCACTTGCATAATAGTTTAGCTTAACATTTGATATCAGAACTAGCGTCAACAAGTTGTCACAAAAACATGGATGCCCGCTTTAGGTTTCCTCATCTTAAGCAGCAAAATAATAACATCCTTTTAGATCAGCTATTATAGGATATTGTTCGTGTGTTTTGTTCATGCTATTGCATATTACGTATGTGTATTTTGTGTGTTTATCAACTGAAGAAGGCTGTAAACATCTTGATTTAAAATTTTAACATCTGAAAATTAGAATGAAAGCTATTGTCATTAGTCGTAAGTTCTATATTATAGTGGTAGTAAATACTAAGCAGGAGGTCTCCTAAATGTGACATGAGTAGAGAGATTTTTGAAAGCTTCGTTTGACTAGTTCAATTGGCAAAAAAAACCTTACTATTCTGCTTTTAATTTCTTTTCTTATTGGCAATAATTGTATCCACAAGACTTATTTTAACAATCCTTACAATGACACATTTATAAAGAAACTGGACTTTAGTTTTATTTAGCAGCTCAACATTAATATCATCTATAAAAGAAACTTTATTTTGGCTTGTAATATTTTAAGTTTCCAAACCGCACACCATAATGGTGGTACTACGTTATCAACTCATTTTAGTAAGATATTTTGCCGTGAGTAATGGATCAGAAATTGAAGTCTCCTATCTTATAGGTTTCTTATATTTTTGTAATGAGTTTTATCACAATTATATCTTTCACTCTTGGGCATGTGCAGTA
>WLWD01001133.1_pt1:25000-164700 | contig 164700 bp, 120 predicted proteins | sample 6712731 | NCBI WGS metagenome assembly WLWD01 (sample SAMN12718690, study PRJNA576275) | sponge metagenome | isolation source: marine sponge | host: Mycale hentscheli | place: New Zealand: South Island, Marlborough, Capsize Point | collected 2014-11-01
ATACATAAAGAATTAACCGATTATCGCCGAATTACGCGTTTCTGCGTCAAGCACGAGGGTGCTTCACAGCACGGGTTACGCATTTTTGCGTAACCGCCATAGTACCCGCTTCAATTAGCTACCAGCAGCAATCGCAAGTGTTTCAAGAGCTCCCACAACGCCGTAGCGATTCTCCTGTGAGGTAAGTGTAAGGGAGGCAAGGTTTTAATGACCCTTACCATAGAAATTTTTTTATTATTTGTAGATTGAAATTGTAGCACTGTTTGTGTATAAAGAAAATCAAAGTTACAAAAAAAAAATATGAATAGCTATAACTAATAGACAAAAATATTTATCAATTATTAATATGATATAAACTTGTCGATAAAATTTAAAGACTGCCAAGAAGTCTTCATAGAGGGCAGTGATGAAGAATTTTATGATCTCAAAGAAATAGAGATAGAATAAGGGAGAAGACTTCTCAGGTGTAGAGGTCTGTGGCCAAGAAGTCTTCATGGAGGGCAACAATGAAGAATTTGATGACCTGGAGGAAGTAAAGGTTGAAAAAGGCAAGCTATTTTAGCTTCGTTTGTTCATACACAGAGGGTTATATAGATTTTGAACAACACTAACCACAAAAAGGTCAAGTTATTATTGCATGAGGATACAGACTTTCTTCCTCCCAGTTCTCCCTACTTGAAGGTGCCCATAAAATGGATTTCTTAGGAGAAAGTTTCTCAGGTATGAAGAGAAGGAAGTGCAATCTATGTCAAGAACAGTAACAACAGACACATCATGGTACGGTACAGAGGTGATTATGGGGTGTGGCTTTGTCACCATGGGAGTTCAATCAGACTGCTTCATAGTATTATCAGAAAAAATCCTAGAATTGCAAACACAGTAGTCTATATAATTGCTTGTTATGTTATAATATTATATTATTCTAGTATATGGCTCACACAAAAAAAAAATAAACAGCCAAAATCCATAGTTGCTGAATTATTTCAAAGCAAGCGGCTGGTGAACATTTAAAACAACAATATATAGCTATTAAACATGAGGTCTTAGCCTAAACTTTTACAATACTGATGCTAACAATGGTATACTTACCTTGAAGCTTGTAGTTTCCAATGAGTGCGCACTTCATACACTTCAAACGCCTAGAAACTAAACAAAACTTAGCCCGCGGGTAGAGGAAGGCTTTAGCTTCAATCAGTCAATACATCGCCGTCGGTTACTTCGAAGCGTATTGCCTCTAGACAAGAAAAAGCTCAGGCGGTTCAAGCCTCGAGGTGACGGTCACGATTTCTTGTAAACAATTTCGGAGTACGCGCACGTAATCGCGAATTTAATTTCCGGCGTTAATCGGTTAAAGAATGTGTTGACTTCTATATTTTTTTGTTACTGTTTTTTTAACGGTATCAACAATCCTAAGTTTAAGATTAAACAAAATTTAATTTTTTTTTAAATTTTCTCCGCTGTTTTATGGGGATACTATACATACATATATCTTGAACTAGAAACTAACTGAAGTGTTATCAGTTTTAAGTTATCAAATGAAATACTATCAATAGAGCTACTCGTGTATTGTATCTGATAGCGCCGTAATATGTTGAGGTATTTTTTTATTATATATTTGTTCATTGAATTCAGGATTTTGGTAAATTGTTGGAAACAAGCACAGTGGCATATCTCAACGTGGACGTGGCAGTGTCAGGTGGGTGGAGCTAACATCTAGTAGGATTACTTTGTTGTATAAATTCTGTATTAGGAAAACTTATTACTAATACTTTTTTTGACTTGTAATTGCATTTTTTTTAAATTATGTTAAACAATCATGGATAGAAGAACAATGAACATGTTTTATAATCTGAGTAGATACTATAGTAGTCAAGGCATGTAGCAGTTGTATTATAGAGCTTCAGTTAGTGTGGAGGAAGCATTCTTTCTTTTCAAAATGGCTTACTTCTTTCTGCTTGTCATCCTGTAGTTTGACTTTTCTCATTAACACAGTTGTGATACCAACTAGAGATATATTTAAGTAAGTAAAGAATGTATTACTACTGGCACACCGCCTTCTCGTTATAGTTTATGTGATACACAAATTTTAGTGGAACTTGTAAGAGTGTTCAACAAATTGTTTTAGTAAGTTAGTTACTAAGAGAAAAAATAACATGATTATAACTACAGAACAAGGACTAGTGAAAATACTGCAGGATGTGGTTGAAAATTTTAGTTGGATACAGAGATAATAATAATAATAATAATAATAATAATAATAATAATAATAATAATAATGAATTATTGTACTTTAGCATAAAATAATTGTATAAACTTTTTATTTATGTAATTTTTTTCTTTTTACAACATAAAGTATTAAGTAAATACAATTGCATTTTTTTACTCTTTGAGTTCACTCTCTGAGGAAGGCTCTACAGAGCTGACATGTATGGATTTATGTGCAGTGTCGATGTGATAGGACTATTGGTGTTTGCTCTCTATCGGTATGAGAAGTTAAAATAATATAAAGTTAGAATAGTTTTAGTTACTACTAACTACTGCAAGGAAAATCATTAGTAGCAGTGCAAGAAAGTAACTCCACTGCTGCACTCAATGCCGCTGTCTCTTGACTTATGTCTCAATATTTTGACTATGTCTGGTCAATTATGGGTTTGAAATTGATACGATCATTACTTGCATATAATAACAATAAAGCAAATATTAATTGTTTCACGGAGTTTATTGTTTATTATTTGCTTCTTTATAGCAATGCTATGACCTCACATCTTTAATCCTCTCCTGTGTCAATCATTCTAGGTTCACTGTATGCTGGTACTTCTGCCAACCCACTGCTGTATGAGCCGGTGTGGCAGGCAGCCAAGACTGTTTCTTCACCAAACAATGCTGGCGAAACTTTGTACGACGAATGGCTCAAAGTAGCACCCAAAACATATGCCAATGGAGTAGTGAAGCCCAAAATCACTGGCCTGGGAAGTGGCAGCGATTTCACTTCATTTCTACAGCTCTATGGAATATCTTGTTCCAGTATGTACTATGTGAGTAGTATGACCAATAAATAAGACAAGGTTGTTGATGTTGTGGTTGTTGTTGTTGTTGTTTTGTTTTGTTTCATTTTTGAGTCTCTTTAATCTATTAATTATCACTTCTCGCTGGAAAGTAGGGAGTTCACTCTGAAAGGGTAACTTGACACTTTTCAATAAATAGTTCCCTAAAGACTGAGTTAGTTATAACCGGGCATATATTGAAAACAGCCGCGGAAGAATCTGTCACAGCTTCTTTTTCATTTCAACAAGATAACTTACGGTAATAATGCGCACCTTAGACCCGCCCCGTTTTTACTGTGGGCATCGACATTTTCGCGTGTTTTAGCTACTACTGTTATGTGACCTTAATTGGTTTCCGGTTTCGCCAAGTGCATTCCTCTTTTGCCACATTTGTGGTCGCGCCAACTCAACGTGGACATACTATAGTGGCGGTGGTAAGTTAATACGCTATTTGTCACAGTTATAAGCCTTCGCACAGTATTTACTTGAAAATTCATTGTCCACCAGACTAACCACAAAGGTAAGTCTTGTGTAGGTATGTTAAGTTGTGTGAAAGTATTGTGCGTTACAACTACTACTAAGAGTATCACAAAGAAAAAGTTTAAATAACGTGACTTGATTTTGTTGCTTCGTTTTCAATTCAAACAGTTGTGGGGAGCGGTTACTATGGCATTGAATCCCCTTTACCATTTATACATAATTAAAAAACTCGACTTTGTTTTAGTAGCTTGAGTTTTAGTAGTTAAAATCAATCGGTAAACAATAGTGTAGTTTAAGGCTCACTCATCATTTGTGCTCAAACATACCACTAGTCTACATAGTTATGACCAGACCATCATCCTTATTGTTTGTCCTTCCAGAAAAATGAGTCATCATCATATGCAGTATATCACTCTGTCCATGACAACTTCTACTGGATGACCCACTTTGGAGATCCGGATTTCTCCCACCACAAAGCTCTCGGTCTTCTGTGGATCAGCACTGCTCTTTCTCTCCTCACTGACCCCATCTTGACTGGCAAAGCTGCAGATTTCGGATTCATTGTGTCTGAGATTTTTCAAGAGCTTAGTGACAATTACGAAGATATTTTGGAAAACAATGGAGTCACACTGGGTGAGTGTGCTTATGTGAGGTTTATGCACAGGCTGGAAGTTTACAAGAGACTTGTCCTATTGCCTCATAATCCTCTCTCAGGCAATTATCTTCCTTTTTTTTTACTTGTTCAAATACAACTTATGAAGACCTTCAGAGGTCAATGCGTTTTAGCGAAATTTATTAAAATATAACTTCTATAATAATTATAATTTGTTTCTGATTCAAAGTATGAAGCATCTTATCTATAAACAATTTATGATTACAATTTATGTAAGCACTTCCTTTTTATTATCATGAATTAAAATAATAGTAATAATAATTATTATTATTATCATTAATATCATTTTTAATATTTTATTATTATTATTATTATTATTATTGCTATTATTATTATTATTATTATTATTACCATGTGATAATTAATATAGATTTTCTCAGCGAAACAGTGGCAGATTTTGGTAAAGCATGCAGCAACTACGATGAAGAGAGGAAGAACCTCAGCATGTCTGTGGCTAACATTGCTCAAGAACTCCATCTCATCAGAATAGTCAATAATCAGCTGATGAATTTGGAAAGGGCTTTCATATATCCTGGGGGCCTCCCTGGTCGCCCTTATTACAGGTGGGTGGGTCAGTTGTCTATGTGCTATGCAGAGTGAAATTTGTTACTGATGTTTTTTTTTGTTTGTTTGTTTGTTTGTTTTTAAAGACTTTGCTGGAATCATAATTCTAATCTAATTTGGCTATGAAGCTAAATGATTATTATTAAAATGGCCGAGATATTTAGAATGTTTTAGTACTATTGCTAGCAACTGGGAGTCTTCTAAGGAAGTCTTCAAGTAAACTTGAATGACTAGCTAAAGAGTTATGTAGCTATTTGATTTGATGGTGAGGCTTGATGATATCTGAATGAGCCTAGTGTTACCTGCTTCATTATCAATTATAAAGTTTCTGAAGCTTATCTACAAAATAGCTATAGCTAGTGGGTGGAGTTTAACTTCGAAAGTTTTTGTTTCACAGCTTTATAAGTAAAGTTAGGTAGTTCCTTATGAACAAATAACTAGTAACAACAAATTTCTGGTTCTCCCAGTAATAATTCCACTTTAAGCTCCCATCTTAACTTTGTATCTTTCACTTTCGTGTCATTATCAGCTACTTGTTGTTGGTTTCGTATATATGTATACTTAGTAACCCTCAGCGCACATGTGCGCAAGAGGGTTATAGTAGTCTGTCACTCATTCTGTCACTCAGTCAACAGCGGATCTCGAAGATGGCGGACTTTTATGCCTCGAGAGACGAGGAACACTGACTAGACAACGATTTAAGTCTTTTAATTTGCCACTTTTTGTAATTTCGGCTTAGTTTGTGAGAAAACGAGAGAAAAGGCAGACACTTCAGTGAATGCTGCTATATGGCCACGCCCATTCATTTGTTTACCTGCCATTTAAAATCACGCGCGCTCACATGAACGTACAAATTTTACCGTGCCTTGTTAAAATTTGTTACTTGCATTCTATAGTTTTATTGCTATCCATTCTTTTTTCTGGTGTTGGGAAGTTTCTGCTACTAGAAGTGTGCTTCTTCATCAGTTGTAAGTATGCCTGCTCTCCAAAATGTGTGCCCTAAGTTTTCCTTTAGCGTGCATGTCAGGAACTCCAAATGTTCATGTCGTTGGTTTTTTTCGCCAAGCCAAAGGTTATTACTAAGCCCATGAGAATGCCAACCCTATGGTTGAGTGCCAAGCACACTTTAGAAAGTGTGGATCAATCCCAGGACCGTAGAATGACTGATTCTAAACTTCATCCCCATAAAAAGCCCCTTGAAACTATTCCTGAAGAATCCTAGAGATGCAAGCAGGCCAATGGTAAATGTCATAGTTAAAATTTATATTCAGTAATAGAACAAACTATTATTGTTAAAAGCTGAAAAATTAAGACCTTTGTTTTTCAATTGTAGTTACTTCTTTTGCATTTTTTAAACTAACGCTGAGGGTTTGTGCTCTTAGTGCTCCAGTTTACATTTGGATTTAATATTTTGTAGACATGTGATCTTTGCTCCGAGTTCAGTTAACTCCTACGGCTCCTCGCTGTTCCCTGGTATCTCTGATGCCATCTTCAATGCTATGCAGTCTGGAGGAGATCCATCCAGCTGGGAGGAAGTGAAGAAGCAGATAGATATCCTGAGAACTCATTTGAGATATGCCTCACAGATTCTAAGACAGCCATCACTGCGTTATGCCCCCATGATGTAATAATTACTGGTGTCATCACAACATACATAATCATTGCATAATCATTGCAAACAAAGAAACAGAGAAACAGAGAAACAGAAAGACAAAGAAACAGCAACAAACAGAGACAAAAACCTCTGTTTGTTGCTGTTTCTTTGTTTGTTTTGTTATTGCGTTGTTGTTGTTGTTGTTGTTTTTATTACGAGAAAATGCATCAAATTATGTCTTGTGCTCTTGTTAGTTAAAAACCTTTATATAAAACAAAAACAAACAACAACAAAATAAACTTCCATGACCTGTTTAAAAAAAATACAGCTATGTGTGTGCGATATTGTAGATATTACCAAAAATAAAAGCATTAGCTAATCCATTAGAGCCTTCTTACTTAACCCCTAAGCCTTGCTCATTATTGGCGAGCGTAGCGAGCGAGACACTTACAGGGGTAACACAATCGAAAATCGGGGATGTTAGTTTATTTATTTGGCGAGCGAGCGAAGCGAGCGAGACAGTATTAGGGGTGGATAATGCAAAATCGGGTATATGTTATATGTTATAGTTATAAACCAAAACGCCCTCGTGGCGAGGATTTATAAATCGAAATACAAACCTAATGATTTTGGTTTATAACTATTTTATAGCCAGAACATAAACAACGAGCAAAGTATAGCGTTAGCTATCTTAGTAATTGTATTAAAGTACCCAAACTCTTCATTATTCCATTTTGCTTTGATCTGCCTTCTACCATAATTATGGTTGCTAAGAACTATATCAGACTTTTCCCCGCTAATACATTTTCTTACGAGCATACCAGACTGTATCAGATTTATAGTTCTTAACGACAAGCGCGGTCGCTCGGGTAACGGGCTATAAGTATATACATGTATGTATGTGGGATGGTACGTATGCCCTTTAAACGCGCACGCGGGGAACTCTTTTCTCCAAAAAACACGGCTTTGTAGGCTTGACCCCAGTTCATTCTGAAACTACAGCATTAAGCAAGCCTTACTTTATACTTAAGCTCCAAAGTGTGAGAAAATTCCTGCGAAAATGCTTGCTTTTCAAGAAACAAAAGTTGATTCGACTGGTTACTATGGCATTGAAGACCCTTTTCCAGACTTAATTTCAAAACTTCGCCGTTTTATGGGGGGATACGGGGTTGGTTGTCAAGAGCCGTTGGTAGTCAGAATGCCGTAGTATTACTGCTAAGGAAGCTACTACTTCTCGAGGGAAGCTGAGGGTAAGTACGTAATTCCATATTTGTTAGCTAATTAACTCTGGCCTTTCTTTTTTGTAGCTAAGAGCTGCTCAAGAAAATGAGGTAAGAAAGTAATTTTGTATTTGTGTGCTAAAATTGATTGTCTGTTGTTTTTGTAGGTGAGAGCTTGTCAAGAATTCAAGGTAATTCAGATGGTCAAAGTAACTTCAATTTGATACTACAGAAGTTATCAATACTCAAGAATGATGTAAGTAGTAATTCCATATTTGTTGGCTAAAATTACAAATAATAACACTGGTTTATTTTTTATCGTAGCTGAGAGCTTGTTCAAGAGTTACTGGTGATTGAGATTATCAGAATGGTTGATGTTTGATACCACAAAAGTTACCATTAATCAGGTAAGAGAGTGATTTTGTATTTGTTGGCTGCAATCAAATGTCATAACTGCTATTATAGTGTTTGCATGAAGTACGCTTAAAATAGTAACATTTTATGTTACCTAACTATCAGGTTCGCTCGCCATTTGTGCTCAAGCACACCACTAGTTATTTATTTGTATATATGTATGGACGTACGTAAGGCATTTTTGTACTTTGACCCTCGCGTTTTTGTGTTAGTTCGGTTGTCGACCCCGTCCCAAATTGCACTAAACAGAATCCCCTGGTTTATCGATCAGTACCCGTATCACCCTAGAAATTGAATTGTTTACCGTTTTGAATTCTTTTGCGGGTGCAGTTAAAACTTGAAAACTTAAGGGACTTCCATTTCTATTCGAGTTAGTGGCGGTGGTAAGTCAATGCTCTCTTTGTCATGGTTACAAGCCGTGCGCAGCAGTACTTACTTGAAAATACATTGTCCACTAGACTACCGCGAAGGTAAGTCTGTGTAGGTGCATGTCCAGCTGTGTCAAAGCATTGTGTGTTACAACCACTACTTAGCTAAAGAATATCACAAAGAAAACTTTTAAATAACGTGTAATGTTTTGTTGTTGTTGTTTTTTCCTTCAATTCAAGCAGTTGCAGAGAGTTGTTACTATGGCACTGAAATCCCTTTACCCTGTATGCTAAATTTAAAAACTTGACCTTATTTTCAGTAGCTTCAGTGTTAGAAGTCAATAAAAATAATATAGTCTTTAGGCTCGCTCGCCATTTGTGCTCAAGCACACCACTAGTTTTAGTGTGAAAGAACTTGAGCTTTCCTTTAACCTCGCATCTCACGGTTATTTAAGCCATGTCCATGACCAACTTTTCATTCAAATTCGTGGTCAGTCGTACATACAAGTTTTCATAACCGAACTTGCTATGGAGTTGGGTAAAGGGATAACAGTTCAGTCCGGGCTCTCTGGGTGTGGTTTCCTATTCTTTAAGGGGGGAGTGGCACAATGCAGAGTATGAGGCTGGACAGCTATGGCTGAAGATCAGGACACACTTTTAGAAGCGGACCTAGGGGATGTCGAGGAAAGTGAAACGCCTTGTCTTTCCTTCGAGCCCTCCGGGAGGAGCAGTTGGTCCCCTCGTCCGCAGAAAGCGAAATATTTCGATTTCTCCAACAAATACTTGAAGCATGTGGGAGTGATTGTCGTAGTGATTCTAGCAGCTCTCCTAGGCCTTGTGGTGGGGTTACTCATAGGGCGCAGCTTGCATCGAGGAAGCAGCGAGTCATGCAGCAGTGAGAAACCTACTGCACCCTCTCCTTCCAATGCAGTGCCTCTACTGGACTGGGGAGACACAGCCACCCTCACTGGTGGAGAAGAAGTTGATGTGATGGAAGTGTTTGAGTCTCAGTTTACTACAGAAACCATTCGCAATTATCTCTAGTAAGTCGTTATAATGTAATACTTGGTTACAGGAAATTTATTTTACAATATTATTAATGTTATACATATTTTTAAAAAAATGGATCTTAAAATGTAGAAAATATTATTGTTTTCATAAAGTAGAATAATTCTTGATTATGATTGCTTCAGATTTGGTTACAGAAAATTAAAAAAATTCTTAAAAATTTTTAATGTATTAAAATGGATCTTAAAGAATTTTTTTTATATTATTATATTTGTGGTAAAGTGGAATATTTTTCTTGATTAAGATTATTGATTGCTCCATTAACGCGCTACAATGATGACTTAAAAGTAGTAGTATTTATGTGATCCTTGCCTAGGTTCTATAATACATAGTGTAACCCTTTCGTTCCGGCCCGCTTAAAGTCGGGTGAAGACCGGTTGGCTTCTCCGAATTTTTTTAAATAGTTACTTTATAGCTAGAACCTTCAGATTGCATACACAGGTGCCCAATGCATTGGAGAAGCATCTAAAATAGCTTTCAGCCAGTGCTTCGACAGTACCTCACAGCAGTTGCGTTTATTTCTTCCTCGGCAAAAAAAAAAAAACATCGGTTCTCCGTCGAATTTAAAAAAAAGTTACCTTCTTCACAGCAGCTTCATTTATGGATCCAGTCATCTCCAGAGCTTTGTAGAAGCAGCAAAAAATTGCTTGAGCTCAGTAGCCTTCCATAACACATTGAAACAACCGCTTCTTTGCCGACCAAGACTTTGTGGTTTGACTTACTGTCTTCTCCATTTTTTATAAAATCGCCAGTTCAACTGGGGGCCTCCCTATTACGTACAGTAATGCTTATTACATCATAGGAAAAAAAGTGAGAGTGTCGTGTGACCCCGGAAACTAAGCAAAACAATTTTTTTTTTCGAAGTCATTTTTTGGAAGATGGCGTCTACAAGTTACAATGCGGTGCAAGTTTTAGACTTGCTTGATGCTGACTCTAGCGACTCAGGATCAAGCGGAGAGGAGGGAGACGACATCTACGGCTATAGGAGGCCATGTATCAGGGTTGGTGGACCAGACCCCGTCAACTCTGATACTGACAATGGGAGTCAAGAAGATGATCGAGGTAAGCTTGTCTTTCTTTTGTCTTTCTCTTGAAAAATAGCTAGCTTCTGTTGTGGAAAAGACTTATTTATAGCTATATTGAGATAGAGAAAGCTGTTTAGCTATAATATATATATATATATTTCATTGAGTTTTGAGATTTGAAAATGGTTTGTGGGTTTTGAACAATTTCAAATTTTCAAAACAATTTCAAATTTTTTTTACCACATGTACTACTAGGACCAGATGTGAATGCAGTCACTGACCCCGATTGGAAGAGGACGCAGATGAGGCGACAGGAGCAGAGTCTTCCCGTGATGAAGGAGAGGATGCCGGCAGGTTCCAGTGATGAAGAAGAGGAAGTGGCTCCTCCTGCTACGAGTTCTGGACATCCTCACAGTCGGAGAAGGCGGGCATCGAAGAAGAAGAGTCGGGTGGATGAGGTAGGGGGTGAGTGGAAGAAAGAGGACAACACACCCATTGATATTCCATAATCTTTTGTGTGAAGGACCACAGACTTTGATATTTGTGGCTGCCCCCCCCCCCCCCCTCCCCCTCCCTGAACATCCCAAAAGTTGTAATATGTATTGTTATTGTCGTTGTCGTTGTCTGTGTTTTTGTGGTGTTGTAGTGGAGCTTCACACTCGATGTATATGTGTGTGCGTGGAGTTGAAATGTTATTCTGACGCTTCCAGATCTAACCGGGGAGGGAACGAACTCGGAGGGGGGGGGGGTCTTTTCCAATCGGGGCTACTATGCCCATGTAAGTTGAATTTCATGTGTGTGTGTGTGTACACCAGTCAATTTATGTATAATAAATTATACATTTATTTTTATGATCTGTATTCACCTGTAGCTTCTTTTTTCTTGTGTGTGTGTGTGTGTGTGTATGTGTGTGTGTGCATGCGTGCATTTGTGGAATGAGAGAGAGAGCAACCATGAACAAACAGTATGTGGCACTTCCGGATCCAACCTGAGAGAGAACGAACTCGGTGGTCTTTTTCGGTCTGTGACATCATCCATGTCGGGTAAGTTGAATTTCATTTCAACTTACTGATATTTGGGTGTCCAGCTAGGGTTGGGGGGGGGCGGGGTTATGGTACAAGAATGTCAGTGAAAAGTAATGACGGGGGAGGGGGGGGGCAATTCAGCGAGGCCAGCTGTTATGTTACAAATATCATTGTTGTCTGTGTTTTTTTGGTATTGTATGGAGGTTCCAGATCCTAACCTGGGAGGGATCGTTCAGTCTGTGACACCATCCATGCTGGGTAAGTTGAATTCCACGTGTGTGCTTGTACTGCTTTTCATTTTCAAATTACACTTTCTCAATACAACAGTGATTGTTTCTCTCATGGACAGTGTGGAGTATACATACCAGGGGTTCATACAGTGGGAGGCTAGCCGTGGGATCCCCACCTAGAATTTTGGGAGTTGAATAGAAATAAACATTTTGGAAGCATTTATTTTTGGTCTGATATTGTATCCCATTATGTTCCTATCATTACTGAGCCATTAAATGCATAGGATCGAACACTGATCAGTGTGAAGTATAGACTCTTATGCAAAGATGTGCATCAAAGTAGTGTAGGTTCCAAAAAATGAGTGTGGCGAAGTACACTCGGAGCCCCCCCCCCACTCCCCAAACAAAAATCCTGTATGAAACCGCATACAATACATCATAAAGTTGCAATTATATAGGAGCATGAATAATTTGTTGTTGGTATTACAAATATCTTTGTTGTCTGTGTTTTTGTGTATATGAAATTGTTTTGTAGTGGAGCTCGACGTCCGATGGCATATGTTCCTTGTGGACACTCATAGATGTCTCCTACATGATCACAATCAGCACCATACACAACAAACAACATATTTATCTAATATAATATTGGTATAAAATGCATCAAACAATATTATTTCTATTTTATTTCATTATTTTATTGATGGAAAAAGTGGAATTTTTTGGGAAAAAAATTTTTTTTGAAAAAAGTGGAATTTTTTGGGAGTATTAGTATGGCCTAAATATTATTCAATTTTCTCAATCAAAAAATGAAGGGAATCCCAACTCTTGGTCTATTTAGTGATATATGGTTGCTATGGGTTTTCCCAGCCAGCATCAAGTAAAAAAAATAAAACGGTAATACTATATTCCGCGGTCGACGGTTAGATTTTTCCGCGCGCGTCCAAACAATTCAGGAACGAGAGGGTTAATGCTGTAGTTTCAGAATAAACTGGGGTCAAGCCTAAAAAGCCATGTTTTTTGAAGAAATAAGTTTCCCGCGCGCGCGTTTAAAGGTCATACTTACAATTTATACATACATACATTTATTGGAGAGCTAGCGTAGCGAACGAGACACTTACAGGGGTAACACAATTAAAAATCGGGGATGTTTGTTTATTTATGTATTGGAGAGCGAGCGAAACGAGCAAGACAGTATTAGGGGTGGATAATGCAAAATCGGGTAATGTTATTGTCGAGCGAGCGAAGCGAGCGAGACACTCTCAGGGCTAACGCAATCGAGATTTCGCTATATTTATTTATTTATCTGTTTATGGGGTACGTGAGACCTCTGTTTTCGCCCGCGCTTCTAATTACGTAAGTTAGGTAAAGCGTTCACAGTTCCAGTATTTTTCAATTAACGAGCTCTGAGAATCCTTAGTGGCGGTGGTAAGTCAGTGCGCTCTTTGTCATGGTTATAAGCCGTGCGCAACAGTATTTACTTGAAAATACATTGTCCACTAGACTACCGCTAAGGTAAGTCGGTGTAGGTGCATGTCCAGTTGTGTCAAAGCATTGTGTGTTACAACCACTACTTAGCTAAAGAGTATCACAAAGAAAACTTTTAAATAACGTGTATTGTTTTGTTGTTGTTGTTTTCCTTCCAAGCAGTTGCAGAGAGTTGTTACTATGGCACTGAAATCCCTTTACCCTGTATGCTAAATTTAAAACTGGACCTTATTTTCAGTAGCTTCAGTGTTAGAAGTCAAATAATCCATCTAAATAGTATAGTCTTTTAGGCTCGCCTCGCCATTGTGCTCAGCACATCACTAGTCTTTATGTATGGTAGTTATGGATGGTAACGTATGCTTTTAAACTCACGCGCGGGGAAACTTTTTTCTCCAAAAACACGGCTTATTTTAGGCTTGACTCCATTTATTTCTGAACTACGAGCATTAAGCAAACCTATCCTTTTACTTAAGCTCCAAGTAATGAGAAATTTCCTGATAAACGCTTTTGTTTTCAATACACAAACAAAAAGTTGATTGACCGGTTCCTATGCAGGGAAAGACCCTTTCCAGACTTATTTCAAACTTCGCGTTTTAAATGGGGGGATAACGGAGTGCCGGTTGTTGGTTGTCAAAGAGCCCTGTATACATGCCGTGAAATTATTCTAAGAAAGCTACTCGTTCTCGAGGGAGCTGAATCAAGTACGCAATTCCATATTTTGTTATCTAGATATAGAAAATTAACTCTGGCCTTTCTTTTTTGTAGCTAAGAGCTGTCACATTGACTGGTATTCAAATAGGTCAATTGGGCTCAAATTTTAATACTACAAAATTACCACTGCTCAGAAAAAAGAGGTAAAGAAAGTATTTTTTTGTAATTTTGTGTGCTAACATTGATTGTCTTTTTTTTGTTTTGTAGTTGAGAGCGTGTTGTCAAAAATCAAGTTAATCAGATTGTCAGTAACTTCCAATTTGATACACAGAAGTTTATCAACCAAGAATGATGTCAGTAGTATCCTATTTGTTGCTAAAATTACAAATAATAACACTGTGTTTATTTTTTATCGTAGCTGAGAGCTTGTTCAAGAGTTACTGGTGATTGAGATTATCAGAATGGTTGATGTTTGATACTACAAAAGTTACCATTAATAAGGTAAGAGAGTGATTTTGTATTTGTTTGCTGAAATCAAATGTCATAACTGCTATTATAGTGTTTGCATAAAGTAAGCTAAAAAATAGTAACATTTTATGTTACCTAACTATCAGGCTCGCTCGCCATTTGTGCTCAAGCACACCACTAGTTTATTTGTATATATGCTTGGACGTACGTATGTCATTTTGTACTCTGACCCTCGCGTTTTTGTGTTAGTTATGTTGTCGACCCTGTCCCAAATTGCACTAAACAGAATCCTCTGGTTTAACGATCAGTATCCTATCACCCTTGAAATTGAATTGTTTACTGTTTTGAATTCTTTTGCGGGTGCAGTTAAAACTTGAAAACGTAAAGAATTTTCATTTCTATTCGAGTTAGTGGCGGTGGTAAGTCAATGCGCTCTTTGTCATGGTTATAAGCCGTGCGCAACAGTATTTACTTGAAAGTACATTGTCCACTAGACTACCGCGAAGGTAAGTCTGTGTAGGTGCATGTCCAGTTGTGTCAAAGCATTGTGTGTTACAACCACTACTTAGCTAAAGAATATCACAAAGAAAACTTTTAAATAACGTGTATAGTTTTGTTGTTGTTTTTTATCCTTCCAAGCAGTTGCAGAGAGTTGTTACTATGGCACTAAAATTCCTTTACCCTGTATGCTAAATTAAAAAACTGGACCTTATTTTCAGTAGCTTTAGTGTTTGAAGTCAAAATCATTCATATAAAAATAGTATAGTCTTTAGGCTCGCTCGCCATTTGTGCTCAAGCACATCACTAGTTTAATTATTTATTTATTGGCGAGCGAGCGTAGCGAGCGAGACAGTATTAGGGGTGGATAATGCAAAATCGGGTATATGTTATATATATGTATGTTTGTATGGATGGTACGTATGCTCTTTAAACGCACGCGCGGGGAACTTTTTTCTCCTAAAAACACGGCTATTTAGGCTTGACTCCAGTTTATTCTGAAACTACAGCATTAAGCAAACCTTACTTTATACTTAAGCTCCAAAGTATGAGAAAATTCCTGCTAAAACGCTTTTTTTCAAGACACAAAAAGTTGATTCGACAGGTTACTATGGCATTGAAGACCCTTTTCCAGACTTAATTTCAAAACTTCGCCGTTTTATGGGGGGGATAGGGAGTGCCGTTTGTTGGTTGTCAAGAGCCGTTGGGAGCCAGAATGCCGTAGTATTAATGCTAAGGAATCTACTACTTCTCGAGGGAAGCTGAGATAAGTACGCAATTCCATATTTGTTAGCTAAATATGCAAAATTAACTCTGGCCTTTCTTTTTTGTAGCTAAGAGCTTGTCAACAGTGACTGGTAAATTCAAATAGTCAGATTGGCTCAAATTTGGTACTACTAAAGTTACCACTGCTCAAGAAAATGAAGTAAGAAAGTAATTTTGTATTTGTGTGCTAAAATTAATTGTCTTTTGTTTTTGTAGGTGAGAGCTTGTTGTCAAGAATTCAAGGTAATTCAGATGGTCAAAATAACTTCAATTTGATACTACAGAAGTTACCAATACTCAAGAATGATGTAAGTAGTAATTCCATATTTGTTGGCTAAAATTACAAATAATAACACTGGTTTATTTTTTATCGTAGCTGAGAGCTTGTTCAAGAGTTACTGGTGATTTAGATTATCAGAATGGTTGATATTTTGATACTACAAAAGTTACCATTAATAAGGTAAGAGAGTGATTTTGTATTTGTTTGCTGAAATCAAATGTCATAACTGCTATTATAGTGTTTGCATGAAGTAAGCTAAAACATAGTAACATTTTATGTTACCTAACTATCAGGCTCGCTCGCCATTTGTGCTCAAGCACACCCACTAGTTTATTTGTATATATGTTTGGACGTACGTATGTCATTTTGTACTTTGACCCTCGCGTTTTTGTATTAGTTATGTGGTCGACCCCGTCCCAAATTGCACTAAACAGAATCCTCTGGTTTATCGATCAGTACCCGTATCACCCTAGAAATTGAATTGTTTACCGTTTTGAATTCTTTTTCGGGTGCAGTTAAAACTTGAAAACTTAAGGGACTTCCATTTCTATTCGAGTTAGTGGAGGTGGTATGTCAATGCGCTCTTTGTCATGGTTATAAGCCGTGCGCAACAGTATTTACTTAAAAATACATTGTCCCCACTAGACTACTGCGAAGGTAAGTCTGTGTAGGTGCATGTCCAGTTGTGTCAAAGCATTGTGTGTTACAACCACTACTTAGCTAAAGAATATCACAAAGAAAACTTTTAAATAAGGTGTATCGTTTTGTTGTTGTTCTTTTTTCTTTCCAAAGTTGCAGAGAGTTGTTACTATGGCACTGAAACCCTTTACCCTTTATGCTAAATTTAAAAACTGGACCTTATTTTCAGTAGCTTCAGTGTTAGAAGTCAATAAAAATAGTATAGTCTTTAGGCTCGCTCGCCATTTGTGCTCAAGCACACCACTATTTTATTTGTATATATTATGTATGGACATACGTAAGGCATTTTTGTACTTTGACCCTCGCGTTTTTGTGTTAGTTTGGTTGTCGACCCCGTTCCAAACTTCACTAAACAAAATCCTCCGTTTATCGATCAGTACCCGTATCACCCTAGAAATTGAATTGTTTACCTTTTTGAATTCTTTTGCGGGTGCAGTTCAAACTTGAAAACTTAAGGGACTTCCATTTCTATTTGAGTTCGTGGCGGTGGTAAGTCAATGCGGTCTTTGTCATGGTTATAAGCCGTGCGCAACAGTATTTACTTGAAAATACATTGTCCACTAGACTACCGCTAAGGTAAGTCTGTGTAGGTGCATGTCCAGTAGTGTCAAAGCATTGTGTGTTACAACCACTACTTAGCTAAATAATATCACAAAGAAAACTAGAGGTATGCGAAAATTTAAAAACTGGACCTTATTTTCAGTAACTTCAGTGTTAGAAGTCAAAATCATTCATATAAAAAATAGTATAGTCTTTAGGCTCGCTCGCCATTTGTGCTCAAGCACATCACTAGTTTAGGTCTAGAAATTGTTTTTGTTCTTGCGTGGGCGTACGTGAGTACCCTTTCTCCTACGCGCTTGTGCGGGCCGGGTGACCTTCTTAGCAACATTTTGTTTTGTTTACCCGCCGTACGAAGTAGCGATGCCCAGTAGACAAAACGTTAGAAACGCTCGGTCAAGAGCTTTGAGGGCGTTAGAAACTCCAGAAGAAAAATTAGTAAGGAGAGATAAGAAATGAAAAAGACAGGGGCAAGGAGGAGGAGAGCTAAAACGAAACAGAAACAGGTAGCAAAGTAAAGAATCTTTATTTTTGAAAAGCCATTAAATGTTCCTAATTTATTTATTAGACTATTCCTGAGGATTACTGTACCAATCAACTTTATACAGCTGTAGACTCAACTGCTCTTGAAGACACTGAAAATGCAGCCACACCATCTGAACAAGAAGCTAATATCCCCACTACTTTTTGTACTGCAAGAGGAAGGAAAAGGCATCTATCAGAGGACATCCATTCTCGTATACACCCAAAGCAGCAAAAAAAGTTGCAGAAAGTATAACTCAAACAATTTCGATACCGCAAAGCCTTTCAGCTTATCAGCAACGAGTGCAAGAGGTAAATATAAAATAAAATATATACTTCAATAAGTTAATACGAGACATATTTTCGTTTAGGAATCCATTATGCAGAGAGCAACGTCTACAACTAATGTCACAAAAACAGCAAGTCACACATTTGTTTGAAAGTGATAGTGAAAGAGATCACAGGCTCCACTGTTTGTCCACTAACCAACTGTTGAGAACAGCAAATGAATCTTCATTACAAAATTCCTCTAGATTAGAGCAGTTGTCAACTAACCAACAGCAGAGATTGGCTGATGAAACACCACTTCAACGGGAGACTAGATTGTCTCAAGTTAGGGGGAACAGGTCAAGACAACATCCCCAGGTTCCATTGCACCATATTATTCCAGCATTTGATGATCCTCAAGTTCACACAGCAATGCGTAATTTTCATGCTAAAATCTCATCGATTACTATCCCAGTCTGCATAACGTGTTTGGAGAAGTTTCCAGGCACCAAAATGAAATTTAAGTCATTGGAATGTTGTCGATGTAGCCGGGATAAATATATCCCTAAGCTCTATTCAGCTCAAAATAACATGCATCCTGAAAACATTCCTCCACAATTGCAGGTTAAATTTAATGTAAAACTATAAAAATTAACCTAACTCTATTATCAAACTATGTAGTCTAAGATCTACATCCATTTAACATACTCTGCTCTCCCACTGAATATGTTATAGTACACAAACAAACTCTTTTATTTTTTTATTTTATTAAACCACAAAGTTTACATCAGCTATAACTGTAATGATGTATGACATTTTTAATTAAATAGCTGTATATTCTGTCTAAAACACCAGCCAATAACTTTGCTGGTAAAATAATTCATTATTAACCCTCAGCGCGCATGCGCCCAGAGGGTTACAGTAGTCTTAGTTAACCCTCAGCGCGCATGCGCAAGAGGGTTACAGTAGTCCTAGTGTCATTCATTCTGTCACTCTGTCTGTCAACAAGCACTTCTGGAAGGTAGGAACCAGCCAGGCTCTGAAAGCGGCATCAAACAGCAGTATTTCACGAAGTAAGTTCCTTAAATGTGCCAGAATTTTGATTTTTGACTTCATTTTCCAACAATTACATATATTCAGTGTGCGGTGTTGCGTTGCGAAGTTGTTGAGTGAGCAAGTAGCTAACCTAGAAGTCTCTGGTTCAAATCCTCATCGGTGCTACTTTTTTTTTTCATCTTTCTAGCTACGATAAAAAATAAACCAGTGTTAGTATTTGTAATTTTAGCCAACAAATATGGAATTACTACTTACCTCATTCTTGAGTATAGATAACTTCTGCAGTATCAAATTGAAGTTACTTTGACCATCTGAATTACCTTGAATTCTTGACAACAAGCTCTCACCTACAAAACAAAAGACAATCAATTTTAGCACACAAATACAAAATTACTTTCTTACCTCATTTTCTTGAGCAGTGGTAACTTTTGTAGTACCAAATTTGAGTCATTCTGACTATTTGAATTTACCAGTCACTGTTGACAACAAGCTCTTAGCTATAAAAAAGAAAGGCCGGAGTTATTTTTGCATATTTGGCTAACAATATGGAATTACGTACTTACCTCAGCATCCCTCGAGTGGTAGTAGCTTCCTTAGCATTAATACTTTATGTACTTACATACGCTTTTCAGAAGTAGTGATAGCTCTCTTAGTACTGACTACAGGTGGCTCTTGACAACTAACAAGCCGCACTTTGCCAGAAAAAAAGGCGAAGTTTTGAATTTAAATCTGGTAAAGGGTCTTCAATGCCATAGTAACCGGTCGAATCAATTTTTTGTTTCTTGAAAAGCAAGCGTTTTCGCAGGAATTTTCTCACACTTTGGAGCTTAAGTATAAAGTAAGGTTTGCTTAATGCTGTAGTTTCAGAATAAACTGGAGTCAAGCCTAAAAAGCCGTGTTTTTTTGGAGAAAAAATTTCCCCCCGCGCGCGTTTAAAGAGCATACGTACCATCCATACATACATACATATAACATATACCCGATTTTGCATTATTCACCCCTAATACTGTCTCGGTCGCTACGCTCGCTCGCCAATAAATAAACATCCCCGATTTTCAATTATGTTACCACTGTAAGTGTCTCGTTCGCTACGCTCGCTCGCCAATAAATGTATGTATGTATGGATTGTACGTATGGCCTTTAAATGCGCGAGCGGAGAACTTTTTTCTTAAAAAAACATGGCTTTTTAGGCTTGACCCCAGTTTATTCTGAAACTACAGCATTAACCCTCTCGTTCCTGAATTGTTTGGACGCGCGCGGAAAAATCTAATCGTCCACTGCAGAATATAGTATTACCGTTTTATTTTTTTTACTTAATGCTGGCTGGGAAAACCCATAGCAACCATATAACACTAAATAGACCAAGAGTTGGGATTCCCTTCATTTTTTGATTGAGAAAATTGAATAATATTTAGGCCATCTACTAATACTTCCAAAAAAATTGTTTTCCCAAAAAATTCCACTTTGCCCATCAATAAAAAAATAAAATAAAATAGAAATAATATTGTTTGATGCATTTTATACCAATATTATATTAGTTCAACAATAAAATATGTTGTTTGTTGTGTGTGGTGCTGATTGTGATCATGTAGGAGACATCTATGAGTGTCCACAAGGAATATATGCCATCGGACGTCGAGCTCCACTACAAAACAATTTCATATACACAAAAACACAGACAACAAAGATATTTGTAATACAAACAACAAATTATTCATGCTCCTATATAATTGCAACTTTATGATGTATTGTATGCGGTTTCATACAGGATTTTTGTTTGGGAGGGGGGGGGGGCTCCGAGTGTACTTCGCCACACTCATTTTTTGGAACCTACACTACTTTGATGCACATCTTTGCATAAGAGTCTATACTTCACACTGATCAGTGTTCGATCCTATGCATTAAATGGCTCAGTAATGATAGGAACATAATGGGATACAATATCAGACCAAAAATAAATGCTTCCAAAATGTTTATTTCTATTCAACTCCCAAAATTCTAGGTGGGGATCCCACGGCTAGCCTCCCACTGTATGAACCCCTGGTATGTATACTCCACACTGTCCATGAGAGAAACAATCACCGTTGTATTGAGAAAGTGTAATTTGAAAATGAAAAGCAGTACAAGCACACACGTGGAATTCAACTTACCCGGCATGGATGGTGTCACAGACTGAACGATCCCTCCCATAGGATCCGGAACCTCCATACAATACCAAAAAAACACAAGACAACAATGATATTTGTAACATAACAGCTGGCCTCGCTGAATTGCCCCCCATCCCCCGTCATTACTTTTCACTGACATTCTTGTACCATAACCCCCCCCCTCACCCCTCCGCCCCAGCTGAACACCCAAATATCAGTAAGTTGAAATGAAATTCAACTTACCCGGCATGGATGATGTCACAGACCGAAAAAGACCCCCGAGTTCGTTCTCTCCCAAGTTGGATCCGGAAGCGCCACATACTGTTTGTCCATGGTTGCTCTCTCTCTTTCCACAAATGCACGCACACACATACACACACACACACACACAAGAAAAAAGAAGCTACAGGTGAATACAGATCATAAAAATAAATGTATAATTTATTATACATAAATTGACTGGTGTACACACACACACATACTTGAAATTCAACTTACATGGGCATAGTAGCCCCGATTGGAAAAGACCCCCCTCCCCCCCCCCCAAGTTCGTTCCCTCCCCGGTTAGATCTGGAAGCGCCAGAATAACATTTCAACTCCACGCACACACATATACATCGAGTGTGAAGCTCCACTACAACACCACAAAAACACAGACAACGACAACGACAATAACAATACATATTACAACTTTTGGGATGTTCAGGGGGGGGGAGGGAGCAGCCACAAATATCAAAGTCTGTGGTCCTTCACACAAAAGATTATGGAATATCAATGGGTGTGTTGTCATCTTTCTTCCACTCTCCCCCTACCTCATCCACCCGACTCTTGTTCTTCGATTCCCGCCTTCTCCGACCGCGAGGACGTCCAGAACTCGGAGCAGGAGGAGCCACTTCCTCTTCTTCATCACTGGAACCTGCTGCCTATTCGTGTTTCATCATTGGAAGACTCAGGTCCGGTATCCTCTCCTTCATCACTGGAAGACTCTGCTCCTGTCGCCTCATCTGCGTAATCGGGGTCGGTGACTGCATTCACATCTGGTCCTAGTAGTATATGTGGTAAAAACTTTTTTTAATTTTTTGAAAATTTGAGTTTGTTAAAAAAACCACAAGCCACTTTCAAATCTCACAACTCAATGAAATATATATATTATAGCTAAACAGCTTACTCTATCTCAATATAGCTATAAATAAGTCCTTTCCACAACAGAAGCTTGCTATTTTTTAAGAGAAAGACAAGAGAAAGACAAGCTTACCTCGATCATCTTCTTGACTCCCATTTTCAGTATCAGAGTTGACGGGGTCTGGTCCACCAACCCTGATACAGGGCCTCCTATAGCCCTAGGTGTCGTCTCCCTTCTCTCCGCTTGATCCTGAGTCGCTAGAGTCAGCATCAAGCAAGTCTAAAACTTGCACCGCATTGTAACTTGTAGACGCCATCTTCCAAAAAATGACTTTGAAAAAATTTTTTTTTGCATAGTTACCGGGGTCACACGACACGCTCACTTTTTCCCTATGATGTAATAAGCATTACCTAAGACTGTATGTAATAGGGAGGTCCCCAGTTGAACTGGCGATTTTATAAAAAATGGAGAAGACAGTAAGTCAAACCGCAAAGTCTTGGTCGGCAAAGAAGCGGTTGTTTCAATGTGTTATGGAAGGCTACTGAGCTCAAGCAATTTTTTGCTGCTTCTACCAAGCTCTGGAAATAACTGCATCCATAAATCAAGCTGCTGTGAAGAAGATAACTTTTTAAAAATTCGACGGAGAACCGATGTTTTTTGTTTTGCCGAGGAAGAAATAAACGTAACTGCTGTGAGGTACTGTCAAAGCAGTCCTGGCTGAAAGCTATTTTAGATGCTTCTCCAATGCATTGGGCACCTGTGTATGAAATCTGAAGGTTACAGCTATAAAGTAACTATTTTAAAAAATTCGGATAAGTCAATTGGTCTTCACCCGCTTCAAAGCGGGATCCGGAACGAAAGGGTTAAGCTGCCAATGTCTGAGGTGAGACAGCTGTGCTGTACTTGCAGGTTTAGAGGGCAGGGCTCATAGAGGCCGGGGCTCATAAAGGCCTGCCAATGAGGAAATGGCCAGGAGTGAGAGTCAAATCAGCATCAGGCTCCGTAGTTCCCATGGAAACAATAGGTCTGCTGTTGAGGGAAGCGTCGACTTCTATTAGCACTGATTCAAACTCCTCGAAACGCAGATGATCTTCTTCATCAGCCACCTACCCTGCGATTAGCAAAGTGTCTGAAGGCTGCCAAAAACTCTTCCATCTCTAGGGATGAGCAAACTTCCAGATGGACAGCTTTTGTAGATAGGCAGATAAAGAGGCAGCTGTATGCCATGAACTTTACTGGCTTTCTGGTGTGACCTTCTCTTCCAGAATGAAGTGACCAGCAAAGTCTGTTCCAACCACTGAGAATGGTGGACTAGGAGAAGTCCTTGCTGACGGAAGCAAGCCCATCTGCTGGGACGTAGGCCTGGCATTGACTTGCTGGCAGGTGGTGCACTTCTTGGACAACTTCTTTAGGAATGCCCTCAGACAAGGAATGAAGAAGGAGTGGCCCAGGATGCTGATGAGGATAGAAGTGCCCAGATGCAATTATTTCTGATGTTTTGTGGTGACCATGCAGCAACCTGGAGAGGTTGCACTCAAAAGGGAGTGAGCTCTCGGGACTTAGAAGAAGCTTCAGCTCTAACTCTGCCAGTGACCTTGATGATGTTGGAGGTTACGTCTTTGGTGGTTTTGTCAAGGTAGATGACCATCCCGGCCAGGCAGTGTGCACCGGGGATGGACTTCTCTTTCTTGAGCCATTGAAAAACTTCTGGAAATGACTGGCGCTGTTGCTGCAGGATGAGAAGTTTTCTGCTGCTTGCTAGCTTTTCAGAAGTGAACCGTCGTAACCAGCTCAGTACCTGGACCAGTGCAGTGTAGCTGCTATACCTAGACCAGAAGTCCCACATCTCCACAGGCAACAATGCTGTAGAAAGCAATGCTGCCTTCACCCATGGCAAAGACCTCAACAGGGGTGTGGAGCCATGTAGGGCCCAGCCACCACAGTGAGGAGTTGATGATCTCGGAAACGTTGCAGCCACGACTGGCAAGATATGCTGGGTTGGAGCTGGAAGGCACATGCTTCCAGAAAATATCTGGCAGGGCTTCTTGGATAGCAGCAACTCGGTTCCTGACGAAAGCCTCAGTGAGGCATCATGCTGAGCCAGCCGATGACAATGTTTGAGTCAGTCCAGGGCTGCACCTTTGACAGTGGGATGTTGAAGATTCTTGCCGAGTAAACGAGCAATGGAGCTCCAACTTTGCGATAGTAGTAGTAACCTTTAGTGGTCTTACTCTGGCCTTTGCCATGACAAAGGCAGTGGAGATAGTGCCATCCTGAAACACACGACGTAGATAGATGACTGCACCATAGGCCACCTCATTGGCATTAGAGATGCCTTGTAGAGAGGTGGAGGCAACCTTAGCAGTAAAATCGAAGTACCTTTTTTGGATGGCATGGTCTGTGATGAGTGCAAGTTCCTTGGTCCAGGAGAGCCAACGTTGAAGAATGTCATCAGTAACCTCATCATCCCAGCCTAACTTCTTCAGCCAAAGTTCCTGGAGAAGAACCTTGGCTATGACTACAAAGGGCACGAACAATCCCAACACATCATAGATTTGAGCAGCAATGGAAGAGATTTGGTGACTGTGCTAGACTGTGGAAGCTTAGGTGTAGAACGTGTAAACAGTCACAGGAAATATTATTTACTTGCCATCACTTTCTGGTAATACCTTACCTGAAATATTAATTTAATGTGATGGATATAATTACCTGGTGCATTTCTTTATATCAATTTCTTACCTGACTTGAACCAATTATTATTCATGAAAATGCATTTTTAACCTTTTTCTGCCCTATTTAAAATAAATTGTTATATTTATTTTCTCTTTCATTACCTTTTGAAACAATGCGGAATGAAAACAAATAAAGTAGCTGGATGGCATTAGTTTGTGATAGCTGATTAGTCTCTAATTCAGAACATACCTTTCTCAATCAAAGAGGGCAAAGGCAAACTGTGAAAAAAAATTTCCATTGTCGCAGGGGAATCAAACCCAGGATCCCTCCTGGCACTAGCCACCAGTGGTTTAGCCACTTTCATGTCTGTATTGTATATGAAGGATATTTTAGAGTAGATATTTTTTTTAAATGATACCTGATGTACTTTTTACTAAAGAAATTCTTACCTGTTGTATTGCTTGTACTATCATCAAAGGAGTGAAAAGCACCCATCTTAAATTCATTGTTGTGATGAAATTTTAATTTTCTAGAGCATTTGTTGTCAAGTGTGATTGGTACAGGCACTTCTTATAGAGTCAGTGTAACACAACTTAATGTGTTGATTGCAGCATTAGGTATGATATCCTTGCTAAGTAAAACCACAAAATCAGTAAAATACAATGGCAGCATTAGGCAAGGTAAAATTGCAACTCATCATTTTTAACCAACATAAGGTATGGTATACTTACAACAAGGTAAAACCACAACGTTAGGTACAATTACAACTTAAGTCATCATCATCATTAACTATACCGGGTACTGCAGCATAAAGATAATATGATATAACATCAGGGGTATCACAGTATTAGGACATTAATTACTGAATTAAGCTATTGAGCTATTGAACACAAATTTTGACTTTCAGTGGATTGATCACTGTTATCTTGTCAAATAAACCAGTTTACTGAGATGATGCAACATCATTCTTTGCTAATGACTTAACATAATTTGTCTAGTTCAGCTACAAATAATGCAATTTAGTTTCTTGCTAAGCTATCAAATATTGCATGTGCACTCTAGCTATTAAATGAAACATATTACTAACTTCAACTTATCCAGGCTCAGGTCCTAATGGTGCATACAGCAGATATTATGGTCACTGTGTCACTAGCTATTACTTTAAACTCAGCGGATCATAAAGAAGTGAGGGAGATACTCGCCTATTGTTATCGTGCCTTTTTGTATAGACTGCAGGGCGTTTCCAATTGTAGAATTCTTTTATCAAGGGTTGAACGATCTGCTTGCATTTACTGATTAATATGTAACAGTATTTAATTGGCGCATAATCTTATGAATAATTTTATTAAAATCAAAATCAGCTGGGTGGAGTAACGAACCCATAAGAAAAGTTATTCTAGTTTCTTTTAAGTAGCAAAATGATAATGAAAACCAAAAATTTTTTAATGTTCCAGAAATAATTTTTAGAATGTATTTTGTCTCCCACATGGCTAGTCTTATGACGCTACAGTGTTATTATAGGCTTATTGTTTAGAGAGGTATAGGGGTGGCAACTTGAGGACATTTATAATTGGATCAATGCATATACTAATGAAGCTGCACATTATTCAAAAATGTCCAAAAGATGATAGAATGTCACAATTAGATCCTCATTATTGATTTTGTGTGAAACTGTTCAGGTGAACTCTTTTTCTAGAATAAAGTCATCACTTGATGCTATATTATTCTGTTCTTGATCCTGTTTAGTGCTATTAATTTATAGTATGGAAACACAGCCACCAATATTCACCACATTCAATGTGCGACTAAGTCCTGAGCAGACTGTCTGCGTATAAATTTAGTTTCCAGCTATAGAGATTTCTTAGTTAACTAAACTAAACCTAACCCCATAGTTTTGAAGTATTTTACTTTTGGTAAGAAAAACACAAAACAATGTTGTAATGAATATTAAAGAAGTCAAACTAAATATTGATAATGCCAGCAAATTTGACACAACTGAATCTACCAATAGATTGCATAACAAAAACTAAACACACTTTTACTGTTACCGGTTCACATTGAACAATGCAATTATTAAGTGAAGAGGTAGATCATTATGAGAAAGGAAACGCACAGCACAACAATATGCCAGTAAATAGAAGAAAGTACACTGCTCTACAAGCATGTGATAAGGAATTTTTCCCAAACATTTGTCTGCAGATTGCTTCTACACAATGAACTGATCCATTCTTCATTATATTTATTCATTTATTCAAGACATTTTAGGATTAATATTTTCATTCCCTCTACAGTAAGCTCACAGTACTGATTAATACATTAATTTTATTAGCATTACAATGTGACCTAATTGATGAACTACTAATAGAAAATGTCAAAAAATCATAGGTATTTGCGTCTTAATGTAGCATAGAATACAAAGTCTCTATTTTTATTAAAATTCTACTACTGTATAACATGTTATATTGGCAGGTAAAATATTTGGCTATTCCATTCTGGAGTACATATTGGCGGGTAAATATTTTGGCTTTAATACATTTTCCAAAACGAAATATTTTTTTTACATTGGTAACATCAAAACACTTTCTGCTGCATATCTTCCAACCCTTGCTCTTTTTTCATCAGAGTAGGTCGGATAGGTGCCTTTTCTCTTTTTTTTTTGCTCCAGTGGTTGCAGAGAGTACCCTTGCCACGGATTTGTTGGCTGCCTCCTCTATCTGCGATCTAGGCCCGGGGAGTAGTAGCTGGTTGATGGTCTTTTTGAAATAACTGTATAGAGACATGCTAGCTAGTAACTACAGGAAATCCACGGACCACATGGAGGTCAAAGGTTATCAAAACTACTTAGCGGAACAATAACTTAGCGGGCTTCCTGGAATCGCTAAACTCGCCAAATTAATTCCCCAGCCAATAAAATAGTGTTATACAGTATTTAGTTCACTTTCAGTCTAAGTTAACTAAAATTATCTAATTAGCAATGTATGTAATAGGCAAGACAGAACAAAATGAAAGGACAAAATGAGGAACACTTACCAACTGATAGACTGACAGACAGACTGACAACAACTGAACAAAAAAGTGACTAAATAGGTCACACAAAGAACTATTGAGAGACAGAGTACAAACAATAATTGTTATAAGAGTGTATATTAAGAGGCACTTCTCCTGGAAACAACATAACACGTGAAGAGTAAAGTAATGATTGTAGTGATGAGCAGTAACCATGAAAACACAAATAAGACACCTAAGTCCCAAGTGCATCCACAGTTAACACTCCTCCTCACTTGACCTAAGTGGAATTATCTTATAATCCTGAGTTCTCTCCTGTTTAGCAAATTTTTCACTATTCCATCCATTCATCACAATGTCTGCAATCATTTAAGTTGCCAAACAGTATTTAATTTCTATGTTCCTTGTGCAACTTGATCTCAAATACAATGATGTGCTTAGGTCGTCCATGATATTTGAATTATTTGCCATAGCAATAGTTTCTTGGTTGTCTTCATAGACGATAGTTTGTATTGATGTTGAGTAATTGAGATCCATTTTAATTTTAATCACCTAAGCCACATATATTTTTTCTGGAGCATTTTGAAATAGCTAGGTACTATGCAAGATCTGATTTACACTGAAGTATGAAACTGATTTTGATGAGACTTTCTGTCCTGTTGTCCAACTTGAATCTTTACACATGTTAATCTCATAATCTGTCCAGCAAGATCTACAACTCCATTAACTTGATATAATGACGGCATTTCTCAATGGCACTTAAAAAAAAAAGAAGTTTATATGGAACAACAAAACGATTTGTATGCCAAGGAAAGGAGGAAGCTGATTAATTACATTCAGCAGACAAATAAGACACACTATAATCCAAGTGCATCCCACAGTTAACAGAGTCCTTAGCTCTGTTTGGGTTCACCCTCATGAGAGTTCACCTCTCGTTCAGTTTGCTGTGATGTTGTATGTAGCGTGTGTTCTAAACCAATTCCTCATTAGTCCAGCTTATATGGGCAAGAATTGTGCCGTTGATTAGTGTGAGTAATAGCACGGGTAATTGTGCTATTCGGGATCATTATTATTATTATAACTTTACAACCACTGTATAACAAAGAGAATTAAAAGAGATGAAATGTGATATGATGGGTGGATGAAGGACAAACTCTATGTACAAGATAGCAACCTAGTTAGCTAAAAGAAAAGAAAAGGGATATAAATGATAATAAAACAGCTAAGTGTGAGAGGGGAGTGATACATTAATAAAGTGACTGTGACATCTGGAGCAAGGACATAAACAACAAAATGTACAGGAATTGTCTGAATCAAAGTGTGCAATAAATAGATCCCAAAATTTTTGCTTGAGAGAACGTTTAATAGAAGTGAAGGACAATGGAAGATCATTATGTGAGAATGTATTCCATAGTAGAGATAATAATGCGATTAAAATATTGATGTCGTGTAGTGGAGGTGCGTTGGAACTTAATTTCTAATTTATGATTAGATGAAGATCTTATGTGGACCCAGAATGAAATGTGACGTGATTAAATACATTAAATGAATCAGATGGATGCTTAAGACATTAATAATACGAGTAACAGGATTGAAATAGCACGAGGTGAAGCCGAGTGCTATTTCAATTGCTTCAGAATCTGTATCACACTCACTAATAGTAGGCCACCTTTTTAAAAATCATTTGCAATTGTAGCTACCCTGATATCGTTCACTCACTATCTCCTTATTTCAGGATTAGCTTCCTCTGAAACTTCGTGTGTTCCTAATTATTCTGTAATTAAAATTTCACCTCTTTTTCAAAATGGCCACCATTTTTGACATAATGTTGTGGTTATGCTAAATCAAGTTCATCACAGTATTAGCAATAATTGATTTATTGAACCTCACAAATTTTTTATATTGAAGTGTTATCAGATTTCACATTGTGGTTATAAAATTGATGCAATATTTAATTTGTACAAATCCACGACAAAATTTTACCTCAGTGCAATACAGGGAAGCCTACCTACACTTGCCAATCTGCTACAGCCTTTGTTGCGGCCAAAACATGAGTTCCCTATAGGCTTGGGTGACTTTTGGTAAATAACAATATGGTCCATTTACCAGCTTCCCTAAAACCTTCTCATTCCAATCCTATTCACTGAGAAATGGAATTAATACCAATCATCTACAAGTTCACTCTTGAATTCTATTGTGTTGTGTCTGATGGTGCTGGCAGTCCGACTCTCACATCTGACATGAATGAAATTCACTGATTTGTAAATGCTCAAAATCAGCATCATTTCAAGCCACCAGATCAACAACCAAGTTTGCCAATATTATAATTTATATTTTTATAATATTTTCATTTTATCCTCACAACTCAACACTTTCTTCCAGAAAATTGCATAAATTCAATCAATTTCTAATTAACCTAAACTGCGATTGTTTGGTTGCATAAAACAGTCGAGCATCCTAAGTCCAGCAATTTGTCAAGCCCAGGTTGTAAAAAATGAGCTCTATACTGCAATTAACTATGGCTAGGCTGTTTACTAAGTTAACTGTTAGCTACCATATAATACAGACCCAAACATCTTTATATATACAATTTTATCATGAGGAAATTGTTGATAATTGATACCATGAATGCACACCACAGTTGTATGAAAGCACTGAGAGTGATTGTGGAATGCAAAACAGATGTTCAATATAGTTATATGCAAATTTAGGATCTTCCCTTGATGATCTAATGGCACGTATCTTCAAACTCAATTACCTGCCAAACCTGTCCAGCACTAGGCTGAAACAACTTCGGACTATAGTAGAAGGAAACATCCACTCTATCAAGCTCAAAATATTGGAATACTTTTCAGACATAGAAGCTCATAAAGAAGAGCTAGGGTTTCCAAATGCTGATGCTTGGTCTGCTTTGAGAAAGGCACATGAGAATGATACAGACAAAGCTAATGATACTGCTCATTTAACTAATTCTGTAAGACAAGTGCCTCTTTTGGAGCTAGTTGCACACAGTTGGATTTAAGAAGCGATAGCATTATCAAACTGCAGCACTACACAAAGTAAGTCCCTTTAATATTAAAAAAAAATGTTTGTTTAGGCTTAGTTTTTTCAGAAAAAGCGAGTGAAACTCGGGGCCAATGCTTTTTTCTATGGGTGACGTCCTTTACCATACAACTAGCACTTGAATGGTAAATACTTAGCGGGCAGTTGTTGGAATGTAGTTAACGCATCACACGCGCCCAGGTAAAGGTCGGCAGAGGACCTGCGAGTACGGCGACCATGCGCTAAGCGGTCACACGTGAAGCAATGGCACCAGGGCACAAGTATATTAGTCCTGATAGCTAGCAGCTACTGATAGCCACTGTTCTCAGTCCCACCACCTCCCCATTTCAAACCACCTAATTAAGGATAGCTAGAAATACTCCATCCATTTCTTTGGATGTGATTTGAGCTGGGGGGGGACTCCGGGATGCAGGGCAATTAATGCTAATTGCCACTGACCTGCGGAGTCTCTCACCCCCAAGGCCACACAGGGGGGTGGGTCCAAGGTCATACCACTGCCTCACGCAAGGAGCATGCGCACACATGACTGTGGGCTCACATCAGCTCAGACTGCCAATCTGTAGTTTAGGAGGATGACAGCAGGTAACCATACCAATAAGGTGAATTGTAGTTAAACTCATTATTTACTCATAATGATATTCATCAATCATGACATGATACAATGAATATCATTATGAGTAAATAATGAGTTCCAACAAAGGCTACAATTCAACCCCTGCTGAATCTACACCCAATCAAGAAGTCCCTGAACCTGAGCCAGTCAACACTACTACGCGAACCCGACCAAAGCGAGCTTCCGCCAAGAAAGCTGATGAAATCCGACAACAATGGTTGGCTGAACTGGAAGGAACTGATTGAGTACTGTTACATTCCCCTATCATACTTGTAGTTAGAGTCGTCATTGAGTTGACCTCCCCGGTCAACGGTAGACCCTTTACCTTCTTTGTTGGTGGGTGGGGACAACGGGGGTGGGGGGGGGAGGGAGTATGTTGGAACCCATTAATGACATTCATTGTATCATGTCATGATTGATTGCCCTCTGACCTCTCTAAAAATTGATGAGTTGATGAAATAGTTGTCTCTGAGAACAGCCAGCTAGCTAAGGTAGAGAGCCCCAGAGCGGTCGCAAACTGAATAGTGGGCTAAGGAAATACAGCAGTACCTTTGCCATAGCGTAGACTGTTGGAGGAGCCAGGCGGTGGGAAAGAGGTCTGCTGCATAAGACTGTAACAGTATGTTATACATTTGCATTGTGACATAGCTTAACCTTTAAAACACTTTTATCAAGGCTTGTAGCTAGCTAGCTAATATGTCTATAGCTGCATCACATAATAGTTAGTTTGGTCAGTTTCACTGAAACAGAGCTGACCTTTAGGTTTGCATCATCAAGGTAGTAATTATGGCATTGTATTTGTTGTTGTTATTTTATTGGTGTTCAGTGTGAGTGGATTTTTACTTTCCTTGCCAGAGTGGAGTTTTGTGTTCTGTGATTTTTGAACAGAGCTAGATTTCTGAACAACTTGCAAATCGCTTTGTCCAAAAATGGTAGCTACAACTAACTAAAGATTAGACTGAAATTAGATCACTTGAGTAAAAGAAAAATAAATCAACAAAATATATTCTGCATTATCTTGATATTCAATTGAATGAAACTCAATACATTCATATAAAACGTAGAAAATATACACCAACAAAACATTTTTGTTCATTACTTCATGTTTTTCTTTCTGTCTTGATTCTGCATTATCTTGATATTCAATTAAATGAAACTGAATACAAAACAAACATATAAACCATAACATATGATATTTTCTATTGATCTCGAAGACGGCTGCTTACCAGACTATGAAACGACGCACAGGTAGAGAACTCGACCAAGTATGTCCCTTTAATGTGCCAGATTTTTTATTTTCGGCTTGGTTCTCCAGAAACAGCCTGTCTAATCTCTAGACTTGTGATTATTACCAGTTTAGTAGTGGTGACGCCCCCTTTTAGTAGTCCAGGTCATGTTCTTCCTTGGGTTAGTCTTCACTCAGGCCCTGCCTGGTAAGTGTTCGATGCACTAAGGCATTAGCTAACTTTAATCATACTAGCTAACTAGCGCTGAGGGTTTGCACTTTAGTGCTCTAGTTATTATTGTTATTTAATTTTTCATTATCACACATATTCTATAGTTTATATTTTTATTGTAATCATCACTACATGTTCTGCTGTTATTGCTACTGTTATCATTATCATAATCTCATAATTATTATGGTTTTTATTATTATTATTATTATTATTATTGCTATAATTGTTGTAATTGTTGCTGTTGTTATTGTTGTTGTTGTCCTTTACTTTTGTTATTATTATTTTTTGTTATTATTATTTTTTGTTATTATTATTTTTACCATGTAGATAGAGAGTTGTGGTGATGCCCAACTTGTTGCAGAAGTTGTGTATGGACAACATTGACCTTTTGGTGGACTGTGGTTTTAATAAACCTGTCTCTAAATGTGGACTAGATGACAGAGTCACCATAGTACAATCAGCATGCTTGCAAATGGTTATATTGAACACATTGGCTGAACTTCATCAGTAATATGGATGGCTTGGCAAGTGTGGTTGTTAGAGAAGCTATTCAAAACAATTCTTCTCTCCTTAAATCATTTTTTTGTTTACCAAACAAGACAGAGTTAACAGCAGGTACACACTCAGGGTTTCATTTAGGAATTTTTCCCTTAGATGGAGGAGGGGGTGGTGGGGAAGCTGGAGGAGTAAGGGGTTGTCGTATATAATGTGCCAGTAATTACATGAGATTTACATCTACAGTACAACTTCGCAATAAGTAACATCTTCAGTGCCCTTATTCCTTTCGTAGAAATAAACCAATAAAAGACATTGATTTTCTTGTTTTGTTTGTTTCTTTGTGTGTGTGTGTTTGGGGAAGGGGGGAAGTTGGGTATTATATATGGGGGAGAAGCTTCACCTACGCCCACTTTTCTTTGATGAAACCCTGACATCTTGTTTTATCTAGTATTGTAACTTAATATTCTTAGATTATGTGAGGAAATTGTTCACTGAACTGAAGTATTCTAGCAAGGGATCAAATGAAAGAATGAAGGAAGAGGCAGTGTTTATGTTTTTTTATGACTACATGGAAGATATTGATAGTTGTAAGTATAGCCACTGCATTAGCAAATACAAGACTTGTATTTCTGTTATGAAAATGATAAATATGCAATATAATATAATGTCTGCACATGAAGTTGAGAGTTATCAGGAAGATGCTGTTTGGAAAGGTACTGAAGCATTTAAAATTATTGCTAGCTATCTTTGCCATTTGTTATTGTTGTTTTGTAGACAAAGATGACAAAGTATCATTAGATATGATACTTTCCTTTTTCACTGGTGCAGACAGTGTTCCACCATAGGATACAGAAATGTTGTTCTTTCATTTAATCATATGAACTTATATTCCACTGCATCAACATGTGCTATTGAGCTGACACTCCCCACTAGACATCAAGATTATAACACTTTTAAATGTCATTTGGACATTGTATTTACTATGCATCGGTTTTTTGGACTGTATTAAGTTAAGTGCTTCATTTTTATATTCACAATAGCACTCACTAATGATTATTGTTTACAATTACATCATGAACATGTTCCAAAACTCTAATGTATATGTCTACACCGAAGTTATCACTTAGTGCAGTGGGTGAAATGATTGATTGAAGTTCTTCTTCTTGCAGCACAGGGTTATATACTTCAGGGATATCTACAATATTGTCATCTTCTTCAGAAATTGGGCCATTCCAGTCTATGCCAAAATTGACATCACCATGTTCCTGCATAGAGCATAAAACATTAATGATTTAAAATGAATGCATCCTAGACAGAAATGCCTTTAGTACCACATCAGTAATGAATAAGTGGCAAATTACAGAACAGTTTGGCACACATTAAGGAACTTGCTATTTTATTTACTGTTCTTACAATTTCTTTGAAATTAACTGATTAAGCTCAAATAATGCTCAACCTTTTCATTACCATAGTGGTGATTGTGAAGAACTAAAGTACATGTATGAAATTAATTTAGCTTTTGTGTGAAATAGTAGCAATTGTTCGACCCAGGTTGTATGGCTGAGCCAAATCAGGTAAAGTGTCCGAACTGGAAAGCTGGTCAGAACTGGTAAGGTACACTTTGAAAGACCAGATCTCTCAACTCAATGCGCAATCATTAATCACTATGACAGAGGCTTCCACCAGCATCATTAAATTGAAGTGGAAAAATATAATTAAAACTTAAGCCACAGCAACACAGCAGCTACTAGCTCAGTCCTGCTCAGCTTGCCTGGACAGCAATATTAAAAAGAAAAAAATCCTTAAAATTTCAAAAAAATCCTTAAAATGTATATTGGGTTTGTAGGATACTGTACTCAAGTTCTGTTCATCCTCACCTTGACATGTATGATTATTATTATAATACATGGAATAAAGATGGATTCCAATAGCAATATATATGGATTAATAATCATACAGATCAAGGTGAGGATGAACAGAACTTGAGTACAGTATCCTACGAACCCAATATACATTATGTTGGAGATATTGATAAAAAATAATGTTCAACCTCTTCTTAACTCAAACCAAAGAATAATAGAGGTCAATACTATGGTATAGCACAACAAGAAGATAATTTCACCAAGAATTCAATTAATTCAGAGTTGATTGCAAGGTAATTTAATATTATTGATTTAATATGGAATACTTGCAGTGTTTTTGTTCCCACAAGTCACAAGTGCAGTGTAGCCACTCCTTCCTAACAAAAGACAAACAAAAATTAATAGCAGTATTACATTGCTACAATTTATTTGTCAACCTACTTTAACTCATTAAAATGTATTCTTCCTCTCTGTTTTTTTTATACTACAGGATCCACAACAGTCAGCAGTCTCACATTTGATTCTCGAGATTTATTCTTTAGTTGTGAATCAAAGATGGTAACATATAACTAGAAAATTATTTCATAGAGTGACCATTATAACTAATATAATGGTCAAAATACTGAAAATATGCATGGTTCAATTTATATATAAAATTAGATGCCATGTTACATGGCCTATTACTAATAAACAGTGCTACCCAAGACACACATGTTCTGTTAATTTAGATCACTAATACCTGTTGCCACATATGAAATGTGTTAAAATAAATAGGATGTGACAACACAATGCAAAAAATGAAATTTCCTTCATATGAACTTTCACAGAACATATTATAAGACCTTTAATTGTGCCAATTTTTTTTTTGGGGGGGGGGGGGCTGATTTGTTTTAGAAGAGGTGAAGTTCCAGCTTGTGTGGGTAAATGTCACATCAAAATCACATGTGCAAATATATTCTGGCTGCCTGTGGTAGTTTAGTTTTATGTGATCGGTGAGTGTAAAACTAAACTACAGGTAGTCAGAATATTATGTTTGCACATGTGACTATGATGTGACATTACCCACACAAGCTGGAACTTCACCTCTTCTAAAACAAATCAGCCCCCAAAAAAATTGGCACAATAAAAGGTCTTATATCATCGTTCTGTGAAAGCTCATAATTAATCAACAGGTCATGTCAGAAGATGTCCATAAATTCAAATGAATTTTGTAATACACCAAATTTTTTAATTGAACAATCTTAATGCAACTGCCACAGTAGCTCCCACTATATTAAAGTACTCTATTTTATTATTATCAATTTTTATATCACTATTATTCACATATTATAAATAATTTTCAGAATTCTATTAATTGTAAGCATAAGACTAAGAATGTATAATTAGAGATAGCTAGGCCACAAACTCAGTGCTTAATTAATGTATTATGTGCATAGCTAAAGAGTCACGGGAAAAAAAACTTGAATTTTCTTTAGTAACATATTTAGGACGTTTAATGCTTTCACCATCATTCCTGTAGTGGATAGGGCTAAATGTCCCATAGAGCAGAGCATTTAGCCCTATTTTGTACAGGAAAGGTTAAAGGTAGATCAGTGAAGGGAAGAATGACGGATTCAATTTAGGGAAGAATGACGGATTCAATTTAGGGAAAAAATGACTGATTCAATAGAACTCAAAGGATAGCTGCAAAGTTTATTAATTTAGTACCTTCTGTAATTGCTACACTCACTGACCCCTCATATATGATTATGCAACATCATTCTTTGCTGATGACGTAACATAATTCTTCTTTGATTCCTACTGAAGTGTGAAGGTGTAGGCAAAAATTGTACCAAGTTTGATGTTACGAGGTGGCTGTACACTGCTCTACAAACATGTGATACAGAGCTTTTCCCTAATATTTGTCTGCAGATTGCTTCCACAAGATAAACTGATCTATTCTTCTTTATATTTATTCACTTATTCTAGACGTTTTAGTAGTAATATTTTTCATTCCCTAGTAGTTCATCAATTAGGTCACATTGTAACGCTGAAAAAATTTATGCATTAATCAGCACTGTGAGTTTACTCTCGTAGGAGGTAAATAGAAACTGTAATGTATTCACGTCTTAAAAGAGCCTCCAATTGGAAAATCTTAGATCCACCCCATGCTGTATTGTGTTTGATTAATAATTATAAATAGTAATGCCTAGTGTGTGTATTCAAATCCCTGACTTCTCACATCACAGACATTGAACAAAGTTCAATTCAAAAATTTTTAATAGGTTTATACACAAGAAACACAATACTATGAATATTTATCAGAATAATAATTAGTTAAGTTTCAATGTGAATGGCTACTTCAGTATTCTCTCCAGAAAAATCAACCATATCAAATTCGTTGAAATGAACTTTTGATCGTCCCGGTAAATGCATCAAGTTATCTGTATCTGCTTCTGCATAATTAATAACAACAAACTCTTCTGATTTTAGTTCCCTCATTCTATCTAGTGAAAGTTCAGAGATTTTAGTGTCTTCCTCTAAAAATTTGATCATTTCAAATTCTTCTGACTTATTTTGTGTGTTTCTTTTGAAAAAAAGATTTAATATATGGAAAGGTGACCTAAGAAATACAACATACAGTAGCTGACATTTTATAACAAATAATTATGCTCTAGTATACCTTCTGATTGGTCTGAAACAATGGTTAGTAGGTGTGGCCAGTAAAAGCTGTTGTTGCCTGGCATTAGCTTGGTCTTGGAGTCTCTTACAATGATCTACACATAACATATAGCTATTAAAATATTCTGTTTTCTTAAAAAAAAATACTAATAAATATACTTCCCATAATATTTTACAATACTACACAGAAGGCCATGCTCACACAAATTTTAAAATAAGCTAACTCAATTTCTAATTCTGAATTGTTAATACTTATTAATGCTTTAACTGTATATTAAGAACGCAAATAAAAGAAACATTCGAAAACAATGTGCTCACTTGCATGTGTGACTGACCACTTAAGCTAGCTGATCCGGGGGAATTTCTCACCTCAAGCTGAACTTCCCCCTCCCCAAGAATGTAGCTATTGTAATTGTTTAAATCAGCCACACTATTATAATAAATAAAAATGACCATTGCAGTAAACATTAAAGCATGCACAATCCAGTGTTTACTCTAAAAGCTTCCACTGAAATGGCAGAACTTTTCAGTTAATCTAAGACCTCTTAAAACTTTGAACTTTCCCTAGTAACTTTAACTTCTTAATCTATTCTATTTGAAATATGTATTTGAAAAAAAAGTTTTGGCTATAGCATTTTTTCTTATGCATAGCTTACTGGATTCTTTACAAACAAAACCCAAAAAATAACGCCCTAAAAATATCCTGTATTAAACTCTAGTATTACAAAACTTATGTGAGACAAAATATCTTAAAACAACATGATTATATTCTCGCAATTTTCTATTACCAACCATATATTAACATATAACTTGTAATTTAAATACGTTGCAATTTTAAAATTGTATTTATCCCATGCATACTTTTTTCCTTCTTCAGTAGCAATTGACAATCTCGCAATTCTTCTAGATAGGGCTCTGAGCTTTGTAAAGGATGGCTATGAACAACATTAGGATCAGTTGCATGAATGTCTGGCACAACACTGGATGCACCTACATAAATGAGTACCACAGTAAATAATTGAAAGAAAATTCATTAATTATTTGAAATTTTTATGTCCATAATAGCTATAGAAAAAATACATGAACGTCTTAAAAATTATATTGACAATTTAGAAGTCTTCCACACAAAAATACAATATAATATATGCTCCATTTGGTATCCTCATGAAAATGTTGCAAAAAATGCTAATTTTCATTTTTTTCCTTACTTCAAGATAAACAAATTAAAGTCAGTGAATTATTTTAATACCAATAAAATAATACAATCTCGAGATTATCATTATTCCAGTAATTGTTTAAAGCTGGCAATAATGACCAGTAATTAAATTGTTATAGAATAATGAAATGAAGCTTAACAATATAGCCGACACATTTGACATGATTGTTTTTCTAACCATTGGATTAGGCTACAGAAATGACAGAGCTATTATGTATATCAAGCTGCTGAAACATTAAAAATAGAATGCTTTCATTTGTACTTTGTAAAGAGTATTCAATTTACCTTCAATATCTTCACTAGTAGACAAGATCAGTTGGCTTAGGTTGCTCCTTGATCTGTTATTATCTTCTCTTGTTGAAGTAAGGTGACCTATAAAGTTTATTGAATTGTTCAAACCTTTCTCCAACTTGATTCATTGGATTAATAATAGTGTGTAATTTATGTGTCTCACATTAGTTTGATCAATTCATATGTATATCCTATAAATAATTACTAAACTATGGGATGTTCAGACAAAAATAGCACCACAAATGAAATGAATATTACTCCCATGACATTCTTTATCAAGTTCTTTATAAGGCTCTCAATATTCCTTCCATGATGATGTGTATATCAAACTATTGTGTGAAAGCTAGGTTTTGCTCACAATCATTTATAAGCTCAAGTCACTAGCAATTACCTTCCTGTGTCTTTAGTTTCAAATTAGCTGATTCATTGTAGTCCCTTATGTGTGTCTGACTATCACTAGATTCATTATCGACTTGTTCATTAGCATAAACACAGATAAAGTACAGTGCACAATTATATTCTAAACCTGATTTTGTACTACATATGTGACAGGTTTTGAGAAAATCTGCCTAAACGCGGCATCTAAAGTTTTCTAATGTATTCTACCAGTAGGTTGCAGGGGGCCTTGGGATGCCATCCTCCTAATTTGGAAGCTGTAGCACAAGCCATCTTCACCCTATGCACTACAACACTTCAGTATTTTTGCTAAACTTATTATTGTTGATTTCGAAAAAACGCCAGGTAAAGGCGTTGCTGAGGTCAGGGGGCGTGCCTTGCATCCGTATATTATTACCGCGTGTCTCCGGAACACTACGGATTAAACCGGTTACAGGCGGATAGAAAGAAGTCGAGCATTGCTCTAGCCCATTAGCTACCAGAGTAGTTATAGCAACCAGGCCTGGTCTGGCCTGGCATACCAGTTTTCAGCGTTTTACAGATATCTTTACTCTATCTAGTGGAGCCTACCCTGACAAGTTATAGCAGCTGCTAAATATCAGCTGGGGGTGTTGGGAGCCCCTAGTGAGTTTTACAGCCAATTTTACACCTAGAGTTACCAACAAACTACTTCAGTGAAGATATGTAGTATGGAATAAACCACTTATTACACTCTGTCAGAGTGATATGGCTTGATATTTCACTCTCAGGCTTAATTTTCGCTCCTTTGGCTCATGAAAATAAATTAGGTTGCTCATAAATTTTTCACCATTTCACACTCTGACTCATGTAATAAGTACTGTCATCAGACTATCTGAATAACCAGTAGCATTTTACAGCAATCACATCTACTAAAATAATAATGGCCAATGATTTAAAATTACTTCTGGTAAAGGGTTTGCAATACCATAGTAACCATTCGCCAACATTTTGCAACTTGAAAAAAAAAAAATGTTATTGCAAGGGTTTGAACCTAAGTCAGTTTGTTAGACTTACATTTATAGACAAACTAATTTAAAGTGGTAGATAATTATGTACTACATGTATACTTACAATTCTTCTTGTTTGTGTCCAAATTCTTCACACTTCTTGATCGTCCAGGTAAATGCATCGAGTTTCCTGTATCTGCTTCTGCATAATTAATAACAACAAACTCTTTTGATTTTAGTTCCTTAAATCTATCTAGTGAAAATTCTGATATCTTAGTGTCTTCCTCTGAAAAATTGATCATTTCTAATTCTTCTGACTTATTTAGTGTGTTTCTTTTGAAAAAACTTTTTAATATCTGGAGGGGTGACCTAAGAAATACAAAATACAGTAGCTGAAACTTTAGAACAAATTATATGCTCTAGTATACCTTCTGATCTGTCTGAAACAACTGTTAGTTTGTGCGGCCAATAAAAGCTGTTGTTGCCTGGCATTAGCTTGCCCTTGAAGTCTCTTACAATGATCTACACATAACAAATAGATATTAAATTATTCAGTTTTATTAAAAAAATAGGTATAAGTTTATTCCTATAATAATATTTTACACTTCACAGAAGGACTTACACAAATTGTACAATATACTAATTCAAATTTCTAATTCTGAATTATTAATATTATTAATGCTCTAACTGTATATTTGGAAAGCAAATAAAAAGAAAACATTCTAAAACAATGTGCTCACTTGCATTAATGACTGAGCTACCTAAGCTATAGCTATTGACTAATCAGGGTTCCATAAAGAAGGGTAGTGGAAAACTTGGAATTTCCCAACTTTCCTTTTCCCAAAGAATGTAGCTTGTTGTTTAAATCAGCTACATTATTATTATAATAACAAAAATGACTATTGCACTATAAACATTAAAGCAGAATCCAGTGTTTACTCTGCATGAATTTGTATTATAATTCAGTACAACTATTTCTTATGTTTATTGCAACCTTCAATTGCAATTCTTTTATACATGCTAAGTTATATCCTGCTATTTGATTTCATTATCGGAATTTATTAAATCTCTCAGCTGCAGCTAAACCTAATTGAAGCAAGGTCTCACTTAGTTACCCTGTCTGAAAGCTTCCACTGAAATGGCAGAACTTTTCAGTTCTTCTAAGACCTCTTAAAACTCTGGTACTTTCCAGGCCAGTAGCCAGAAGTTTACATTGGGGTTCGGATTTTGAAGACGCAAAAAGCCACACCTACTTTTTTTCTCGCTAATTATTCTAAAATAAAACAAAAGGTAACTGCATTAAAGCGTATCATTTGTTCTATGTATTCTACTTCAACATTGTTGATATACAAGAGAAAAGCGGTATTATTCTCCATGCTGCTACTAACTACTATGATTAGCTGTATATAAACAGTGCAATATTAATACACCTTTTTCGTACTGCAAGTTATTTAATAGTACGGTGTGTAAACTTCCCATTCAAAATGTATTAGAAAAATCACTCTAATTGAAATAGCACTGGACAAATAGTAAGAGTAGTAGGTACGAAAGTATGCAGCTCTAGCCTTGAAAATGTACAGTTGTAGTTTCTAGTTGCAGACAATGTCATTCTTTAGCGCAGAAGCTCTACCCATATTAGACGACATTTTTTCAACAGATTAGGAGGAGCCATTGGTTAAAAGCAAAGTTCAAGAGAAAGTTTATCCTGAAGTACATAGATAGTGACTGCACTGTACACAGTAGCAACTCTGTAAATGGTTGTTGGTTTACAGTAGTCTCGTGCAGTTTTTGTGCTATTAGAGATTAATGGCATGAACAACGTGATTAAAAAAACACGAGGCAAATCGGTGTTCTGTTTCAATAGCTTTACGAGTGAGCACATGTTACCCGTGTTATCACTCGCTAATAGTAAGCCAGCTTTTTTTAATCATTTGCAGTGTAGCCACACTCTATAGTGCACTCACTATCTGTGTATTTCAGAATTAACTTTCTCAGTTACTACCCGATGACTCACCTTCTAATCTGATGAAAAAATTCTGTTACTTGTGCTATTAGTATCGAATAGTACGCTTACCCATGCTACTACTCTTACTAATTAACAGAGTTGTAGGAAGCACTTCAAAAGTGGAGAGGCCATTAAACCACACCCACAACCCCACCCCCTTGATTATTAAAAAGAAAATAGCTGAATATTAACCACAAAATATAGTTACAATAAAAATTCTGTGTGTTCATAAATCAGTTTCACGGAAATTTCCAAATTGACACTCTCTGTGACTTGAGCCTGCTACGAATTCATTTGCCATTTCAACTAAAGAAAGTTGATCAGTTATAGTTTTGTGTACATGAAGCACACAAACATTGTTTAATCTGGTTTGCGTCATAGTAGCTCTCAGATACGACTTCAAACGGCGCAGACAACTGAATGATCGTTCACTCACTGCATTTGTTGCAGGCATGACAAGTATTAAAGAAAGCAGCTTACATACTTGAGACATTAAATCTTTTTGAGGATCAGACAGACCTTTGAAGTAGCTTATAATAGATTGTAGGTCAATATTACCCTCAGAAGAAAAATTGCTAGACATTGTATGTAACTGTAACTTTAATGTTTGACAATCAAAATCATCCTGGTAGAAGTCAGTTACAAACTTAAATTCTTCTTCATACTCACACTTCCTGGCAGCTTTAATGAGAAGTTGTTCCAGGTTTAAATATACTCTAACCTGGTTGATCGAAACGATTTCTTATACCATTGACAAGCTCATCAAGAGCTTCAAAATAATTTCGTTTGTAGTACTCTTCTACTGTAGATGGAAAACTACTTGTACTAGAATTCTCATCATATCTCTTTGGTTGTTTTCTTCTTCTAGGTAGTTTGGGATCATCAATGTCCAATTCAGCTGCACTCTTCTTTAACAAATCCCCAAAAAGACAAAAATGTTCATCACATCAAATTGATTCCAGTGTAACAACTGTCATTTCAGCAATCTTCTGGCCTTCAGCAGCTGAAATACTTGAGGATTGAAGAGTTTTACTCAAATTGTCGCTATGTCTGAGTAGCAATTCAGCAAGTGAAATAGCAAAGAAGTATTCAAATGATTCCATGACAGCAGCCACACCCCTAATCCGGGCTTTCATTTCTGTATCTTTAACAAAAGTAACTGCCTCTTCCCAAAGGCCTTGAAGAGCTTCATAATTTGAAATTATAGACTGAAGAGCATGGGCTCGTACAGTCCACCTATATAGTAGAACACTAAAATAAAATACAATATAATACAATAAGCATTAATATAATACCTTGTAGGACACAGAACTCGAATACCCATAGTATCCTCTGGTAATTGCTCTTTTATTTTTTGCAGTGCAGCATCCCTGCGAGGACTCTTCTTGATTAATTTAATCAGCTCATAAGAAGTATCCAAGGCATTTTTTATGAGATTGCATGTTTTTATCGCATCTCCACAAGCTAAATTAAGTGCATGCCCGTAACAATGTGTATAAATGGCTTTAGGTTCGTCTTGCTGTATAAAAGCAGCAAGACCCCTTTTAGCTCCTGACATGGCTGATGCTCCATCAAAGCACTGGCCTCTCAGCTTATGAATTGATAAATTCAGCCTCGTCAATACATCACGAACAATGGCAAATAAAACTGCTGATGTTGTTGAATCCACTTGATGAAGACCTATAAACTCTTCGTTGGCTTCAAATTTTTTGTCAATCCATCTTAGGCAAATCACAACTTGTTCTTTGTTTGATACGTCTGTTGTCTCATCTTAAAGAACAAAAAGGAGCATCATGAATCGAATGTACCACTTGACGAAGTACAGATAGTGCCATCAACTTAAGGATCTCATTTTGAATTTCTGGAGATGTATATTTATCAGTTTTTTTCTTCAACCAATCTTTGACTTTTGAATCTTCCTCAGACCTCAACTTCATCAACTGCATGTAGTTGGAATCAGCTTCATCACCATGTCCTCTTAATGGTAGACCTTGACGCCCTAAAAACCTTATATTTGACAGAATTTTTAAAAAGCATTGCCGTCTCTCCATTTTGTCTTTTGCCAGTTTAGCAGAGAGTATCTCCGCTACATCAGTAGATTTCACCGTTACCACCTTAAGAACTGCTTCTTTGTGGCAATTGCTAGATTCATGTTGAACATACTTCACAGTGGCATCCTTCCAGTTGTAGAACCCCTGGATATAAATGCTTCATCTGCATTGTTGCACCAATTCAATTTTTTCTGCTTCTTCGCCTCAGCACAGTGGAAACATAGCACTACATCCCTGCTCTCTATATAGTGAAGCCAAGGCCATCTGTCAAACCATGAAGCTTGAAAACTTCTCATTACAGGCACTTTTTTCCCAAAGCTTCTTTTAGGAAAATCAAAAGATTTAGGTTGATGCGGTTGAAGTTCCATGGCTAACAACCAGAGAGTCAAATAAATACTACTCCACGTCTAGCTACGACAAGAATAAGTAGATCGAGTTGAAACAGCTTTTTACTGCCAACGACGCTTTACTAAATCAAGGACGGGTCTAAGAAGTGCAGCGGCCAAAGCCGCTCCAGCCGCTGCAGTTCCTACGCCACTGATTAATAAGTGCATTATGTTACACTTTATAAAGAATAGATGTAAAGTAGCAACCTTTACTCATGCCGATGTAAGATCAAATATTTGTAGCCAAGTAGCTGAATTTTTATTAGGCCACTTGGACCATCCATATGCATAGCATGAAGTACATCTAGGGAAACAGCTGAGAATTAAATGCTGGTTCAGCACGGTCGAACAGAAGAAGATATTCCAGAAGTTATATGTGTGGTGTGGCTAAAATATTTAGTTCCGGTCACTCTAAAAGGGGATTCGACCAAACCCCTCGAACCCCCCCTGGCTACAGGTATGCTTTCCTTAGTGACTTTAATTCCTTGATTTCTTCTTTTTCAAAAAAAACAAACAGTTGTGGCAATAGCTTTTCTTTTATGCATAGCTCATCGGATTCTTTGCAAACAAACAAAAAAGTCACTTAACTTTTACCCTCAAAAGTTCTCCTCCCTACAAATATCTCGTATTAAATCCTGGTAATAAAAAACTTATACAAAACAAAATATCTTAATTACATTATTATAATCCTGCAATTTTCTAATACTTTCCATCAAATAACATATCTTATACCATGGTTGCTGCGGTAACACCCATGGATTAAAAGTGATATTTTCCCGGTGATTTTTCCTGGGGCTATGATATTTTCCTGGTGCGTAAGCAGTAAAGCAGCTAGCTGTGGTAAATTCCTGTGGTATGAGAGCGGCAGGAGAGTTATATGTGGTAGGGCTGGTCCCATATAGGTGGATATGAGAGAGTAGTAGTAGCAGCAACTATGGTATAAAACAGTTATGCCATGGCAACATCGGGGTTATGGAATATCACCGCCCTTATCCCTCGGGCTTCGCCCTCGGGATCGGGACGGTTATATTCCATAACCCCTCGTTGGCCATGGCATAACTATTACACGTATAATTTTAATACTTTCCAATCTTACATTTATATCTAATCCCATGCATACCTTTTTCCTTCTTCAGTTGCAAGTGGCAATCTCGTAATTCTTCTAGAAAGGGCTCTGAGCTTTGTAAAGGATGGCTATGAACAACATTAGGATCAGTTGCATGAATGTCTGGCGCAACACAGGATGCACCTACATAAATGAGTACCACAGTGAATAACTGAAAGAAAATGCATTAATTATTAGAAATTTTTATGCCCACAATAGCTATAGAGAAAATTTATGAGTCTTAAAAAATTATAGTGACAATTTAGAAGTCTTCAACACAAGAATTTAATTATAAGCGTGGTTGATTATGTGTACTCTATTTAGTATCCTCATGAAAGTGTTGAAAAAATGCTAATTTTCATTTTTTTTTCTCCCTACTTCAAGATAAAGTAAGTAAATAAAATGTCGATGACAATTATTTCTAAGTCCATCAAATCTTCTATTTATGGTAAAGATATAATGATTAGAAGGATTTTGAAATTTAATTAAATTTACTCTTAATATTGAATTTAGCAGAAAGTTTATGAGTCTTAAAATTTATTAAAATTTACTCTTAATATTAAATTTAGCGGGAAGTTTAATAGACATAGTCATAATTGCAAGCAAATTGTTAAGTACATGTTGAAACAATTAATTAAGTTGAGTGCATTTTACAGTCAGATTCAATTTCATCATATCTATCCGTTTTGGTATATCTGGCAATAGCTATACTTGTATAATCTTGGGTTTTATCTCTTTATTGACCAGTACTAGCGATGTGCTTGAGTACAAATGGTGAGCAAGCCTGTTTACAAATGAAATACTGCAAAAGAAAATATCAGTCCATTTCTAAAACTGTAAGTATATTGCCTTTGTGACTACACTTTAGCTAACAAATACAGAACTTCTTTATTCCCGAGTACTGGTATTGTCTGTAGTCTCTAATATTGCATTCAGAATATCTGAGTTACCGTTATATCATACGTCCATCCATATACGTATATAATTGAACTAATCTCCCCATTTTTCTATTGTGTTACCCCTGGTAGTGTCTAGTTGCGTCGCTCGCTCATCAAACATTGATCGGTAAAATAAAATGTAATAGAAGTTTATTCTTTGAATCACTCTATTTATATGCCAAACTATTTGGTCAGTCTTGTTGTATATAAGAGAATAAAAGCAATTGTAATAATCATTAATCCAGTAATTGTTTAAAGCTATCAATAATGGACCAGTATTTGAAGTGTTTTATACTATGGAATAGCAATAGTGTGTAATTTATGTGTCTCACAATAGTTTGATCAATTCATATGTATATCCTATAAATAATTACTAAACTATGGGATGTTCAGAGAAAAACAAAGCACCACAAATGAAATGAATATTACTCCCATGATATTGTTTATCAGGCTATTATTAACAACAATATTCATTCCATGATGATGTGTATATCAAACTATTGTGTGAAAGCTATGTTTTGCTCACAATCATTTATATGCACAAGTCACTAATAATTACCTTCCTGTGTCTTTAGTTTCAAATTAGCTGATTCATTGCAGTCCCTTATGCGTGTCTGACTATCACTAGATTCATTATCAACTTGTTCATTAGCATTGATTTGACCTAAAACACAGATAAAGTAACAGTACACAATGTATTCTAAACCTGATTTTGTACTACATAATATACTTACTGTTCTTCTTGTTTGTGTCCAAGTTACACACACTTGGATGCTTCCATGAATCTTTTTGACACACTGTAGTAGTCTAAATGTGTAAAAGATATAGCTATACTAATATTACTGCTAATTATTTTTAACTACAAGGTATTATTACAAGTTAATCAGTTAAAACTTACTCTGGCTTCTTTGCTATCTAGAATGCTTCTCAGTTGCAATATTTCTTCATCCTTTTCAGTTATTAATTGGCCTTTCTTGTCTGCTTGTGCACCTGGATATGGTACAAAACCTAGAGAATTGTAAGAACAATGTTAGCTTGCAGGGAAAGAAAAAAGTCCAAAATAAAACTGAAATATGTGGCTATTATATGAAACACATTAAGAAGTAATTTATGCTACAATTTGATTTGTGAAAATTTATAACTTAGTGGGTATAAATATTTTCAGCCATATTTTGTATGGCAAAATACCTCAAATCTATTATGTGTTTGAGCCACTTACTGATACATATAACATTGAATGATCTGCATGTTTATGAAAATATTGAAATTACATTTGTTACCTTTCCTCAAAGATATCATGGGCTAAGTTTTTTCAGCCTTTGATTCGTTATCAGGTTTAGTCAAAGCAAACTGATCTTCAATGTATTTAGAAAAATTTAAACCTAAATGTGTATTCTATCTATAACTCAATAATCTGTGTTGAAGTTATGTCTTGCTCACAGACAACACAATACGTACAAATCAATTATAAATACCTTCCTGTGCCCTTAATTTCAGATCTGCTGAGTCATTGTCATCCATTACACGTTTCTGTAGGTCACTTGAGTCCTTGCCAACTTCTATAACATTGATTGGACCTATAACACATACACTTTATTTGAAGTTTATTCAATGCTAGGTATCTTCCCTGTGTTATTTGTAGGTACTAAACAACATTCTGTATTGCACAAGCTCATTACCTTCAAGTACACTAGCATACCAGTGCTTTTACAACTACCCTCAGGTAACCTACTCAAATTTAGTAAAAACAGCTGTTTACAATGTAAGATAGGGGTGTTGGGAACCTTTCTGAGTTAACACTTAGAATTTTACAGTTAACTTGATACCACAAGTTACCAACCCCTAGTACAATCTACTGCACTAGATATCTGGAATAAATCACTTTTACACTTTGTCAGAATGATATGCAAAAATGTCAATGTCAGGTGTATTTTCACTGCTTGTGACTCATCAACACAAACTAGCTTTCTCACAAAATATTTCAATTTATTCCACCCTAGATATCTTCACAATGTTATCTTTAGGTATGTGACCCTTGAGTAACTCAAGTTATCACATAGTGTTATCTCAAGGCTGCATTGCTCAAGCCCATTACCACAGTGGTGGCGGAAGCATTTTTTCATTGGTCAGGCAAATTCATACCTTCTATTTGCATAACTAAAACAATGTTATTAAAATTTTTAATTTAAAAAAAATAGAAGAAAATTAATGATTAGCTCGAGTTAAAATGATCCAAAAAAATCTTGTTTACCTTTTATTTTTGCGTTTTCCGCTTCGGGAATTTAAATGACTTCTCTGGACGATACTGCTCTCCCGGTAAGCTACCGCTGGAGTCACCACAGGATGATGATTATTACCACACTATTCACGATCGCAAAGAGCGCAGAGTTCAATAGCTTATGGGTGTGATTCCTATAACAGGGCATAGCTAGAAATGAAAGTAATTGCACTATCGTGTCGAGGGGTAAGTTAATGCTTTATTTCGTTGGGTCAAAAAGGGAAAAGAGTTTTAACTGTTTGCTCCTGGATTGGTCCGGCGGATGCCGGGTCTGCCGAGCCGGTTCCGCCACTCCTGTACCAGAGTAGTTTTAGCAACCAGGCCTGGCCTGGCCTGGCACACCTGTTTTCAGGATTTTTACAGCTACATTTACTCTAGTGGAGCCTAACTGCCAGGTTATAGCAGCTGCTAAATATCAGATTGGGGTGTTGGGAGCCCCTAGTGAGTTTTACAGCCAATTTTATAACTAGAGTTGCCAACAAACTGCTTCAGTGAAGATAGCTAGTGTGGTAAAACCAATTATTACACCCTGTCAGAGTGATATGGCTAGATATTCACTCTCAGTCTTTATTTTCACTCCCTTACTATCTGAATAATAAGTAGGGTTTTACAACAATCACATCTACTAAAACAAAAGGACAACTATTTAAAATTACTTCTGGTAAAGGGATTTTAATACCATCGTAATTATTTGCCAACATTTTTGCAACTTGAAAAAACAAAAAACTCAAAAGTATTATTGCACAATTTTGAACCTAAGTAAGTTTGTTAGACTTAAGTGTGATCAGTTATATTCATAGACAACCTAATTTAAAGGTGTAGATAAATATGTATTACATGTATACTTACAATTTTTCTTGTTGGTATCCAAGTTCCTCACACTTATATGCTCACTTGAATCTCCACTATCAGCTGAAATAGTCTATAATTGTATTAAAGATATATAAATAGTTGCTGCTAATCATTTTGAACTACAAAGTCATTCTAAATGGAAAGTTAAACACTTACTCTGGCAGCTTTGCTATCTAGACTGCTTCTCATCGGCGATATTTCTTCATCCTTTTCAGGTATTACTTGGCCTTCTTTATCAACCTTTCTACCATGATATTGCAAATTACCTAGAGAATTATAAAATGGCGTTAACATAGCTACAAACAGACAAACAAAAAACTCCACAGAAATGAAGTGTTTAAGTTATTCATTTTTATAGTTTGAAACACTTCAAATGCAATGAAGAACCAGAAGATTGAACTCTAAGTGCTACTCTACACTAGTTAGGCTTCCATAAAGCTCATGGAATGAAATGCAGTCTTCATAAAAGAAGTTAAGCAAGCAATGGACACTTACTGGAAGATTTATCACAAAACTTCAATTTCAATTAGTATGAAGTAATTCTACCTTGGGTAAAAGGAAAATATTGGCTCACGTGATTACGTGACAATAGGGGGCATTATTGACAAAATCTATTTCTTAAGGGAAAGCCAATTGCTTCATGCTTTCTCATAAATTAGCACAATAGAAGAAAGACTTCAACCATCATTCTGTGTAAGTTCTTTAAACTTGACAGCCAGACAGATCGACATACAGACAGACATACAGACTTGCTGACTGACAGGCTGACTGCCAGATGGACACAGACTGACTGACTGATTCACATAACCACTATGAAACGTGTCTTGCACATGTGCACTGTGAACTAATGCTTGCATCCACCATTCTATGGAAAGTTCAACCGAATAACAAATAATTGTTTGTGATTTTAAGTCTGTGATGTGTCATCAAACTATTGTGTTTACTTCAATTCTACTCAATTAACTCAACTCTAGCTAATAACAATCATTTTAGAGTACAAGTGAACAATGTATACCTTTTTGTTTCCATTGCTTCAAATCTGCTGAGTCATCATCGCAATCCCTTACAAGCCTCTGATTGTTACTAAATTCTTTATCCACCTCTTTCTTAACATTGATTCCACCTAAACGCAAAACATAATGAAGCACATCATCAAACATCGCCCACAACAAAGTTGTTCAGTCACTTTCACAGGTATGCTGATTTATAGAATACTTTTTGCTATATTTGAAATTGAAATCAATGGAAGTTAATAGGAATAACTACACTTGATAGCGTTTTAAAATCGCAATTTCTTGTAGTTACATTTTCTAAATTTGAATAATTATTCTAAGTTATAATCAAATTGGGCAATTATTTTTACTACTAAATACTTACTATTCTTCTGGTTTGTGTTCACGTTCATCACAATTGTATGTATGAATGGATGTCCTTGATTAACTGTAGTATTCTAATTGAAAAAAACAACTTAATAGTGGCTGCAAACCATTCGAAATGGTGAGCATATTTTATATTGAAAAGTTAAAACTTACTCTAGTGTCTTTGCCATTTGGACTTTTTCTCATTAGTAATATTTCTTCATCTTTTTCAGTTTGGTCTTTCTTGTTGGCAGTTGCCCCTAGATATCACAAAATACTTTGAGAATTGTAATATTAACAATCTTGGCTTGCAAGCATAATAAAAACACTCAGATATTGAACTGAAGTATTGTGCCCCTATGTAGTACATGATCGGTGATAATATACTACTGAGACATAAGAAATTCTGTATGATCAATTTCTGAAAATAAACTACTTAAGTTAGTACAAAAAACAATTGACAAATAATCTTTGATAAGACTACCGACTAAGTGTTTGAAATTAGAAGAGAAAGACATTGCATAAGATGACTCCTTATTTTCCATGCAATACTTCTGTCACATTAACTTGCCCATTATTGTTAATGAACTCAACTTTGAGTCGCTCAGTAGCTATATCTAACCTTTCATTAGAGTTGATCTTATGAAACATATTCTCACAATGCCATTGGTAAACATAACAATTAGGAGAAGCATCAAAGTCATCACAACTGAACAAAAATCGAGAGTCTGCAACTTAAGAAATAACATATGAATATTACAGTTTGATCTACACGTGTAGTACTTACATGCTTCATAGGATCCGTAGCAGGTGCAAGTTTCATATTTGGTTTCTGTGACACATTCTTAGATTGTGAATGAAGAGTCGTAACATTCTAAGATATTAAATACAATGGTAATGTAAAGTGTATAGATAGTAAACTTATATAAAGACTTGTTGCATAAATAAGACATCTAAACACCATCTACAAAACGCTATTCTGCCAAGGGTAAGTAAAGACATAGGAGACATTTCTTATGTCAACTTACATCAAGCTTCCATAAGTGAGAAGGACATTGTGAAGTATCTGGCTGAAGAATGTTCTCTTCATATGTATAATTTGAATAAATATCCCTTGCAGGTTCTACCAGTCTGTAATAGTTATCTTCCGTGGCATGAAAAAAATAGTCTAAACAAATAATTTAAAATGTGGCTTTTTATCAACCGGCTATCAATTGGGTTATATAATACATGCTAGCTATGCAGCCTAAGAATAAGCAGTAGACAAATACGAAAACACAATAATTAATAAAACTTGTACATACATACATTGTTTGTTTTGCTAACATGGAAAGTTCTACTTGTAATGGTGACCGTCTACGGGAAAACCGGGCACAACGCGGCGTGCGTAATATCGAGAAAAGATCGATCGATTTCTTAAAAATGTATTGTTTCAAGCCGACGGAAGGGAACGGTTAGGTCTATTATAGCGGGAACGACTTAAGCTACGACAATAAAACTTGGAGAGCTCAATATTTAGACGCCGACAACTCCGTAAGTGCAAAAAAAAAAATTTCGAAGGGTGCCGCGTTGAGCCTGGTTTTCCTATAGACGGTCAATGTAATAAATTGTTGTATACACATTTAATTATATTCAATAGCTATGGCTAAACATAACAAACACTAGTCAAATACATAGCTCTTACCTTTCCCAATATCGCCATTGATTTTGTCCCCGATTTCTATTCCAGAATCTCTTGTGGGAGTTCCACTAGAGATAAACAGCCAAAGTAAAAGTAAGTTTCTCCGATTCTTTTTAAAAATCCTTATTGAGTGCATCAGTAATCGTACTGCTAACATTTTTAATCCGTATTGTAAAATAACTAGACACACTGGCGTCGTTTCCAGCAGACGCCAAGTAATAGTAGCGCGATGGTATTTTTTGATCCTGCCCACTTCCCCCCTTATTCAGTCGACGTTTCCTCGATCATTGGGACCGCGCAGCCGTTGGATTTATAATATCCGGCACAACAGCTTGGCACTATTTCCAGTATGCAATAGCAAAGTCATGTCCAATAGTGGAGGAGGGTATTTTGTACATTGTTCTGGCAAAAATTTAAGTGATTCAGTCATTCTCAGCTGAAATAATTATAACAATAGCTAATTTCTCTCGTTCTCTATCAGCCAATATTGTTAATTAAAACTTAACACGTTGTTTCGACTTAGTTGAGCAAGAAGTCAAAACGCCATTGGCTGATAGAACAAGACAAATTTGCTATTATTAAATTTTTAAGTATTTTTAAGTAGCTACAACATACTAGATTTAAGTTAATAGTGGCTAATTGGTGAAAGCTAACTGCCAGAACCTTTACCAAACCACTACCTGGGAATACGCTGCGTATAAAACCGTCCAAATGACAAATGCTAAATAGCTGTAGTGAATTTTTACTGCATTTAGATTTTAAAATGTGAATGTAATTTGCTGACAGGAAAATATATCAGAGTTACCTTTTTTAAAAGCTAATCAGAAAGAATTGTACCCTACACTGTGTGATTGAATGAGCTAAATCATGATACTTCCTACTTCAATTGTTATACAGTAATTTTACCACTCCCCTATCTGATGGACTCAGTGGAGCTCCCAGTACTTTTGAAATGATGACTAATTACATCATTTGAGGTCTTGAGACGAGCTTTGCAATATATGGATGACATTGTAATCTTCACTGAGACTTGGGAAAAACACATCTATCTTGAGCAAGATACTGTAGGAAAAAGATCATAAAAACAGAACCTTTTTCTAATCAGACCAAGAAATTCCTACCAGAAAAGGTCAGGGCAATTGGAGTCAGGAATGTGTAGATATCATGCTGTCACTGAAAAAAGCTTTGTGTCACTTATCCATACCAAAATCCTGATTTCAGCAAGGGAGGATTCATGCTGAAAACAGATGCTAATGATTGTGGTGCAGGAGCTGTAATAAGCCAATAAGAAGATGAAGGTATTGGCAGACCTGTTGCTATTTCAGTAGGAAATTACTCCCTATAGTGAGATTAGTTAATCAACCATCAAGAAAGAATGTTTAGCTAAAAGGTTTGGAATTGAAGCCTTCAGAGTTGATCTGATTGGGAGAAAATTTACCATTAAAACACACTCTCAAGGACACCACTATAGACACAACAGACTAGTCTGTTGCTGGACGAGGGAGAAATGTGGAAATAACAGTACGTATTATTATACTATCACATTATGTTACCTAATGCTGTGTACTGAAGATTATTATTGTATTATGTTACTCGAGGCTTATTTTTATTGCACATGCGTTATCACCTAGATGATGATCAGACTATGTATTTAGTTTTCTCTGTGTTGTTGAGTTCTATTATCCATTGCCAAATGATTATTATTCTTATTATTTCCAATAAAGTTTTCTTGTGCTGGTATGTCACACTTGGCAACTAGTGGGAATTTTATAGTGAGTGAAGGGAAATTGTTAACCTGTTGTTCTGTTTCATTGACAACTCCCCGTTGGCAGCAGATACTACCAGCAAGAGAAGAGACATTAATAAGATCATAATGTAGGCCATACCAGCAACCCAACATCTTTCATTTAATCTCGTGGGCTAGATCTTTTATCAACGCTGATATTTAAATTTTAATTAGGGGATCATCACGGCAACATCAATAATAATCATTAAAATGATTTTAAAAATATCATAGCATCGATTCATGTTGATTCTAAAAATTGTAACCTAATGAAATTTATTTTACACAACACATGCTGTATCAACCTACTTCTTCATAACAACATTGTGATACACACTTTTTACTTTACAGCTAAGGAATAATTGGCACTCATCTGCTTTCTGCTAATCCTGAGCATATCTTGAGTTGTATGTTTCCAGTCTTACCAAACTCAACTACCTGGAATATGTTTAACCTCAATCTAGTATGTGAAGAAATTTAAATGACTAGTTACTATAGAGTAGTCAACCACACCCTCTCTGATTTTGTGAATCAAGCAAGCCAAATGTTTAAAGCAGTTGACAGAGATAGAACATTGCTGAACTAGTTACAATAACATTATTGGAAAATTAAGATTAACACTTCAAATTCCAGATTACTAATTTCACAAACAATTGAATATAAAATTTCGCAACACTTTCATTAAATTTTTTACAATTACATGATATAAGGATTTGATCTTTGGTGGCTATAAATATAGGTGTTGCATAAATCTTTGCCATGACAAAGAATGCATCTATATAAGACAAAAAAAGTATCGAAGTGATTAATAGAACAAAGTGTAAAAAGGTCATGACATGATCTAATTCATCAATGATTGTCACAGAAAATTTAAGAATGATTAACTATTATTATTATTATTGTGACACTAATTCAGAAGATAAGCATATAGCTGAGTAAATTTTTGGCTTGTACAATTTTACATTTTAAATAAAGCGTAGGTTTAGACAAAATCATTTTCTATCAAAATTATAACCATGATATAAGTCAACACGATAGTGGTAGAGTTTTGAAAGTTTTTGTTTAAACTAATAATAATAATATTAAATTGTAATATCCTGAAATATGGGATATAAAAAGGAACTTCAAAACCTATTAGATATATTTTATTTCATTTAAGGTATTGTTAATTAAAATTGAACTGGAAGTTGGATTATCTTGTGATAACTTATTGTATGGACCTATATTATTCAATTACGTTCAATGAATAAAATATTCAATAACATGTTACCTACAATATCTTCATCTTGATTATAAGATTGGATTGGCTTGCTTGGGATGGGCTCCCTTAAAAGGCTTTTGTATTTGTATCATCTTAAAAAGTCTTTCGTATTTGTATTATCTTGGTGTGAAAATTATCATTTGAATCTCTATAAAGTCAATTAGTATTTAATTGAATAATTAATTGTCGAAAGAATAGTGAATTTAAGCCTAAACTTGCTGTCTTTCTAGCCACATGATTATGGTAGAGAAATGACATAGCTAACCATAATGCATATCAAGCTAAAACATTAATAATTGATTGTTTTAATTTATACCTAGTAAAATACCTAGTAAAATGTAAAAAAGTATTCAATTTATCTTCAAGACCTCCACTAGTGTATACATTTGGTTAGCTTAGGCTTGATTTGAGTGTTGAAGTATACTAACCTGCATAAGTATATTTAATAAAGATATTGAGGGCAAAATGATTATTGATATTTCTAATTAATAAAAATGAGATACTATGCACAATATTTATAATATCATCTGTATCAGGAGATTCAATCAGCCTGCAGATATCTCATCTTATGTAAACAGCCATGAGCATTATTATTATTTTACAGCAATTTACTTTCAATATTTTTGTTAGAATATGGGATAATTTATTTGTTAATTCAATCAAAATTTGACCATGTTAATTAATCGATGAATGTTGTAAAACTAGATTATATCATATAAATATCACAATGCTGAAAAGGAAAAAAAAACACTTTACCTCATATCTTCATCAGGATATAACATGGTTTGCACAGGGTTAATAGATTATATAATGTGCAAGATTCCATCCTAGATTTCTAACACTAGTGTTATGAAATCCTAGTGATATGAAATCTAGGATTGAATCTTGCACATTATATAACCTATTAAAATGCATTGGTCATCGAAACTTGACCCTGTGCAAACCATCTTAACTTGACCCTGTGAACCTCTTATTTGCAATGACGTTTGCCTGTATCATATATTAATAATAATAAAACACATCGTTACAAATCTATTGCTAAATTTACCTTCAATATTTTAATAGAAAATTCATGAAAATCATTTCACACAGAATTCTATTATTTCAGTTGCATTTTATTAGATTATATCATTGTACAAGATTCGATCCAAGATTTCATAAGTAGAGGACTTTGATGAACCTCTTCATGAAATGTTGGCCTGTGATATGAATCAGGAGATTCGATATACTCTGAATAATTGTGCTTGAATTTAAACTTGAATCTCTTATTCAGCTGCATCACTGCGTTGACTTGTATTATTTATCACTTAAACTAAAGCAAATATAAATTTCTACAGCAGTTTACCTTGAATGTCTTCATTACAAGATTGGATTGGATCGCTTAAAATTGCCTTTGATTTTCTATCATCTTCTTCAGTTGAAGCACATAGATCTGTACAGTTACAAATTGTTCAAACTTAATTTAGCTAGTTCGACACCGTATCTATATACCGAAGATTATCTGTACCTTTCATTTAGTTTACTCAAGTGGATATAATATAGTGACCAAAAAATGTTATGAGAAGGAAAAAAAATAAAGATTTTGTCAAACGTGTTTTTAAATTGAACACACATATGTTAACTCATTGCCAACTTTCATGATAAAACAATCAAACCTCAAACATTGCTTTAGTTGAAATTGGTAAAGAAGTTCAGTCCAATAGTAGTACACTCTCTGTAACATGTTATTTGAAAGCAATATCATTGGCAATAATGCATGGTTGGTAAACACATCTAATGTATGTATAAAATTAAATGCCACATTACACAATACTGATAAACAGTACTATATAATATTAAACCAAAGGCACATCAGTTCTGTCAACTTTGATCACGCTGGAACTTCTCGTCTTCTAAAATAATTAGCTGAAAATATGAAAAATTAGCATCGTTCTGCGTAAGTTAATACTTAATCAACAGCGTAACAGATAGACAAACTGGTAGGATGACTAATACACAACCTGAGGTTTAATATATACAATTCCATGTTTGAGTTTTTTAAGTTGCTTTTTTTTTTTATTTAATAAAAAAAAAAAAAACAACAGTTACATGAAGTGTACTATGAATATTTATCAGAATAATAATTAGTTAAGTTTCAATGTGAATGGCTACTTCAGTATTCTCTCCAGAAAAATCGACCATTTCAAATTCGTTGAAATGAACTTTTGATCGTCCCGGTAAACGTATTGAGTTTTCTGTATCTGCTTCTGCAAATAACAACAAACTCTTCTGATTTTAGTTTCCTCATTCTATCTAGTGAAAGTTCAGAGATTTTAGTGTCTTCCTCTGAAAATTTGATCATTTCAAATTCTTCTGACTTATTTCGTGCGTTTCTTTTGAAAAAAACTTTTCAATATCTGGAGAGGTGACCTAAGAAATATAACATACATTAGCTGACATTTTATAACAAATATGCTCTAGTCTACCTTCTGAACTGTCTGAACGATGGTTAAGGTGTGGCTAGTAAAAGCTGTTGTTGCCTGGCATTAGCTTGCTCTTGGAGTCTCTTACAATGATCTACACATAACATATAGCTATTAAAATATATTCTGTTTTCTTAAAAAAATACTAATAAATCTACTTCCTATAATATTTTACAATACTACACAGAAGGACATGCTCACACAAATTGTAAAATAAGCTAACTCAACTTTCTAATTCTGAATTGTTAATACTTATTAATGCTTTAACTGTATATTAAAAACGCAAATAAAAGAAACAATCGAAAACAATGTGGAGTGTTCAAAGAACTGAAACCACACTAAGTTAGCATTGCACCATGGAATTATTTATAAACTCATCATTGGTCCAGACAAGCCAGAAAAACTCATCTCCCATCCAGGGTCTTGATCTTGCTTATTTCATTGCAGTACTTTTCTACTCTAATTTCTCTCATCTCTAAACAAATAATGTAAACTCTCACGAGAAGAATCAGGGAGATTACCGCGTGAAAAAATGGAATCAATGACGTTTTCTCCCAATCCATTTAGTTAGTTTTGAATAGGCTAAACTAATATTGTGAAAAACTTTTAGCAACTATAGGCAGTAAAGTAAGTGCAAATCTTAAGTAGCTACTATAGAATGTTTGCAAGTTAGTTGGCAGCAATTGTGTAGATATTCAGCAATCAATTATATTATGTACAAATAGCTATAGTTGAATATTGCTCGCTACAGTCTCACAATTACGCTAACCACCAGGAAACGTAAGCCTCCTCGTGGGGCGAAGGTCTGCTCGACCTAGCTGTAGCGTTTAAAGTTCGTACTTGACATTATTAATGATGAATTTTGTATTATAGTTAGAGATACTGCAGGCAGTCACACAATTCAAATAAAATCAGATCAATTATTAAAGTATAGAAGAAAAGCTGATCGAATCAATTAAACAAAATGAACAGCTATAACAATGATAGCTTAGCTTTTTTTCAAACAGTTCTATTTAGTGAATTGTTTTACAAATCGCTAGCTATGCTAGGAATTTAGGAACAGGATCGTGGGTGTCCCATAACGCTGCTGCAACTGTGGTAGGCGTCAAGACTAGTCAATTAAGTGAGAATGAGCATGCGCCAGTACTCACAAGTAGCGTTTGTTGAAGGCAACGCTATAGTGCTAATCAATTTACAGTTGTTGTAAATTAAGCGGTGCAATGCTGGTGTGGTTGGTAAGAATGTTTCTGAACAGGTGGAGGAAAGTTCTCTGCCTTTGGCTATTTATCTCTAATGGAACTCCCATAAATAATTCTGGGGATAATATTAGTGACAAACTCTATGGCAATATCGGTAAGGAAATACATTCTGAAATTGTTTGTTTTAACAATATTATTCTGAAATTATTGTTGAATTGATTCTATTTATAAAAAATATATTTGCAATAGCCATAATATAGGGCAATACTGACATTTCTAGAGTCTAAATTAACTAAAATTTATATTCATAGCTAGCTAAATAATTAAAAATTTAAAGAACAAGATTTTTGTTTATTAAATGTAACATTATTTCAAGAATTTCTATGTATTTAGACTATTTTTCTCATCCCAAGTATGACAGAACGTTAGAACCTGCAAATAACTTCAATATGTATTACAGATGTCCACATTTATGGAAATTTGATGTAAGTGGACCCAACAGATGTCTTTAGTTTCTTACTAAGCTGTAGCAGTGATAATAATATACAATAATTTTTATCAGTAATTGAATAGCGTCTACCCTCGGCTGAAGGGCCTTGTATTATGCACTAAATTTACAAATTTTTTCTAAAAATTGTGTCATTATTATAAAACAACGATGGCTATTTCATAAATGGACTGATTAATCTCTTGTTATTCCAGTTAGAAAAAGTGATATAAATATGATTGCAGTAGCTAAAAATGTGGTAGGGCCTCCTTTGCAGTACAGTGTTTTATTGGTGTTTAATTAAATATGTTTAGCTATATAAAGTTTTTGTATGATTATTTTTACTAGCATGTTACCATTGATTCCCAAACAAGATATGTGTCCATACTATCAAATGTGACACTGCTGAATATTGTGGATCCTATTAATGTAAGCATTCCGTTTTTAAGTCAAACTATGTCTATTTGAAACTGTTTACCTTGCAGACTCCAACTTTTGGTTCTGTTTTGATGATGACAGTCATTTTATGTCTAATGATTGGAGATAAACTTGTGAGAACAATTTTCAGGAAAGCAGTACGTGGGAAAAGTAAGTGATATGAATAATGTTTTACCCACCTATAATAATTTATTAGCTAACCGCTGATTACCTAAACAATTAAGAAGCAAGCAAGACAATGGTGAGGGATCGTAACTAAGATCAGGATTATATAATGTTTACTTACACATAGAGAGTTCTGGTTTGCTAAAATGAGAGTAATGTGTTTGTACTTGCAAAATGAAGTTTCAGTAACTCAGCTATTTGAATACTTTCTAAGACAACTTGCTTGAAATTTTGGTCCCAAAATGTTTCAGTGAGTTTGGGACTAAACTCTTCAATAGTTTCAACTAACTAAATGTTTGAGGTTGATTGTTTCACCATGCAAAATATTATGGCAATGAATTAACATAGGTGTGTTTAAATGTATAAACAAAAATGATATATTGCCAAAGCATTTTTGGTCCTTTTATTACATCCATCCACTTGAGTAAACTAGAAGCAAAATACAGAAATACTTCTGCCTATAAATATAGTAAGAGAACTTGCTAGAAATTAGGTTTGACAATATTTTTTAATTATAACCGTACAGATCAATGTGTTTCAACTCAAGAACATGATAAAAAATCAAAGGCAATTTTTAGCGAGCAAATCCAATCTTTCAATGAAGATATTCAAGGTAAATTGCTATAGACTTCTATATTTGATTTAGTTCAAGATACGAATAACATAGGTGAATGCAGTGATATAACTGAAGATGATAGTTCAAATTTAAATTCAAGAAAAATTATTACAGAGTGTATCGAATCTCCTGATGAAACCATTAAAGGTAAACATTGTTGTGGCATTTCATTTTTGTATAAAGATAATTATACAGGTGAACATGATGGTGTAGTGAAAGAAGATGAACTACTATTGAGTGAAGTTGCTTACAACAAGATTGATGACAACAATACTGAAGGTAAATCATTATCATATTTAATTCATTTTAATAATAATTAGGGTAGTATAATGGATGATATTCGAGATTAATAGTACGAGTAATGTGATTGATCTCAAATAACACAGATTACCCATGATATCTCGCTAATAGTAAACGAGTATTTTAAAAAATCATTTGCATTTGTAATTACACAGTATTGTTCACTCACTATCTCATTATTTACAGATTAGCTCCCTCTGGAACTTCGCTTTCAATGTACAGTTCCTCCTAATCTGTTAAAAAACATTCCGTCTAATAAGTGAAGAGTTTCTGTGGTAAAGAATGAAACTACTAGAACTGTACATTTCCAAGTTTAATTCTGCACGCACGTGTGCAATTACCCGTACTATTTCTCTTAGCTACCATGGTAATTCACCTTCTTTCCACTATGTTACCCTGCTATTTATTAATTTGCTATTTCAATTTCCTCGTACAATTTCAATTGAACAGCAATTTTTCCCGTTCATTTTATAATGAACAATTTACGTGTTGTACTAATAATATGGTAATGAATATAATGATGTTGTTTACATTTAATTCATTCATATTATAAAGGCTCGAGAGAACAAGAAAATCAAACTTTGAATATACTTCGAAGCAAGCTCCCACAACCTTGTAATGAATATATTGAAGGTATATAATAGATATTGGAATCCATCTTTATTCATATTATTTAATAAACAATCATACAGGTCAGGTTCAGGATGAACAGACCTTTATATCCTACAAGCCCAATGTGCGCTGTTGGAGATATTGAAGGTAAGAAATACTATTCTACCTCTTCCTTGCTCTAAACAATGAATTATATAGAACAAGAATATGGAATAAAACTGAAAGAAAGTAATTTCAACAATAATTCAATTATTTCAGAGCTGATTGACTTTTCTATTAAAAACATTGAAGGTAATTTTTGCAATAGATTTTTAACAATATGACATATATTATTAATATATGATACAGGCATGCAGTTGAATCAAGAAGTTCATCAAAATCTTAGTGATATGCAATCAAGGATTCAGTCATGCACAATATACAATCTTTTGAAATCTATTGGTCATTGGTCATCGAATATTGAAAGTAAATAGCTATAAAGTAATGATGCTCATTGTTGTCTGTATGATATGAAATACATATAGGCCCATTGAATCTCCTGATACAGATATATATCTATAAGGGCTAGCTATATCATTTCTCTAGCATAAGTATCTAGTTAGAAATACTGTATGTTTAATCTTAAATACACTATTCTTCCTTGTATAACACTTTAAATACTCGTATACTTTTGCCAGTATTAAGGATTCAGAAGTTTTTATTGACCAAAACTAATTTGACAATTAATTTTATTCACTTAAATACAAAAAGACTTGGTAGAGATTCAAATAATAAATTTGTATAGTATTTGAATGATTAGATTTAAAATACACTTTCAGATCATTGTGCTTTAGCACAACAAGAAAATACTATTACGAAACCCTTTCTAAGCGAGCTCATCCCGATCAAGCCAATCCAATCTTACAATCAAGATGAACATATTGAAGGTAAAGTGTTGTTGAATATTCTATTCATTTTAAAATAATTGAATAATATATAGGTCCATGCAATGAATTATCACATGATGATCCAATTTCCAGTTCAATTATAATAAACAATCCTGAAAATGAAATACATTTATCTATAGGTTTAAAGTTCCTTTTTTATATTCCATATTTAATGAAAGTTATTAGTCTAAACAAAATAACTTTCAGAACTCTACCACTACTATCATGTTGACTTATATCATGGCTATAATTTTGATAGAAAGTGAATATTATTATAACTACATTTGTATTCACTGCGTGGGTTAGGAGATTAGATGGACTTGTTAATAACTGCTATAACTGCTATCAAGCTTTCACGTTATATGTAATAACACAGCCATTGGCCTTCTTATTCATTAAAAAACAGAAAAGAAGAGTTTCAATGTTATCATGAAAAATCCAATTGGATTGCATAGAATAAGCCTTGACTACTTCTCTGTTAACTAGCATAGCCATTATGAGAAATAATCACGATAATAACTGCTTAAACAACTTCCCTGAAAATGTTTTTGTCTTAACTGATGCATTATATACAATGTAAAATTGTACAAACCAAAGATTTACTCGACTATAATTATGCTTATCTTCTGAATTAGTGTCACAGTAATAATAATAATAGTAAATCATTCATATATGCTCTGTAACAATCAATACAAAGGCTATTGATAAATTCGATCCTGTCATGGAATTTTTTTTTGCACTTTGTTCTATTATTCACTGTTTCTATTTCTGTCTTATTTAGGTGCATGCTTTGTCATGCCTAATGTGGTTTATAGCCACCCCTAACAAAAATCTGACTCTTATGTGATATAATTTGTGTAAAATATTAATTAAAATTTTTGAACTTTGATATTCAATTGTTTGTGAAATGAGAACACTGGAATTAGGAATGTTATGCAAAATTTTCGATAATGCTGTTGTAACTAGCTAAAGTATGTTCTAACCCCTGTGAATTGTTTGAACACTTGCCTTGTTATGATGTTGACCAGATCAGAGAGGATGTAGTTGAAAATTCTGTAGTAACTAGTCATTTGGATATCTTCACGCAAGCTTGAGGTAAACATATTACAGGTATCTGAGTTAAGTAAGACTATACAACTCAACATAATTATGCTAAGCAGAAAGCACATGGGTATCAATTCCTCCTTAGCAAGTAAAGTAATAAGTCTGTACCGTAATGTTGTTATGAGGGGATAGGTATATATAGCATTAATATTGTGTAAGTTAGATTTTATTAAGTTATAAATTTTAGAATCAACGTGAATTGATGATATGAGATTTTTAAAATCATTTTAATGATTATTGTTCATGTTGCCGTGCTGATCTCCTCATTAAAAATTAAAATACTGGAGTCGGTAAAAGATCCAGCCCCCTGACAAAAAGAATATGTGAGAGGTGCAGGTTGGCTGTTATGGCTTATACTATGATCTTTTTAATGTCAATTCCTCTTCACACACTACTATCAGATTCCTAGCAGTTGTCAAGGATACTAGCTACCCTGAAGCATGCAGAGGTACCCTCATGTGAGGACTATTGACATAATCAAACTATCATAATGGAGTTAGAGTTAAACATAAAAAAAATGTAGCAACACATGTCTTCTCACAATAATAGCGTAACAGATGCATACACAATAATATTATCTCAAAAAACACAGTGTCTTGTTCTAACTTGTTATTTGAGCACCACAATAGATAATGACTGTAATCTTGGTAGCTCTCAGTAAGTAAATCTGTGTCTTTGACTTATAAACTTTGTGCCAACGTACACCTGATATGCTGTACACCAAATTATAGATGTGATCCATTTCCATGATGTAGTTAAAGCCATTTTAGCACAGAATTAAAAAATAAAAGCATTGTGCATAAAGAATTATTGAATAAGCCTACAAGATAATTAATGTTCTGTCTATTTCTATGATTGTATCTCTGGCCATTGGGGTAGAGTTTGTGTGAGGCCACATAATTGTGATGTGATATGGTATTGTGAAATTGATTATAATATGATGATATCTGTAGGTCTGTTAGAAACTATGAAGAAATGAAATTATTTTTTCAATAAAATAAAGTAACTGATCTCATTCATCTAGCTACATATATAAGTGAAATGCATACTGTCTGCCCAGGGCATAATATCAGAATAACTAACTATAGAAATACATTCTTCAGCGTCAAATTTTGCAAACTTAAGAACTTCAGAACTTCTTGGTTGTCTTTGTCGTATGCTTGAACAAACTGGAATAACTTTGCAAATGAATTATTCAATGAACCTGCCTGAGTTGATTGGAATTCTTTATAAATTCTTACGCAAATTTAAAGTAGCAAAATAGTCATAAGTTCACAGATCTTCATAGATTAGTGTGGAGGTCTAGCAAAACATCTAAAGTTACAGACTATATATTATTGACAAGGGTATCTTTTGGAGTTGCATCTTCCCAATTTGTTGCGGTTAAGGCCCGACAGCAAACTGCTCGTGATTTTGGTGACTTGTTTCCAATAGGCTTCATGTATTTTCCTTTACGTAGATGAGTGCCTTGCAGGAGCAGATTCTACCCAGGAAGCTCTTGATCTCTACAACCAGTTACGACAACTATTACTCAAAGGAGTTTTTGATCTGAGGGAGTGGAGAAGTAATTCTCAGGAAGTTCTCAACTCTATAGAACATTCACTACATGAGCCATCTATCACTAAGGTATTGTCTGACAATCACTCATCTCAGTATCCTAAATCCCTTGGTATGATCTGGAATTCCCACACAGACTGTTTGCATGTATCCATAGGAAGCACTAGCTCTTCCTCCTGTGCTAAGAGAGGTGTCATTAGTGACTTAGCGAGAACGTTTGATGTGCTAGGTTGGATGGCCCCAGGTTTAATTCCCATGAAGGTATTGTTTCTGAAAATTTGAGAGCTCAAACTGGGCTGGGATGAGGAGATCCCTGCTGAGCTATCTGAACAGCATCAGCTCTGGAAAAAACAGCTGCCCTTGCTGCCACATGCTCAGAGCTAGAAACACATTGAACAAATTTATCACACTTGAAATTGTATTTCAAAACAGAGTTTTAGAAATTGAAAGTATGATAGTTGCAGCAGAATCTGAAAAATATGAGGAAGAAGGAGTTGTGGCTGTTCAGGTAGCTCCCTCAACAACGGCTGTGTCGGAACATCTGCTGCAGGCAGCCCCTCCCCCTTACCTCTATAACTGGAGACAGCAAGTCCGGCACCCAGAAACAACAAACATTTCTATAGTAACCTTTTAATGTTTCATTTATAGTTACAATAATGCATACATTCCATCATTATCTATCCATTAGCTAGCACATCTCACTCTCTATTATAAACAGACAATATCTATCATTCTTGGCTGTTCTAAAAGTAATATTTGTAACTGAGGACTTTGTCAGTAGCAGAATTTTTTCCGAGTTGCTCCTTCGTAGCAGCTCCCATCTTGCTGGTAACTAGAGAGTCGTCGTCACTCAACCTCGGGTCAGCTTGCGCTTCGGTTATCAGCTGTATACTGGCGTCAACTGGTCGTGCCTTGGCTGTTGTGCTCTCCTCCTTGGCCTGGACACGGTCGGGTTGGCTGGTCCTTCACCTTATAGCCCCGTAGTGAGTGGAGTTACGCCCGCTCAGTGGTCACGACCTGTCTTACAGATAGATTATTCACTGTTGGTGCTCTGGATCATTTTGACCATAACCCAAACTCGACAACTGCAGTGAAGTCATTTCATGGAACTGGAACTAGCCTTATTCAGTTTCCTATAGTGCAAACCCTGGTGAAATTAGACCTCAGTTAAAAATATCACTGGAAGCAATCAGCATTAATTACCTTGCAGCTCCAATCACTTTCAAAAGTTAGAAGATTAACAGTTGTACCATAGGACAAAACCAGTTCATTGAGTGCAGTGATGAGGCCAGAGAGGAATGATTTAGCCATAAGAGCCTAAACATTGACAGAGTAAACGAGTAAATACCAGGCTAGAATATGGACCTATATTATATTTGACCCCACCAAGTAATTTCAGATCCAAGTGAATTTGGTCAAAAATTGCTGCTGCACGGTGTAAGGAACTGGTCTGACTTATCATACCAGAGTTTTTAAATGTGCCTGCAAAGGAGATTACAGTAGATATAACTGTGCCAAAGTTAATCAATGCAGCTTACCACTGTGTAGTTGCAAATGCGACCATAATAAATATTTAATTATTATCAATCTATGTATTAAACTTGAAATTTAACATGTTTACTAGCTAAACAATAACTCTTGCATAATAAAGTTGCTCCTTAAAACAGAATACTAATAATAATATTAATTACACTATAATCAGGAGTGACAGATGTTGCTCAATTATAAGAATGAAAATCATTTTATTTATATTTTATTGGATAAATACTTTATATGGACAAGTTATAGTGAATACTGCATGGAAAATTACTTCAAAACTATGGGGTTAAGTTTAGTTTAGTTAACTAAGAAATCTCTATAGCTATATACTAAATTTATAATGCAGACAATCTGCCCAGGACTTAGTCGCAGATTGAATGTGGTGAATATTGGTGGCTGTGTTTCCATACTATAAATAGCTAATAGCACTAAACAGGATCAAGAACAGAATAATATAGCATCAAGTGATGAATTTATTCTAGAACAAGAGTTCACCTGAACAGTTTCATACAAAATCAATAATGAGGATCTAATTGTGTCATTCCATCATCTTTTGGACACTTTTGAAAAAATGCAATGTACAGCTTTGTTAGTATATGCATTGCTCCAATGATAAATTTCCTCAAGTTGCCACCCCTATAGCTACCTCTCTAAATAATAAGCCTATACTAACACTGTAGTGTCATAAGACTAGCCATGACTTACGTATGTGGGAGACAAAATACATTCTTCAAATTTGTTTCTGGAACATTAAAAATCTTTTGGTTTTCTGTCGTCTGGTACAAGACCCGCTGTTGGGATGGCGACCTTGCGGCAGTAACTTTCGTGGACGTTGGAGTACCGAGTGGATGACTCGGTCTTAGCTTAGGTGCGAATAATTGGCTAGCTGGGATGGGTGTGTAATTACAACTTCACTGGTTTGATAATTTCAAAACTATAGGAACAATAACTGAGAACTAAAATGAAAGAATACAATACTTACAACAGCTGTTGTCATGGGTATGAACTGTTTCTGGATGTGTAAATTCCCAGAAGCCGAGGTTAATGATCTTGATCTGGAGGACCACCCCACTAGCAGGGGATTGTACACAGCAAGCTAGTATCAAAGGCTGTGCGCAACTTTCACTTGCTCCTATTATGTCTGTAAGCTCCTCAACCTCACCAAAGACAAAAGGAGGGAGGACCACTCTAGTTACAGTAACTAAAGCTATTCCACAAACAGGATTCACAAGGATTGTTACAGATTAATTCTTTATTGAAGCATTTGTTTTTAACATCTTATATAAAATTTTACATGTGTCGAATTGTTCCAAATAACGCACACTAGTGTGCGTGTATTAGAAATAATAAGTATGAATGTATGTTTATAAATAAATAATTGCATGATACACAAGTAATAATTTACTAGCTAGCATGATTAAGGTGAATAATTAATTAGCTGAACTTAGTTATTTCAGGCGTTTGTTGGGGTAAACCCAAACATGCTGGGGCCCAGGGAGCTTAATACATCAGAGAATGAACTGCAATTGGAAGTAAACAACTTGAAGACAAACAGAAGACATGATGTTGAATACGAGTACATATTAATCTTTGCAATCTTGGCTGTCATTTTCCTCCTCCAATTCCAATGGAATGAGCATATGAATTGATCTTTTGAACTCCTTGCCCTTGCATGTCAAGTCCACTGTTCTGGCAAGATTATCCTTGCCATAATAAACTTTGGTAATTCTAGCCAATGGCCATCTAGTTCCTTTCACGAGCGTATCATCCTTTACAAATACAATGTTTCCAGTCTTTATATTCTCCCTTTTCCGTTTCCACTTGGCTCTGGCTTCCATAGATTGAAGGTAACCAGCCTTCCATGCCTCACCAAACTCCTGAGCTAGCCTCCGCACAAGCCTCCATCTTCTCAAACTATTGATCTTGCCTGGCTCTGGCTGTACACTGGGAAGTGTTTTCATTGACTTCTGGATCAAGAAGTGGGCAGGAGTTATGACCAAGTCATCTTCTAGTTCAACTTCATCATTGGCCACAAGTGGCCTAGAGTTCATTAACGCTTCCACTTCACAGGTGAGTGTTGACATTTCATCAATTCTTAAAGGGTGCGGTGGAATAAGCTTTCTCAATTGCTTCTTCATTGTTTTAATGTTGGCCTCCCATACTCCCCCAAAATGAGGAGCCCTTGGAGGATTAAACTTCCACTGCATGCCTGTTTCTGTCATCAGAATTGATATTTGCTGCTTAGACTGCTGCAATAATTTCTGTATTACTGCCAATTCATTGTGTGTACCAACAAAATTAGCACCATTATCAGAATACATCACCTGAGGCACACCTCTTCTACTTGTAAATCTTTTCAGGGTTGCCATGAAATCTGCTGTGTCCATATTTCTCACTACCTCAATATGAATGGCCTTTGTTGCCAAACAAATAGACACAGGTAGGCCTTATGAAGCACTGGCCTTCTAGTGGCTCCCTCCCTTAAAGTCAGGGGACCAGCAAAGTCTACTCCTGTATGGGTAAAAGGTGGTGTCAGCAACTTTCTTGCATCTGGCAAATCACCCATTTGCTGTTTCATAGGCACTGCATTAGCTCTTTGACATTGTGGACATCTCCTTTGTATCTTTTTCAGAAAAGATTTCAAACCAGTGATGTAATATTGCTGCCCAATTATGGAAATTAACACTGATACCCCAGGGTGATTGTTCTTTCTGTGTTCAGTGGCTACCAAAAGCTGAGTCAGCTTACACTTTAAGGATAATGGGTACATCTTCCTCTCTCCCACTCTGCCACTTACTAACAAGGCGTGGTTGATGTACTCAACCTTCAGCTCCCCCAAAGGCCCAGCACTAACTGGCTTGCCTTGCTTTCCCAATTCAAGTTCTTTAGGGAAGCACAACTTCTGTTGAATGTACAAAAGCAAATTTTTGGCAGCATTGATATTATCAAAGGTCAAAGTCTTCTCTGGAGGCTGCTTCTCTTTGTGCACATACGCATTTATGAATCTCAACACCCATGCTAGTACCCTGGTCAGCTTGGTATAACATGAATACCTGCCCCACAACTCCCATTCAATATCAACTTCACTTATTACCATGGCTACCATAACAGTGGCTGTCAATCCAGGCAGTGATTGAGGGAGGGGTTTGTTGCTAGGCAACTCAGGCCATTGACTAGGAGGTAACTTTAGCCATACAGGACCTTCCCACCATAGGCGTGAATTAGTTAAGGCCTGAGCACTTACACCTCTACTGCACATATCAGCAGGGTTATGTTCTGTAGGGACATGTCTCCAACTGCACTGTGGCAGAAGCTCTCTAATAAAGCCACCCTGTTACAAACAAAGGTTTTCAGCTTGGCAAGCGGTTGAGTAAGCCATGCAAGTACAATGCTAGAGTCAGTCCACAAGTATGCATCATTTAGAGACACATTCAGTACATTGGCTACATGGTGTAACAGCTTAGCTAAAAGCTTAGCTGCCTCTAGCTCAAGTTCAGGTATGGTCCTTTTTTTAAGAGGACACACCCTTGCTTTTGAGCAAAGCAAGTGTGAAGTGGTATCACCAGTGGCAGAAACACAAACTAGGTATACTACAGCACCATAGGCTACCTGGCTAGCATCTGCGAACCCATGTAAAGTTTGTTTGATCACAGTGCCATGGCAACCACAATGCCTGGCAATTTGATGACCCTTTACCTTATCTAAGCCATCCACCCAACATTGCCAAACAGGTAATATTGCATCAGGAATACTGTCATCCCAAGATATTTTTTCCACCCAAAGCTTTTGTAAGATAATTTTCCCTGAGATTAGATAAGGTGACACCAGACCCATGACGTCATAAACGCTAGCTATCATTTTGGCCACCACCCTTTTTGTTACTTCACCTTTGTGTGGAATTGGAGTGGTGATCAACAGTTTGTCACTAGAGGTGTCCCAATGGATACCCAGGGCTTTGATAGGCGAGTCCTGTAGCAGCTCTTTCTGGTCTTCTTTCTCAATGAGCTCTTCTGGAATTGTTGACAGGAGTTGCTTGGAGTTGCTTCTCCATTTTCTCAGATTCATGCCACACTGCTTTAGCAAGTCACACATCTCTTCCCTCAGTTCTGCTGCTTCTTCAACAGTGGACGCTCCTGACAAGAAGTCGTCCACGTAGAACTGCTGTTTGACAGCTTTTGTTGCTTTGGGAAACTGAGATTCATGGTTAGTAGCATGGTGTCTGATTACAGAGGTTGCTATGAAAGGAGAGGGGCGTACTCCAAAAGTTAGCCTTTTCATTTTACAAGTTAGGAGGCTACCATCAGGAGCTCTGATATAGAGAAAATGATAAGCTTGGTCCTCAGGCAATAATTTAACCTCCCTATACATTTTACTAATGTCTGCTGAGATTGCAATTGGGTGGAGCCTAAATTGCAGTATAATGTCCAGAATTAGAGGGTATAGGTTGGGGCCAACCAACAATGTGTCATTCAGTGAGTGCCCACTACTTGTTCTAGCACTAGCATCAAACACAGGACGCACTTTAGTGGAAGTGAAACTCTCTTTCACTACACCCTTTACTGGCAAGTAATACTTGCCCTGATCCTTATCTACTTCAGGCACAATTTCCACATGATTTAATTCAACATACCCGTACATCTCTTTGTCAAACTCAGTCAGTTTTCCCATTTTCTTCATCCTCCTCTCATTGGTGATCATTCTAGAGAGAGCCATTTTGAATGAGTTGCCCAATGGTGGGGGGTCTTCACATCTTGGTAGCTTTGCTGCATAACGGCCATCCTCAGTCTGAATAACTGATTCTTGGAATTGCCTGATGGCACTCTTTTCTTCAGGAGTTATTGTAGAAGCTTCCGGGACCTTTTCCAACTCGTAGAGATTTTCCAGTAACTGCAACTCCTTGTCTTCAGTAACTTCTACCTTGAGAGAGGTGCCAGTTTTGGTAGTAGAGGTAGTGGAACCAGAGACAACCCAACCAAAGGCTGTCTTCATTGCTGTTAACCTGTCTGGTATTGAAAATTTTCTCTCTTCCTGCTCCCAGAACATGGGTAAATCGTTAGTACCTATTATGACATCTAACTTGCCTCCCAATTGTGGATCTGCCAATGTCAGTCCTCTGAGTAATGGATTTTGAGTTACAGCTGTTGCATCCTTTGGAGGTGCGGCTGGTGGGAGGTCTTTGACTATGGCCACACCCAATGGCATCTCCAGTTCTGACGGAATGGCGGTGGAGACATTCACTGTAGCCCAATGTTTGATCTTCCTCTCTGCTACAGCACCTCGCATGGTGAGTTTGATGGGCTGTCTTTGGAGCTGAAGGAAAGAAGCTACTTCTTCACTGATTAGTGAGTGGGTGGAACAGCTGTCAAGGGCTGCTCTCGCTGTAATTTTCCTGCCCTGGTTCTGTAGTGACACAATGGCAGTAAAGATAAAACCATGACCCAACTCACATGTTTGATTGCTCTCTGGAGCCTCCAGTGCTGCTTGTGCTGCTAGAGTCATTCCAGGGCTCGACTTCTTCTTTTCCTCTTCACTCTCCTTGTGGAGAAGATAATTATGGGTTTGCTTGCAAAATCTGCAGGTGTATTTAGAGGTGCAACTTGACACCTGATGAGAATGGTGTAGACAATTGCTACAGTACTTGTTCTTGTTTATTAGTGTCCACCTTTGAGGGACAGTCATTTCCTTGAATTTGGAGCATCTGTATAAGGGATGAAATGCCTCCTTACATGCTGGGCACTGCTTCCTGGAAGGGGCTGTCTCTGTTTTGGGCTCCACCTTCGTTGATGCTTCTGCTGCTGGAGGTGGGGCAGAGTGATGCTGGTGTTGCTTGCCAGATTTATGACTGATACTGACAGCTCTGGTAAGCCTTGGCAGGTGGTGAGACAGAGGTGTGACAAACTTGACCAGCTCATCTAGTGTGGGAAGCTTGTCTTCTTCTCCTAGGTGTTTTGTCCACTCTGTTAGGAGCTCTTGGTCAAAGTCTCTTGTCACCATGGAAACAGCAAATATGTCCAAGTTCCTTCCCTCCAACTTCTCCATGTCATTTAGAACTCGTCTTGTCCTGTCCAGGATAAGGCGCATTGATTCTCTTGAATAATCATATTTAGTTCTTGCCAGAAACTCCTCTACTAACTGAGGATAGATAGTAGTTTTCCTCCCATAGGTGAGTTGAAGCTGTTCCAGTGCCCCTTCATATCCCAGGGATTAGCTGGAGTTCACCAGCTTCTTGGCTTCTTGGTCAAGCATAGCTTCAGATAGGAGGCTCAGCTTGTCTGCCTCAGGATAGAAGTCAGAATGCAAGTCCATGATGGATTTAAATCTTTCAAGAAAGTGATTAAATTCTTTGGGCTTCCCATTGAAAGTAGGAGGCTGCACTTTGTATGGAGGCGGTAGAACACTTTTTGGGAGGCTCTTTTCCTTTAGTGGCTCAGCTGGTCGCACAGGAGTAGGAGTGGCAGGAGTTGAGTAGAGTTTGGTCCTGACTTGTTCCAGTAGTGACTCCGCCTTGGCTAGCTGGACATTGATGTAACCATGGAAGCCGTAGGGTGTCGAAGAGCGGATATCCTGTTCGAGTTCTTGCATGACCTTATTGCCATCACTGCAAAAGGTTGGTGCCTCTATCTTGCTCTCCCTCACCCAGGCTGCTGCCTTTGATTGTATTCTGGCATCTTCCAAGTACAGGTCACTCAAGACAAGGGCCTCCTCCAACTTCTCCACTTCAGTATCATAGGCTTTGACCACAGTTTCATTTCCTTTAGTTTCACCTTCCACTTCCACTTGTGGCTTCCCTTCTGCTTCCATCAGTTCTATGATAGCTTCTTGAATCCCCTCATGTTCATCCACCAGTTTCTTCACTATATCCAGTTTGCTTCTCAGTTCCTTTTGTTTAATTCCAGCCAAGCTATCACTGGAAAAAGTCATAGCATTTTTTATGGCTTTAGTGACCTTTCCCCTCCATGTCTTTCTTTTTTTTCTGAGCGAGTTCAAATCACCTTCTTCTGCCATCTTTGTCCACTATTAGAGATACAGTTCTTACTCTGAAAGGAATTCTTGCAACTATCGCTTGATTGTCCTAAATTTCGTTTGTTGCTGCTGAAGTTGAGATAGCTTGTACAGCCTTTTCCCTCCAACAGTTGTTCTTATGTGTCGCCTTCGAGTTAGCTCTTCTTCTTCTGAGCCAGGCCACTGGTCCCCCTTACCTTTACCTTTCACGGATCCGGCTCGAAGGACCAGTGTTTCTGGATGTGTAAATTCCCAGAAGCCGAGGTTAATGATCTTGATCTGGAGGACCACCCCACTAGCAGGGGATTGTACACAGCAAGCTAGTATCAAAGGCTGTGCACAACTTTCACTTGCTCCTATTATGTCTGTAAGCTCCTCAACCTCACCAAAGACAAAAGGAGGGAGGACCACTCTAGTTACAGTAACTAAAGCTATTCCACAAACAGGATTCACAAGGACTGTTACAGATTAATTCTTTATTGAAGCATTTGTTTTTAACATCTTATATAAAATTTTACATGTGTCAAATTGTTCCAAATAACGCACACTAGTGTGCGTGTATTAGAAATAATAAGTATGAATGTATGTTTATAAATAAATAATTGCATGATACACAAGTAATAATTTACTAGCATGATTAAGGTGAATAATTAATTAGCTGAACTTAGTTATTTCAGGTGTTTGTTGGGGTAAACCCAAACATGAACCGTGACTGGCCACGAGCGGTCGGCGAGGCTTTTAAAAAATAAAGTGCATGCGTAGTATAGTTTCTTCGGAATGTTCGTTGAGGTTCCGCTAGGCCCACATAGTGCCTTATTTTATAACTTCATACTTATTAGGCATTCCTTGTGCCTCTTTAATGTGCTCTCGATACATCTCCAGTGATTCGTGGTAGAGTCACCAGAATTAAAAATGGAGAGCAGGCATATCTCCTTCACAAAGTTGGGAGACATAGTTTTGACAAGTTGCAACGTCAATTTAAACTTCCATGGCCTTTGTCACCACCCAATTTAAACCAAATCTGATCTGAAGGAATGCCTCCCAACCCATGGTAAGATATAGGGAATTGCTGAATAATATATCGTGTTAAACTAATTTTAAATTCGATTTACCTTTTGCTTCTTTTAACTGTGTCTGCAATGGCAGCGATCAAATTTGGTCGATAGCAAAAGAAGACTTCCCGAATTTCCTCCTTGGACTTGTCTGGAGAAAAAGTAAAGGAGCTCGTTCAGCTACTAAGTTATCTACAACAATTCCCTTTGCAAGGGTACTCTGTTGTTTCTTGCTAGCAATGGAGTTGAAGGACTTCAACCATCTATGTATATGTGGTTTCAAGATCATACAAGTATGGCAATATTTTTTTTAGTTTAGTTATTTTCTAAGTACCTTAAGTTTAGTCCAGGGAATTGCAAGGTCAGCCTTAATGGCAAGATCATGGTCGGCAGGTATAACAAGGGGAATTGTATTTGTTGGAGAAGCTCTTCATGCTGAACTTTACTCAAGGGAATTCACCTCTGCAGATAATTGTGAAGTGCTACCACCTCCGCTGGTAAATTCTCGAACAGATTCCATAACATCTGACCTCCTCTTGACAGTCCTACTACAAACTTCACCACTTGCTTTCTGGCACCCAGGAACTTTCATCAGAGTGATTGGCTGGTTTGGTGACTAAAATGTATCAACCAATGTATTTGAGTATTGCAGCAAAAAATTTTAATTTTAATATACATGGTTCTTACCAGACCACTGGTAGGCACTTTGATAACTTCAGACATATTGGAGTCACTTACTGCCTTGATGAACGAGACGCCTGATTAAATAGTGAGCTGCTTTCACCTCTGTTTGGAGTTGCCGGTGTAGACGTCTGCTTGCAAAATACATCTTTCAGCGTTACTTTAGACAGTGAGTCAGTGTTAATGATAAAATACTTGCAATGATGTTTTTAATAGTCATGAAGTCGAATAGTTTTCTCACACCTTCCTGTGTAGGATACCAGAGTGTCCATGCTGCTTAATGTGTCACTGTAGCAGCATGGACAATTCAGCGTGCAAGTAATCTGAATGCTCTTACAGCAGCAATGTGAGCAAATTGTCTCCCCACAGCAAAGAGAAATGGGATTGGCAGCAACATCACAGCAGATGCAGCAGATCAGCTTGTTCAATACTGATGAATGCACCAAGTAGGGATGTGGATCTTCACTAGGGAGTGATGATTGTGCTAAAGATCTAATGTGATGTATCACTGCCTTAGGTGTCTCTCCACTGGGTCTACCTCACTCTACCACAAAATGTGAGCAAACCTTTGTAATAAAGTTTTACAATACCAGCCTATAAAATTCAGAAGGGAACTGAAGCTGTTACAGAATAATTATTTTAATTTACATGTTCAATATGGCTCTTTTTTATTTATTTATTTTTTTTAATCGGGCTGCTAGGATTTTTTTTTTTTTTTTTACAATCTGTTTGTTGGGAAAGTAGTACGTGCAGGTGTCACTGAGCTCTGCAATTGACTGGGATCTGTGCAAACTCCAGCAAAAGTGTTCAGATCCACTATGTGGTCCTGGCAGGAATGGACTGATCGAATCTTCCTTCCTTTGGCATTGTTTAACCTCCCTCCACAAATTCTGCAGTGCTTCTGCAGCTGTTCATTGTGATAGATCATTGAACTTTGTATGGAAATTTCTATGTTTTGTGGTTGATATATTTAAGAGCGGTCAAAAAAATAATATTGCTTCTCTTCTACTTGTTAGAATGTTAATGCAATTCAACTTAGTGTGTTGCCAAACACATACTTGCACTGCAAGAAAGCTAGACGGTGAGAAATAATAAAATATATTTTCCTGAGCATAAAAAATAAGGCGAACAGACCCCCAGCATGCCATTAAAATGAAAGCTTGGTGCAAAAAAAAAAGAATGAGTTGGGAAACTATATACTTTTCACCGACAAAGAGGCTGGATCTCTCTGAGGCTTCGAATTTTATATTTATGCTAAATAATAAATTGGATTGTTTGCAGTAAGTGAAACTGTTATGATTCTAAACTGGAAATACAATGTAAGTGGCAGTTTTGAACAATTGAAGATGAAAACAACCTCATAAAAATTTGAATCAAATTCATTTTAATTATTTCCAGTAAATCAATTCTAATATAACTCACTGACCTCTTTGCAAAGTGCCCAAGAAGTTCCAGTGACCAGATAATCACCACAAAAAGGAAACTACTAAAATCTAATTAGAACCTCGTGGATTAGCTCATCTCTTGGTAAAGGGATACTCTTTGGGTTATTTTGCAGGCTAACAATGCTCAGTTGGTCAACAACCTTAGAAAAAAGGTCAATCTGTCCCCAGAACGTACATAAAAATTTTCCAATAAGTTAGAAAGGAAATAATTGGTTCCAAAAATTGTGGTTTCTGATAGTGGTTACTAGTGAACTCATGAATATATTCATGAACATACCGGAAATACGGGCTAGGGTTACAATTAATACTTACTAAGTGCAACTATCAGAAATACGGGTTAGGGTCACAATTAATACTTGCTAAGTACAACTATTGAAACAGCGTGAATTGTAACAAACTCGGATCTATGTGGAGTTTTCAAAGAATTGAAAACCACACTATGAGTTAGCATTGCACCATGGAATTATCTATAAACTCATCATTAGTCCAGACAAGCAAGAAAATCTCGTCTCCAATCCTCGGTCTTGATCTTGCCTATTTCATTGCAGTACTTTTCTACTCTAATTTCTCTCATCTGGCAAACAAATAATGTAAACTGTCACGAGAAGAATCAAGGAGATTACCGCGTGAAAAACTCGAATCAATGAAGTTTTCTCCCAATCCATTTAGTTAATTTTGAATAGGCTAAACTAATATTGTGAAATTTTTTTAGCAACGAATGGTAGGCTGTAAAGTAAGTGCAAATCTTAAGTAGCTACTCTAGAATGTTTGCAAGTTAGTTGGCAGCAATTATGTAGATATTCAGCAATCAATTCTATTATGTACAAATAGCTATAGTTGAATATTGCTCGCTACAGTCTCACAATTACGCTAACGCACCAGGAAATGTAAGCCTCCTCGTGGGGCGAAGGTCTGCTCAATCTAGCTGTAGCGTTTAAAGTTCGTTCTTGACATTATTAATGATGAATTTTGTATTATAGTTAGAGATATTGCAGGCAGTCACACAATTCAAATAAAATCAGATCAATTATTAAAGTATAGAAGAAAAGCCGATCGAACCAATTCAACAAAATGAACAGCTATAACAATGATATAGCTCTTTTTCAAACAGTTCTTTTTAGCAAATTGTTTTACATAATAGCTAGCTATGCTAGCGATTTAGGAACAGGATCGTGGATGTCCCGCAACGCTGCTACAACTGTGGTAGGCGTCAAGACTAGTCAATTAAGTGAGAATGAGCATGCGCCGGTACTCACAAGTAGCGTTTGTTGAAGGAAACGCTATAGTGCTAATCAATTTACAGTTGTTGTAAATTAAGCGGTGCAATGCTGGTGCGGTTGGTAAGAATGTTTCTGAACAGGTGGAGGAAAGTTCTCTGCCTTTGGCTATTTATCTCTAATGGAACTCCCATAAATAATTCTGGGGATAATATTAGTGACAAACTCTATGGCAATATCGGTAAAGAAATACATTCTGAAATTGTTTGTTTTAACAATATTATTCTGAAATTAGTGTTGAATTGATTCTATTTATAAAAAATATATTTGCAATAGCCATAATATAGGGCAATACTGACATTTCTAGAGTCTAAATTAACTAAAATTTATCTTCATAGCTAGCTAAATAATTAATAAAATTATTTTTATTTTAAAAATTAAATAAATGTAACATTATTTCAAGAATTTCTATGTATTTAGAGTATTTTTCTGATCCCAAGTATTACAGAATGTTAGAACCTGCAAATAACTTCAATATGTATTACAAATGTCCACATTTATGGAAATTTGATGTAAGTGGACACAACAGATGTCTTTAGTTTCTTACTAAGCTCTAGCAGTGATAATAATATATAATAATTTTTTTTATCAATAATTGGATAGGGTCTACCCTGGGCTGTAGGGCCGTTGTATTATGCACTAAATTTTCAATTTTTTCTAAAAGTTGTGTCATTATTTTAAAACAACGATGGCTATTTCATAAATTGACTGATTAATCTCTTGTTATTCCAGTTAGAAAAAGTAATATAAATATGATTGCAGTAGCTAAAAATGTGGAAGGCTATAAAGTTTTTGTATAATTATTTTTACTAGAATGTTACCATTGATTCCCAAACAAGGTATGTGTCCATACCATCAAATGTGACACTGCTGAATATTGTGGATCCTATTAGTGTAAGCATTCCGTATTTAAGTCAAACTATATCTATTAGAAACTATTTACCTTGCAGACTCCAACTTTTGGTTCTGTTTTGATGATGACAGTCATTTTATGTCTAATGATTGGAGATAAACTTGTGAGAACAATTTTCAGGAAAGCAGTACGTGGGAAAAGTAAGTGATATGAAGAATGCTTTACCCACCTATAATAATTTATTAGCTACCGCTGATTACCTAAACAATTAAGAAGCAAGCAAGACAATGGTGAGGGATCGTAACTAAGAGATCACGATTATATAATGTTTACTTACACATAGAGAGTTCTGGTTTGCTAAAATGAGAGTAATGTGCTTGTACTTGCAAAATGAAGTTTCAGTAACTCAGCTATTTGAATACTTTCTAAGACAACTTGCTTGAAATTTTGGTCCCAAAATGTTTCAGTGAGTTTGGTACTAAACTCTTTAATAGTTTCAACTAACTAAATGTTTGAGGTTGATTGTTTCACCATGCAAAATATTATGGCAATGAATTAACATAGGTGTGTTTAAATGTATAAACAAAAATGATATATTGCCAAAGCATTTTTGGTCCTTTTATTACATCCATCCACTTGAGTAAACTAGAAGCAAAATACAGAAATACTTCTGCCTATAAATATAGTAGAGAACTTGCTAGAAATTAGGCTTGACAATTTTTTTTCATCATAACTGTACAGATCAATGTGTTTCAACTCAAGAACATGATAAAAAATCAAAGGCAATTTTTAGCTAGCAAATCCAATCTTTCAATGAAGATTTTCAAGGTAAACTGCTATAGACATCTATATTTGATTTAGTTCAAGATACGAATAACATAGGTGAATGCAGTGATATAACTGAAGAAGATGGTTCAAATTTAAATTCAAGCAAAATTATTACAGAGTGTATCGAATCTCCTGATGGAACTATTAAAGGTAAACATTGTTGTGGCATTTCACTTTTGTATAAAGATAATTATACAGGTGAACATGATGGTGTAGTGAAAGAAGATGGACTACTATTGAGTGAAGTTGCTTACAATAAGATTGATGACAACAATGTTGAAGGTAAATTATTATCATATTTAATTAATTTTCATAATATGGTAGTAGCATGGATAATATTCGAGATTAATAGTACGAGTAATGTGATTGATCTCAAATAGCACAGGTTACCCATGCTATCTCGCTAATAGTAAGCGAGTATTTTAAAAAATCATTTGCATTTGTAGCTACACAGTATTGTTCACTCACTCTCATTATTTCAGGATTAGCTTACTCTGGAACTTCGTTTTCAATGTACAGTTCCTCCTAATCTGTTTAAATAAACATTCCGTCTAATAAGTGAAGAGTTTCTGTGGTAAAGAATGAAACTACTAGAACTGTACATTTCCAAGTTTAATTCTGCACGTGAGTGTGCAATTACCCGTACTATTTCACTTAGCTACCATGGTATTTCCATTTTCTTTCCACTATGTTGTTTCCCTGCTATTCACTTATTTGCTATTTCACTTTCCCCGTGCAATTTCAATTGAACAGCAATTTTTCCCCGTTCATTTTTTAATGAGCAATTTACGTGTTGTACTAATATGGTAATGATTATTATAATGATTCATATTATACAGGCTCGAGAGAACAAGAAAATCGAACTTTGAATATACTTCGAAGCAAGCTCCCACAACCTTGTAATGAATATATTGAAGGTATAATATAGATATTGGAATCCATCTTTGTTCATATTATTGAATTAACAATCATACAGGTCAGGTTCAGGATGAACAGACCTTTATATCCTACAAGCCCAATGTGCGCTACGTTGGAGATATTGAAGGTAAGAAAAACTATTCTACCTCTTCCTTGCTCAAAACAATGAATTATACAGAACAAGAATATGGAGTAAAACTGAAAGAAAGTGATTTCAACAATAATTCCATTATTTCAGAGTTGATTGACTTTTCTATTAAAAACATTGAAGGTAATTTTTGCAATAGATTTTTAACAATATGACATATTATTAATATATGATACAGGCATGCAGTTGAAACAAGAAGTATATCAAAATCCTAATGATATGCAGACAAGGATTCAGTTATGCACACTGTACAACCTTTTAAAATGTATTGGTCATTGGTCATCGAATAATGAAAGTAAATAGCTGTAAAGTAATGATGCTCATTGTTGTCTATATTATATGAAATACATATAGGCCCGTTGAATCTCCTGATACAGATATATATCTATAATGGCTAGCTATGTCATTTCTCTAGCATAAGTATCTAGTTAGAAATACTGTATGTTTAAGCTTAAATTCGCTATTCTTCCTTGTATAACACTTTAAATACTCGTATACTCTTGCCAGTATTAAGGATTCAGAAGTTTTTATTCACCAAAACTAATTTGACAATTAATTGTATTCACTTAAATACAAAAAAACTTAGTAGAGATTCAGATAATAAATTTGTATAATATTTGAACTATTAGTTTTAAAATACACTTTCAGATCATTGTGCTATATCACAACATGAAAATACTATTACGAAACCCTTTCTCAGCGAGCTCATCCCGATCATGCCAATCCAATCTTACAATCTTGATGAAGATATTAAAGGTAAAATGTTGTTGAATATTCTATTTATTTTAAAATAATTGAATAATATAGGTCCATGCAATGAATTATCACAAGATGATACAATTTCCAGTTCAATTATAATAAACAATACTGAAAATGTAATATATTTATCTACAGATTTAAAGTTACTTTTTTATATTCCATATTTCATGAAAGTTATTAGTCTAAACAAAATAACTTTCAGAACTCTACCACTACTATCATGTTGACTTATATTATGGCTATAATTTTGATAGAAAGTGAATATAACTACATTTGTATTCACGGCAGGTGAAGCAGAGCGGACCGAGGTTACCGGCGGTTAAAGGGATGGGGAAGAGATTGAAGGAGCCCGGGCCAGAGGGGGCCGGGCGAACGCATGCGCGAGTGAGGTAAAGGCCTCGCGCTGAGGGCATCAATTAGAGAGTGAGAAAAGAAAAAAGAGAAGAGAGAGAAAAGAGAAAGAGAAAAGAATGGAGAAAGAAAAGAGAGAGAGGAACCCCAGACAGCTGGGGAAGGCCACGGCAGAGACCCGTGGCAGAGAAGAGTTGCCTGTTCCAAAGAGGCTCAAGGAGACGAGGGCGACCGCAGTCGATTGTGAGGACGATGGTGCGGGAGAGGAGAATCATTCAGAGGGGAGTGTGTCCGTCGAGGTGTTCAGATCCCTGGCGGAGCAAGTGGCTATACTGCAAAAGGCAGTTATGGAGAGACTCCCTGAGAAAAAGGGTATGCAAGGGTTGTAAAGAGGGGGTGTGTGGGTGACACAGTGCGGGAGAGTGAGCTAACGTAGTTGGGGACGGGTTGTGGAGGCTTGGAAGGCTAAGACAGACGTTCCTGACGCTCACCTCCGTGCTAGCAGTAGTGCGTGACAAACCGAGCTCAGTGGGCTTTTGTGGAGGCGTCCATTGGGCGAGTGCATACAAGATGGTGGGGACCAAGGAAGGCAGGTGGAAGTGATGGAGGCCTGCAGGTAGTTAGGATGGGGTAGTTAAGGTGGGGTAGTTAAGGTGGGGTAGTTAATAGAATAGCTTAAGGGGTAGGACTGTTCGGGGTAGTTAGGTTAGGCATGGAGGAGGTCCCCAGTGAAGAGATGGGACAAGGGTCCAGGGCGGCAGGCGACCCTGTGAAAGTATAGAAGGATGAGAGGGTGGCAAGGGTCCAGGGTTGGAGAGTAGCCCTGTGAAGTTACGATGAGTACGGAAATGAGAATGGTCCAGTGCAGGAGAGAGACGCATTGTGGAAAAGGAGGGGGGAGGGGGGGGAGGGAAAGGAGAGAGAATGGGTCCGGGACTGGTAGGCAGACCCGTGAAGACATTGTAGAGGGGGGGGGGGGGAAGAGGGGTTAAGGTCCAGTGTGAAGTAAGTGAGGCACTGTGAAAGGAGTTCAGAGGCCCAGTGCAGGAAAGAGAGGCACTGGGGAGTTGGTGAAAAGAGTGTATGGTCCAGTGCAGGAAAGGGTGGCACTGTGAAAGGCGGTAAGGAGAGAGGGTGAAGGAGAGATCCAGAACGGGAAGGTAGTTCTGTGAGAATCACCGGAGAAAGTAACAAGGGCCAGTGCGGGTGTGTGTATGGCACTGTGAAGGGAATGAATGGAGGGCTGGTCATGGACAATGAGGTGTTCATGTCTGTGCCGTTGGTGTTAATAGATGTGGTGGCCCAAATGGCGAAGGACGCCAGGGGCAAGGGAGCCGCTGAGGTGTTAGCGGGAGAGTCGGTGGAGGAGCCACTGGTTAAGAAGTTTTGGGAGTCCCTGAAAGGAGTCGGGACGGAGGAGAGGGAGGAGAAGAAGGCACACAAAGTAGTGCACCTCCTCAAGAACCAGCCACCTCTGCCGAGCAAAGTGGTAGAGAAGATAAAGGAAGGCTCGTTCGTGGATTTCGCCTTCTTCCCGGTCTTTGATGACGGACCGGGGGAAGCTGGAGATTGGAGAGCCAGCCAAGGAGAGAGTGGCGAGAGTACTGCCGCTGGGTCGGCTGGCAGGAGGAGAAGTGTCAAAGAGGTACCCGACTTAGCCGGGTAGGGCACTTGCTTCACTCTGTTCCAAGTGGCGTGGGCGAGCAGCAAGCCAGAGATGTGGGTTCCACTGTCCGCCTACAGAGAGGTGATAGTAAAGTTGGCGAAGAGACACCAGTGGACCCAAGTGGCTCGTTACGACAGGCGGTTCAGGCAGGAGGCGGCGGGGAGAGCCGAGGTGAACTGGAAGGAAGAGAACCTGTCGTTGCTGCTGGACATCGTCCACGCCACACCGCCGGGAAAGCCTGAGCCCAAACAGGCAGCAGGAGTGATTGGCACTCCGCCCCGGAGGCTGGAACAGAGGCGACGTGGATCCTGCTTTCGCTACAATCGGGGCGAGGGCAGGTGCAACTTCGGCGCCCAGTGCCGATTTGCGCACGTCTACTCCGACTGCGGAGGAGACCACCCGGCGTTTCACTGCGCCAAGCCGGGAGTGAACATTAAGAACTGATCGGATAGCTAGTGAACTCTGTCACACACGCACGCACTCACGATCACGTTTGTACGTTATCGCATCTTGATTGACCTTATCTCGAAACCACTGGACCGTAGTCAAGGGAGGGTAGGAGCTAGTGGGGTAGTCAGGCGTAGTGGGACTGGGGGGAAGGGTAACCTAGTCGGGAGGGGTGGGTAGTTCACGCACACGCTCGGGTAGTTAGGATAGGGAGGTGGACCGGTGCGGAGAGGGGCAAAGCTGACGAAGTGTTTATGCTTTTGCAGGGTACCGGTTCACGAGTCAGTTGAGGGATCTCGAGAGGAGATCGGAGAGCAAAAGGAGTAAAGTGCTGCAAGGAGCGGAGGAGGTAGTGACCCCTCTGGTGTGGCAGCTGTGGGAAGAGGAGCTGGAAGGGCACCCAGACAGAGAGTGGGTGGAGCTCCTGGTGAGAGGCATAAAAGAGGGGTTCAGGCTGGGGCACGAAGAGAGCAGAGTCATGCTGAGAGAGGGCAGCGGAACCATGTATGAGGCCTCGGAGCACAGAGACATTATCAGTGAGTACCTGGAGAGGGAGGTACAGAGCAAAAGAGTGTGGAAGGTAACGGGGGTCGCTGCTGGTATCCAGTGCTCCCCGTTTGGTGTGATTCCAAAGAAGGGAAAGCCGGGCAGGTGGAGGTTGATAGTGAACCTGTCCGCCCCGGAAGGCCACAGCGTAAACGACGGCATTGATAGAGAACTGTCGAGCGTGGCGTACACATGTGTAGACGACGTGGTGAGGAGAGTGTTGGCGGTGGGCGAAGGCGCCCTGATTGCCAAGGCCGACGTAAAAGCGGCCTACAGAAACATTCCCGTGCACCCCAAAGACAGGTGGTTGCTGGGAATGAAGTGGGAGGGCGAGACCTACGTGGACGGCACCCTGCCGTTCGGTCTCAGATCAGCCCCCCTGCTGTTCACGGCGGTTGGAGATGCCATAGAGTGGGCTGCCATGCAGAGAGGAGCCGTGTGGCTCAGACACTATATTGACGATTTCGTGGCAGTGGGAGAGAGGGGCACCGACCAGTGCGAGAGAGGCATGGTCGTGTTCAAGGAGGTGTGCCAGCGGCTGGGTATGCCGCTGGACGAGAGCAAGGAGGAGGGACCCAGCGAAGTGCTGAACTTCCTGGGTATGGAGATAGACACGGTCAAAATGGAGGTCAGGTTGCCTCGGGAGAAGTTGACCGAAATGAGGGCTCTCCTTGCAAGGTGGAGGGGCATGAAGAGTTGCAAGAGGAGGGACCTGGAGTCGTTGGTGGGATCCCTCAACCACGCTTGCAAAGCCGTGAGGCCGGGGAGGGCCTTCAAGAGGAGGTTACAGGACCTCATGACCACCGTGGAGAGAGACGGCCGAAGGGTGAGGCTGAACGTAGAAGCGAGGGCCGATATTGAGTGGTGGCACCAGTTCGGGTTGAGGTGGAATGGCACCTCCCTCATGAAGTCGGTAGTCATGGAAGTAGAGTGCCACGAAGAGTTGGTCTCGGACGCGTCCGGGAGCTGGGGCTGCGGTGCAGCCTGGAAGGGAGAGTGGTTCCAGATCCAGTGGAAGGCGCTGGCTGGAACGAGCGAGTGGGGCATCATGCCCAAAGAGTTGCTGCCGATAGTGGTCACGGCAATAGTGTGGGGGGGTTAGTGGAGAGGGCTGACCATCAAGGCCAGGTGCGACAACATGTCAGTGGTGGCGGCCGTCCGGGCGGATGCATGCAAAGAGAAGTGGTCCATGCACCTGCTCAGGTGCTTGGCGTTCGTCGAGGCTAGAGTGCCTCTGACGGTGAGAGCCGAGCACATCAAGGGGACAGAGAACGTGGTGGCAGACGCTCTGTCCAGGGACGGCTTAGAAAGGGCTCGCTCTTTTATGCAGGTGTCGGAGAGAGATCCAGTGGCAGTGCCCGGGGAGATACTGCAGATGCTGACCACTCCGAGTCAATCATGGTCAGAGCAGGACGGGAAGAGACTGTCGTCGCTGTCATCGATCAGTCTGTAGCAGAGCCCACGCGGAGGCGTTACGCCTCGGCGTGGAAGAGGTACTCGGAGTGGTGCAGCCGGATGAAAGAGGCCCCGTTGCCTGTCACGGAGGACAAGGCCACGACGTACGTGCTGGTGCTGGCCAGGGACGGCTTGCGAGCGGAGACGGTGAAGCATCACCTGGCCGGTCTGAGGATGGCTCAGATAAAAGCAGGCATGGCAGCACCGGAGTGGGGCATCATGGCTAGACTGGTCCAGCTGAGAAAGGGGCTGGCGCGTCTGGAGGTCAAGAAAGACGGAGACATACTGTGCAGGGAGCCGGTGAAGTGGCCGCACATGAGAGCCATGCAGGCCGTCTGGAGCACCGAGGGGAAGAAAGGAAAGATGTTGTGGGCAGCGGCCTGCATGTGCTTCTTTGGTTGTCTCAGGGTGGGGGAAGCTCTGACCCCTGACGGCGTCGAGTTCGACGAGAAGGCCCACTTGACGTGGGAGGACGTGCAGATGGAAGGCGTCGCGAGCCCCAGTTGGATCCGAGTACGGATCAAGGAGTCCAAAACGGACAGAAAGAGAGAGGGGGCCTTCGTGAGACTGCAGAGGACCGATCTGGATGTCTGCCCAGTGATGGCGGTTCTCGAGTTTATGTTAGTCAGGGCGCCCGGTCGGGGCCCGTTCTTCAAGGACTAGGATGGCGTGGGTCTCACCAGACGGGACTTTGTGAAGGAAGTCAAACGGGCTCTGGTGAAGATGGGTATTCCGGAAGCCGGAATATCGGGCTACAGTTTCAGAATCGGAGCCGCCACGGCGGCTGCGGAAAGCGGGTCCACCGACGAGGAGGTGAAGGCCCTGGGGAGATGGAAGAGCAGGGAGTACAAAGGGTACATCAGAAGACAAGGTGGTGACCAGGCAGCGTCGGCCAAGAAGTGGACTGAGGCTATAAAGCAAGAGAAGTCCAACTGAGTCCGAGCGAGAGAGTCATAGTCACCCGTTGTCATGTGTATTGTTGTTCAGTTGTCATCATGTTGTGTATACGCTAGTAGTGACCCGAGAACAGGGTACTGTGCGTAGGTGGAGCTAGTCCTGCTCGCGAGTAGTGTGTGCGTCGGAGCAGTCGGGGCTCTCCGAGGGGTGCCGTTGGGGAGGTGTCGGTGGGGATGTACAGCTGCCGCAGGGTAAGCATCAGCTGCACGATTGCGAGCCTCAGGGTAAAGGGCCTGAGGGCGCGCTGCACCCCAACAAGGCATAGGCGGAGCCGAGCCCTAAGAGGGGGCGCGGCTTCGGTTGAGCGACTGCAAACTTCCGGCACACACACAGAGTTATGGAGAGTAAAGTCAATGAATGTAGAATGTTTGGTGTGGCTTCCCACACGCCCTCAGTAGGTAACTGCGTGGATTAGGAGATCAGATGGACTTGTTAATAACTGCTACAACTGCTATCAAGCTTTCACGTTTTATTTGAAAACACAGCCATTGGCCTTCTTATTTATTAAAAAACTGAAAAGAAAAGTTTTCAATGTTATCATAAAAAATCCAATTGGGTTGCATAGAATAAGCCTTGACTACTTCTCTGTTAACGAGCATAGCCATTATGAGAAATAATCACGATAACAACTACTTAAACAACTTTCCTGAAAATGTTTTTGTCTTAACCTTTTTATTATATACAATATACAATTGCACAAGCCAAAGATTTACTCGACTATAATTATGCTTATCTTCTAAATTAGTGTCACAGTAATAGTAATAATAGAAAATCTTTCATAAATGTTTTGTAAATATCATTACAATGGCCATTGTTAAATCAGATCATGTCATGAATTTTTTTTGACACTTTATTGTTCTATTATTCACTGCTTCTATTTCTGTCTTATTTAGGTGCATGCTTTGTCATGCCTAATGTGGTTTATAGCCACCCCTAACAATAATCACACTCTTATTATATATAATATATTGTACAAAATATTAATTAAAGTTTTTGAACTTTGATATTCAATTGTTTGTGAAATGAGAACACTGGAATTAGGAATGTTAAGCAAGATTTCCGATAATGCTATTGTAACTAGCTAAAGTATGACCAGATCAGAGTGGGTGTAGTTGACAATTCTGTAGTAACTAGTCATATGAATTTCTTCACGCAAGCTTGAGGTAAACATATTACAGGTATCTGAGTTAAGTAAGACTATACAACTCAACATAATTATGCTAAGCAGAAAGCAGATGGGTATCAATTCAAAGTTCAGAACTTTGGAGAGACACTTTCACTGAATTTTATTAGCTCTGCTATCTGTATGGCCTGAGTACTGAACAACTGGACTAGGACAAGCACGACAATTTCATTTTTAGTGATCTTTACCTAGAGGATGACCGATGTTTGTTCAGCATTATTGACTCTTAATTATACCTTTCTCTCTTCCCCATTTGTGTGAACTGAGTCTTAGACTATTGGTTGGTACACAGTTTCTTTAGCAATCTTTATCAAGATGAGGTTAAGTACTGTTTGCAAAACATCATACATTATTCCAGCAAGGATGCCAATTACAATGTGTAACTTAATCTGGGTTATAGATTTTGTATTGTTCCTTTTAGTTTGACTAATTAATTTGACAAATAGTCAACTGTTCTAAAAAAATACTTAAATTGACTTAATGTCTCTATGTGGCAGCTACCTAATTCTTAAACTAGCTCAATTAAACTACATGATGAGAAAATGAACCAAAACTAAATAAATGGAAGACTAAAAAAGAACAGAACTACAAAGTAAAAGAATATAGCTATATCTGCTAACACTTAGTAATGATAAGGATTGTGTTCCCTCGTGTATTATTGCAGCCTCATAATTCTACTTGCATGTATGTATACTTGCCTGCTCTATTTTTTTTCTTGTTTAACTAGATATATCTGTTGCAAAAAATCACTATTTTAAACGGTGCACTCCAATGAAACAAACTTTTTCTAGTAGTTCTCCCAGAGATTGTTCAATGAATAATAAGATATCAAAAACAAACTCAACATCCTAATGAAGCCATAGAATCAAGCAATGAAGAAATTACTGATCAAATAGAGACAGAACAACACTGACTTCCCTCAACTAAATAAACTGAAAATTATCATCACCCGCTATTGAAGAACTCAGCCTGTAAAGAGAAAGAAATAGCTAGAGAGTAAGCGAAGTCCCACGTACGCAGACTCTTTACCGTCTTTTACCCCGTAGGGTATAGAGGATTATAAAGGTATCTTTACGCAAGACTAAAGCAAGCGAGACTAAAGCAAGCGAGACTAGAGCAAGAGGGATTCCAGTGTCTCCTTGAACATCCCCCTTTTACCTCGGCCCATGTTTGTGCTTCCGCAGTCACACCTACCGAGTATTAGGTAAAGGGTAGTTAATCTTGTAGTTCTCACGGAATATGAAATACGGAATAATGTATTTTGCTGCTCAAAGGGGCGTGACCTCGATAATTAAGGAAAACAAAGGAATTAGCACGCAAGAATGGAATCATCGTACGGCACCTTTTTCTTAACCCTGTTAACTATTGGTATGAAAGGTAGGCTGGATCAATGATGTATTTTTTAGCTACATGCTCGTTTCAATCAACTTAACCAAATAGCAGCATATGATTTAAATTTTACGAACACTTAGCTAGTTAGTTAGACATACCTTTTATAACCCTTCTTTGAATTATTTTATTGCTCTAGATATCAGATTTTTGCAAGCTTCAGGTGAGATTTACACTTGTTTCTTTTTTAATGATTCACATTACCCCGTGTAATCATATCCATGATTCGTATAACTGCAATTGGTTGGCTAATACCAGAAATTATTTCATAGTGTATTAATCAGTAGCTATCTAGCTGATGAGTCACCATCTAAGGATATAAAACATGTAACTGCTTGTATGTTTTTACTTCTCTTTGTCTACATGATAGAAATTTCTGGTTATGACTTTTTTGAATGGCTGTTCATTGAACTTGTTCAAGTCAGCCAGTAAATTTTATGAGCACAAGAGATTTCAATTCATTATTTGACCATTATTAGTATTTTGAATCAAACACGAAGTATATAGCAAAATTAAGTTGCTTAGCATTACATATTGATTAGGTCACTCCAACTAATAATAATGTTACTATACTACTTGGACTTGAGAGTATTGTCATTATTTGGGAAAATATCACTAGCTACAACAATGAGTTGTAATTAGCAACCAGTATTATTACCATGCCAGGTACTTGCAAATCATGTCTAAATAAAATCATTGAACTACAGGTTCAGGAGCATTGGCAGAATTTTTAAAGAGGGGTTATAACCTTGACCTGTAGTGACAAAGTATTTCAAACTAAGCTCTATCACTCTCAATGAACCCACAAAGTTTACTAGGAGATTTAATATTTTTTTGTTTAATTTCACAACCAATATCCCTCAGTAGTAGAGAAATTGTTTCACCTTCTACTTCTGATGGTTGCTTGAACAAATGTGATACCTATTTCACTACTAGAAAGCCATATCTAGAAAAAGTCATGGTACTCATACCCGTAGCCAGGGGGGGTTCGAGGGGTTCGGTCGAACCCCCCTTTAGAGTGACCGGAAGTAAATATTTTAGCCACACCCCATATATAACTTCTGGTGTGTAGTCATCTGTTCAATCGTGCTGAACCTGAGCTTGAATTATCTGCTGTTTCTGGCCTAGTCTGAGTCCAAGTGACCTAATAAACATTCAGCTCCTTGGATACAAATTTCGCTCTCATATCGGCATGAGTAAAGCTTGCTACGTTACACCTATTCTTTATAAAGTGCGTGCGATTCGATATTAATAGCACAAGCAACGGATTTTTTTCAACAGATTAAAAAGGGAGCCGTCGGAAATGTCTGAGAAAGTTAAACCTCAAATATACAGATAGTAAGTGCACTATCTAGTGTAGCTACACTGCAAATGATTAAAAAATACACACACTGGCCTACTACTAGCGAGTGATAGCACGGGTAACCTGTTCTATTAAGAATCAGTAGCGCTCGCGTTGTTCGTGCTATTAATCTCGAATAGCATGGTTAGTAGGCCAGCTTTATAAAACTGCACGAGCTACTACAGTAAGCTAAAGATCATTTACAGTGTGGCTACTATGAACTTTGCTTTAATCGATGGCTCCTCCCAATCTGTTGAAAAAAACTCTGTCTAATAGGGGTATAGGTTCTGCGCTAAAGAATGGCGTTGTCTCCAACTAGAAACTACAACTGTACATTTCCAGGGCTAGAGCTGCATGTTTGCGCACTTACTCTTACTTAAGCTACCGTGACATTTCACTTGGTCCAGTGCTATTTCACTCGATTTTTCCAATACATTTTGAACGGGCAGTTCACATGCCGTACTATTAAATAACTTGTAGTACGAATAAGGCGAATTAATGTTGCACTGTTTAGATACAGCTCACCGTAGTGGTTGCCTGGTTACACGAGAATAATACCGCTTTCCTCTCGAATATCTACAGTGTTTAATGAATTATAGTTTTGAAGTTGAATACCTAGCTAGAACAAATTAGTGCACTTATCTTTCGTTTTTTAGTATTGTAGAAGAATTAACGAGGAAACAAAAGTAGGTGTGGCTTATTGTGTCTTAAAATCCGAACCCCCCAATGCGAACCTCTGGCTACGGGCCTGGTACTTATACACAAGCTTGAACATTTGAGGTAACAGCTGCTTTATTGTTTGTCCATTTTTCCTCATTTTTCGAAACATTTCTTTAGAATATCAAGACTTGTAAATTAAATATGTGACTGGCCTCAATTACTATTAATTATTGAAATTCATAATTTAGGATAGGGGTATTATGCAGAACACATCTGAACCCCTTGTTGATTATATTATCAAAACTCCACTTGGCAAAGAATTTTCATTATTTTTTTTTAACTCAGAAATTTGACTTTCTATTGTTTATGTCTTGCAGCTGCTCCTCCTTCTGGTCTATACTTCATGCTCAGTGATTCTATTTTCAATCCTGGAGCTTACATAAGTATAGACAGAATAGGATCTCAGCCAAGTGAGCGTGTAAATGCTGGAAGTACTTTAGCGTGCATAACTACAAATGTCAACCGTGAATGCTGTAGAAGTAATGATAGTACTAATGGTGCTCCTCAAGGTAGCTGGCTATATCCCAATGGAACACTGATACCAAGTCCATCACAACTAGGGGTTGCCACAGACACTTTTACCCGCCATGTTTACACTCAGCAGTTGCGTCTATCCAAAGTTGGTGATCCAAATGGACCTCTTGGTATTTACACATGCATTATTCCAGATAGTAATGGAACTAATAACACTGCTAAAATTACTATTGTTCCTTCTTCTGGCCTGCATTTCTTGCTTGGTAATATTATTTACAATCCTGGAGCTTCATTAGGTATTAATAGAATTGGATCTCAGCCGAGTGACCGTGAAAATGCTGGAAATACTTTAGCGTGCATAACTACAAATATAAACACAGAATGTTGTAGAGGTACTGATTCTGCTAGTGGCACTCCTCAAGGAAGCTGGCTATATCCCAATGGAACATTAATTCCAAGTCCAGCACAACAATTTGCAACAAACACTTTTACCCGTTATGTTTATACTCAACAAATTCGTCTCTCCAGTGTTGGTAATCCAAAAGGACCTTATGGCAATTACACTTGTGTGATACCAGACATAAATGGAACAAATATTACTGCTACTATTTACATTGTGGCTTCAGGTATGTAATGTACACATGCCCATCGCTTTAAAAATTATTCATAGTTAGTGGTTTATATAATTATGAGCTAGTAAACCAAAGTCATAGGTATTGTTTTTCATTCTTAGATGTCATTGGTATTGTAAGACCAGATGGAAACTCATCATTAAATTTAAATGAAGGAGTGACTGCGGTATTAAATTGCACTGCAAGAGATATGTCCCAACCTTCTATTGTATGGTCGCCTGGACCTGATTTGAGAAGAAACATTACTGTTATTGAGAGCATAGAGAGTGATGGATTTGAAGTTGTTACCTCAAATTTAACAATATACAATGTTCACAGGGATGAACCTCTATATAGCTGTGATGTAGGCAAGGAGAGCCGTTTTTTTATTCTTGTGGTCAACTGTAAGTTAATTTAATTGGATTAATATTACTTTTGTTTAATACAAAAAATATATACTATACTGTCACACTTTAATTTATGAATAACTTTTGAAATGTTCACATGTGCATAAATAATTTTAATCATTTCTTAATATTTAATTACCTTATCTATAAAAATATATTCTGATAGATAAAATGAGTATTAAAGCTGTATCTAGCTTTGCACTGCTAGTTAAGCCTCCGTTTATGTCATGTAGTGGCAATTATGTAGAAATTCCATGTCACAAATGCTGTTATTAGTATGATACACAATTATCTTATTGTATAGTGAGAATTTAGCGCAAGCACAGATAAAACTGTCTAATCTGACATTTCTATAATACCTGCACCTCATGGTTAAAGACTTACAATATTTTTTTACATTTGAAATTTCTAAACTGACGTGGTTCACATAAAGCTTTTAAACTTTGTTTAAATCTCAATTTCATAACTGAAAGATGAGAATAGTTCTAGACTAAAGAACTAAGTCTTTCTCACTAGAGGTAAGCGCTTTGGTCCTGTCATCATTCAAAATTGGAGAACTACAGTCTCTTGGATCCTCTTGTTTTATTTGTAGGAGCCTGTATAGTACTTCGTAACAAACGGAAGTTGATGGATATTCTATTCAGAAAGCTAAGATAGCAGAGTTATTGTTAAAAAAACATTTAAGAATATGTGAAGGCTGCAATAGTACAGCTGTGGACAAGGTAATGAAGGATTTAGCAGGAATAAATTTACTTTAGCCTAGTCAGCTTTTCTTAGCTCGTGTATAAATTACTATGCAATGATCTTCAAGTTCAGTACAATCTCATGTACTGCTAACATACTAAATCCAATATTATATCAGTTTGCATCCATACAAATATAACTATTTTGCTGGATTTATTGTATTATACTAATATCTTATCTCTTATACTATATTTTATTCGTAGTTGTTCCAGAAGTCACTCCCACATTGAGAGAGATTCAATTTCTAAGTCCAAGTCAATTACTACTAAATTGCTCAGCAGAAGGCTTCCCTCTTCCTACACTCTCTTGGGTTAAAACTCTTTCAGATGGATCGATGGCAACATTCAGGAAATCCATGGCGTTAGGCAATGATAGAAATTTAGTAATAAGCAATTCTGATGCTGGCAACACAGTGATCAGTGTGTTCTCCATTTCTCCTTCTGTGCCTAGTGATACTGGAAATTACCTATGTAGAGCAAGCAATTCACTTGGGTCTGACAATTTTTCATCTGCAGTGATAGTATTAGGTGATTTGATTGTACATGATTGATGGAGCAATGAAATTTACAGTATGATAGTTATGCTTTGGTTTTAAAATTAAAGCTTTATCAATTGACACATTGACCACAACACTTTCATGATATTTTATAGTCATTTTTAAGCATAATTTTTCACTGAATTGTTATTCTTGGCCATATCCCAGAAAGTAAAAAATACATTAATAGTTTCAAATAACAATTTTTTAGAGACTGACCTGCCATGATTTTAAAAATAAATAAGAATATAGGCAATCAAATGAATCACACTAAGTGCTAGATATCTAATGGAAGTGGTAGGGATGGGATGAGTGAGGGAAACATTGTGGGTGTTATTAGTTATACCATTACAAGTATCGAGGTTATGATGTAGAAAGGATAATATTATAATATTATTAGTAATGTGTTTTTTGCATAGCTTCTCCAAACATCACATTCCCCATGAACTCTCAGCAATTCTCAGCTGATGAGTACTCAAATATTAACTTCTCTTGCATAGCAACTGGATCACCTGCTCCGATTATTTCATTTCATTACAATGGACAGGTACTCAATAACACACAAGAAGTGTTCATCTCTAAAGCAAGTTCAGTTTATGACAGAGCAGTTTTAAAAAATCAAACTGTAACCTTAAATGAGGAGTCTGGTCTTCTTGAAGTAACCGAAGTTCTTACTGTACAACGAATTACACGAAATGATTTTATTACTATTACCTGTATTGCATCATCCAATCTTCGTGGTGATTTATCACAGCAAGAGTCATCATTTCATTTGTATGTCAATTGTAAGTTTTTGAGCCTTAAATTGTTCTTACTATATTATTATGGTAACTTACATATTATTTGTAGTGTCTCCAAGGATTACTTTACTGTATGGCCAAACTAACTATGTTAGCATAGATGCTGGAAATAATCTGACATTGTCTGCTATAATTGAAGAATATAATTCACCACTTACAAGCATTATGTGGAGCCATAATGATGTTCCTGTCTACAATGGCGATGACAGAATCATCACTGGACTTAATAGCTCAATGTCAGCTATGCCTCCTGTCATGGCTACTCTTCAACGCATGTCATTAATTCCTCTTGACGCAGGGAGGTACACAATTACTGCTGCTAATGATGTAGGAAGCATCACCATGACATTTAATGTTACTGTATATAGTAAGCTCTTTACAACCCAATTTAGAGGAATGATTGCATTTATTTTGCATTTTTTTCAGAGTCCCCTGTGATTGTCAACCGACTTGAAGAGACTCTTGTTGAAGTCAATGAGGGTGATCTTTTAAGTGTGAATTGTACAGTATCTGCCGTGCCTAAAGCTGTGGTGGTTTGGTCAACTAGCGGTGATGTTGCTACTCAAGAAAGCATTGATCAACAGGGATTCCAGCTAACTGTCTCCATTCTAACTATAGCAACAACACAAAGGAACTTAACTGCTATAACATGTACTGCAAGCAATAACCATGGTTTTGAGCAGAAATTATTTGAAGTTCTTACATACTGTGAGTTGTTCATCGGCACAGGTATGGGGAGGATTCACCATTATGAGAATAGTCCCTGATACATCCAAACCTATTTTACAATAAGTACATAATAATATATACATAAATTTTATTTTAGAAGACCCTATTTCTAGTCTTTCTGTAACTTCACAATATCAGAAATCTCCTGAATTGCTTACAACCAGTGTATTGTCTGAACTTCCTTAAAATTGACATGATACATTTTTTCTTCTTTTTCTTTTACAGTTCCTCCTATGTTTATTTCGATGCCCTATAGCTCAATGCTCACCCAGATTGCATCTCCATTGATTTTGTCTTGCACTGCTAAAGGACTTCCGCTACCTACAATAGTTTGGCTACAAGACTTGAGCAATGGCTCTCAGATAAAGCATCTCACTACTATATCTCCAATCACAATCAAGGAAGACTCGTATAATTCTACTATAATTAGTGTATTCACGATTAATAATACTGATGTTCCTAATTCAGGAAATTATTCGTGTCAGGCTAAAAACCAGCTTGGAACATCTTTATCTTCAAGGGCTTCTGTGCAACTATTTAGTAAGTTGTAAATATAAGATTATACAGAAATCAAAATATAAAGATCACAATAGATATCAGCTTAACAGCTATGTTCTATGTTAATACGATTGAGTTGCTACACAGCTAGCTATGTTTGCATTATTTCAATTATCAAAGATTATAATGTGACTGTTTCATTTGTTATTCCAACTTTGATTTTGGTAATAATACAAATGTAATAATTTGCTAAAGCAATAAAACTAATGCTGCTTTTTAAAATGTGTTATAGCAATAGCTCTATTACATTGTAGGCAGCTTTGAATGTTCCCAATAATATTCATTATGTCTAATATTAGTATGTTTGTAATTGCAGTACCTGCACCAGTTAATCTTACCGCCACAGAAGTAATGATGACAAGTGTAATTTTAACATGGTGCTATTCAATAGATTTAATAGATCATTTCCTTGTAAGTTTTAAAGATTGGGGTTAATTAGTTCTTTATTTAATTGTTAGCTAGCATTATGATTAAAAGATTGTAAATTTAAATTTATCTTTCTATTACAACAATATAATTATTAAGTAATACTCTTTAATTTAATCATTCAAAAAATTTAACTTGCATTTATTTTTTCATTTAGACATAGGCAGGCCTCTTTGTTGTATAGTAATATGATTGATCACTCTATTACATGCAATATTAATTCATTAAAACATCATTGTAAATTTATTTACAGTTATTAAAACACTAAACCATTGCTTTGTAGGTTGTGGCATCATTTAACTCTACTTATTCTGTTAGAGCAATATATAATTCCAGTAATGCTCGATTTTTTTCTAATGGAACATGGAGGGCCACACTGACTGGTTTAAGTGCAGGATCCTGGTATAATATATATGTTATATCCCTTGCTGGAGAACTTCTGGAAGCAGCTAGTTCACATGCCGGCCCTGTTACAATTCTGACTGAATCTCGTAAGTTCATGAAACTCATTACAGTTGTAAGATATGACAATATTTCATTGAAAATCACTTGTCAAATATCTATTTTATCAACAGATGAAGTGGTTAATTTGAAATTATGAACAATATGATAGCTTTAACAATACCTTGTAGATGATTACTAATATTGCTATATTTTCTTTTTTGTATCACAGGAGAACTATTTCAATTAGTGTTTCAAATTGGTCTTTCTTGCAACATTTGGAGAGTAAGTTTAATCACTTAAACTTCAAATAATTATATTTCACTACTCATTTTCACAGAGTAACAATCCCATGGACAAGTCATCAATCATTGCTGCACATATTCAATCAGTATTATCATCTGACTGCCAGTGCAGTTTGGGCATGGAAACTATAGTTAATAATGGTGGATTTCGTTGCTTTCCTGACTCGCCGGAGTTTGTCACATACCGTGCAGAAATTTATGGAACTTCACAAAAATCTGCACTTGATTTCCTCCGTATAATGGAGCTGTGGTTAGAAAGTGGACCTTCATTAAACATCGAAGCACAATTTTTTGCTCTCAAAACATCTTGCCCAATACTAATTTCATCAATTGATGAAATTGACTGTGACATATCTAAAGTCACAACCATGTTTCCAGTCACTGAAGTCTCCACTTCAGAAAATACTCTGATCATTATTATTACAATCATGGTTATATTTTGCGTCACCGTTATAACCATCATTGTCATATTTGGAGTGGTTTTACTATTTCCAAAGCTAAGAAGTAGGTGGAGTCAGAGAAAAGCACAACAAATGTAAGTTCAGTAGTACTATTGCACAATTACTTTGAGAATTCAAGTTTTTGTGCGACCAATCGCTTTAATTCTTGATTAATAGAGCAAATTATGAATAAAAATAATAAATGTATTAATACTAAATAACAAAATAGTATTTGTGGACATCTAGTAGTATAATAGCAAACTTTCTGGTTCTATAACAGCCAATATTGTTAATTAAATCTAACCCGACATTTTTGACTTGTTGGACAGCTGTTAGAATGAGAAAATTTGCTATTATAATTATTTCAGCTGTGAATAAATGAATCATCTAATAGTACACTTGAACACGTGAACTTGTAGTGAAGTTGACATTCAATATAAAGTACAAAAAACTATATGTAATTATTGTTCACAGGTTGTCTTCTGATGTGGTAAAACTACGATACATGAGAAGGCATCAGTCAGAACTGTCATTGTCACAAAGCACTCAAGAACCTCATGACTATGAACTTATAGAAAGTCTGGCAATGAGAATAAGGAGCAATGTCATATCAAACCCTGGGGCTACTGATGAAGAATTTTCTGTGACACCGTGCGATGCATATAATATTAATGAGCTGTCAGAAAGCAATGAAGAAATTCTAAATGGGGAAGATGATACAAGTGAAGATTGCAATAGTGAACACTCTGAAGTTAGTGAGTCTGTGGAAAACTCAGAAAGAAGTGATCATTGCAATTGTGATCAAGCTGTAGGAGAAGATACAGATCACGGCTATAGTGTCGTCCAAAAAGGAAGTAATAGAATTAGAGACACTGAACAAAACCATGAATTTTTAACTAGTTTAGATCACTACATTACTTAAATCAATTCACACTAGAGATTTACCAAAATCTCATTTGTATTATTGAGTTTTGTGACAGAATTCTATAAAGATGATCAGTCAGGATGTACTTTGAAATAGCTTCTGTTTTGTAAAGTAGGCCTACAAATACTTCAGGAATTCAAGCACAGTTTCTGTGACATAATGCAAATTTGTTCTTATTGCTATATTCTTATTTCTTCCTCCACTGCTAACCTATAGGACAGAGATGGTAGGCTGGGTTGGTAAGCTGGGTTGCTTGGCTCAAAACATAGTAGCCCGCTCTAGTTGGAAACTCCCTGATTTAATAACTATGTCGAGTAAGTAAACGCCATTCACGTCGTGTGATAATAATGACTCGCATTCTTCCTCAACTTTTTTCAGTTACAAGCATTTCCTAAGTAAGAATGTGACTAACAATTATGGTTTGTTTGTGTTCCGTGTCTAGTCGAGCCTGAGGTGGCTACTCTGGGACAACTCACCTTCACCTCCGGTAGGTAAAGGGTTTGACTGGCGGACAACCTAATTAACTCTGCGTGGCGCAGGTTATGAATTCCATTAAATTGCAGTAACTATCCCATTGCTGCCTCCGAAGAAAGATTTTGCTAATTATTATTACCAAATTTACCCAAACATAATTGTAATGGTGAAGAGAACAAAAAGCAGAGTAAAGCAAAAACAACAAACGATTAAGTATAATTACTACTAACGCTTACTGGGTCATATCTGCGATTATTCATTACCCGGTATGAATAAAGATGTCGCGAGTTTCTTCTGTAAAATAGGGGCGTTACCTGTGTCACGAATATTAAATCTTGGGGAGTCTGCCTGCGACGAGTTAGCCAGCCACATTTCTGCTGAAAGAAGCATGAAGTTTTCTTTACTCAGCAGCTTTCTGGCAGCAGCTTTTTTATGTGTTAATTGTGAGTTAGTTATTGAAATTGAATCCTACATAGCGTGTTAAGGGAACTTCAATATTATGTAATGTATGAGGATTTTAAATGGTGTAAGGTATAAGCACAGTTTTGTTGCATAATGCATGATTCCTTTCTTTCAGACATCTCAGTAAATTCTCAATTATCTATAACATCACTTCCAACTTCTTTGTTCAATAATGGAGCACGAAGTGTAGTAGAAGGATCTGTAATCTGGCTCTTTTGTGAGGTAAATTCAACAGCAAATTCTTTGTCAGCAACTTGGAGTAAGGATGGAGCAATTCTAGAACAAGATATACCACGTATTCGTTTAAGAACTTCTAATACCTCCTCCTCCACAACCTTACTACTAGTGATAGATTATGTAGAACTATCTGATGCTGGTTTCTATCAGTGTAATGCTATGGATGGACAAGAGTTTAGTGTCACTGGAATGGTGTTCAATATGACAGGTACATTATTTGAGTATTCATTAATTCACCACAAAGTTCTTTTACCTTTATATTAAGTTTTTGAAATAGTTGCACTAACTGATAGCTCTCTATAGATGAAAGGTTTCGTGCATCGCCTGTCATTCCATGTAGCTCCTTAACCTCTCATGGATTTAAATTATGGTCCCAATAGGCTGATTGATACACAAACTTGGGATATATATTATATTGTATTAAAGTTTGTGGAAGAACAGTTATAAAGTATACTTGCAATTTGAAAGTTGGAACCTACATGTATGTAACATTTGGGTGTATTCATATGAATCATATTTATAGCATGTCCAAGAACGGGTAGTTCCCCTTCAGTGTGCTAGTGCTTACAAAAATAAAGCACGCAAACAATAAGGGCTATTTTTTTTTTTATTAATACGTAGCTAGTGTATACATTGTCTGACAATTTTCATATTTTAATATATTTCACTTTAATAGCTAATAACTTGCTAAAGGATTTGTAGTTATGAAATTTATATGAAATTTATATGATTTTAATATGGCTCAACCCTCCCCCCACCCTTCCCCACCCCTCAATTTTGTGTATAAAATATTGCATGTCTGATGTAGTCCTACACTTTGGAATATCAGGAATGATAAGAATCCATACTCAAGATGTTCTTACAACGGGCGCTAATGCTAACAGAACAGCAGCAAGTATTGGTGATTCCATTACTCTTTCATTCACTGCTGGTCATGTTGGAGATGGTAGTCAGTCTTACAACACTCCCTTGACGGAGTGGATAAAAGATGGTGCAACATCTACAATAATGCCAACAAATGCAGCAGTGAGTGCTAATGGACGGCTAAGCTCTGCTCTCAGCTTCTCTTTTCAGGAATCCGATGCTGGTGTTTACCAGTGCTTCTTTATTGGTAGCAATTTTGAAATATATGGCACCATTCCACTTCGAATAGATACAGGTAAAATTATTGTTAGCAGTATTATTGCAGAAGTTGGTGACGGGATGATTAATACTACTATAAATTTTATATACACAATTATAACTCTTTAAGTTTTACTTGTTCTCTAATGGTTTTCATTGATCTTGTTATTTTCTCCAATATTATCAAATTCCCATATTATGTTGAGATTATTGGTTAGTGGTTTAAGCAGATTCATAGAATGTATAAAGAATTACAACCGTAGTGCTTGAGAACTGAAATATTAAGTTGTGAATCATGAACTAATTTTGTTGCTGTCAATCAATACAATATTGAGAATTCACTTCGTAATCTATGTTTGTCATAGGCTCGGTTACAATACCCCAACGCATATCTCCTCCTATTATATATCTGCAAATACCACAAAAACTAGTGCTAGAAGTGAGCGGCAGTGGAAGTTATGGCTTTATAGTTTGGTCAAGGAATGGAGAGTCATTGGGTACTAGCAATTCTCAAACACAACTCAGCGAATTTGTTAATTTTTTTGAAATATTTGTACGAGAGCCAACAACTAATACTGACTACGGAATATATAATGTTTCATACAGTGGATCTGGTGGATCTGGGACTGAGATTTCTGTTTTTCCAGCAAGTAAGCCCATTATTTCATTTGTACTTTGAATGTACAACCTAAAATGATATAGTGCAATTCACTTATTAATTTCATACTACTGATGTGCTTGAGCACAAATGGCGAGCGACCCTAAAGACTATACTATTTTTATATGAATGATTTTGACTTCTAACACTGAAGCTACTGAAAATAAGGTCCAGTTTTTAAATTTCGCATACACGGTAAAGGGATTCTAACAACTCTCTGCAACTGCTTGAATTGAAGGGGAAAAACAACAACAAACAATACACGTTATTTAAAAGTTTTCTTTGTGATATTCTTTAGCTAAGTAGTGGTTGTAACACACAATGCTTTGACACAACTGGACATGCACCTACACAGACTTACCTTCGCGGTAGTCTAGTGGACAATGTATTTTCAAATAAATACTGTTGCGCACGGCTTATAACCATGACAAAGAGCGCATTGACTTACCACCGCCACTAACTCGAATAGAAATGGAAGTCCCATAAGTTTTCAAGTTTTAACTGCACCCGCAAAAGAATTCAAAACGGTAAACAATTCAATTTCTAGGGTGATACGGGTACTAATCGATAAACCAGAGGATTCTGTTTAGTGCAATTTGGGATGGGGTCGACCACATAACTAACACAAAAGTGCGAGGGTCAAAGTACAAAATGACATACGTACGTCCAAACATAATATACAAACAAATAAACAAACATCCCCGATTTTCAATTGTGTTACCCCTGTAAGTGTCTCGCTCGCTACCCTCGCTCGCCAATGAGCTTTAGTGTCAATAACAAAAGATATGATACATTGATGAATAAGTAGTAATACTGCACTGTCTAATTTGCACACAATAACCTGCTAAACTGGTTTTAGCAGGTTGACTTAAGCAACCTGTAAGACAATTTCTATAAATTTTACTTCACTATTGCACAACCATTTTGTTATAATTGAGTATTGGCTAATTAAAATCTTTTTATAAGATAATTTAAGTATTATTTACAAATATATCGTTATTTTCAAATCTCTTTCAGTTGTAATCATATCAAAGTTAGTTAAAAAAATTACAACACAAACTCAGAAATACTCAAATAAATTGAGGTCCAGCAAAAGGAAGATGAAAGGGAATTTAAATTAATTTTAATAGTAAAACTATAATCAATTTACATCTTTATGAACCATCATGCTGAATATATAATGCAATCTAATATCATGTAAACTGTATTCATCAAAGTAGTGACACCCTCATACATTTCAGAATATTTGAACAAAATTTCAAAATTAATGCAGCTGCAACTGATATGTGCACTCTAAATATGGAAAGTTGGGTGCTATGGCTGAGTGTTTAAAAAATTGAGAGCACTCCTCGGTATTATAATTAGCAAGATTATCAGACCCTTGAATTTGAGGTTGTTAGTTAATTAGCGAGAGAAGTGAGCGAGACATTCTCTGGGGTAACACAATTGAAAATCGGGGATAATGGTTTATAGCTATAATATGTGTTGATGTACGTATGCCATTTTGTACTTTGACCCTCATATTTTTGTGTTTGCTTTGTGGTCTACCCTTTCCCATACCTCCACTGTACAAAGTCTTTAGATTTAGTGATCTCGTATCATTCAAGGAAATTTAATAGTTTACCCCTTTGTATTAGGTTATCTCTAAATGCCACAAGATGCACTTAAGTCTTAAAATCTTACTGTTAGACTCAAAGCTGTGCAGTACTTCTTTAGAATTTCTTGTTTTCTCAAGTTGCAAAATGTTATGGTGAAAGTTTACTATGGTATTGAGATCCTTTACCAGATGCAATTTCAAAACTCGGCCGTTTATATGATAGCTGTGAAGTACTTTTTGTCAAACGCTACTAGTAACTCATAGTGTTGGAATGTGATATTAAAGAGAATACAGAAAACACCAGTACTCTGGAAATTGAGGTACGAAAGTAGTTATGGTCGCAACAGCTATGTACATATACTTTTTAGAAATGGACTGATAGATTCTTTCTGAAGTGTTTCGTTTGTGCACACGTTCACTCGCCATTTGTGCTCAAGCACATCACTAGTACATGGTAGATACATTGTATGAAATTATATAGAATATTATAAGATTATGAGCATTTATGAAGTTGCACCCCTTGATCCCACAGGGCCCACATAAACAAGGGTTGACTGTAATTGGTATTTTGTTTTAAATATCTATTTTGAAAGAGGCACACGAAAAATTGTAAGGAAGGAAGCTATTAAATGTTCATAAGAAAAGGAGGTGTTGGTGACATATTCTAACCTTGTGCTATCTATATTTTGTTGCAGTAAACACTAATACCACAGCTAGCAGTAACTTTGCATCAGTTATGGAGGGAACCAACATCAACTTTACCTGTACTTCAACCGGAGGGCCAGTTCCCTCCATTTTGTGGACCCTCAATGATCAGGCTACAAACTTCACTCAGACTGACGTAGTGACTGAGCCAACGGATTCCAGTACTATTGGTTCTGTAGTGTCAACTCTACACATTGTGAATGCTCAATATCCAACACATTTTGGAGTATATACATGTACTGGAACTAACCCAATATCTAGTAGTAGTGCTAATATCACTTTAATGCAAGGTTAGTATAGTTATAAGATAGCTTAAAATATTATAGCTATCATATACCATAGAGAAGGACTTCAGTATTAGTCATTCATTGACGCTATCCTTGAAACCTATGAATGAGAGCTTGCCAGATGACATTTAAACATCCTAAAAGAAGGTGTATTTATGACACAAATGTCATGCTATCTATGAGGTACAGGACAGTCAAGATTCGCTTTTTCAAACTAGACTTATTCCGGTCTATTCTTATATATTCAATTTATAGTATAATATTTAAACATTCTAACATTCGGTGCAAACTTTCATATATTATTATCTAGCTCATATATACTTGTATTGTTACTAGGTATCGTTATTACCACTCCCACTAGTGGTCAAGTAGTGGAGGTTGATGAAGGCAACAGTGCGGTGTTGAGTTGTACAGCGAGAGGATCACCAACTCCAAGTATCATGTGGTCACCTGACACAGACAACACCACAACTGTTGCCACATCACAGACAACCAATGATCAGGGGTTGATAGCCGTCACCTCCAATATCACCATTCTAAATATTCAGAGAAATATTAGGCCGTACACTTGCACTGCTCAAAATTCAGCTGGATCTCTATCTCGGTCTTTTTCTTTCACAGTATATTGTAAGTTTCCAATTCCGAATTCATATCACCAGTGGTTTAATTATAGCACATTAAAAATCATAAGTGAAGATCAAACTGGCACAGATATAAAAGATTCAGTAGTTTTTTAGGAGTTTATTGAGGAATGACATTAAATATGAAACCCAATGGGTTACATATCAATATTATCATTAATTACAAGTGTAAGCGAGTACTTAAGCAGTAACTAATGCAAACTAGATCTACATACTATACTGATTTAGTGCATGATTTTTTCTTGGCTAGCAAATGATAAAAGTGAGACATTAATCAAGCTTGTAACATTCAAATAAACTGGTATGCTTACAAAGACATTCATGTGGCACATAGTGAATAGCTATAGGTGATTGAAAATTTTAATCTTTAATTTTAATCCTTAATATTTGATGAAGTGCTGACTGGCACTTAGTGGTTACAAATACTAGAATTCTTAATTTTATAATACTTTACGAAATTTGACCAATGTAGCACTTGAAATATCATAGAGTGATACATAAGAAAGACTGTAGACTACAAATAACAACAAAATAAACTATATCGTTCATTTAAAAAAATATTAGTAAGATCCCATTACAGAAAATTGTAAGCATTTAAGAAGCAATTGTCCTTGGTCCATGCTGTAGTAAATATTATTTATATTAGTAATGCCCCATTTTATAAAATATGTCTGCAGATGCTGCACAGATCTTAAATTCTCCACTTTACCCAAGATATCGTATCCTCAGTCCAAACAGACTTGAGGCAAACTGCTATGGAGAAGGTCTTCCCACGCCAACCTATCACTGGGTTATAACTTATACAGATGGCTCCGTGCTAATGCTGAATGATTCAATAACATTGGAAGATGGACGACGTGTGGATATTAGTAATACCCCATTTTTTGGTTTAATTATTCATTGCTTAGAATTAAGTCCATCTATGGCTAGTGACAGCGGCAATTACTCGTGTGTGGCTACAAATAGACTTGGATCTTCAGTATTTGGCCCCACAATTACTGTATATGGTAAATGATATTAAAATTGCTTCTAGTTAAATTTATATTATGTAATTATATATAGAAATACCCAACATAACGTTCCCAACAAACGCCTACCAGTTCACAGCTTTTGAGGATACTGATGTCACGTTTACGTGCTCTGCAAGTGGATCACCTGCTCCTTCCATTTCATTCTTTTATGATGGAGAGGCTTTGACTCGCACAGAAAATAGGCCATTGACAATGGGTGGAACTATACCAGACAGAGTAATGCTCGGCAGTGAGAGTGTCATTAAGAACAATCAGAGCAATCTATATGAAGTTACAAGGACATTTACTCTCTTTAATGTCAGAGAATCTGATTCAGTAAACTTCGCTTGCTTAGCCACTGCTGATATTCCTATTACTGGGAACAGAATTGATAATTCATCATTCAGTCTTATTGTGTATCGTAAGTTAGTTTTCCCCTCTGTTAACTATGTTGAGGTATTTTACATATGGGCATAGAAATTGTTATATCTTATTATGTAAATATATTACATGTCTTACAGTTCAACCCACAATTGAGCCAATTGGTCAAATTGCAAATCCTGAACTCGAAGTAGGCGAAGACTTAACATTGTCTGTTAACATATCAAACTTCAACATTCCATTGTCCAATGTAACATGGAGTCATTCTGGAAACTTACTCACTTCGGGAACGAATGGAATTTCAATTACAACAGACTCTTCACTAATGTCCCCTCCAGTGGTGTCTACTCTGAGACGAACCTCACTGCAACCTCTTGGCTATGGTGTTTATGTGGTCACTGCTATTAGTCCAGTTGTTAGTGTTTCTTTTACCTTTAATGTTGCTCATCAAGGTAAGTTATCACAACCACTTCATGCCACAATTTGTTTATTCATAAATTCTTAATGTGTTACCTTTTATTAGGTGGTCCGGCTATTACCACACCAATCAGCAGTGTTTCATTAGAAGTAAGTGAAGGAGAAGGAGTTGTATTGAGTTGTACAGCTAGAGGAATTCCTAGACCAGCATTAACATGGTCTCCTGGACCCGACATGAGAAGGACAGCTACTACATCTGAGACTACAGATAGTGATGGATTTGAAATTGTTACTTCAAATTTGACAATATCAAGTGTGCAGAGAAATGAGCAGGTTTACACTTGCCTAGTCAGCAGCAATGAGTCCCGAGCATTTACTTTGATTGTCAATTGTAAGTAATTGTAGAGCTGTTGTTTTCAGAGTTAAAGTTAGTAAACTTTTTTTTTTAATCAAAGCTATCAACAGATAAATTAGATATATTAATATATACATAAATAATATATATATTAAATATATATACAATAAAAAATTTGTAATAGGTACAAATGCTCTCATTTTGGTTCAGAAATTATATTTCTTTAATCAATTTCTCATATATACCTTATATCTTCTACTTTAGTAGATATTCTTTGAATATATTATATAACTCGAGGTCACATCATTTACAATTCCTCTGCATTTAATTGTAAAGCTCAGTGATATCATTTTCCTCTGTAGTTCCACCTGAGCTGCCATTGTCACCTTCTAGAGAAATTCAAATACTAAGCCCAGATCCATTTCTACTCAGTTGTTATGCTGAAGGCTTTCCAATACCAGAGATCATTTGGATTAGCACATTGTCTAATGGAAGTCCAGTAATTTATAACTCATCCACTCCTTTACCTGATGGTAGGAATGTCGTCATCTCAATGGAACAAGGAAGTTATAGCATCACTAGTAACTTCTCCATTTCTTCAACTATAGCGGGAGAAACAGGAAATTACACATGCAGAGCTAGCAATATATTAGGAGATATCAATTCTAATTTTTCGGTTGTTTCTGTATTAGGTAAGTTTTAAGTATTATGGTATATCTTTCAAAATATTTCAATGGATCTTGCTTGTTCCTGTGTGCACAAAGAATGTATCTCGATACCTTATCTGATGATTATATGTGACAGTGCCTAGGAAAAGGGACCTTTTACGTAAAATCAAAAATGTACAGTAGAGCCTAAACACTGACAAAAATTTTTTTTTTTGGATTTCTTTTTATTGGCCCACAGGTATCTCCTACCCTTTAGCTACACTGACACCAAATTTGAGTGGCTGAAACCGTTGTTAAAGGTCCAAGCGCCCTGTTTAAACACAGTCACCTTTTACTCTCTATTTTGACCTTCCGTGCGTGCACGGAAATCCAACCCGCGAGTAATTGAAAATCGTGGGCGAATTCAATTTGTTGCCTAGCAACAAATTACCCCTACCTCAGATAATCGCGGGTAAATATTCTTATAAGTTTTTGTTTGCAGCACCTGTAGTTGGAGCCTGCAGACCTGGAGACTCCTGGGACTATTTTTGTGAAGACAATAGAAGAATCAGCAAGTCTCTGACTGGACAAAGGTTTCAGTGATGATGAGGACTTCTGTCACACTACAACAAGAGAAGGCAACACATTTTGAAAGTCCATCATTTTTGTTCATTGATTTAAAGAGATTCCTATTGTTCATTTGTTCCTCCAAAACAGGCAACAAGCTGGCTGCAAGACAAATATAATCCTAAACTTAGCTAGCCAGTGAACTAACAAACCAAGCTAGTTGAACATTTCTAAAAGAGTGACTGTATCAATGACTTACTGTAACTATCAAACTGTTGGAAACAGAAACAGAAAAAAAAAAAAGAAGCACAAAACGGTCTGCAAAATTGCATCCAGTGCTATTTAAAGACATACCTGTCTAGTACTCTTACACAATGTAGGGTCTAAACTGAGTAAGGCCTCCCCCATCAATAAAGTAAGCGGCCCCAACTATAACTTACTGCCGTTCAGCTGATCGCCACCATTTTCTAAGCATAAGTAACAGTCTTACGTAACCCGTAACCCGTAACGCGGACTTCCGGTTAGATTACGTAATTCAACGTTAACTCCGCGAGAAATTGAATAAGAAGTTTTAATTGCAGTTTTCTCGAAATAACTGTGCTCAAGATGGTCAGATTGCCGCTCGTATATTTAGTGAACCAAGGAGCGCCTGCCTATAAACTTGATATCAAAATACTCCATAAGAAGTGCTCTACACAGTGGTATGAATAACTCATTTTTCATTTTTTTATGGAAAAGGTCCCTTTTCCTAGGCACTGTCACATATGTATATGCAGTCACATTACTATATGTTGTGTGAATTTATAGCTTTACCAAATGTTTTATTTCCCACGGAATCTCAACAATTCACAGCTAATGAACTGTCAGACATCACTTTCTCATGTGTGGCCACTGGTTTTCCAGCTCCCTTTATCTCATTCCTAATTAAAGGAGAAACTCTCAATCAAACAAGTATAATAATGGATAGTGAGGGAAGTTCAATCAATGGAAGACTAAGCGATCAAATAGAAATACTTAATACTACAACTGGACGGTACGATGTATCAAGGATGTTTACTCTCTTCGGAGTTAGGGAGGAGGATACAACCGATATTGTTTGTATAGCTTCAGCTAGTCTGCCTGGTTTAGGAGTCAGGTCTGATAATACATCATTTAGTTTAAATGTGAACTGTAAGTTACCCTCTTTAACTAATGAAATATCAGCAATTGTTTGTTCTAAATAATGAGCATAGAGCTTTGAAAGTATTAAAGATATCAGTATTATTTGACAATTAAAATGTGCAGCTATAGTACGTTTGCAATATGTTTTGTGAATTCAACTACAAAACTCTTCTATTATAACCACTTCAGTCAGTTGGTCATGCTAGCTCTCATTTACAAAATTGGTACACAGAATGAGATTTATTATTTTAGTAAAATAATAGAGTCAATAGGAAGAAACACATAATCATAGTAGTGTTAATTAATTACAATTTGTGGTTGTTTTCTCATGATGCATTGTTAAATTCTTCTCTTTTTCATTTGAACTATTCTTGTATTTTTTATGCCTTCCTAATACAATGGGTATTGTCTCTATTGGTTTTATTGTTTTTTTTCTTTTGACTTTTCTAGTGCTTCCTCAGATAGATTTGTCACTAGGTCAGACAATCAAAGTTACGATAGCAGCTGAGAGTAATCTAACACTCTCAGTGGTAATTCTAAGGCATAATGTACCTCTTCATGAAATTGTATAGAAACAAGATGGACTCTTGCTATCCAGCGGAAACAAAAGAATAATGGTTGATATCGACACTTCATTGTCATCTACTCCTCCAATTGTGACAACCTTACAGCGAACTTCAGTGATTCCTTTTGATTCTGGGATTTACACTGTTACAGCTTCAAATTCTGTAGGAAATACTTCATTCTCATTCAATGTATCAATTTTCAGTAAGTTCTGTGGATTGTAATACATGTATTACAATGTACTCCATTTGTCATTATTGCAGAGGCTCCAGTAATTACTAACCCACTCGAGAACAAACTTGTTGAAGTATTTGAAGAAGAAACAGTCACACTGAATTGTACGGTGTCTGCAGTGCCTAAAGCTGTGGTATCTTGGTCCTTAGCAGGAAATATAGTTACTTATGATAGCATTGACCAACAAGGATTTCCTGTTATTTTTTCATCTCTTACAGTAGATATGGTGCCAAGGAGTTTAGGTTCTTTAACTTGTGCAGCTGAAAATGAACACGGTTCTGATCAAAAGACCTTCAACATAGTTGTATACTGTAAGTATTGCTTTAAGTCATATAATGTTTAAAATTAATATGCACGAACACATCTATCATATTTCATTGAGTGAAACCATATTAAATATGAAAAAAGGTAAAGAGCAAAGTATAAAGACATTCTATGGGCATCTCTTACAAAATTACAATACTTTAACACATTAATATTCTATAATGCTGAAAAATAACTTAAAAAATATAGCTGTCAGAGTTTATGTGTGACTAACTACAAAACATTGTCTTCATAGCTAATATTCACTTACCAAACTATTGCATAGTATTTAATTGTATATTATTATATCTTAATTAACTTATTATTTTAACACAAAATTATACAATTGTCACTTTGTCTTATTATTTATAATCCATTTTTTGTAATTTCCAGTTCGTCCTACTGTTATCTCCATGCCAGCGAGCTCTATACAAGTTATTTATTCTTCTCAGCTGTTGCTGTCATGCACGGTTCAAGGTCGTCCTTTGCCGACAGTAACATGGATACAAGAGCTAAGTAATGGCACTCAAATTCAATTCTTCAGTGGTAACCTCACCAGCTCACAAATTGTTATCATTGAAGACTCCGGAAACACTTCTCTAACAAGCACATTTTTTGTTAATTCAACTAAGACAAACAATGCCGGAAACTATTACTGCCAGTCTCAAAATATTCTTGGAACTGCATCCTCGGCATCTCTAGTAGAAATTATTGGTAAGAAGTACTAGCTATATTACATATATTAGTTAAACTCTTCTTCTCTACTAAAGTGGAGAAAGTACCTTTAATGAGAAAATTGAGTTCGAATATCCTCCTCTTTTATTCTTGTAAATAGAAGTAAATATGACTACTGTTGTAAATCATTACATAATTATGATGATGGGATTGTGCCAGCTAGTCTAGTATTAATGATGCAATAATACTACTAATTGCAACACCTTTGTCAGTCATACCAAATTATTAACCTGATTTACTTTACTGGAATTTTACATGTGTAGCTCCCAACGATGACATGTTGTGGTCATTTAGAATTATACTAGTAGGTCTATGTATTAAGAGTTTTTTTCACCATTTTGTGACAAGTTCTTCCAATAATGAGATTTAACCTCATAACATGCACACAGATAGGGACATGAAATAATTCCGTATTGTACCCAAGCTTTCATCAAAGTCTCTGTGCATCAGTAACTCTACTGCTAGCTTGCAAATTAATTAAGGTTATGACTTTATCCTTGTGCTTTAGCCCTGGGTCCACTTTACTAATAAATTAACTTGAGTGTAACATGTCTATTTCTTTGCCATTACAGTGCCACCTCCAGTAGATCTGACCATTATAACAATATCGGACACAAGTGTAACTATTCAGTGGATTTCTTCGTTACCTATAATTACTAATTTCCATGTAAGTTTCAACCATTAGGGAAATACTTACATATGCAATATTCTAATACTTAAATGGATCAGGTAAACGATTAATAATTTTCAAATAATGTTGTTATCGTTACCTCAGGTGACTGCAGAATATAACTCTACTCATTCTGTGAGTGCTGCATACAACTCTGGCAATGCTATATCTTATCCCAATGGAACATGGAGTGCCACATTGACTGGTCTGCGTGCAGGATCCAGGTATAATGTATATGTGACATCCCTTGCCGGAGAATTGCTACAAGCCAGTAGCTCACGTGCCGGTCCAATTGCGGTTCTTACTGTGTCTAGTAAGTGCTAATAGAATGAGTTCAACTTACTTTTAACATCCATCTATTCCATGCCATGATAAAGAATTTAATCTGGCTGAGTGCAATCAATGAAAGATAATTTATATGAGGCATACAAAATTCATATATGTTTACAAAGATGTGCTGAATACCGAGACCTTAATTGCTTGTATCATGAACTCTATATTAATGTTGTTATAGGCATGTCAATAGTTTTAAATGAAAGATATGTGTTGTAAAAAATATTTTTTTCTCATTTTTAATTCTTTACTGCCATGCACACCACTAATTCTTGTAGCTTATGTCTATGCTTGCAGGTGAACTGTTTCAGCTGGTGTTTCTAATTGGAACATCTTGCAATTCATGGATAGTGAGTTCCATACTCATGCAACTAATACAGAATTTCACACTAATTGTGTTCGTTCAATTTTTTTTCTTTTCAGAATGACAGTCCTTCGGAAAAGTCTCAAGATATAAATTCTGATATAGTATCAGTATTGTTAGGACAGTGTCAATGCAGTATTGATGCAACTACGGCAGTTACTAATGGAGGGTTTCGATGTTTTACTGACTCACCAGGATTGGTTACTTATCGTGCTCAAGTTCAGGGTTCGTCAGAGGTGACTGCACTTGATCTTATACGCATTATAGAAGAATGGCTCCGGACAGGACCCTCTTTGAATGTCAAAGCACAATTTTTGAATCTCCGCACATCTTGCCAGGTGTCAATTGGTTCTCTGGATGAATCTGGCTGTGACACTTCTATAGCTACTACAGTATTTTCTACAGAAGAGGTCACGTCAGGGAATTTTAGTCCAGTTATAATTGCCATTATTATTGCGATTGTCTGCGTCATTACAATAACAGTAGTAGTAATTCTTTCAGTAATTATATTCGTCAAGTTGAAGGCTAAGAAAGCAGCAGAAAAAAACAGGTAAGTATTAATTAACAATAACTTCTGTTTGATCATAAATTATCACGATTATTGTGTAATTATTGTAATATCAACAATTCATTTGGATTTTGCTCTGAATATACCTGTCTAATTTTATGGTTAGCTAACGTTAAGACTAAACCCACTAATATACTCCTTTCTTTTTGTTCAAGCCATTCCTCTAATGTTAAGCTACATCACTACAAGCTCCAACCGCCGGATCTTCCTCCGCCTCGAGTCAAGGATGATTCCCAGTATGAAACTATAGAGGATGCTGTGATAAGCAGGAACAGTGTCATCCAAAATGCAGGAGCTCTTGAAGAAGAATTCTCGTTTTCATCGTGTGGTGCGTACGACACTCACAAGAAAGCCACTGAAGCATTAGACTATGAAGTAGCCATTTCTATGAAAAAAGATGACATGTATGAAGCTATGGATGGTAATGGAGAGGGTAATGGAGAGACAGCAATTACGGCTAAAAGAGATAACAATGCTTATGAGTCAATGGATGGTACCGGACAGAAAACTAAGATTGCCGACAAGGGTCAGAGCTATGAAGCAATCAGAGGTCAAGGTGCTTCAGAGATTACATATGAAGTGGTCAGGGGAGAGGGAGTGAGAGTAAGATCAGTAGCACAAGATGAAGAAATTGGTGGGAGTAACCAAGACATACATTACGTAACATGAATCTTCAACCTTAGCCTATTTATATTATGTATCACTTTTACTTTTGTTTCTAATTTTTTAACTATATACGCTATTTAATTATTTATTTTAATTAACCATGTGGAGCTTGGTTAGTCGAGAAACAGATGCATTTATCAGGCAATTTTAGAAAATTCAATGACTAGCTCTCTTTCAACTAATAAGTCAAGTATTTATGGTAAATTAAAGCTTACACACAGCCACTTGAACATTATTGCACATATTTTTACACATGATACAAGACCCTTCATATATAACTTAGGCGGTGGAAAGTGGGGCTCAGGGGGCTCCAGCCTCCCCCAGCTTGGATAGATAGGGGACAGTGCCTGTAACTATGAATAGTGAAAGTTATAGCATACTTTTGTATTACAAGCTCTTAATAACAATGTTCACAATCATCATTAACACCAATAGACTCCTATTATGTGATCACTGTTAGACTGCATGAATTCATGCCAACGGCAGCATAGAAAACCTGAAGTGGTAGTCAGTATTAGATATCTGGTAAGGTATGGATCAACTCATTATCAGGTATAGCAGCTGTTGCTACTATGCTAGCTAATCACCAACTATGCATCCATGGCAGCCACACCATCCACAATAGTGACACTGTTCCACAGAACACACCATACACAGCATACATCATCTACTACAGCAACACATCTACTGCAGTAACATCATATACTGCATCAACATCTATAGAATCTCTACTGTCAAATCTACACAGGTACCAAAAATCAATGACTAGAATAAGGTTTTTTAAGACACTGGCTAAGAAAAAAATAAGGCCCGGTCTCTTCTACAAGCAAATGTTTTTATAGTTGATTTTATAATTGATCTCCCCCTCCCCCCCCCCCCCCCCCCCCCCCCCCCCCCCCCCACTCAACTTTGAATCATTTCCGCCACCTAAGTATAAAAGCACAGGGCACATGACCCTTAAATACTTCAATTCTTGTACTTGGTGGTTATCTATTAGCCTACTATCAACAAGAATGGAGAGAGTTTCAGACAGTATTTCATATAGTAGAAATCTAATAAGTACTACATATCAAGTCTTTCGACAAGATATCTATAAAAATAGATAAAAATGTGACAGGCTCTGCAAAATCCAGGAATTAGCTGAAAATGCTGATACTTTACTGAAAATTACTCAACTTGAACTATACAGCATAGTGTACAAAGGATTTTAACTGTGTACATTGCTTCTTACTAAGAAGTATAGGCTTTTCAAAAGTACAATAAGAATCACTTGAATAATAGTGAGTAATTTACCAAGGGTTCTGTTATTTGTAACCTGAAAACCCTGAAAACATCCTTATTGTTCACACAGGATTCCCACACTTTTATGTATTGCTAATTTCCGTATTTGCAGAGAAGGTTAAAAAATGACTTTTCTTTCAATGGCATGCTTGATGTGATACAAACATTTTAACACTGCCTGAAAAGTGTCCAATGACAACCAAAACATAATCGTAAATTAGTGTATAATGTGTTGATAACTAGTTTGTTAACCTCTGCGGACAGTTTACAGATGTTGTCATGGTTGTAAATGGAATCTTTTCACCCTGTGTAAGCTTTGAAATTTGGCAAAATGATAGAACAATAACTGTACTTAATAAATTCAGGAAATTTGACCATAGTCAGTATTTTTACTGTTTTCTAGCTTTGACACTTTTGCCAAAATTCCTGGTTTTGCAGAGCCTGTCACAAATATTGATGAACCTCAATCATGTACTGCTCTAACATGATTTCTTTTACAGCAGCTATGGAGTGTAGTGTTACAATGATCCTTTAGCTTTTATTGCCACAAATATTTCTACCTAGGCACTTTAAAATTAATTAAAATCCAACCTGCCAACAAAGACAAAAAATGTGAATGCCTCAATGCAAAAGAGAGTGCCATAATAATGAGGTAGTAAAATCGGCTGTGCTGTGTTCCAAATGTTTTGATGAGTTGATCAATCAATAAGCAAGTTGCAAAGACCCAGAAAAATCAATTTCCACTCATAGCAAATGGTGAGATGCTTATTGTCATAGCTAGCTTTTATAGTCTCCAAGTTTTCAGCAGTAGTTTATAATGGGGACCAAAGAAACCTGAACTATCATACCCTTAGTTTAATACCCTTAATTTATCAAGTGTAGTATCATTGGTGTCTCAAAAATGATGGTCATTTGGCTCTAAGCAATTAACCTTTTCCGATTAAAATAGGTCAAAAACAAAAGGCAGTTTTTGTTGTTAGTTTATGACACCATTGATTGCGCTACACAGTGATACTGGTACAACCAGAAGAATGACTAAATCAATAAATTGGTGACTTGGCCCTTGAAATTCTCGGACACTACTCGGAATGTACGCCTCCAGTTTTGCAAGCAAAACCCTTTACCAAATGAAAAGAAGTCGGTAAAGGGAATCACGCACGAGATCACATCCCATAAAATCGAACAATATTCATCATGCGACTAATTAAAAATGCCGACAAATGGGCGTACCCAGAAACGGCTACAATACAAACTGGCTGCGGTCTCCGCTTAAGAAAATGAAGGTTTATGTCCTAATTCTACTGGCCACCGTACAATGTAAGTTGTGTAATAACCATGGGCATGTCTCATGTTTACCTGACTTTGCTAGATTTCTATGGATACCACAAAATAAGTCCATAGATACAACCTGAATTTTTTTACACTGTACTGACTAATATAGGTGTTGTTATACTAACAATCATCTGTATATTGGTGCCTGTAACAGGTTAACGCAAGAATGTGTTCATAACTGATTCATGAGTGATGAACAATACAGATACCAACATCTCATTATGAAGCTGCAGCCTTCTTTCAACTTTTAACAATTACTTGCAGTTCTAGAATGTACAAATAATCCAATTAAATATTTGAAAGTCAGCCATTTGCTTTGCACATTATCCACAGTGAGCATCACATTAATAGCTAAACCGAGCTACATGCTGAAAGTTGTCTCATTTTACGTGCCCTGGTATGCAACCGTGAAACTCTTTGACATGAACAAAGCTTTGGGCTTGAGATTTAACTATTAAGTAAATATTACAATAGCAAGGACTAACTGCTGACTCTCCAGATATGCTTTAAAATAAATATTACCAATATTTGCAATTATTATTGATATACAACATTCTTTTCATTCAATTTGCACCCTTTAGATAATGAGTGTACCTCACTGTACTTCATGCTTGGTAGTACTATCTATAATCCAGGAGATTCCGTGAATATTGCTGGTATTGGAAGTCAACCCACAAATAATGCTGATGCTGGGACTACATTAGTATGTGTCACTACCAATGTGAACACAGAATGCTGCAGAGATGCTGATAATCCAAATGGAGGATCAGTTGGTGGCTGGGTAGACCCTAATGGAATAAGGATTCCAAGACAAGGAGAACTTTCAGGTCAAAACAATGTTTTTACTCAATATTTATACCTTCAACAAGTTCGTCTAGCGAGTGTAGGATCTCCTACTGGTCCCATGGGAACATATACATGTGTAGTACCTGACAGTGGTGGCACAGAAGTAACGGCAAATATTATCATCATTAGTAGTCCAGGTAGGTCTTATTTTGGTAATAATAACAAGTAAGATGAATGTACTGTATTACAATGTATATGTGTGTAACTATTATATTTTATATGAGTTAAATAAATATTAATACTAAAGCAAAAAATACCAGCTGATACTCTAAATGGTATAATAGTACTAATAAATGATTGCAATTATTTGGTGTAGGACTTTGTTATTCCTTCCCAATTTTGCACACTTTAGAAGTTGATTTAGTGCAACTATGTAATGAGTGTAGTCCATACACAAAAGTTTTGTGGAATTTCGAAGCCTCAAGCTATTGTGTAGTAACAAAATTCTCACCACCAATAATAATAATGCGTAATTAAGTCCATTGACTTCATCATTGGTTCGATGTATATTTAGCTGTAGGCTATTTTCACAATTATGATATTATACTTATCGCTTTTTATTTCAGCAATGGTGTGTATTTTCTCCATACTATTACCTTACATTTCAGATTGAATGACATTTCAAAGGGTGCATTAAAAAAAAGAATGACAGATGTACAGAGTAGATAAATGAATAAAAGATAAGATAAAACTGATTGACAAACAAATTGACATTTAAATTCTGCCTCAGCTGATGTACTGCTCTTAAAGAAATCAACTGAAAATCAGTGAAAGAATTTTTTGAATAAAAGTAACAAACTAAGTAAAGCAATTCAATTGCTCCAAAGTTCTATGCATATTCTTTTTAATATGATTTATTCATAGGTCTAGTCCTTGAGATTCCTACAAGCAATCAAATGGTGGAAGTGGATGAAGGCAACAGTGTGGTGTTGAGTTGTACAGCAAGAGGATCACCAACTCCAAGTATCATGTGGTCACCTGACACAGAGAACATCAAAACTGTTGTCACATCACAGAGAACAGACAATCAGAGATTGATGGTGGTTACTTCCAACATCACCATTCTCAATGTTCAGAGAAATCTGGGTTCTCACACTTGCACTGCCCAAAATTCAGCAGGATCTCAAACGAGGTCTTTCTCTTTTACAGTCTTTTGTAAGTTTCTGAAAAATGAATTTTATTTCAATATTTAAATCAATATTAACATAAATGAAAAATTGCAACGGTATAAATATATTTCAAGTATTGACTGTGTTCTCATTATCATATCTAATACTTAATTTTTTAATAGTTGCAGCAGAAGTCAACAATTCTCCCTTATATCCAAGCAATCGTGTTCTTAGCCCCGGGAGATTTGAAGATTTCTGTGTTGCAGATGGTAATCCTTTGCCAACTTACCACCGGATTATTACATACTCTAATGGCTCAGTGCTCACTTTCAATGAAACAGTAACATTAGAAGATGGACGCAGTCTTGATGTTCAAAATATCCCTTTTTTTGGCTCTATAATATCTAGGTTCGTAATAAGTCAAACTATGGCTAGTGACAGTGGCAACTACTCATGTGTAGCTACCAATAGACTGGGATCTTCAATATATGGCCCTACATTAACAGTATTTGGTAAGTTCAATTTGAATTTTTTTTTTTAAAGCAGCATAGCAGCATGCATGTGTTCAGCTAAGGATGGTGAAATCAATAATCATTTTGATGTATTGGCTCCACAGAGTTTTATATTGTATGTTGATTCACGAAATAAGGAACTAATCAATGGCATTGTTTATAAGAATGTCATAAATTTATGACTGATTTTTATATCAATAAGTAACTACACATTATTTGATATGGTAGCAATATATATGGAGATTATGTAGTAATGCAGCTTATTGAATCCTTTGTAGAGCAACCAAATATAACATTTCCAATGGACTCCTACCAGTTTACAGCTAATGAGGAGACAGATGCTATCTTCACCTGCACAGCCACGGGCTCTCCTGCACCTTCTATATCATTCCTTTATGATGAAACAGCTCTCACCAGAACAGAAGGAAGGCCATTGACGATGGGTGGAACTATACCAGACAGAGTAATGCTCAGCACTGAGCATGTGGTTATGAACAATGAGAGTAATATATATGAAGTCAGCAGGACACTTACTCTCTTTAATGTTGGAGTAACAGATAGAGTGAACTTCACTTGCTTAGCCTCGTCTGATCTTCCTAGGTTTGGAAATAGATCTGCTAACTCGTCATTTAGTCTCTTCGTTTATCGTAAGTTATTATTTTAAATTCAGTAAGTAGCTATAATAACATAGGAAGAATTCCCTGGTTTAGTCCAATTCCTTCAAAATTTTCATTTTCGAATAATACGTACATAATCATTATCACTTATGTAGCCAATTATTTTAATATGGATGTGAAGTATCTAACTTGATATATAATTAAGTGCATATTCATTTATGTATAATGTATATTAATAGCTTGCCCATATTTGATGATTAAGTAAGAAAAATTAATAACTAACTATGTGTTTAATGAATTTTAATTTATTGGATAATGTTCTTATAGAGATAATTAGATAATTGAATGAGTGGTCTTTAAATTGTGGCTAAATTTTTTGTTTGTGCTGATAATGTCATTATAATGAACCAGTAATTTTTCAATTAATTATAGCACTAATTGTTAGATAAAACTATATTAATCATTATCCTTGTTATTTATGTATTATGTCACCAGTTCAACCCAGAATTCAACCTGCTCCTGGTCAAAGTATGAATGCTGAGCTTGAAGTAGGCAATGACCTATCATTATCTGTCAATATATTGAACTTCAATATACCACTATCTGAAGTCACATGGAGTCATTCTGGAAACTTACTCACTCCTGGAGTAGATAGAGTCTCAATTACAACAGACTCCTCGCTAATGTTTCCTCCTGTGATGTCTACTATGAGACGTACTTCAATTCAGCCTCTTGATTTTGGTGTCTACGTGGTCACTGCTATTAGTCCTGTTGGCAATGTTTCTTTTACCTTTAATGTTGCTCATCAAGGTAAGTTATCGCAACTACTTCATGCCACAGTTTGTTTATTCATAATTTTTTAATGTGTTACCTTTTATTAGGTGGTCCGGCTATTACCGCACCAATCAGCAGTGTTTCGTTAGAAGTAAGTGAAGGAGAAGGAATTGTGTTAAGTTGCACAGCAAGAGGAATTCCTAGACCAGCATTAATATGGTCTCCTGGACCCGACATGAGAAGGACAGTTACTACATCTGAGACTACAGATATTGATGGATTTGAAATTGTTACTTCAAATTTGACAATATCAAGTGTGCAGAGAAATGAGCAGGTTTACACTTGCCTAGTCAGCAGCAATGAGTCCCGAGCATTCACTTTGATTGTCAATTGTAAGTAATTGTAGCGTTGTTGTTTTCAGAGTTAAAATTAGTAAACTTTTTTTTTCAATTTAAATGAAAGCTATCAACAGATAAATTAGATATTATACATATTATATATATATATAATTATATATTAAATATATATTATATACAATAAAAAATTTGTAATAGGTACAAATGCTCTCATTTTCGTTCAGAAATTATATTTCTTTAATCAATTTCTCATATATACCTTATATCTTCTACTTTAGTAGATATTCTTTGAATATATTATATCACTCGAGGTCACATCATTTACAATTCCTCTGCATTTAATTGTAAAGCTCAGTGATATCATTTTCCACTGTAGTTCCACCTGAGCTGCCGTTGTCACCTTCTAGAGAAATTCAAATACTAAGCCCAGATCCATTTCTACTCAGTTGTTTTGCTGAAGGCTTTCCAATACCAGAGATCATTTGGATTAGCACATTGTCTAATGGAAGTCCAGTAATTTATAACTCATCCACTCCTTTACCTGATGGTAGGAATGTCGTCATCTCAATGGAACAAGGAAGTTATAGCATCACTAGTAACTTCTCCATTTCTTCAACTATAGCGGGAGAAACAGGAAATTACACATGCAGAGCTAGCAATATATTAGGAGATATCAATTCTAATTTTTCGGTTGTTTCTGTATTAGGTAAGTTTTAAGTATTATGGTATATCTTGCAAAACATTTCATTGGATCTTGCTTGTTCCTGTGTGCACAAAGAATGTATCTCGATACCTTATCTGATCATTATATTATGTATATGCAGTCACATTACTATATGTTGTGTGAATTTATAGCTTTACCAAATGTTTTATTTCCCACGGAATCTCAACAATTCACAGCTAATGAACTGTCAGACATTACTTTCTCATGTGTGGCCACTGGTTTTCCAGCTCCCTTTATCTCATTCCTAATTAAAGGAGAAACTCTCAATCAAACAAATATAATAATGAATAGTGAGGGAAGTTCAATCAACGGAAGAATAAGCGATCAAATAGAAATACTTAATACTACAACTGGACGGTACGATGTATCAAGGATGTTTACTCTCTTCGGAGTTAGGGAGGAGGATACAACCGATATTGTTTGTATAGCTTCAGCTAGTCTGCCTGGTTTGGGAGTCAGGTCTGATAATACATCATTTAGTTTAAACGTGAACTGTAAGTTACCCTTAACTAATGAAATATCAGCAATTGTTTGTTCTAAATAATGAGCATAGAGCTTTGAAAGTATTAAAGACATCAGTATTATTTGACAATTAAAATGTGCAGCTATAATACGTTTGCAATATGTTTTGTGAATTCAACAAAACTCTTCTATTATAACCACTTCAGTCAGTTGGTCATGCTAGCTCTCATTTACAAAATTGGTACACAGAATGAGATTTATTATTTTAGTAAATAATAGAGTCAATAGGAAGGAACACATAATCATGATAGTGTTAATTAAATTACAATTTGTGGTTGTTTTTTTCATGATGCATTGTTAAATTCTTCTCTTTTTCATTTGAACTATTCTTGTATTTTTTATGCCTTCCTAATACAATGGGTATTGTCTATATTGGTTTTATTGTTGTTTTTTCTTTTGACTTTTCTAGTGTTCCCTCAGATAGATTTGTCACAAGGTCAGACAATCAATGTTACTATAGCAGCTGAGAGTAATCTAACACTCTCAGTTGTAATTCTAAGGCATAATGTACCTCTTCATGAAATTGTATGGAGGCAAGAGGGACTCTTGCTATTCAACGGAAACAATAGAATAATGGTTGATATCGACACTTCATTGTCATCTACTCCTCCAATTGTGACAACCTTACAGCGAACTTCATGATTCCTTTCGATTCTGGGATTTACACTGTTACAGCTTCAAATTCTGTAGGAAATACTTCATTCTCATTCAATGTATCAATTTTCAGTAAGCTCTATGGATTGCAATACATGTATTACAATGTACTCCATTTGTCATTATTGCAGAGGCTCCAGTAATTACTAACCCACTCGAGAACAAACTTGTTGAAGTATTTGAAGAAGAAACAGTCACACTGAATTGTACGGTGTCTGCAGTGCCTCAAGCTGTGGTATCTTGGTCCTCAGCAGGAAATATAGTTACTTATGGTACCATTGACCAACAAGGATTTCCTGTTATTTTTTCATCTCTTACAGTAGATATGGTGCCAAGGAGTTTAGGTTCTTTAACTTGTGCAGCTGAAAATGAACATGGTTCTGATCAAAAGACCTTTAACATAGTTGTATACTGTGAGTATTTCTTTAAGTCATATAATATTTAAAATTAATATGCACGAACACATCTATCATATTTCATTAAGTGAAACCATATTAAATGTGATAAAAGGTAAAGAGCAAAGCATAAAGACATTCTATGGGCATCTCTTACAAAATTACAATACTTCAACACATTAATATTCTATAATGCTGAAAAATATCTTTAAAAATATAGCTGTCAGAGTTTATGTGTGACTAACTACAAAACATTGTCTTCATAGCTAAATTTACTTACCAAACTATTGCATAGTATTTAATTGTATTTTATTATACCTTAATTAACTTATTATTTTAACACAAAAATTATACAATTGTCACTTTGTCTTATCATTAAATCCATTTTTTGTAATTTCCAGTTCGTCCTACTGTTATCTCCATGCCAGCGAGCTCTATACAAGTTATTTATTCTTCTCAGCTGTTGCTGTCATGCACGGTTCAAGGTCGTCCTTTGCCGACAGTAACATGGATACAAGAGCTAAGTAATGGCACTCAAATTCAATTCTTCAGTGGTAACCTCACCAGCTCACAAATTGTTATCATTGAAAACTCCGGAAACACTTCTCTAACAAGCACATTTTTTGTTAATTCAACTAAGACAAACAATGCCGGAAACTATTACTGCCAGTCTCAAAATATTCTTGGAACTGCATCCTTGGCATCTCTAGTAGAAATTATTGGTAAGAAGTTCTAGCTATATTACATAATATATACAGGGCAATCAATTGACCATTTCAGAAACCATTAGTGGATGACTTATTAGTTGAAACTCTTCTTCTCTACTAAAGTGGCGAAAGTACCTCTAATGAGAAAATTGAGTTCAAATATCCTCCTCTTTTATTCTTGTGAATAGAAGTAAATATGACTGCTGTTGTAAATCATTACATAATTATGATGATGGGATTATGCCAGCTAGTCTAATATTAATGATGCAATAATACAAACAGTAATAGTTACTAATTGCAACACCTTTGTCAGTCATACCAAATTATTAACCTGATTTACTTTACTGGAATTTTATGTGTGTAGCTCCCAATGATGACATGTTGTGGTTGTTTAGAATTGTACTAGTAGGTCTATGTAGTTAAGAATTTTTCCACCATTTTGTGACAATTTCTTCCAATAATGAGATTTAACCTCATAACATGCACACAGTTGGGTACATAAAATAATTCCGTATTGTACCCAAGCTTTCACCAAAGTCTCTGTGTATCAGTAACTCTACTGCTAGCTTGCAAATTAATTAAGATTATGACTTTATCCTTGTGCTTTAGCCCTGGGTCCACTTTACTAATAAATTAACTGGAGTGTAACATGTCTATTTCTTTGCCATTACAGTGCCACCTCCAGTAGATCTGACCATTATAACAATATCGAACACAAGTGTAACTATTCAGTGGATTTCTTCATTACCTGTAATTACTAATTTCCATGTAAGTTTCAACCATTAGAGAAATACTCACACATGCAATATTCTAATACTTAATAGATCAGGCAAACAATTAATAATTTTCAAATAATGTTATCGTTACCTCAGGTGACTGCAGAATATAACTCTACTCATTCTGTGAGTGCTACATACAACTCTGGCAATGCTGTATCTTATCCCAATGGAACATGGAGTGCCACATTGACTGGTCTGCGTGCAGGATCCAGGTATAATGTATATGTGACATCCCTTGCCGGAGAATTGCTACAAGCCAGTAGCTCACATGCCGGTCCAATTGTGGTTCTTACTGTGTCTAGTAAGTGCTAATAGCATGAGTTAAACTTATTTTTAACATCCATCTATTCCATGCCATGATAAAGAATTTAATCTGGCTGAGTGCAATCAATGAAAGATAATTTATATGAGGCATACAAAATTCATATATGTTTACAAAGATGTGCTGAATACCGAGACCTTAATTGCTTGTATCATGAACTCTATATTAATGTTGTTATAGGCATGTCAATAGTTTTAAATGAAAGATATGTGTTGTAAAAATATTTTTTTCTCATTTTTAATTCTTTATTGCCATGCACACCACTAATTCTTGTAACTAATGTCTATGCTTGCAGGTGAACTGTTTCAGCTGGTGTTTCTAATTGGAACATCTTGCAATTCATGGATAGTGAGTTCCATACTCATGCAACTAATACAGAATTTCACACTAATTGTGTTCGTTCAATTTTTTTTTTTTCAGAATGACAGTCCTTCGGAAAAGTCTCAAGATATAAATTCTGATATAGTATCAGTATTGTTAGGACAGTGTCAATGCAGTATTGATGCAACTACGGCAGTTACTAATGGAGGGTTTCGATGTTTTACTGACTCACCAGGATTGGTTACTTATCGTGCTCAAGTTCAGGGTTCGTCAGAGGTGACTGCACTTGATCTTATACGCATTATAGAAGAATGGCTCCGGACAGGACCCTCTTTGAATGTCAAAGCACAATTTTTGAATCTCCGCACATCTTGCCAGGTGTCAATTGGTTCTCTGGATGAATCTGGCTGTGACACTTCTATAGCTACTACAGTATTTTCTACAGAAGAGGTCACGTCAGGGAATTTTAGTCCAGTTATAATTGCCATTATTATTGCGATTGTCTGCGTCATTACAATAACAGTAGTAGTAATTCTTTCAATAATTATATTGGTCAAGTTGAAGGCTAAGAAAGCAGCAGAAAAAAACAGGTAAGTATTAATTAACAATAACTTCTGTTTGATCATAAATTATCACGATTATTGTGTAATTATTGTAATATCAACAATTCATTTGGATTTTGCTCTGAATATACCTGTCTAATTTTATGGTTAGCTAACGTTAAGACTAAACCCACTAATATACTCCTTTCTTTTTGTTCAAGCCATTCCTCTAATGTTAAGCTACATCACTACAAGCTCCAACCGCCGGATCTTCCTCCGCCTCGAGTCAAGGATGATTCCCAGTATGAAACTATAGAGGATGCTGTGATAAGCAGGAACAGTGTCATCCAAAATGCAGGAGCTCTTGAAGAAGAATTCTCGTTTTCATCGTGTGGTGCGTACGACACTCACAAGAAAGCCACTGAAGCATTAGACTATGAAGTAGCCATTTCTATGAAAAAAGATGACATGTATGAAGCTATGGATGGTAATGGAGAGGGTAATGGAGAGACAGCAATTACGGCTAAAAGAGATAACAATGCTTATGAGTCAATGGATGGTACCGGACAGAAAACTAAGATTGCCGACAAGGGTCAGAGCTATGAAGCAATCAGAGGTCAAGGTGCTTCAGAGATTACATATGAAGTGGTCAGGGGAGAGGGAGTGAGAGTGAGATCAGTAGCACAAGATGAAGAAATTGGTGGGAGTAACCAAGACATACATTACGTAACATGAATCTTCAACCTTAGCCTATTTATATTATGTATCACTTTTACTTTTGTTTCTAATTTTTTAACTATATACGCTATTTAATTATTTATTTTAATTAACCATGTGGAGCTTGGTTAGTCAAGAAACAGATGTATTTATCAGGCAATTTTAGAAAATACAATGACTAGCTCTCTGTCAACTAATAAGTCAAGTTTTTATGGTAAATTAAAGCTTACACACAGCCACTTGAACATTATTGCACATATTTTTACACATGATACAAGACCCTTCATATATAACTTAGGCGGTGGAAAGTGGGGATCAGGGGGCTCCAGCCTCCCCCAGCTTGGATAGATAGGGGACAGTGCCTGTAACTATGAATAGTGAAAGTTATAGCATACTTTTGTATTACAAGCTCTTAATAACAATGTTCACAATCATCATTAACACCAATAGACTCCTATTATGTGATCACTGTTAGACTGCATGAATTCATGCCAACGGCAGCATAGAAAACCTGAAGTGGTAGTCAGTATTAGATATCTGGTAAGGTATGGATCAACTCATTATCAGGTATAGCAGCTGTTGCTACTTTGCTAGCTAATCACCAACTATGCATCCATGGCAGCCACACCATCCACAATAGTGACACTGTTCCACAGAACACACCATACACAGCATACATCATCTACTACAGCAACACATCTACTGCAGTAACATCATATACTGCATCAACATCTATAGAATCTCTACTGTCAAATCTACACAGGTACCAAAAATCAATGACTAGAATAAGTTTTTTTAAGACACTGGCTAAGAAAAAAATGAGGCCCTGTCTCTTCTACAAGCAAATGTTTTATAGTTGATTTTATAATTGATCTCCCCCTCCCCCCCCCCCCCCCCCCCCCCCCCCCCCCACCTCCACCCCCACCCCCACTCAACTTTGAATCATTTCCGCCACCTAAGTATAAAAGCACAGGGCACATGACCCTTAAATACTTCAATTCTTGTACTTGGTGATTATCTATTAGCCTACTATCAACAAGAATGGAGAGAGTTTCAGACAGTATTTCATATAGTAGAAATCTAATAAGTACTACATATCAAGTCTTTCGACAAGATATCTATAAAAATAGATAAAAATGTGACAGGCTCTGCAAAATCCAGGAATTGGCTGAAAATGCTGATACTTTACTGAAAATTACTCAACTTGAACTATACAGCATAGTGTACAAAGGATTTTAACTGTGTACATTGCTTCTTACTAAGAAGTATAGGCTTTTCAAAAGTACAATAAGAATCACTTGAATAATAGTGAGTAATTTACCAAGGGTTCTGTTATTTGTAACCTGAAAACCCTGAAAACGTCCTTATTGTTCACACAGGATTCCCACACTTTTATGTATTGCTAATTTCCGTATTTGCAGAGAAGGTTAAAAAATGACTTTTCTTTCAATGGCACGCTTGATGTGATACAAACATTTTAACACTGCCTGAAAAGTGTCCAATGACAACCAAAACATAATCGTAAATTAGTGTATAATGTGTTGATAACTAGTTTGTTAACCTCTGCGGACAGTTTACAGATGTTGTCATGGTTGTAAATGGAATCTTTTCACCCTGTGTAAGCTTTGAAATTTGGCAAAATGATAGAACAATAACTGTACTTAATAAATTCAGGAAATTTGACCATAGTCAGTATTTTTACTGTTTTCTAGCTTTGACACTTTTGCCAAAATTCCTGGTTTTGCAGAGCCTGTCACAAATATTGATGAACCTCAATCATGTACTGCTCTAACATGATTTCTTTTACAGCAGCTATGGAGTGTAGTGTTACATTGATCCTTTAGCTTTTATTGCCACAAATATTTCTACCTAGGCACTTTAAAATTAATTAAAATCCAACCTGCCAACAAAGACAAAAAATGTGAATGCCTCAATGCAAAAGAGAGTGCCATAATAATGAGGTAGTAAAATCGGCTGTGCTGTGTTCCAAATGTTTTGATGAGTTGATCAATCAATAAGCAAGTTGCAAAGACCAGAAAAATCAATTTCCACTCATAGCAAATGGTGAGATGCTTATTGTCATAGCTAGCTTTTATAGTCTCCAAGTTTTTCAGCAGTAGTTATAATGGGGACCAAAGAAACCTGAACTATCATACCCTTAGTTTAATACCCTTAATTTATCAAGTGTAGTATCATTGGTGTCTCAAAAATGATGGTCATTTGGCTCTAAGCAATTAACCTTTTTCGATTAAAAAAGGTCAAAAACAAAAGGCAGTTTTTGTTGTTAGTTTATGACACCATTGATTGCGCTACACAGTGATACTGGTACAACCAGAAGAATGACTAAATCAATAAATTGGTGACTTGGCCCTTGAAATTCTCGGACACTACTCGGAATGTACGCCTCCAGTTTTGCAAGCAAAACCCTTTACCAAATGAAAAGAAGTCGGTAAAGGGAATCACGCACGAGATCACATCCCATAAAATCGAACAATATTCATCATGCGACTAATTAAAAATGCCGACAAATGGGCGTACCCAGAAACGGCTACAATACAAACTGGCTGCGGTCTCCGCTTAGGAAAATGAAGGTTTATGTCCTAATTCTACTGGCCACCGTACAATGTAAGTTGTGTAATAACCATGGGCATGTCTCATGTTTACCTGACTTTGCTAGATTTCTATGCATGGATACCACAAAATAAGTCCATAGATACAACCTGAATTTTTTTACACTGTACTGACTAATATGGTGTTGTTATACTAACAATCATCTGTATATTGGTGCCTGTAACAAGTTAACGCAAGACTGTGTTCATAACTGATTCATGAGTGAACAATACACAATACCAACATCTCATTATGAAGCTGCAGCTTTCTTTCAACTTTTAACAATTACTTGCAGTTCTAGAATGTACAAATAATCCAATTAAATATTTGAAAGTCAGCCATTTGCTTTGCACATTATCCACAGTGAGCATCACATAAATAGCTAAACCGAGCTACATGCTGAAAGTTATCTCATTTTACGTGCCTCGTAAGCAACCGTGAAACTCTTTGACATGAACAAAGCTTTGGGCTTGAGATTTAACTATTAAGTAAATATTACAATAGCAAGGACTAACTGCTGACTCTCCAGATATGCTTTATATTACCAATATTATTGATATACAACATTCTTTTCATTCAATTTGCACCCTTTAGATAATGAGTGTACCTCACTGTACTTCATGCTTGGTAGTACTATCTATAATCCAGGAGATTCCGTGAATATTACTGGTATTGGAAGTCAACCCACAAATAATGCTGATGCTGGGACTACATTAGTATGTGTCACTACCAATGTGAACACAGAATGCTGCAGAGATGCTGATAATCCAAATGGAGGATCAGTTGGTGGCTGGTTAGACCCTAATGGAATGACGATTCCAAGACCAGGAGAAGTTTCAGGTCAAAGCAATGTTTTTACTCAATATTTATACCTTCAACAAGTTCGTCTAGCGAGTGTAGGATCTCCTACTGGTCCCATGGGAACATATACATGTGTAGTACCTGACAGTGGTGGCACAGAAGTAACGGCCAATATTATCATCATTAGTAGTCCAGGTAGGTCTTATTTTGGTAATAATAACAAGCAAGATGAATGTACTGTATTTATTGGCGAGCGAGCGTAGCGAGCGAGACACTTACAGGGGTAACACAATTGAAAAACGGGGATGTTTATAAATTTATTTGTATATATGTTTGGACGTACGTATGTCATTTTGTACTTTGACCCTCGCGTTTTTGTGTTAGTTTGGTTGTCAACCCCGTCCCAAATTGCACTAAACAGAATCCTCTGGTTTATCGATCAGTACCCGTATCACCCTAGAAATGGAATTGTTTACCGTTTTGAATTCTTTTGCGGGTGCAGTTCAAAACTGAAAACTAAGGTCTTCCATTTCGCTGCTAGTTAGGGGCAGTGGTAGTCAATGCGCTCTTTGTCATGGTTATAAGCCCTGCGCAACTATTTACTTGAAAATACTTTGTCCACTAGACTACTGCGAAGGTAGTCTGTGTAGGTGCATTTCCAGTTTTGTCAAAGCATTGTGTGTTACAACCACTACTTAGCTAAAGAATATAACTAATAACGTGTATTGTTTTGTTGTTGTTTTTTCCCCTTCAATTCAAGCAGTTGCAGAGAGTTGTTACTATGGCACTGAAATCCCTTTACCGTGTATGCGAAATTAAAAAACTGGATCTTATCAGTAGCTTCAGTGTTAGAAGTCAAAATCATTCATATAAAAATATTATAGTCTTTAGGCTCGCTCGCCATTTGTGCTCAAGCACATCACTAGTATATGTATATGTGCGTGTAACCATTATATTTTTGTATGAGTTAAATAAATATCACTAAAGCAAAAAAATACCAGCTGATACTCCAAATGGTATAATAGTACTAATAAATGATTGCAATTATTTAGTGTAGGACTTTGTCATTCCTTCCCAATTTTGCACACTTTAGAAGTTGATTTAGTGCAACTGTAATGAGTGTAGTCCATACACAAAAGTTTTGTGGAATTTCGAAGCCTCAAGCTATTGTGTAGTAACAAAATTCTCACCACCAATAATAATAATGCGTAATTAAGTCCATTGACTTCATCATTGGTTCGATGTATATTTAGCTGTTAACCGGTAGGCTATTTTCACAATTATGATATTATACTTATCTCTTTTTATTTCAGCAATGGTGTGTATTTTCTCCATACTATTACCTTACATTTCAGATTGAATGACATTTCAAAGGGTGCATTAAAAAAAAAAGAATGACAGATGTACAGAGTAGATAAATGAATAAAAGATAAGATAAAACTGATTGACAAACAAATTGATATTTAAATTCTGCCTCAGCTGATGTACTGCTCTTAAAGAAATCAACTGAAAATCAGTGAAAGAAATTTTTGAATAAAAGTAACAAACAAAAAAGATATAAGTAAAGCAATTCAATTGCTCCAAAGTGCTATGCATATTCTTTTTAATATGATTTATTTATAGGTCTAGTCCTTGAGATTCCTACCAGCAATCAAATGGTGGAAGTGGATGAAGGCAACAGTGTGGTGTTGAGTTGTACAGCAAGAGGATCACCAACTCCAAGTATCATGTGGTCACCTGACACAGAGAACATCAAAACTGTTGTCACATCACAGAGAACAGACAATCAGAGATTGATGGTGGTTACTTCCAACATCACCATTCTAAATGTTCAGAGAAATCTGGGTTCTCACACTTGCACTGCCCAAAATTCAGCAGGATCTCAAACCAGGTCTTTCTCTTTTACAGTCTTTTGTAAGTTTCTGAAAAATGAATTTTATTTCAATATTTAAATCAATATTAACATAAATGAAAAATTGCAATGGTATAAATATATTTCAGGTATTGACTGTGTTCTCATTATCATATCTAATACTTAATTTTTTAATAGTTGCAGCAGAAGTCCAAAATTCTCCCTTATATCCAAGATTTCGTATTCTTAGCCCCGGGAGATTTGAAGATTTCTGTGTTGCAGATGGTAATCCTTTGCCAACTTACCACTGGATTATTACATACTCTAATGACTCAGTGCTCACTTTAAATGAAACAGTAACATTAGAAGATGGACGCAGTCTTGATGTTCAAAATATCCCTTTTTTTGGCTCTATAATATCTAGGTTCGTAATAAGTCAAACTATGGCTAGTGACAGTGGCAACTACTCATGTGTGGCTACCAATAGACTGGGATCTTCAATATATGGCCCTACATTAACAGTATTTGGTAAGTTCAATTTGAATTTTTTTTTTAAAGCAGCATAGCAGCATGCATGTGTTCAGCTAAGGATGGTGAAATCAATAATCATTTTGATGTATTGGCTCCACAGAGTTTTATATTGTATGTTGATCACGAAATAAGGAACTAATCAATGGCATTGTTTATAAGAATGTCATAAATTTATGACTGATTTTTATATCAATAAGTAACTACACATTATTTGATATGGTAGCAATATAGATGGAGATTATGTAGGTAATGCAGCTTATTGAATCCTTTGTAGAGCAACCAAATATAACATTTCCAATGGACTCCTACCAGTTTACAGCTAATGAGGAGACAGATGCTATCTTCACCTGCACAGCCACGGGCTCTCCTGCACCTTCTATATCATTCCTTTATGATGAAACAGCTCTCACCAGAACAGAAGGAAGGCCATTGACGATGGGTGGAACTATACCAGACAGAGTAATGCTCAGCACTGAGCATGTGGTTATGAACAATGAGAGTAATATATATGAAGTCAGCAGGACACTTACTCTCTTTAATGTTGGAGTAACAGATAGAGTGAACTTCACTTGCTTAGCCTCGTCTGATCTTCCTAGGTTTGGAAATAGATCTGCTAACTCGTCATTTAGTCTCTTCGTTTATCGTAAGTTATTATTTTAAATTCAGTAAGTAGCTATAATAACATAGGAAGAATTCCCTGGTTTAGTCCAATTCCTTCAAAATTTTCATTTTCGAATAATACGTACATAATCATTATCACTTATGTAGCCAATTATTTTAATATGGATGTGAAGTATCTAACTTGATATATAATTAAGTGCATATTCATTTATGTATAATGTATATTAATAGCTTGCCCATATTTGATGATTAAGTAAGAAAAATTAATAACTAACTATGTGTTTAATGAATTTTAATTTATTGGATAATGTTCTTATAGAGATAATTGAATGAGTGGTCTTTAAATTGTGGCTAAATTTTTTGTTTGTGCTGATAATGTCATTATAATGAACCAGTAATTTTTCAATTAATTATAGCACTAATTGTTAGATAAAATTATATTAATCATTATCCTTGTTATTTATGTATTATGTCACCAGTTCAACCCAGAATTCAACCTGCTCCTGGTCAAAGCATGAATGCTGAGCTTGAAGTAGGCAATGACTTATCATTATCTGTCAATATATTGAACTTCAATATACCACTATCTGAAGTCACATGGAGTCATTCTGGAAACTTACTCACTCCTGGAGTAGATAGAGTCTCAATTACAACAGACTCCTCGCTAATGTTTCCTCCTGTGATGTCTACTATGAGACGTACTTCAATTCAGCCTCTTGATTTTGGTGTCTACGTGGTCACTGCTATTAGTCCTGTTGGCAATGTTTCTTTTACCTTTAATGTTGCTCATCAAGGTAAGTTATCGCAACTACTTCATGCCACAGTTTGTTTATTCATAATTTTTTAATGTGTTACCTTTTATTAGGTGGTCCGGCTATTACCGCACCAATCAGCAGTGTTTCGTTAGAAGTAAGTGAAGGAGAAGGAGTTGTGTTAAGTTGCACAGCAAGAGGAATTCCTAGACCAGCATTAATATGGTCTCCTGGACCCGACATGAGAAGGACTGTTACTACATCTGAGACTACAGATATTGATGGATTTGAAATTGTTACTTCAAATTTGACAATATCAAGTGTGCAGAGAAATGAGCAGGTTTACACTTGCCTAGTCAGTAGCAATGAGTCCCGAGCATTCACTTTGATTGTCAATTGTAAGTAATTGTAGCGTTGTTGTTTTCAGAGTTAAAATTAGTAAACTTTTTTTTTCAATTTAAATGAAAGCTATCAACAGATAAATTAGATATATTAATATATACATATTATATATATATATAATTATATATTAAATATATATTATATACAATAAAAAATTTGTAATAGGTACAAATGCTCTCATTTTCGTTCAGAAATTATATTTCTTTAATCAATTTCTCATATATACCTTATATCTTCTACTTTAGTAGATATTCTTTGAATATATTATATCACTCGAGGTCACATCATTTACAATTCCTCTGCATTTAATTGTAAAGCTCAGTGATATCATTTTCCACTGTAGTTCCACCTGAGCTGCCGTTGTCACCTTCTAGAGAAATTCAAATACTAAGCCCAGATCCATTTCTACTCAGTTGTTTTGCTGAAGGCTTTCCAATACCAGAGATCATTTGGATTAGCACATTGTCTAATGGAAGTCCAGTAATTTATAACTCATCCACTCCTTTACCTGATGATAGGAATGTCGTCATCTCAATGGAACAAGGAAGTTATAGCATCACTAGTAACTTCTCCATTTCTTCAACTATAGCGGGAGAAACAGGAAATTACACATGCAGAGCTAGCAATATATTAGGAGATATCAATTCTAATTTTTCGGTTGTTTCTGTATTAGGTAAGTTTTAAGTATTATGGTATATCTTGCAAAACATTTCATTGGATCTTGCTTGTTCCTGTGTGCACAAAGAATGTATCTCGATACCTTATCTGATCATTATATTATGTATATGCAGTCACATTACTATATGTTGTGTGAATTTATAGCTTTACCAAATGTTTTATTTCCCACGGAATCTCAACAATTCACAGCTAATGAACTGTCAGACATTACTTTCTCATGTGTGGCCACTGGTTTTCCAGCTCCCTTTATCTCATTCCTAATTAAAGGAGAAACTCTCAATCAAACAAATATAATAATGAATAGTGAGGGAAGTTCAATCAATGGAAGAATAAGCGATCAAATAGAAATACTTAATACTACAACTGGACGGTACGATGTATCAAGGATGTTTACTCTCTTCGGAGTTAGGGAGGAGGATACAACCGATATTGTTTGTATAGCTTCAGCTAGTTTGCCTGGTTTGGGCGTCAGGTCTGATAATACATCATTTAGTTTAAACGTGAACTGTAAGTTACCCTTAACTAATGAAATATCAGCAATTGTTTGTTCTAAATAATGAGCATAGAGCTTTGAAAGTATTAAAGATATCAGTATTATTTGACAATTAAAATGTGCAGCTATAATACGTTTGCAATATGTTTTGTGAATTCAACTACAAAACTCTTCTATTATAACCACTTCAGTCAGTTGGTCATGCTAGCTCTCATTTACAAAATTGGTACACAGAATGAGATTTATTATTTTAGTAAATAATAGAGTCAATAGGAAGGAACACATAATCATGATAGTGTTAATTAAATTACAATTTGTGGTTGTTTTTTTCATGATGCATTGTTAAATTCTTCTCTTTTTCATTTGAACTATTCTTGTATTTTTTATGCCTTCCTAATACAATGGGTATTGTCTATATTGGTTTTATTGTTGTTTTTTCTTTTGACTTTTCTAGTGTTCCCTCAGATAGATTTGTCACAAGGTCAGACAATCAATGTTACTATAGCAGCTGAGAGTAATCTAACACTCTCAGTTGTAATTCTAAGGCATAGTGTACCTCTTCATGAAATTGTATGGAGGCAAGAGGGACTCTTGCTATTCAACGGAAACAATAGAATAATGGTTGATATCGACACTTCATTGTCATCTACTCCTCCAATTGTGACAACCTTACAGCGAACTTCAGTGATTCCTTTCGATTCTGGGATTTACACTGTTACAGCTTCAAATTCTGTAGGAAATACTTCATTCTCATTCAATGTATCAATTTTCAGTAAGCTCTATGGATTGCAATACATGTATTACAATGTACTCCATTTGTCATTATTGCAGAGGCTCCAGTAATTACTAACCCACTCGAGAACAAACTTGTTGAAGTATTTGAAGAAGAAACAGTCACACTGAATTGTACGGTGTCTGCAGTGCCTCAAGCTGTGGTATCTTGGTCCTCAGCAGGAAATATAGTTACTTATGGTACCATTGACCAACAAGGATTTCCTGTTATTTTTTCATCTCTTACAGTAGATATGGTGCCAAGGAGTTTAGGTTCTTTAACTTGTGCAGCTGAAAATGAACATGGTTCTGATCAAAAGACCTTTAACATAGTTGTATACTGTGAGTATTTCTTTAAGTCATATAATATTTAAAATTAATATGCACGAACACATCTATCATATTTCATTAAGTGAAACCATATTAAATGTGATAAAAGGTAAAGAGCAAAGCATAAAGACATTCTATGGGCACCTCTTACAAAATTACAATACTTCAACACATTAATATTCTATAATGCTGAAAAATATCTTTAAAAATATAGCTGTCAGAGTTTATGTGACTAACTACAAAACATTGTCTTCATAGCTAAATTTACTTACCAAACTATTGCATAGTATTTAATTGTATTTTATTATACCTTAATTAACTTATTATTTTAACACAAAATTATACAATTGTCACTTTGTCTTATCATTAAATCCATTTTTTGTAATTTCCAGTTCGTCCTACTGTTATCTCCATGCCAGCGAGCTCTATACAAGTTATTTATTCTTCTCAGCTGTTGCTGTCATGCACGGTTCAAGGTTGTCCTTTGCCGACAGTAACATGGATACAAGAGCTAAGTAATGGCACTCAAATTCAATTCTTCAGTGGTAACCTCACCAGCTCACAAATTGTTATCATTGAAAACTCCGGAAACACTTCTCTAACAAGCACATTTTTTGTTAATTCAACTAAGACAAACAATGCCGGAAACTATTACTGCCAGTCTCAAAATATTCTTGGAACTGCATCCCTGGCATCTCTAGTAGAAATTATTGGTAAGAAGTTCTAGCTATATTACATAATATATACAGGGCAATCAATTGACCATTTCAGAAACCATTAGTGGATGACTTATTAGTTGAAACTCTTCTTCTCTACTAAAGTGGCGAAAGTACCTCTAATGAGAAAATTGAGTTCAAATATCCTCCTCTTTTATTCTTGTGAATAGAAGTAAATATGACTGCTGTTGTAAATCATTACATAATTATGATGATGGGATTATGCCAGCTAGTCTAATATTAATGATGCAATAATACAAACAGTAATAGTTACTAATTGCAACACCTTTGTCAGTCATACCAAATTATTAACCTGATTTACTTTACTGGAATTTTATGTGTGTAGCTCCCAATGATGACATGTTGTGGTTGTTTAGAATTGTACTAGTAGGTCTATGTAGTTAAGAATTTTTCCACCATTTTGTGACAATTTCTTCCAATAATGAGATTTAACCTCATAACATGCACACAGTTGGGTACATAAAATAATTCCGTATTGTACCCAAGCTTTCACCAAAGTCTCTGTGTATCAGTAACTCTACTGCTAGCTTGCAAATTAATTAAGATTATGACATTATCCTTGTGCTTTAGCCCTGGGTCCACTTTACTAATAAATTAACTGGAGTGTAACATGTCTATTTCTTTGCCATTACAGTGCCACCTCCAGTAGATCTGACCATTATAACAATATCGGTCACAAGTGTAACTATTCAGTGGATTTCTTCATTACCTGTAATTACTAATTTCCATGTAAGTTTCAACCATTAGAGAAATACTCACACATGCAATATTCTAATACTTAATAGATCAGGCAAACAATTAATAATTTTCAAATAATGTTATCGTTACCTCAGGTGACTGCAGAATATAACTCTACTCATTCTGTGAGTGCTACATACAACTCTGGCAATGCTGTATCTTATCCCAATGGAACATGGAGTGCCACATTGACTGGTCTGCGTGCAGGATCCAGGTATAATGTATATGTGACATCCCTTGCCGGAGAATTGCTACAAGCCAGTAGCTCACA
>WLWD01006085.1_pt1 | contig 163988 bp, 122 predicted proteins | sample 6712731 | NCBI WGS metagenome assembly WLWD01 (sample SAMN12718690, study PRJNA576275) | sponge metagenome | isolation source: marine sponge | host: Mycale hentscheli | place: New Zealand: South Island, Marlborough, Capsize Point | collected 2014-11-01
TATTAAGGAGGGAGGGGGAGTGTGGGTGGAGAGTGTGTGCCACATTTACATATAACAAAAGTTGCTTCAAAATTTTCACTGGCCTGACCTTATTTGCTGTCCTATTAGAATTTACACTTTCAACAACACACCAGAGTTGGGGTCAAATACTCCAAAGCATTTAATTGTGAATGCATATATTTTATTTTAGAATTGTATTTAATTAACATTGCAAACACTTTGAAAATACGAGTGTTATGTTCTGTTTTATATTAGCAATGCACGTATTTCAAACTTTTCAATTCTAAATGTTGTAGTATTTCAATACATTGCAAATACATAAAACTCGGATTCACTCAAATACAATTACAATTGAAATTACTGAAAAAAATGTATTTAATTGCAATTAAATATAATTGCAATGTATTTGACTGAACTCTGCCACATACCACTCGCCTCTCCCTGGCCAGTACTTTAATAGTGAGTGTGGTGAAGGAGATGAGAGCAGCATATCAAAACCAGTTAATAAGAATCTAATACCAGGTTCCCTACAATAATAGGAAATTTTCTCTTTTTAACCCTCTCGTTCCCGAATTGTTTGGACGCGCGGGGAAAAATCTAATCTCCTACCGCGGAATAGTGCATTACCGTTTTATTTTTTTAACTCGATGCTGGCTGGGAAAACCCCATAGCAACCATATATCACTAAATAGACCAAGAGTTTGGGATTCCCCTCATTTTTTGATTGAGAAAATTGAATAATATTTAGGCCCTCTACTATTACTTTAAAAAAAAAAAAAAATTTTCCCCCAAAAATTCCACTTTTCCCATCAATAATAATAATAAAAAAATAGAAATAATATTGTTTGATGTACTTTATACCAATATTATATTAGTTCAACAATAAAATATGTTGTTTGTTGTGTGTGGTGCTGATTGTGATCATGTAGGAGACATCTATGAGTGTCCACAAGGAATGTATGCCATCGGACGTCGAGCTCCACTACAAAACAATTTCATATACACAAAAACACAAACAACAAAGATATTTGTAATACAAACAACAAATTATTCATGATCCTATATAATTGCAACTTTATGATGTATTGTATGCGGTTTCATACAGGATTTTTGTTTGGGAGGGAGGGGGGTGGGGCTCCGAGTGTACTTCGCCAGGTCCAGCATCTTCTCCTTCATCAATGGAAGACTCTGCTCCTGTTGCCTTATCTGCTTCCTCTTCACAATCCCTCTTCACAATCCCTCTTCACAATCGGGTCGGTGACTGCATACACATCTGGTCCTAGTAGTACATTCTGGTAAAAAAAATTAAATTTTTTTGAAAATTTGAAATTGTTCAACAAACCACAACCCACTTTCAAATCTCAAAACTCAATGAAATATATATATATATTAGAGCTAAACAGCTTTCTCTATCTCAATATAGCTATAAATAAGTCCTTTCCACAACAGAAGCTTGCTAGTTTTCAAGAGAAAGACAAGAGAAAGACAAGCTTACATCAATCATCTTCTTGACTTCCATTGTCAGTAGCAGAGTTGACGGGGTCTGGTCCACCAACCCTGATACAGGGCCTCCTATAGCCCTAGATGTCGTCTCCCTCCTCTCCGCTTGATCCTGAGTCGCTAGAGTCAGTATCAAGCAAGTCTAAAACTTCCACAGCACTGTAACTGGTAGACGCCATCTTTCCAAATTGACTTTGAAAAAATTTTTTTTTTTGCATAGTTACCTGGATCACACGACACGCTCACTTTTTTCCTATGATGTAATAAGCATTACCTAAGACTGTACGTAATGGGGAGGCCCCCAGTTGAACTGGCGATTTTATAAAAAAAAAGAAGACAGTAAGTCAAACCGCAAAGTCTTGGTCGGCAAAGAAGCGGTTGTTTCAATGTGTTACGGAAGGCTACTGGGCTCAAGCAATTTTTCGCTGCTTCTACAAAGCTCTGGAGATGACTGGATCCATAAATGAAGCTGCTGTGAAGAAGGTAACTTTTTTTAAAATTCGACGGAGAACCGATGTTTTTTTTTTTTGCCGAGGAAGAAATAAACGCAACTGCTGTGAGGTACTGTCGAAGCAGCCCTGGCTGAAAGCTATTTTAGATGCTCCTCCAACGCATTGGGCACCTGTGTATGCAATCTGAAGGTTCTAGCTATAAAGTAACTATTTTTAAAAATTCGGAGAAGCCAACCGGTCTTCACCCGCTTTTAAGCGGGATTGGGAACGAAAGGGTTAACAGCCAATATTTTAATTATAACTTAAGCAAGTGTGCCCTCCAGAAATCTTGCTGTTTATTTTGTGTTATTATATCACCGCGGAGAGTTCGACCTCAGTTGACCCCTGAAGAGGACTTCGGTTAATAATATGGCATAATATACTCGTGCCATTAATCCCTAATATCACGTATACCTGTTCCTTTATCTGTACCTCTTCCTAGTTCTCAGTGTCTCTGTACTTCAATCCATGATTGTAGACTTTGCCTTCCCTGTTCAATCCTCACTTTCTCTTAGGTACACATGTTGTTTCCTTACTTGCCTCTACTGAATGATACGTTAGCCATTCAATTAGTGGCACCATTTTACCATCCTGGCCCAGCTAGTGAATTATTTCATGAATACACACACTAGTCATTGTCAAGCATATTATTATATAGATAATGATGATGATAATAACAATAATAATAATACCATAGTCTACCATGCGGTAAGTGCTTAACCATACACTTATAAAAATGGGCGAGTGGGCGCTCACCCATTTTTTGTACATGCGAGAATTTGCACATACACAAAATTTACATACACAGCATTATTGAAAACCTGCACTGGTTGCACTACTTACTCGACTTCAATAAAACTAACATAAGACATCAGATTCAATAGTTCTTTAAGGCTTTCTGGACATTCACCATTGATATTCTAGTCAGAAAAGTCTGCCTTCACTGCCGTCAATTTGCTTGAAATGGCACAGCAGAGGAACGACTTCTATTGCTGGCCACATAATTGACAAGGAATACTTGTTCGTGTATGTAATTTAAGACCTGGGTGTTAATATTTATCAGAGAAATGGACAGAGTGGGCGCTGTCGTGACAGTGGGTGCCTACCGCGTAGGATACAATAATAATAACAATAATAATTGGTAAGCAAGTGAAGCCAGTGAGTTCAGCTGCCTGTAATTCTTGTGCGAGCGTCTTAAGAATCCTAATGAATTAAAGTTTGGGCCTATAAAAGCTGGCTATCCTTGGGGTAGACGTGAGGACTTGAAATTTACATAGTTTACTTTGTCGATCAACAACACATAGTTGACTAGAAGACTTATTGTAAGACTGCACTACCATATCACTATACACAAAAAGTAGCTAGATCACTATAACTTCTACCACTTAACAAAGTGTAGCAGATCGTAAGAGCTCCTGATAAAATACTACTTGACAAGTGCACTTTGACCTCAGAGTGCTGCTAAATTTCAACTTCAGCGTGAGTGTGAAACACTACACTTGAGCTCAAGAATCTAAAGGTTAGGAACAAATAATTATGCTATTTAGCCTATTGATCTATGGACAAAAATTAAATTTTTGAGAATGTAATAATATTACTAAATCCTAAAATATAACTGAGTTATCTCACTTACTATTTGTGTTGAAACACACCACTAGTAATAATAATAATATGAACAGCTTAGTCCTGGCAGCTGCTTATTGAAACACCACCTTGCGGTGTGCATACGTGTGAGTCTGTGTGTGAAGCTTTCCATACACACCTCAAATTTGTATTGTTTCAATAGCGACAGCATAGCCAATGCTCTCTGTAAATATATTGTGTTATGTTGAAGATCAAAGCCAAAGCTGAACATTCCACTAGTTATCATTTCACCATCATTCTAGCACGCACAATTCTTCCTTCATTATATGAATAATTCATGAGCTTAACCCTCTCGTTCCTGAATTGTTTGGATGCGCGAGGAAAAATCTAATCGTCGACCGCGGAATAGAGTATTACCGTTTTATTTTTTTAACTCAATGCTGGCTGGGAAAACCCCATAGCAACCATATATCACTAAATAGACCAAGAGTTTGGGATTCCCCTCATTTTTTGATTGAGAAAATTGAATAATATTTAGGCCATCTACTAATACTTCAAAAAAAATTTTTTTTCCCCAAAAAATTCCACTTTTCCCATCAATAAAAAAATAAAATAAAATAGAAATAATATTGTTTGATGCATTTTATACCAATATTATATTAGTTCAACAATAAAATATGTTGTTTGTTGTGTGTGGTGCTGATTGTGATCATGTAGGAGACATCTATGAGTGTCCACAAGGAACGTATGCCATCGTACGTCGAGCTCCACTACAAAACAATTTCATATACACAAAAACATAGACAACAAAAATATTTGTAATACAAACAACAAATTATTCATGCTCCTATATAATTGCAACTTTATGATGTATTGTATGCGGTTTCATACAGGATTTTTGTTTGGGGGGGGGGGGCTCCGAGTGTACTTCGCCACACCCATTTTTTGGAACCTACACTACTTTGATGCACATCTTTGCATAAGAGTCTATACTTCACACTGATCAGTGTTCGATCCTATGCACTAAACGGCTCAGTAATGATAGGAACATAATGGGATACAAATATCAGACCAAAAATAAATGCTTCCAAAATGTTTATTTCTATTCAACTCCCAAAATTCTAGGTGGGGATCCCAGGGCTAGCCTCCCACTGTATGAACCCCTGGTATGTATACTCCACACTGTCCATGAGAGAAACAATCACCGTTGTATGGAGAAAGTGTAATTTGAAAATGAAAAGCAGTACAAGCACATACGTGGAATTCAACTTACGTGTCATATACTGAACGATCCCTCCCAGGTTAGGATCCGGAACCTCCATACAATACCAAAAAAACACAGACAACAATGATATTTGTAACACAACAGCTGGCCTCGCTGAATTGCCCTCCCTCCCCCCCGTCATTGCTTTTCACTGACATTCTTGTGCCATAACCCCCCTCCCCCAACCCCCCAACTGGACACCCAAATATCAGTGAGTTGAAATGAAACTTACCCGGCATGGATGATGTCACAGACCGAAAAAGACCCCCCGAGTTCGTTCTCTCTCAGGTTGGATCCGGAAGCGCCACATACTGTTTGTTCATGGTTGCTCTCTCTCTTTCCACAAATGCACGCACACACATACACACACACACACACACACACAAGAAAAAAGAAGCTACAGGTGAATACAGATCATAAAAATAAATGTATAATTTATTATACATAAATTGACTGGTGTACACACACACACATACTTGAAATTCAACTTACATGGGCATAGTAGCCCCGATTGGAAAAGACCCCCCTCCCCCCCCCCCAAGTTCGTTCCCTCCCCGGTTAGATCTGGAAGCGCCAGAATAACATTTCAACTCCACGCACACACATATACATCGAGTGTGAAGCTCCACTACAACACCACAAAAACACAGACAACGACAACGACAATAACAATACATATTACAACTTTTGGGATGTTCAGGGGGGGGGAGGGGGGGGGGGGGAGCAGCCACAAATATCAAAGTCTGTGGTCCTTCACACAAAAGATTATGGAATATCAATGGGTGTGTTGTCATCTTTCTTCCACTCTCCCCCTACCTCATCCACCCGACTCTTGTTCTTCGATTCCGGCCTTCTCCGACCGCGAGGACGTCCAGAACTCGGAGCAGGAGGAGCCACTTCCTCTTCTTCATCACTGGAACCTGCTGCCTATTCGTGTTTCATCATTGGAAGACTCAGGTCCGGTATCCTCTCCTTCATCACTGGAAGACTCTGCTCCTGTCGCCTCATCTGCGTAATCGGGGTCGGTGACTGCATTCACATCTGGTCTCCTAGTAGTATATGTGGTAAAAACTTTTTTTAATTTTTTTGAAAATTTGAATTTGTTCAAAAAACCACAAGCCACTTTCAAATCTCAAAACTTAATGATATATATATATATATTATAGCTAAACAGCTTACTCTATCTCAATATAGCTATAAATAAGTCCTTTCCACAACAGAAGCTTGTTATTTTTCAAGAGAAAGACAAGAGAAAGACAAGCTTACCTCGATCATCTTCTTGACTCCCATTTTCAGTATCAGAGTTGACGGGGTCTGGTCCACCAACCCTGATACAGGGCCTCCTATAGCCCTAGGTGTCGTCTCCGTTCTCTCCGCTTGATCCTGAGTCGCTAGAGTCAGCATCAAGCAAGTCTAAAACTTGCACCGCATTGTAACTTGTAGACGCCATCTTCCAAAAAATGACTTTGAAAAAAAATTTTTTTTGCATAGTTACCGGGGTCACACGACACGCTCACTTTTTTCCTATGATGTAATAAACATTACCTAAGACTGTACGTAATAGGGAGGTCCCCAGTTGAACTGGCGAAGACAGTAAGTCAAACCGCAAAGTCTTGGTCGGCAAAGAAGCAGTTGTTTCAATGTGTTATGGAAGGCTACTGAGCTCAAGCAATTTTTTGCTGCTTCTACAAAGCTCTGGAGATGACTGGATCCATAAATGAAGCTGCTGTGAAGAAGGTAACTTTTTTTTAAATTCGACGGAGAACCGATGTTTGTTTGTTTTTGCCGAGGAAGAAATAAACGCAACTGCTGTGAGGTACTGTCGAAGCAGTCCTGGCTGAAAGCTATTTTAGATGAAGGTTACAGCTATAAAGTAACTATTTTTTAAAATTTGGAGAAGTCAATCGGTCTTCACCCGTTTCAAAGCGGGATCCGGAACGAAAGGGTTAAACAGTTTGCTAAAGAAGCAAAAGTTTTGCAAAACCAAGTCCACAATCATGATAGAAGGACAGAGAGACTTAGAAACAGGAGAGAGAGACTAAGGAGAAGGGACTCCATGACTAACTGAAGAAAGGAAAGGAGGGGGATAAGAAAAGCTGAGATAGTTCATGAAAAAGGAGAGCAGGAGAGAGAAACTGATGCAACCTTAACCAAGTGGTAGAGGATGATAATGAATTTATGCTACCTGCAGTAACTTTGCAATACATCAAGCGCCAATGTGTGGTGGGGTACTTGCTAGTAATTGTTAATGTTGGACCAAATTTTCCCGTCAAAACCTGCTATTAATATTAGGTCGTTTACACAGTATGAAATGGTATAACCATGGTATAAAATAGTCAATTCGGGATAAATGCCCTTTCCGGGATGGAGCGATAATTTTCCAAACCAATGGTTTAACTATTATTTTACTTATTATGTAATAGTTTAACCATGTTTGAGGAATTATCACTGATAAACAACCCGACCCTGAGGAGGAAGCCCTAGGGGGAGGGTGGTTATCTAGCAACTCGATCCTGAGGTTATCTAGTAATAATTCCGAAAGTTGCTGTGGTTTAACTATTTTACACCACAGTTATTGCAAACAGAAATATTAATTCATCTAACCATTTTGCCTATTCCTGTTGAAAATTCTGCAAGGATGTCAAAGGTATTTTGAAAAGTCTTCACTGATTCAGTAGCTATTTCTGGTATGCTTTATCTTCTACTATTTCTCCTTCACACAATTCTAAACCAAATAAATAAAATAGCCAATCTATACTAAGCCATATCTTCATAACTTACTACTACTTGTGGCACAGTTAAGCCAGTATCATCAGCAGCTTCTTCCAACACATGCTGACATGCCTACGCTTCACTGAAACACCAGTCACAGACCATTTGCGGTAGGCGTGGCCACACTATACGCGGTGCCCGCGCGTCTATTGGTATCCATTTTGAGTGGCAAAAGCAAGTAGTATCGAGTGGCAAGCGGGGAGTGGGAGCGATTATGTCTGAGGGTTCTTCTAGAGCAACTCGATATTCACCTTACTTCTTGGAACTTGACCCTTCATCTAAAGAGAGATATAAAGAGAAGTTGACCATAGCAGGTGGGATTGATGATCCATATGTTTTAACTAATGACATCTCATCTAATGAGGCATTAGATTGGCAAGAATGGCCCAATCTAGAATATCCAGACATTTATAACTATCTAGTTACCTCCACTAATTGTTACATGGGAGATCAGCTTGAGGCCTACAAGAGCTTGGAAGGGTATAAATACTACGTTGATGGATGGGTTAGCGATGTGCTTGTTCTACCAATTCCATCTAATCCTAATGCATGTTTGATATCTGCACATGTAAAACATTCTCAAAGATTGTCGTCACCTCATCTCCATCTCTGGGTGGTGACCAAGAAGGAAGGAGAGGTGATCTGTGCACACTGTAACTGCATGGCAGGCCTAGGTGAGGTTTGCTCTCACATTTCAGCTGTTCTATTTGTGTTGGATGCTAGAAAAGCTTATCATGTACTTCTATTCCTTGTTATTGGCTCCCACCTAATTTTCGATCAGTTCCTTTTGCGAGAATATCTGACATTGACTTTACTGCTCCGGAAAAGAAAAGACAAAAAATAATAAGTGAGTTTGCACAGCCCCAATCTAGTGCTTCTATTACAGTTTTGCAAGATAATCAGTCCTCAATAGTTTCTACTTCCACTAGAAATACATTAAAGCCAACATTGGCGGAACTAACCAGTTTCTATACAGCTCTGTTAAACACCAAGACTAAACATGTTGCTCTCTCTCTTGTTCCAGGCTTCTGTGAAAGTTATGTACCTGCTCAATTGACTGGTATTTTACCTGCACCTTTAAGTGAGCTGTATCAAAAAGAGTATTGTGACTTATCTTATCCTGATCTTTTATCTCTTTGTAAAGAAAAATTCAAAACTATAGCACTTACTTCTAACCAAATCAAGATGGTAGAGGCAAAAACAATATTACAATCCCATTCTAAGCTTTGGTTTCGGCAGAGAGCTGGAAGAATCACAGCTTCAAAATTTAAAGAAGCTTGTCAAACTAAAATCTCGCAGCCTTCGAAATCACTTATTAAAAGGATTTGCTACCCAGAAAATTCTAAGTTTAGTTCAGTTGCAACGGAATGGGGAGTAAAAAATGAAAAAACAGCAATTGCAGAGTATAAGTGTCGACAAATGAAATCTCATTCTGGCTTTAGTGTTTCTTCTAGTGGTTTTGTGATGCATTCATCTTACCCACATATTGGTGCTTCTCCAGACAGCATTGCTACATGCAGTTGTTGTGGCAAAGGAGTGATTGAGGTAAAGTGTCCCTTTAATTGTCAAAGAATGACATTTCTGGAAGCTGCTGCAAATTCAAGTTTTTTCATGGAAGAAAACTATGGCAAGTTTACATTAAAAAAGGATCATGCCTACTACTATCAAATGCAAATGCAAATGAAGGTGTGTGAAACTTCCTATGGTGATTTTGTCGTATGGAGGGCAGAAGAACTGTTAATTGAGAGAATTCAATACAATGAAACCTTTTGTATGGAGGCGTTAGAAAAAGCAACCAAGTTTTTTATTTATGGCATTCTTCCTGAAGTGATTGGAAAATGGTATTCGAGGTCTGTTGAGATTGTCCCACAAACTTCTGTGAGCGTGGAAGGACAGATCCTGACTCAAGACCAAGAATCGGAACATTCCTCTCCTGAACTGTGGTGTTACTGTCAGACTGAGGAATCAGGAGAAATGATTGGATGTGATAACCCAGGATGCAAGTACAAATGGTTTCATACTGCTTGTTTAAGAATTGACAAAATACCTAAAGGTCAATGGTTTTGTCCAGACTGTATCAAAGGTAAAGATAATAAAAGAAAAGTACAATAAACAAGAATTAAATGTGACTGATAATAAACTGTATAGCTAATATTTTTCTAGTAGCTATTATTTTCATGTTATATAATTTATTGTAATTTATCATATACATGTAGTTGCCTGTATGGCTATGAACATTTGATTTGTATAAACCAAAAAATCAAACAAACATGACTGTAACCAATGGTTTGAAATATAATCATTCAAATGGCACAACAGAGTCACAGCAATTACACAATGCTGCACAAACAGTGACTATCTTGTCAATCATACTTGTACCTCCATCATTGTTACACATAATTAAGCTAATTGGCAGGGTAGAATGTAGTATTTTATACTTTAACTTCATAAGACCAATTACTCTTTCAACATGTATTCTTACATGGGCAAGTTCACGTGTAACTTCTATGTCGTATCTGCTTAGCTGCTTCTTTCCCCTGGTATAAGCAGGTAGCTTTACTTCAGCACAGTGCAATCCAGCAGAATAATGGATGTTGAAGCCTCGGCGGTCAGCTAAAATTAGGTCTCCATGAATCAAGTTTTCCAATATTCCACAGTTCTCTGTGATATGTACATCAGATGCACGCCCTCCCCATGCTTTTTGACACGAATGAAATACTACCTTGAGGGGTTATGCCAATTAGAAATTTGCATGTATTATGGTGTTTATAATTTGACCATGTTTGTGCTCTAGCCATGAGTGCAGTTGGTCTCTCCATAAACAGCTCAAAACAGTCTATAATAACTATGCATTTGCTAAACTTTTTCCGAAATTCCAGGGGCATTGTTAAATAAAGTTCTCCATGATCGGGCCATTTTATTAGTGATTTCAATCTTTCATATAAAACATCCATCCACTTATGAAACATTCGGGAAATATTGGAAGAGTGAATTCCAAAAAGATGAGAGAGATGCTCTAAATCAAAATTGTGTACGTAATCGAGTAAGAACAATTATAAACTGATTCATCAGAGGTAAAGATGAATTTGAAGTAACACAAGGAGAGATGAAATCAAAAACTGCTTTTAATACTTCAAATGAGGGGAGGCCGGTATAATAGCACACCTTTGAATCACTTTCTTGTAGCGTTTCAGGAGTAATAACTGAATACTTTAAAGTATCTAAGTGTTTTTGCAAAACCATATTGTCTTTCCTCAACGTGATATTCTCCTCTTTCAATTTTATATTTTCTTCATCTAGCTCCCCATTCTCCAACGAAAGATTATCTCTAACATTGATATTTCATCCACGGTAAGATCAGTTTCTGTTGAAACTGTGCTGTCAGAACAATGAACTTGACTCTTGCCACTCAAAATGGACGCCGAGTACACGCGCGGGCAGAGCATACCGTGTGGCCACGCCTACCGCAAATGGTCTTATGAGCAACAATAAATGCTTTCCCTAACCAGTCCAGCGACGTCGGAAGCTCGATCGTAGCTATAACAGCTCAAGACCCACGCTCTGTAATGCTTGCTTCCTAGTAGAAAACAAAATGGAGCTCACTGCGTGGGTGGAAAGGACTAGGTCGGAGAGAGGTAGGTGTGCTTGAATATGCACTTTTGGGGGTGGGGGGGGGGGGGGAGTGACGACCCGTCTACGCGCATGGGCCAGGAGAGATTCCAGTTTCACCCGATACTTCCCATCCAAAGTTTCCAGGAATCTTCAATACATTCCTGAACTGGGTGATAGGGCAGGGGCTAATGATGGATGCTCCTCCAAGAGAAATGGCTACCAAGTACCTATTTCTAGATCTGCTGCAAGCTATGAGCCTGCTGCAGCAAGAAATAATAGAGCCAGCGGCAGGATTTTCTATGGCGGTAGGTCAGGTGATACCATGAGTGAGACACACGGTGTATGTACGCGATGTACGCGATGTCTACAGTCCCGCAGTTCTTATCAAAAAACTCATTTCATTGGTTAATCAAATCATGTGACCAATTATAGCGCCGCGCGTGACCAATTATAGCGCCGCGCAAGGGCTAGGGCTAGGGCTAGGGGACCAATCAGAAGAATTCTTTGATAAGAACTGCGGGATGGCTCCGCGATGTCCTCGATCGCTCGCGCGACCATTACAACGAAAGACGTTATGTGCAGAACGGCTGACCCTCACCTTTGACCTCACGCAATGTCATTGCGCGCGCTCTTGGTGCCAGCTTTCACCTTCGACCTCTGTGGAAGTTGTCCTTGGTGACCCTGCAAGATTGAAGTAGGTGGTGGTTGGTTGCTCGTGGTTGGTTACTCGTTGTTGGCTAGGTTGCATTTTGTGCTACTGGTGAGTGATGATAACGGAAGAGAGGACTACAACGGCAGGAATTCACTTATGCTGAGTGATAACAAGTAAGTGTACTAATAGAATAGATAGCTAATGAATTGCATGTAGAGCTATGGTGAATGACAGATTATTTGCCATGACAAAAAAACAGAGTTTTCTTTAAGCACCTCTCCCCTCCCCCTCTTGTAAAGCATGTAACTGTCTGAACTAATCATTCTGCTGCCAATTCATTGCTGAAAGTGTGGGTTATCGAATACCATTTTATATTACTAGTGTGAGTACAATAGCATGGGTAACCATGCTATTAGGGATCAATAACACTCGTAAAGCAATTGAAATTGTACTCGGAGAGTGCTATTTTGAATGCTTTATGAGTGCTATTTTGAATGCTTTATGAGTGCTATTGATCCCTAATAGCACAGGTTACACGTGCTATCACTCGCTAATAGTAGGCCAGCTTTTTTTTTTTTATCATTTGCACTTGTAGCTACACTGTATCAGTCACTCACTATCTTCGTATTTCAGCATTAGCTTCCTCTGGAATTTCGTGTTCAGCCTACAACTCATCCTAAAATGTTGAAAAAATTCCGGGTAGAGCTTCTGTGGTACACAATGACATTGTCTCCAACTAGAATCTCTTGAACTGTAGGTTTTCAAGGTTAATGCTGCACGCATGCACACTTATCCGTACTATTTCACTTAGCAGCTGTGGTATTTCACTTCTATTTTATTTCCCCGTGCGATTTCAATTGAACAGCTATTTTCCCCATACATTTTTAATGGGCAATTTCGCACCGTACTATTAAATTTAGAAATTGTTAATTTGTTACCTACTGAAAACATTATGAAAGGTAATAATGAGGCACATTCAATAACTTAACGTGAACCAAGTCAAAACATGTTCCTTTTTGGTTTTCTTATCTATAATACATCTTCCATGTCATCGTCAGGTAAGATTTTTTGTGATTACAAGCATGACAATAAACACTCAGCCACTGTACCTAATAAAATTCCTCCCCCCCAACCTCCCTAGTACTTAGTGAGATTGTGTTGTTGTTTTTCCTTTAATGTACTGGTATTTTTTTAATTAACAGTGGTATACATGATGAAAGTGGCTAAGGTATAAGGCGTAGTAGGAAAAATAAATAATACACACAAAAAAAAAAGAGAATGGGGGTAATATTTTATTCTAAGTCTTGGTACAGAATTACATCTTATAAAGTATATTGCACGATTAATTTAAAATATCGATTGCTGTCTAACTTAGCTCCCCCCTGGGTGAAAAGCCGGAAGAGCCCTAATGATAGTAGGAATAATAGGGTGTATTGAACATGTCTACAATCAGTATGGGTCATGAGATCCTCAGAAGTGTATCTGAGAGTTGGCTAGAGATAAATTTATCATAGTGACAATGGTTAGTGTGCAGTAGTTCAATATGATGGGATTTCTTGGATAATATTGAATTATTCAGATGTTCAATTTCTTATATGATATTTTCAATGAATGCAATTTTTTTCCTTTATGCTTGGTTCACCAAATTGAGGCCCATGTGAAATATGCACTGTCCACACATCGGGGATTTGCAACTGTTGCATTCTCTATATCTTCCGCTAAGTTTATCTAATTTAGGATAATGAATTTTTATTTATTATAAGGTCTATCATTTAGATAGAGCTGAGACTTCTTCCCTGTGACTAACCTCTCAAATTAATGTTGTTGTTGTTATATTTTTTCCACACTGTCTTGACCATCTATTTCTGCATTATACTATGTGTTCATGGATGGCCCTACCTCTTCTTATGTTACAACTGGCCAATCTAGAGATCCAGAACCGCTGTGTTAGTGAATATGTTTAAGAGACTATACCTCTCGAACTGTTTCTAACAATTTCTTGGTGGGATTAGCTTGCAGAGTATGAGTTGAAATTTCATGATTGCATTTATTCACTTCAGTGTGTTTTCTTTTTCTATTGCTTTTCTTTGTAGTGGGGATGGAGTGGGTGGAGCTGCTTTCGATGTCTCTGCCTTAGTCCAGCTGTGAATGATGGCTCAAGAAGTGTCAACATTAGATCATGTACTACCTGACATTGCTGTAATGATGGCAAGTGAGTGTTCTCTAGAGTGTGTTTGTAATATAAGGAAGTATTGGTTCCAATAGGTCTACATTGCTAGAATGTATCACCAACACTCACAGCAGTTAGTGGCTCTGGCTAGCTTGTTGTGGTCACCTAGGACACAAGTGTTGGTGTGACAATAAATATACATGTAAATGTGTATGTCAAGTTATGTAATCAGATGTCAGTGTATATGAGACCAGTACTATCGCAAGATGTTGACAATCTTAGTTAGTAGTCAGTCATTCTCGGCTGAAATAATTATTGGCTGTTAGAACAAGAAAAATTTGCTATTATCTTAGGGGTTTTACCCACACTAATTAAGCCACAATTAACTACGTGATGAGTGAGCAAGTTAACGGAGATGTAGCCCACCATCACATCACCCGAACCCAGGTAAAGGTCGACAGAGGACGTGCAAATACTGCGACCATGCGGCTAAGTGGTCACATGTGGTGTGTCACATGTGGAGCAATGGCACCCGGGCACAATTACATTAGTCCTAATAGCCACTATTCTCAGTGCTTGTAGCCTAAGCCTAGCAGCTACCTGTTACTGCCTTGCCAGAATGGCTGATTCACCCGACACTATTAGCTCTCTAAGGATGACTGCTCATCAGTGGTAGTTTTTTTTTTATATAGTAAGGGGCTGGAGATATACTGTCTGTACTCTAAATAATTAGCTTTCTGTAGGTCAGGTTGGATATATAGGATCTACATCATCAAGCCACCACCTCATTGTGAAATCATCAGTACCCGGCTTATGGCCTTTCATACACAATACATGGGCATGCTGCTGGTCCATTTGCCTTGCTTAACTAGTGCAGTTAGGTTAAGAGTTGGACTCTAGTTCTGATGCTGTTACTCTCACAGTCGCTATCTTTAAATCACGAGAGCATGCTGCCAACCCTCATTATGGTCAGGCATAGGCTTCGTTACAGGTGTGGGGTGCATGGCCGGCTCCCACTCTTCTTATTCTAACCTTCATGCAACAATTTATGATCATCATTGTCCATTGCATATTAGTAACTATCTGCAGTATTTAGTAATGGCCAGACCCTCTCACGGTATTGCCAAGATGGGCTCTGTCAAAGTGATCAGTTTTCTCGAAAGCATAGAAACTCCTGAATCAGTCAGGTGAATGCTGTAATTGAGATTTATGCTGATGTGAGTGTTACATGAGAAGGGAGGTGGAAAAAATAGGGGTTACATGATGAGAGAGATTAGAAAATGAACTAGTGCTGGATGTGTGTTAGGACTCATAAGCCACACAACACTATGGCCAGTGTAGCATTATATAGAGCATAGGGAGGAGGTTCTAGTGCATATTGTAGTTAGATTTTTACTAGAGGTATGACGGTCCACGGGGCCCTTTAATAGTGTCTATGCAGGGCACGCTGCCCTTCACGCTATTGATACTGGACTTATTCTCACACTATCACATTTGCTGCCTGTCTCTATTTTCTTACTCTCAGGCTCACTGCCTGTGTATTCTTGCACTATCAGGCTCACGGCCGTCATTCTCAGGCTCGCTGCCTGTCTAGTCTTACGCTATCAGGCTCACGGCCGTCATTCTCAGGCTCGCTGCCTGTCTAGTCTTACGCTATCAGGCTCATATTCTCTCACTATCAGGCTTACTGCATGTCTACTCTCACTCGCAGGCTTGCTGTCATCTATTCTCTCACTCTCACTCAGGCTCGCTGCCTATCTATTCTCACTCCATCAGGCTCACTGCCTGTCTATTCTCTCACTATCAGGCTAACTGCTTATCTATTCTCTTGCGCTCACTCAGGCTTGCTGCCTATCTATTCTCACTCTCACTCAGGCTCGCTGCATGTCTATTCTCACTCTCACTCAGGCTCGCTGCCTATCTATTCTCACTCTCACTCAGGCTCGCTGCCTGTCTATTCTCACTTAGGCTCGCTGCCTGTCTATTCTCACTCAGGCTCGCTGCCTATGTATTCTCAGGCTCACTGCCTATGTAGTCTCAGGCTCACTGCCTATGTATTCTCAGGCTCACTGCCTAGGTATTCTCAGGCTTGCTGCCTAGGTATTCTCAGGCTCACTGCCTATGTATTCTCAGGCTCACTGCCTATGTATTCTTAGGCTCACTGCCTATGTATTCTTAGGCTCACTGCCTAGGTATTCTCAGGCTTGCTGTCTATCGAGTCTCAGGCTCACTGCCTATGTATTCTCAGGCTCACTGCCTATGTATTCTCAGGCTTGCTGTCTATCTAGTCTCAGGCTCACTGCCTAGGTATTCTCAGGCTTGCTGCCTAGGTATTCTCAGGCTCACTGCCTATATATTCTCAGGCTCACTGCCTATGTATTCTCAGGCTCACTGCTTATGTATTCTCAGGCTCACTGCCTATGTATTCTCAGGCTCACTGCCTATGTAGTCTCAGGCTCACTGCCTATGTATTCTCAGGCTCACTGCCTATGTATTCTTAGGCTCACTGCCTATGTACGTATTCTCAGGCTGGCTGTCTATCTAGTCTCAGGCTCACTGCCTATTTATTCTTAGGCTCACTGCCTAGGTATTCTCAGGCTTGCTGCCTAGGTATTCTCAGGCTCACTGCCTATGTATTCTCAGGCTCACTGCCTATGTATTCTCAGGCTCACTGCCTATGTATTCTAGGGCTCACTGCCTATGTATTCTAGGGCTCACTGATGTATTCTCAGACTCACTGCCTATCTGTTCTCAGGCTCACATATGCATCTGCATGGCACTCACTCAATTACCCCGTCACGCGATCAGGACATGTTCCTTCTCACTTGTGTCTGTTGCTGCCTCCACCAGGCACACCGACTGTTGCTGCCTCCACCAGGCACACCGACTGTTACTATTAATAGCTAATGCCAACTTTTGAAGTTCCATGTGAATAGGGATGTGGAGCAGATAATGCAACAGGGGAGGGATATTCTTAGTAGTTGTAACGCACAATACTTTCACACAACTGACATACCTATGCAAGACTTAACCTTCGTGGTTAGTCTAGTGGAGCAATGAATTTTCAAGTAAATACTGTTGCATACGGCTTATAACTGACAAATAGCGTATTAACTTACCACCGCCACTAACTCAAATAGAAATGGAGCTCCCACAAGTTTTTGAGTTTTAACTGCATTCGCAATAGAATTCAAATTGGTAAATAATTCGCTTTCTAGGGTGATACTGGTAATGATCGCTAAACCAGAGGATTCCTTTTAGTGAAGTTTGGGATGGGGTCGAACACGGAGCGAACACAAAAATATGCGAGGGTCAAAGTACAGATGACATATGTACGTCCACACATAATTACAAACAAACAAACATCCCCGATTTTCAATTGTGTTACCCCTGAGAGTGTCTCGCTTGCTCGTCAACTAGTTTATAGAAGTAAATCTTGGAGTCACAAGCCACTTGACTATGGCAAGAGTGGTGTAGAGAGGAGTTATGGTACTGTTAGCATGTGAGGTTAGATTCTCCACCCGGTAGTGGTGTGACAGTCAGACAGACCACCTTAACGTAGTTGTCCAGGGCAGGCTGCCCTTCATTCAACATCTAATACTACTGTGTACTGCCCCTCACAGCTATTAGGCCAAGCAGCCCTTCAGCTAATCACTAAGTGTGATACGTACACTCTGCCCTTGCTCAGGTCTTCTTACCTGGGCATGTGGTCCCTCACTTATTAACGACTGCTGGGGGCACTCTCCCCTTACTCGACAACCACTACCCAGGCTGTGTTCCTGGAGTCTACTTAGACTCCAGTGTGTAGTGAAAGCAGGTGAGATGGGAGTATGCAGGACTCACCAGTCCTGGTTTACTGAAGCTGTGCCCACTCGGGTTACCCGAGATAGACATGGTGGCTGGAGTCATCCAGGTACCAGGTGCTGATCACAGCTCCAAGGTCAGTGGCACCACTCCCTTCTCCGAGGAACCAATACGTATTCACTGTATGGCCACATCACAAAGCCAGTGAGAGGGATAAGGTTGGGGGTCAAGGGTAGTTCAGCAGTACTCTTGTCATAATGCTCAGTTCTCAATGTGTATGCTAGTCTGTACTTACTTTCACAGGTATACAGCCTACTACCATTGGTAAGAGAGCTGTCAACCCCATCACTTATAGCCTTGGGGGTATAGGCCACCTCCTGCAGCCCTTTGGGGGGGACTCTGGCAATGCAGGGCAATTAACGCTAATTGCCACTGACCTGCCGAGTCTCTCACCCCCAAGGCCACACAGGGGGGTGGGTCCAGGGTCATACCACTGCCGCCTCATGCACAAGGAACATGCGCAGACATGACCACGGGCTCACATCAGCACAGCAGACTGCCAATGTATAGTTTAGGAGGATGACACCAGGCAACCATACCAATAAGGCGAATCAGTTCTTTTGTTAGTTAGTGGGAGAATGTGTGCATCCAAATATGAAAGACCATTTTGTTTACTTTGCCATTCATGAATCTTGAGCTGATGGAAGCAAATTAATTTAATATTAGAATTCCACCATGTGTTAAAAATGTTACTGCAAACATGTCTTTCAATATGCATGCTTGTATCTACATCAGCAAGGCCAATCTTTCTAGCACATTGCCCATTTTGTGAAATAACATGTAATGTACGTGTATTACATTGTTGAGCAACAAAGTTACGTATTACAAGTGCAACATAATTATGTAGTATTCTTCGAAATATTTATGTAAAGATGGTTCTGATATTTCGTACTGCTTAGAAAAGTTTAGTAGAATCTTTTGCAATCTATCTTTATTTTGCTCTCTGTTAAATTCTCAGGATTAAGCAAAACTATCTCAAATTGCAAGAAATTATTTACTCACATAATTACGACGTGACGATAGGGGGACTTTTTCCACAACAGTTAGTACCCTATGTGAAGCCAACAGCTTCATGTTTTCTCATACTTTCATGTTTTCTCTGACTGCCAGAACAACTATAACATTACACTTTATTTCATCATTAGTATTCACGCATGCTCATTTGTTCTTATTTTCGTGTACCGTCGTGCATCGTCGATGATTTGTTTTTTGTTTATATTTATCACCTCAACACTGTCATTGACTGTTCTTAACTGGAACTCTGACGTTACCATACCCACTAGTGGGTCTTCACTGCACTATAGTTACTCTGTTTCTGCTTATTGTAGTGCGTGTATGCCAGGATCAATGTGATTTCTCGCATGAACACCTGCAAACCACAAAAAAAAACTTGCCCTTCGAGCCCACCCACACCGAATCATCTTCCTACACCACCAGCGTTGTTACTGTTGAAGTTCGGCTATAACAGTGTACAGAGACTGTTTGCATTTGCTCTTACATTTACTACTTTTACACTGTTTGTAACAAAAGGAGTCTGTCTGAATGCTTTCTGACTGGCAAGCAACACCCCTTTTTTGTAATTAGAGCAAAGTTTAGTGAAGCCATCCAACATTTTGATGCCATTTGTACAGGATTCCCCTCATAGATGCGAGCACAATGTTGCAATCATAAGTACTGGTACTCTCTGTATCACATGCACATACATGAACAACTGTGGCATGTAAAATCATTGAGAAATGATAGTTTCAATTATTACAAATTGTGTAAGCCCATGAGTAAATTGTAGAGCTTTTGCTGCTATGTCTGTACAAATTAAAGTTTTTGTTGTGGGGCTCATCACACCTGGCTTCCTCGTGTACAAACTCATATGGGACCGTCTACAGGAAAACCGGGCACAACGCGGCGTGCGTAAATATCGAGAAAAAATGTATTGTTTCAAGCCGACGGAAGGGAACGATTAGGTCTATTATAGTGGGAACGACTTAAGCTACGACGATAAAACTTGGAGAGCTCAATATCTGGACGCCGACAACTCTGTAAGTGCAAAAAAAAAATTTTTCGAAGGGTGCCACGTTGTGCCCGGTTTTCCTGTAGACGGTCACATATATTGTATACACTTACATATACATATGTGTACAGTATATAAAGTGCCATTGTGGTCTCTTTCACTCATCTTAGTAAGAGGTACTTTTTTTTCTTTTTTTTTTCTTTTCTTTTTTACGTTCTTACAGTCATAATGTATATTTTAGTTTTCTACATTCCTATAAAGGTTATTATTGAGACAAGCAGTGTAACATCAACTGTTGTACTGTACTGTAGTGAAAACAGCATTGTGTTCCTGAAAGGAACACCAAAAATTGGGAACATGTGATTACTTTCCCTTCTTTGTTACAGGTTGGAGATGAAAGAGTGTCCAAGGAATTGCTGTGGACGTTTCCAGTGACAATTCAATCCTTGTTTGAAGGAAAATCTACTGGAGTATTGAGGACAATTAAACCTATCACTGACACTGTCATAATCCAACTCTTTAAAAGCGTCTTCATACTGGAAATTTACAGTATTTTATTTTTATGGAAAAGTTCATTAGTATTTTGTCAATGGCATTGGGAATGTTATACTAGCTTACGAGCAGTCTGCATTAATTTCAGAATATAGTTGACTACCTAACATAGTACTCAAGGTTCCTTCAGTTAGTGACCTCTTAGTGCTGCCTTGAGTCGTCACGTTGATCGTACTGAAGTTGTATTTAACTAGTAATACAATGCTATGATTTACTCTAACAAAATTGGAGAAACATTCTATGAACAAATATGGGTGGGGAAGGGAGGCCGGGGGAGAGGAGATGCGGAGGAGGCGAGTGAGATGCATGGACCCAGGAAAAGTACCTGTATGCTGCTCTCACTGTCGCTACTAGATACATACACATGTAGATTGCTCCATGAACTTTATGGAGTTGTGGTCTGTCGACTTAAGAATATGTGTCACACAGTATAACATTAGCTTCAACTTTTAGAATAAGCAGTCACGTCCAAATTGAAGCCACACCCTTTGATTGTTGTGTGAACAAGTAGCTATTATTATTAAAAAACTATAGTTGCAAAATATTGATGTGTATGTACCCACAGCTATTTTTCCAAGTGATCATGTGATTGAGGTGGGTCTGTTGGCTCAGAAATGGTCAGCCCCGCAGCAATGGTCAGCCCCGAAGCAATGGTCAGTCCCGCAGCAATGGTCAATGGTCGTCCATTTGCGCATGCGCACGTGCTTAAGGTTCAAAGTTTGTTCGATCGGCCGCGCTCTATAGGTCAAAGGTGAGGGTCAGCCGTTCTGCACATAACATCGTCCGTTTTTTTTATGTGACGCTCGATCGCAAAAGTTCCTGAACCGGCTGGGTGATTTTAGTGCCCCTCGTTTTATTCCTCTTCTTCACTCGTCTCGGGCGGACGTGGAGTGTGGGTATGTCAACTTCTTCAACTCAATGGTGGGTGTTGCTTCAGCACCAGAAAGAACTGGAGTCTTTGCTAACTTCTACCTCGGATCTTTCCCACTTATTTCGTAAGCTAATGAATAATAACGTTCTTTCTCAAGACTTTGGCAGCAAGTTTTCTTCGCTGGACCCGGACCCAGACCATCTGGAACCAGAGGTTAAGGTCAGGTACTTACTGCAGCATGTTTTAGAAAGAGTTAGGGAAGATGGCAAATTGTTTAAAAGGCTAGTTGGAGTTTTGAGTAGACTGGGAGGAAAAGTAAAAGATGAGTGTGATGCTATGAACAGGGGTGTGGCTCAGGAACGCACATCCAGTCAGGGAACAAAGAATGACATTAAATTAGTAACCAAAGACGTCCCTTATTTGGTGAAAAGCCTTGTGTTGTGCAGTCACTTGTGGGAGGAAATAGGTATTGCACTTGACATTCCTGAATACAAACGTGACGATTGCAAGCGTAATAGTGAAAAAAATGTTATAAGGCTAGAAAGTCTTCTCAGAACATATGTACAGGGAGACTATGAGGGAGCTGAGCCTGCCACTTTCAATAGATTGAAAGATGCATTAGCTGGCAACATAGTAAAGCGGAAAGTGCTTGCACACAGACTAGAAATGCCAACTTGTGAGTCTGAACATGCTTTACCAAATACCTCAAGTTTTGAACTTGAAATATTAGATCAGACTTACAATACTGAAGTAGCTGAGGGCAAGTCCACACTTCTAGAAGTGCAAGTCAGTAGCAGTGGGTATGAATCTTACCAATGGAGTAAAGATGGCAAACCTTTACTGGATAGGGCTGATTTATTTGGTGTGTGTAGTAACATACTTTATATTGATAAAGCTAGCAAGGGTTCAGAAGGGAAGTATTCTTGTAGAGTTAGTCGAAGTGATGAGACTAAATGCAGTGACGAGATAAGTCTGAGTGTCGTTTATCCTCCAGAAAAGAGAGAGCTGCTAAAATTCTATTCTAATAGTGAAAGAAAATCAGCTAAAAATTCGTGGCCGCCCACAGGCAATTCTGAATTTATTAATCTAGCTCTTATCAAAAAGGTGGAAAGAGGTAAGAACAAATGTGACTATTATACAGTTCGTGGAGACATGGACGACATTCTAGAAAGCAAGGAAGTAGCAGAGTACGAGAAAGTGTTTAAAGAGTACAAAGAAGGTGGTTTGCTCTTAGTAGAAGGCCGTCCAGGTTGTGGCAAAACAACTCTAGTCCACAAGATAACTAGAGATTGGATGGAGGGGAAGAAAATCTTGCAAGGGGCAAGAATGGTGTTTCTAGTGACTCTGAGATTAGTAAATGAAAGTGGGAAAGATAAGAGTTTGCTAGACTTACTCCAGATTTTTTATGGAAAGGCTCTTGGTAAAAATATTGAGCAAAAGCTTGATGAATGTAGAGGAAAAGGAGCGTGCTTCATTCTAGATGGACTAGATGAGTATCCTATAGAGAAAAAGAAAAACTTAGTAATTGATGACTTGCTCAATACTAGGACACTTCTTCCAGACTCTATGCTTATAGTAGCATCACGCCCTGTAGCTACAAATGAATTAAAACAGAGATGTAAAACACGGATTGAAGTTATAGGGTTTCATAAGGATCAAATCTACAGCTATGTAAGATCCTATCCCTTCCCTAGTTCTGATATGGTAGTTAAAATGGAGGAGTACCTAGAACAGCATCCCAATGTTCTTCACATGTGTTACCTACCAGTTCATGCAGCCATGATATGTTTCTTGTTCAGTAAATTAGAAGCCAACATTCCTCAAACAGAAACACAAATCTATGAGCAGTTTACAATAGCTACTATATTACGACATGAGGCAAATAGAAGTGAAGGTCTGTCACAGATTAAGTCACTAATGGAACTGAATGGGGAGGAGAAGACATTGTTCATTTCAGTATGCAAGTTAGCATATGACATGATCATTAACTCTCAGCAAGTAGTAAAGAAAAGCAATGCCCAGATTTCTGTCTCCAGCAATCTAGATTTTGGTCTGTTAACGGTAGAACGTACCTGTGAATATTACGGCAGCGAAGATTTGTACACTTTTCATCACCTTACCTTTCAAGAATTCTTAGCAGCTTTTTACATTCGTGAAGCTCAGATAGAAAGTGAGGTGCTACTCGTAAAAAAAAGTTTGAGGAATGTTTTGAAGTTTTACTGTGGGTTAACTCAGCTTTTTAAAGACATCGAATTTGCCAACGTAATCTGTACGATGTTAAATTATTTTTCTTTTCACCTTCAATGTGCCTTTGAATCCCAGCATGTACAGTTGTGTGATACTGTTGTAGAAGATAGTACCATTGCTGTCGGGGGTGACATTGTTAGCTCTATTGCTCAAGGATATGTCCTCTCTAATTGTACCAAGCCAGTTACTGAGGTGAGGGTTGGTAGAACTTGGGATAATGACGGAGTTGAGTCGTTTGCTTCAATGGCTACCAGTGGTAGACTTCAGTCTATCAAAACGTTATGTTTAGAGTATAGAGAAACTGTCAATGATGAGTGGTTTGTGTCCATCAATAGTTTGTTATGTCACTTACGTTTCTTGGAAGAGCTGGATTTAACTGGGACGACACCACTTACTAAGTCTGGAATAGAATGTCTTACTAGTGGAATAACATTGCCTCAACTCAAGGTCTTGAGGATTTCTTTACCACTAATACCACCTTGCTCTCATCCTGAAAAAGTCTTAAGTCTATTAAAGTTTAGGACTAACAAAATACAACAAATACTTTATGAAGTGCATACAGATTATGCTATCAACCATGTAGTATGGAGGAAGATATTGAGCTATGCCTTTAGTTGCCAGGTCATACAGGACAGCGATCTGTCATGGCTACACTTGTACAACTCTGTGGCAAATCTGTCACTCTATCATGAGAGGCTATCTTGCTGTACTGAAGTAGTTCTTGTTAACTGTTGTATTGGTGATGAGGAAACAGAGATATTAGCTAGCTCATTGAACAGTTCAGTCTTGGAAAAGCTTGTTCTTGATTTTAACAGAATAAGTGACTCTGGAGCTATTGCACTAGCATGCTGCCTAGCAAGATGTAGTGTAGTACAGGAGGTATCTCTTCAGTGTAACTCTATTGGTGACTTGGGAGCCACAGCACTAGCAGATGCACTAATCCATTGTAGCAGTTTGAGAAGACTAAACTTGCAGGGAAATAGTCGAGTAGACATAGTAGCTATAGCTAGAGCTACAGAGAGTCTACCTGGCTTGGATCTGTGCATTGATAAAGTGCATACTACAGAAGAAGGTATTGAGAGAGTCTTAGAGCGCAGGACTAGGACTAGTATAAAAAATAAGGTGTTTACTTCATCAACGGACAGTATTTGCAAGGCAGACATTGATTCTCTGAGGAGAGCTTTACACTGTGGGGATTTACCAGCATTGAGACTATCTAAAACTAACATTTCCAACATTAACCAACTAGTGGCTGAACAAGAGAATGCAAAGACAGTTAGAGGAATAGAGTGTATAGATATAAGTGATGATACTGTACCAACTATTTGCAGTATCTTAAAATGTTTGCCTCATCTTCATTATATAAAGATTAATTTGGGAGATATTAATACTAGTACACAACTTATTAGTGACAGTTTGAAAACATTGAAGTCATTACATAGTTTGACTTTGCGTCATGTTAGTCACCATTCTAGTATTGTATTAGAAGCTGTCAAGTGCTTCACTGAACTACACTCTCTAGACTTATATGGTTGTCATGTTGGATCTAAAGAAATGGGTCTATTGTGCAGTAATACCGAGTTTTGGGTAAACTTACACACTCTAAACTTGGAAGGTAATAATTTCGGTTCAGATGGAGCTCAAATTCTTAGTAAAATGCTAGTCCATTGTAAGAGTCTATGTTGTTTGAATCTCTTAGGTAATGACATTGATGATAGAGCAGTCATGGCGATAGCAGAGGGACTGAAGGACCACACTGGTTTACTAGAATTACAACTAGGCTATAATGATGTCACCTCAGCGGGTGTGGCATCATTGAGTCAGGTGATTAGTTGTAACCAACAGCTGAAATGCCTGGAATTGACAAATTGTAATCTAGGTCCAGAAAATGTAACTGTCCTAGTAGATCTCATGTCTGGAGATTCTTTACAAATACTGGATCTTGAAGAAAATGGATTAGATGATGATAGTATGGCATGTCTGAGTGTTGGACTGAAGAAGTTCACACAACTAGTGAAACTGAACATTGGTTGTAATAGAAATAGTTTTCATGGAGTAGAACATCTGTCTGAGGGACTTCAATATTGTACTAAACTGCAGGAATTATACTTGGGTGCTAATGATGTCATACAAGATTGCATTCCTGCTATACTTGACATAATGAAGCATTGTATGTACCTAAAAAGGCTAAGCCTTGCTTTTAGCTTTATTAGTGTGGACGATGCAGCACTTCTATTAGGAGGATGGCAACATAAGAGTTTGTTAATATTGAGCATAAGAAAAGGCATTGGTCATCGCCATGTAAAAGCTATGTACAATAACTCTGAACATTGTGATAGTTGCAATCATCTACTACAACTCTATTACAACAATGATTTTGTAGACCTTATCATAGAAAATATTCCTCTACGAAAATTAGTATCTCTGTAACTACTAAAACATTTCAAGTGCTCCGTACTTTATATAAACTCCTCCCACATTATACCTGGACTCCACCCATATCTCATTGAAATCTCCACTTCGTACATTGCATCCAAGCTTATACTTTTTAAACTCCACCCTTATTATACCTAAAATCCACCCACATCTTATTGAAATCTCCACCGCAAGTCTACATACATTTCATCTGCGCTTTTACTTGTTTAGACTCCACCCAGTTTAGATCTAAACTCCACCCACATTAGATCTAAACTCCACCCATATTAGATCTAAACTTCACCCACATCTGTTGAAATCTCCACCTCAACTCTTGCGTACATTTCATCTGAGCTTTTACGTATTTAAACCCCACCCACATTTGATATAAACTCCACCCACATCTAATGGAAATCTCCACCTCAACTTATCTGAGCTTTTACTCATCTAAACTCCACCCACATTTGATCTAAACTCCACCCTCACCTTATCAGCTAAATCTTCACCTCTACTTCACTTGCATGTCAAATGAGCTCTACCTCTGTTTCAAAAGTAAGTTTTATATAAGTTATATAAGTTATATACAGTACATACTATTTCACTTTGTGTTCTTCATAACCTACTAGAAGAGGAGAGAGTCTTCTTGTTAGATCATGTGACCCTCAGTTGGACACCAGTGTCCAGGGTGTACAGCAGCAATTTAACCTGACCACACCTCAAACAAGAATGACAGCAACCATTGACAGCAAACTCACTAGTAAGCATGTATTTATAGTCTGCTACTTTTGTTGTTGTTGTTGTTGTTGGCTTGCAAAATGATCAAACTAAAGTTATGCTATATTACAAACGTTGAAATTCAAGAACAAGATTGAGTTGTTGTTGTTTTTTAAGGGCACATTGTATTTCAACTTTGTTTTTGTTTGTTTGTTTTTCTTTTCTATTGTGTATGTATGTGTTGTAGTTGTATTGGAAATGATGCAACCAGAGCAGCTCCAATACTGGGCCAATTTCACATACCAGGTAGGATGACCACACCTATCTTAATTGACTGCACCTCTTCTTAATAACCACACCTTTCTGTGATTCAAGCAATCAGGTTTATGTATGATGTGATGTTTTTGTGTTATTTCTTGAAGCATCTCCTTGTCTCTATTGTGGCTATAATATGAACATAACTGCACTGGATCTTATCAAAGAAACTTACCAAAAGGATATTGACTTCAACTACAGAGTGGACAAGTGAGACTGTGGTTGAGGGTTACAGAACAACAATCACTCGTAGATATTTTTGGATCCTACCTTAGCGATATATGTGAGACCTCTTACTTCATTATGTGTATGTAAGGTGCGGTCTTTTAATTAGGTGTATTCAAGGAATTTAATTTATTAACCCTTGTTGCGCATATGCGAGAGGGCTACATTACTCGGTTTGTCTGTCAGTCAGTCAGTCATTATCACACGGATATCAAAGATGGCAGCCTCCCAAAGATTGAAATAAGCATCAAAATTTGTACTGGACATTCTAAGTCCCTTTAATGTGCCAGAATTCGTTTTGACTTAAATTTCAGTAAAAGCTCTTTATTTTTAGGCTGTACGATCCTCCTATAGTCACACCATATACATATTGGCATATTCATATTGATACTACTCCAACTAAATTATTCTTTTGGTCTTTGTAATAGCTAGCCAGTGTATATATAGTAACGCTGAGGGTTCATACCCTTGGTACTTTATATTAGCTTAGCTCTCATACAAACATACAAGGTTAGAATGTACTCTAGTATTAGAGAAAGCAATATGTGGAGCAAAGAAGTAAGATTCTAGCGGATCTGGTGAATATTGTGGTCAAAAAGATCAGAATATTGAGATTGGAGATATATTTGTCTAGACTAATTGAATTCAGAATGGGAGGAGGATATTTTTGAGATTGGAGATGCGTTTGTCTAGTCTGATTGAATACAGAAACAGTGAATACAATATTTGTGTTTTGTGTTAGATTATCTCATGAGTTAGGATATCAACAAATGCTCCAGCTTGACTGTTCGAATGCATCAAATTATGTTATTTTGAAAGGTCAGAAATTCTATCATGTGCACACATGCTGCATGTGACAAGCAATGTCAAGGACTTGATTGCATACTTCCTTACCACAGAATTAATAGAGAAAGATACTTTATGCAATTGACTATATTTTTTAATATGGTATATTTGTCATCACAATTTTTTGTTTCTTGTATCACACGATTAACTAATTTTTATAATTTGTAATCAGAAACTTATAGTTATGTGAATCAGTAGTAATTGTGTAGTTGTGAGAGTTGTAACTAAACTTCCTATAATCCTAACAGGTTACAGGAGCGGATCTAGCGCTAGCGGCAGGGAGGTGCCCAAATATTATATTTAGGTCAAAACACAAAGTTTTAAAGTATTAATGATTGATTTTTACATGATTTGAATATTAATTTATGAATGAATATCATAATTTAGTTTACTGTTGACCTATAGACTGTATTGCCCCATATTGGTACACTCGTCGTTATATGTTTTTCAAAAACTTGATTGGCAGGGGGGGGAGGCTGCCCCCTTATTCCCCCCCCCCCCCTCCCTAGATCTATTCCCCTAGGTTATGGGCCCAGTATGTCATTAGGATAGTAATGAAAGTGTCATTTTTTCTTTGAACAAGTGACTTGGCCAAAATAAAGGACAGGCTATAGGGTATCATGAGGTGCGCAGAAACTGATCCTGCTGGCAAGAGAGCAGATCAAGGAAGGTTTGCTGCTTGAAGGGACCGAACTTTGGCATGTTGATATGATGCTCATTTACCTACTTGAGGATAATCCTGAAACCCGGTGGAAGTCTGGAAGAAGTTGAAAGACTAGTGTAAATGTGAAATATTAGCAATAATTTTTCTCTATGATACAAGCTTTGCTAGATAATGAATTCCATTCTAGATCATATAAAGTTATTGATTGAATTTTGATGAGTTTGGTGTCCCCATATCTGTGGAAGATTGAGTTGTTTATCTCTTGACCCACTTACCAGAGTACTACAATTTTTTTGTTACTGCTCTCAAAACTAATTCTGAGGTTCCCAAAAATTGATTATACTGAAAGACTTATGCATGAGGAGAGGAAACTTGAGGATCTTCTAGTCTAGTGTAGCTACGAGTGAAAGTGTGTTGAGAAAGCTACTGAGAATAGAGTCGTGGTTTCATCTAATATTTCGGAATGTCATATGTTCAACAAGATGATTTAAAGATGAGTCTCAATGTTGGAGGAGGAGGTAATAACTGATAGACAAGTGTTTATAGCTGAAAGATTTGTTGCTGCCGCCATTATTTAATCAGAACACTAACCCATTTTACTTTCAGAAATTATATGGAAACACATTCAAAGGTTTTTGTAGTACGTTCAGAGTGGCATGGAAGATAGCTACATGTGTGGCAACAGGTAGTTTACATGCTGCAGTGTGTGAAGTTCCATTGTTATCTATGAACAGTTGTTGCATTATCATTTGCTAAACTTGACAGATGGTATGATTACTTATTTGCTGGTTTTAAGTAAATGTTGCTGACAATTGATAACATAATAATAAGAGAAGTTCCCCCCTCCTCACTTCCCCCCCCAAATTGGTGAGATGGCCATTGAGCTGGTAATGTGATTACTTTTTATGAATGAAAAAGAACACATGCACATACACACATTTTACATATATATATATATATATTTCACTCTAGATATCTTCATAATGTTATCTTCAGGTAAGTGACCCTAGAGATAACTGGAGTTACCATAGTGTTATCTCTTGGCTGTATTTGCAAGCTTGGTACCCTAGTAGTTGTAGCAACAGGCCTGGCTTACCAGTTTTCATGGTTTTTTACTGCTACCATACTCTAGTAAGAGGAGCCTACCCAACCAAGTTAGAGCAGCTGCTAAAATATCAGCTGGGGGTGTGGGAAGCCCCTAGAGAGTTTTAGGCCAACTTTACACTAAGAGTCACCAACCAACTTCAGTGAAGATATCTAGCATGGAATAAACCACTTATTACACTCATCTGGGTGATATGGCTAGATATTTCACTCTCAGGCTTTATTTTCACTCACCTCTGGCTCATGAGAATAAATTAGCCCTGCTCCTGAAATATTTCACCATTTCACTCTCTGTCCCATGTAAAAAGTACTATAATATATACAGTATATATATATGTATAGGAGTGGCAGACAAGGCATTCACCAGACCAATATCTAGCGATAATTATTACTTGCCTGCTGATAGGACATACCTAAAATGACTTATTTTAGAGAAACTACACTGTTAAAAATGGGGTGCATGGGAATTTCATTTTGAGGTGTCCAGGTAACACTGGCTGTACTACTCCTCATGGGGTGTTTCCATTTCACCTAGAGGAAGTGTTCAGACCCCTGTACAAATGGAGTGTTGTGATACACCCATGTTCAAGGACCAAGTGTTCTACTACACCCCTATCAGAGCTCACAATGCACCAAATAATATGGTGTTATTGATACTCTACCAATGGGGTGTTGTGATACGCCCTTAAACTAGCTACTACAACACTCCAAATGGCGTTCACAATACTCACTTTATAGCCATATATTTTAGTGTATAAAACGTATTCCAGTAATCAGCAAATGCAATAAATATTGGTCTGTGACATTGTATCTGTGTGATAGGTGAAGAATTAACTGTTCATGAATGAATGATGATGCTCAGGAATTCTTCATACAGCCAGGATGATTAGAACTGTTCATCACTCATGTCAGCAGTGATCTACAAACAGCAACAATAAACAACAAAACATAATGGTAAATGACTTTGGACCAGTGTTGGGTCAAGCCCTGTAATTAAGAACTTAAGTCCAAGCTCAAGCCTTTATAGATTTTTAGAGTTTAAGCCCAAGCCCATCAATTTCAAATCAGACTTAAGTCCAAGCTCAAGTCTTTATTTAAAGGCTTAAGTCCAAGCTCAAGCTCTATTCTGAAGTTGAAATTCTTTATTATTCATTTATTGTGAAAGAACATTGAAAATTACATAATTCAATAAACAAAAAGGAAATGACTTTATTAATCATTTTATTGTGAAAGAACATTGAAAATTACATAATTCAATAAACAAAAAGGAAATGACTTTATTAATCATTTTATTGTGAAAGAACATTGAAAATTGCATAATTCAATAAACAAAAAGGAAATGACTTTATTAATCATTTTATTGTGAAAGAACATTGAAAATTGCATAATTCAATAAACAAAAAGGAAATGACTTCATTAATAAAAGTTACTAATATTGGTTGTGGCTAATAGCCTATTAGGTAAAATGGGAAAGTGTTATTGTCTACTAATATTGATTATTTGCTTCCATTCAGCAAACAACTATCAATCAATTGAGCTTAAGCTCAAGCCCAATATTTTGTGATAGAGCTTAAGTCCAAACTCAAGCTCTTGACCATTTTTATGAAATGGGCTTCAAGCCTCTTCAAGCCCTTGACAAACCTGGGCTTAAGCTCAAAAAGGTTTAAGCTCAACTGGGCTTGACCCAACACTGCTTCAGACATTCCACACCTTTTCCCAAATCTCAGCATGTCATACTATTTTCACAAGTAAATTTAAATAAAATTCCAATAAAAATTTTATTGCACTTATATAAAAATGACAACAACAATAGTAATGTTTAGAAGACAGCAAGGACCCAACTTTGTTTATTATAATTACAGTAGAATGTCAGTCATCCGGACTTCAGTTACGGTCAACCAGACATAGAGAATGGCTACAGGCAAGAGGAAAAGAGTGGTGCTAAGCATTAAGGACAAGCTGGAAGTATGCTGCTTATCAAAAAAAGAGTTAGTTGGAGGCAGCTTTTAACCATAGCAGCAGCTGTATTAGTAAAACATGTACATTGGCTTACCCCCAACACTGACTTAGGTCAACCTCTCAGACAGAGTTCAGTTATCCAGAATATTCACTTATCTGGACACTCTCCGTCCCATTGTGTCCAGATAACTGACATTCTACTGTACATGGACATAATAGCATTTGACACTCAGGTCATGTCCATTCCCACACTTTCTCTTGAAGTCTTTATGAAGTTCACTCACACTCTCATTTAACCTATTAGATTCATATCAATACTTCTGATTAGAAACATTCTACTAAGGCGTCTTTTGTATTGATACCCATTTGTGTACAAACTGACTGTTCAGTTCCCTACCAGTCTCTTACTGCACACTTCATGTAATAGCTAAGAATACACTAAAATATTTCTCTCTCCTCCCCACCATACATACACTCACACACAAAGTGTTTGCATTCTCTCCAATAATATAAGGAATTATTAATCATATATCAAGCTTATGAGGATCAAGTAAAATATAGCTTAAGCAAGGATCCTTTACCAATATAAAGTGCCCATATGATACAGACCTTTATGAAGTGCCTGTGACTCTTTACCAATATAAAGTGCCTGTGACCCTTTACCAATATAAAGTGTCTGTGACCCTTTACCAATATAAAGTGCCCATGATGCCTGTGACCCTTTACCAATATAAAGTGCCCATGAAACAGACCTTTATGAAGTGTCTATGACCCTTTACCAATATAAAGTGTCCATGATACAGACCTTTATGAAGTGCCTGTGACCCTTTACCAATATAATGTGCCCATGAAACAGACCTTTATGAAGTGCCTGTGACACTTTACCTATATGAAATGTCTATGATACAGATCTTTCCAAGGTCTTGCAGGATCAGAAATTGTTTACCTAAAAGTGCCTATAATATAAACCTTTGTGGCGGGCAGTTATCGATCCTTTACCAACTCATCAAAGAACTTTCACCTCAGACGATCATTACCACACACATGCTGTATCACCGGTCATACTGGGTTTGTGACTTTGTCGTTTCTCTTTTGTTGTTTGTAAGTAAGAAGTGGTATACCCACGCTTCATTGGTGACCTCGACGCCCGGACATTGAACTCGCTATGTCTGTCGAAATTGAAGACGCTTCAACGGAGGAATCGAGAATGCCTGCTCCTGCCGACATTTCTGCGGTAACGGTCAACCTCAAACTTCCGGCATTTTGGCCTTCTGACCCGGAAATATGGTTCGCGCAAGTGGAAGCCCAGTTCGCCTGCAGACGCGTCACAGCCCAGCGGTCGAAGTTTGACCACGTTATCTCTTCCCTTGCTCCCGAGTACGCTGCCGAGGTACGCGACTTAGTACTTAGACCGCCCGGGGAACGCCCCTACGAAGTCCTGAAGGAGCAGCTCATACGTAGAACCGCCGCTTCTGAGCAACGGAGGCTTCAGCAACTTTTCACTTCAGAAGAGTTAGGTGACCGCAAGCCCACACAACTCCTCAGAAGAATGCAGCAGCTCATTGGAGATCGCCCAGGTATTGCAGATAGTTCCTTTTTGAGAGAACTGTTCCTACAGAGGTTACCACCCAACGTGAGGATGGTCTTGGCGTCCACTCCAGAAACTTCAAGCCTAGACAAGCTAGCTGAGTTGGCTGACAAAGTTTTGGAGGTAGCCGCACCTGCTGTATCTGCCGTCAAACTCCCTTCAGAAGTATCTACTGAGATAGAACAGCTACGTACTGAAGTCTCTCGCCTGCAGAAACTTGTTCACTCACTAGATCAGCGCTCCCGTTTTTCTCGTTCAACTTCTTCCTCTTCACGTCACGGCTCTTCACCTTCACATCGCTCTCCTACACCGACCCCTCCTGCGTCAGATGCACCCTCACTGTGTTGGTATCATGCCAAATTTGGGGAACAAGCTAGAAGATGCAGATCTCCTTGTGACCGTCAGTTAAACGACCAGGCCAGACCCTAGGGGCGACGGGTGTACCTGGCCTTCCATATAGTCGCCTCTTTTACATACACGACAACTCCACTAGTTTCCGTTTCCTAGTTGACACTGGGGCTGAGGTTAGCATTGTGCCTCCGGCCCGCACTGACCGTAATCGACGAGGGAATTTCTGCCTTCAAGCCGTCAATCGAACAGATATTGCGACCTATGGTCAACGCTCTCTCTCACTCGACCTCGGCCTCCGCCGTACCTTCAGATAGGTGTTTGTCATTGCTGACGTGAACCAGCCCATCCTAGGTGCCGACTTCCTACGACACTTTGGTCTTGCAGTGGACATTCGTAACGGCAAGCTGTTGGACACCACTACAAAGTTGCAGGTCAATGGAATCATGAGTTCATCGCCCCCCGTGGCCCCAGCTATCGTACTACCCGTCCCAACCGATACGTGATATTCTCGCCTACTAGCAGAATTTCCGACTGTTACGCAAGCGCCATTCCGTAACCAGCCGGTGAAGCATCATGTTTCACATCACATCACAACCACAGGTCCTCCAGTGTCTGCACGCACTCGTCGACTCTCTCTGGAACGACTTAAAATAGCACGTCAAGAATTTGATCACATGTTGGAACTTGGCATCATTAGACCCTCCTCGAGTAACTGGTCTTCACCGTTACACATGGTGCCGAAGAAGACAGAAGGCGACTGGAGACCATGTGGCGATTATCGAATTCTCAACAATTCAACTGTACCTGATCGATACCCCATCCCACATCTCCAAGATTTCACAGTTTCACTCCAAGGAACCACTATCTTTTCGCATATTGATCTAGTGCGAGCGTATCATCAGATCCCAGTAGCGCCCGAGGATATCCCCAAGACTGCAATCACGACTCCGTTTGGTCTTTTCGAATTCTGCCGTATGCCCTTCGGGTTGAGAAACGCTGCCCAAACCTTTCAACGTTTCATAGATGAAGTCCTTCGTGGGCTGCACTTCTGTTTCGGCTACATCGACGACCTGCTCATCGCTAGTCACTCCCCGGATGAACACCTTCATCATCTTCGCTTGGTTTTGGAACGACTTGAAGCTCATGGCATCGTGATCAATGTTGCTAAGAGTGTGTTTGGTGCATCGTCCCTGCATTTCCTCGGTCACGTTGTAGACTCAACTGGCATTCGTCCACTAGAAGACAAGGTCCAAGCGATTCAGGATTTTCCCCAACTGACCACTACTCGTAAACTTCGGGAATTCTTGGGACTCATTAACTTTTATCGTCGTTTTATTCCACACTGCGCCTCTATTCTCTCTCCACTCACCTCTCTGCTCAAGAACCATGGGCGCCCTTCAGACATCCTTGAATGGACAGACGCTGCTTCAGCTGCATTCACTGAGGCTAAGAATGCCCTGGCCAACGCCACACTGCTGTCACATCCTACGCCTGACGCTCCTACTTGTGTCATGACCGATGCCTCGGATGTGGCAGTGGGTGCTGTGCTGCAGCAGTATCGCGATAGTCAATGGTGCCCTATTGCCTTCTTCTCTAAGTGCCTCAAGCCAGCCGAGACGCGGTACAGTACTTTCGATCGGGAGCTTCTCGCAGTATATCTTTCCATCACTCATTTTCGTTATTTTTTAGAAGGCAGGGAATTCTACATCCTCACAGATCACAAGCCATTGACCTATGCTCTATCTACTCGTCCAGATCGTCATTCACCGCGACAGATGCGTCACCTGGATTTCATCTCTCAGTTCACAACTGATCTTCGTTATGTACAGGGCTCACACAACTTGGCTGCCGACGCCTTATCGAGAATCACTGCTAACGCATTGCACACTGGAGACACAGCCCCGGTAGTGGATTTCAGGCTCTTAGCAGCAGCTCAGGCTGGTGACCCGGACCTGCCAAGAATCCAGGCTGATACGTCCCTTCAACTTCAGCACATTCCTCTAGCTCTGTCTGATGGCGCCACCATATTGTGTGATGTCTCCACTGGAACTCATCGCCCATACGTTCCTGAGAGTTCTCGCAGAGCAATCTTCAACTGTCTGCATTCTGTCGCTCACCCTGGAATTCGGGAGACCCAGCGTTTGGTGACAAGTAGATTCGTGTGGCCTGGAATCAACATGGATGTGCGGAACTGGGCTCGCTCCTGTGTGAAGTGTCAACGCTCCAAAGTTCATCGCCATAACACTGCTCCACTCGGCACCTTTTCCAAGCCAGATGTTCGCTTTGACAAGATTCACATTGATCTTGTTGGTCCACTTCCTCCTTCGAATGGTTGTGTGTACATACTCACCTGTGTCGATCGCTTCACACGATGGCCAGAAGCCATTCCCATTCCAGACAGTACAGCCGACACGGTAGCCCGTGCATTTGTGCATACGTGGATATCTCGCTTTGGTACTCCTTCTACAGTAACAACTGATCGTGGACGTCAGTTCGAGTCGCACCTGTGGAAGGCTTTCACGAGGCTCCTTGGTACCAAGCACTTACGTACTACAGCCTACCATCCCATGTCTAATGGACTCGTTGAACGGTTACACCGCCAGTTAAAAGCTTCTATCAAGTCCTATCCTCATCCTAAACATTGGACAGAGGCACTTCCCCTGACCTTGTTGGGAATTCGCTCTTCTCTCAAGGAGGACATAGGTTGCACTTCTGCTGAACTAGTTTATGGTACTACACTACGTTTGCCTGGAGAATTCTTCGTCTCTGCTACTGATGAGCTCAACACTGACCCTGGCAGTTACGTCATGGAGCTCAAGCGGGCTATGCAATCTTTGCGTATGACAAACTCCCGCGTGCACTCTTCCCCTCAATCCAGCATCAGTGGTGATCTATTCTCGGCACCTTATGTCTTTGTGCGTCATGATGCAGTCAGGAAGCCACTCCAGCCGCCCTACGATGGTCCGTTTAAAGTTTTGCGTCGTACAGACAAGTATTTTCTTCTGGACCTCAACAGCCGCCAGGACACAGTATCAGTCGACCGACTCAAAGTGGCTCACTTAGACCCCTCCACTACTGTCACTTCGTCACCACCAAACTCGAACTCATCCAATTCGGATATCGCCACGCCCTTACCTACACCCCAACCAACCACCCCAAGTGCGACACGTTCTACGAGGTCAGGACGTCATGTGCATTGGCCTTCTCACCTGGCCAGCTACATCCACTAATCGTTCACTTCTTGTTCACTGGAGGGGGAGTACTGTGGCGGGCAGTTATCGATCCTTTACCAACTCATCAAAGAACTTTCACCTCAGACGATCATTACCACACACATGCTGTATCACCGGTCATACTGGGTTTGTGACTTTGTCGTTTCTCTTTTGTTGTTTGTAAGTAAGAAGTGGTATACCCACGCTTCACCTTTATAAAAACGTCTATGTCTATAAAGTGTATATAACACAGACTTTACCAAGTGGAATCAGAAAACTTTAACAAGTAAAGGTTCACTAAAGTCATTTTATAGGGATCTTCAGTGGGATCAGAAACAGAACTGTATACTTATCAAGCAAGTGCTATATGATAGTATAGGCTGCCAATTACTGCCTACACGGTCTATCAAGCTGCTTATTTCATTCAATCCATCAAACTATAGCTTACAACAAATTACTGCTGTTAATCTAGCTCCATAATTATAGAGTTTACGCTAAATTGGATAGCCGTAAAAGTTACTAGAATTTTGCCCCCCACCCACATCATTCTAATTTAATACAGAGAATAACATTTATTAATAATATGGCATTTAAAAAAAAGTAATGTTTAGGAAAATAAGAAAGCACTCCCTATGAATCTTCTAGAACACATCTGCTCGGCAGTCAGTCACTCCTTGCCACAGGGATCTCAAATATGGCTGCCTCCCGAAGATTGAAATAAGCATCAAAATTGGACATTTCAAGTCCTTTTAATGTGCCAGCATTCATTTTGACTTATTTTTTATATAAAAGCTAGTTATTTTTAGGCTGTACGATCATAAGCAATTTAACAAGCAGTTTACTGGAGTGCTTGTAGTTTCCCATTAAAACTACTGGTGAGGTGAGCGTCGTTTGTTAAGCTTCTCTTATGAAAATAGCGTTAACATCTACAGTTTCATTGCACGAGTTGCATATCAACTTGCTCAGTCTTTATATATTGACTTGTGTGAACATACATATTGGCATATTCATATTGATACTGCTCCAAATAAATTATTCTTTTTTTGATCTTTGTAATAGCTAGCTAGCTAGTGTATAGTAACGCTGAGGGTTCACACCCTTGGTGCTTCATCTTAGCTTAGCTCTCATACAAATGAATATCATTATGCGGTTAGGTAAGGTAATGACTATGCATGTAAATGAATGTTCTGTCTAGACCTGGACAGTACTTCCTATTATCCTAACAGGTTACAGGGACGGATCTAGCGCTAGCAACAGGGAGGGGCCCAAATATATTTAGGTCAAAATTCATGAAATTTCAAAATATTTATGATTGATCTTACATGATTTGAATAGATCTGCTCCCCTGGCTTATGGGCCCAGCATGTAGTCTGGCGTCGCCGACCCTTTTCCTTCTATTACTATTATACGTGGGCGAAGGAAAAGGTCTGGTGAAGCTAACGTATATGTACTACTTGTGCAACTAACCGCACACGCAGCTAAGCTGCGTGCCAATCAGATTGCTTGAAATAGTCACGTGCATTTAGGGAAAAGTCTGCGTGGCACGCCTTCTTCTTGATGATACGGATGGAACGGTTAGTGAAATCAGCGTTTATAATACTCGCGTGCAAATTATTCCTTCGCCCAGCATGTCATTAGGATAGTAGAGAGAGTCGTTATTCCTTTGAACAAGTGACTTGGCTTTAATAAAGGACAGGCTGTAGGGTATCATGAGGTGCGCAGAAACTGAGCATGCTGGCAAGAGAGTAGATCGAGGAAGGTTTGCTGCTTGAAAGGATCGAGTTTTGGCATGTTGATATGATGCTCATTTATCTACTTGAGGATAATCCTGAAAACCTGGTGGAAGTCAGGAAGAAGTTGCAAGACTAGTGTAAATGTGAAATGTTGGCAAATAAGTTTTCTCTATGATAAAAAATTTTACTATCTCAAACTTGAATTAATAAATTCCATTCAAGATCATAATATTAAGTTGTTGATTGAAATTTTTGATGAGTTTGGTGGCCCTATATCCTTGGAGGATTGAGTTATTTATCTTTAAATGACGTAAAATGTATTAGAGTGAATGAGAAAAGAGCTGTTCTCCGTTTTCCATTCTCTAAACAGGCAGTTTTACTATTGTAAACATTGTTGGGATGATGAAGAAAAGGTATGTGTATGTTAAATGACTGTAGTGAGGGTCTATACAGTAGTTTAAAAAAATCCACTCTTTAAGTTGGAAGCACTGTATAGAAGTAATTGTAGGTGACTAGCTAGATGTCATTAATGTGGCATGGTCAAGTCAACCAGCAAACCCAATATTATGCTCTGTAGGTGCTCTTTGAGTCCCTAAACTTTCCTGCAATTAACTGAGTGTTCTGAAAGCTACTGAGAATAGAGTTGTGGTTTCATCTAATATTTCAGAATATCACATCTTTGACAAGATGATTTAAAGATGAGTCTAAATGTTGGGGGAGGAAGGTAATAACTGATAGACAAGTTTTTACAGCTGAAAGATTTGTTGCTGCCATTATTTAATCAGAACACTGACCACTTACTTTTAGACATTATAAGGAAACATTCAAAGGTTTTTGTAGTAAGTTCAGAGTGGCATAGAAGATAGCTACATGTGTGACAACAGGTAGTTTACATGCTGCAGAGTCTGAGGTTCCATTGTTATCTATGAACAGTTGTTATCATTTACTAAACTTGACAGATGGTATGGAATGTGATTACTTAGTTGCTGGTGTGTAGCTGGCAATTGATAACAGAAGTTCCCCCCCCCCCCCCCCCTCCCCCCCCAAATTTCTCATTTGGTGAGATGGCCATGAGCTGTTAATGAGATTACTTGCTATGAATAAAAAAGAACACATGCAAACACACATTATTTCACTCTAGATATCTTCATAATGTTATCTTCAGGTAAGTGACCCTAGAGATAACTGGAGTTACCACAGTGTTATCTTGTGGCTTTGGAAAGCTCATTACCCTAGTAGTTATAGCAACAGGCCTGGCTTACCAGTTTTCAGGGTTTTTACTGCAACCATACTCTAGTAAGCCGAACCTACCCATCCAAGTTAGAGCAGCTGCTAAAATATCAGCTGGGGGGGGGGGAGCCCCTAGAGAGTTTTAGGCCAACTTTACACTAAGAGTCACCAACAAACTTCAGTGAAGACATCTAGCATGGAATAAACCACTTATTACTCCCATCAGGGTGATATGGCTAGATATTTCACTCTCAGGCTTTATTTTCACTCACCTCTGGCTCATGAGAATAAATTAGCCTGCTCCTGAAATATTTCACCATTACACTCTCTGACTCATGTAACAAGTACTATATATATATGGGAGTGGCAGACAAGGCATTCACCAGACCAATATCTAGCGATAATCATTACTTGCCTGCTGATAGGACATACCTAAAATGACTTATTTAGAGAAACCATACAGCATAAGTGTCAACGAGTTTTCAGTCGACAACTGACGACCACTAGAACTCATCAACATGAGTAAAAAGCTGACTCTGACCATGCATCAGTTACCCTCGATTTTGATCATCGTTAGTTTTGGGTTTGTGTAGCTTCCAACGGCTGCGGTGAGTGATTGTCTGGCTGAAGAATAGTCTGGCTATGCCAGACTATCTGAAGAAGTGGCAGCTTGAGAGTATGCCAGTCAAGTTTCATCTCATCTCAGAAGTATATTTGCATTAACAAACTTAATTTAAAACTAACATGTAACTACTCCTTTGCTTGTAGATATCATACATATATTGTCAATCAAGTAACGGGTCATATTTGCCTGACTAAATAAAACTTCCTTCTGCTGCCCATGTATGTAGTATCAGTGTTATTAGTGATTTCAGTTGAGGGATGCAGTATTAAAATATTTCAGAATACTGCTTAGTCCAGAAAAGCATTAACATGAATTCATAAGTTGCTGATTCTTAAATGAATTCATTGAGAGTGGAGATACGTGATGGAGCAATGGGTTGGGCTTGTTTACCACCACTGTGAATGTATGTAAGACGTAGCTACTGTTTTTGAAGGACAGTGCTGTTTTCTAGTTGCAACTATCCAATTGGAATTTAAGATTGCAATTTCTCTGTCTTACATAAATTTTGTGGAGGTAAATTGTTGGATTAGTGAAAAGTTAAATAACTAAACTTTATCATTCAACAGGAAATAGTATTCTAATCTATTGGTGAGAAGTTGTAAGTTCCTATAATGTATTTCATAATGTTGAAATATGTATCAGTGAAACAGTGTAAACTCTGGTTGTGTCATCAGTTTCATGCTATGTAAGATTTATCAATATTCACTGTAGAACATTGTATTTTGGGATAAACAGTCAACAGCGATCATTTAAAAATCCAATTGAAATTAAGATTATGTGAAGTTGAACATTTCAAGTTGAAGCAACTAGCTTTATTAGTTAGGATGTTGAAGTGTTTGGTGAGCAAGACCAATAAAAAATGCCTTGCTAACTACTTGTACTGTGGTAAAGCTATATTCGTGATTCTATTGTGGCAGTTTTCTACTGGCTTGCTCTATAACTTTTACATCAGATTATCCTCCTTGGTTAGATATTTATATATTTACGATGTAATGGTGATTACATCTCCTTTTGTTATCATGTCCTTTTTCTCTCCATTGGCTGGATATTTTGCAGACACTAAGTACAGCAGATTTAAAGTGCTGCGCTGTAGTACCCTTCTAATGATACTGTCAAGCTTCTCCCTCCTTTTGGTGTTTACTGTGTTAGCTTACACTTTCGAAACTAACAAATACAATCGAGTATTAATAATCATAATTGTGGCAGTGTCGTTAGTTTACTATAGCGGCCATGTCTTCTTCATTGCCAATATTATTCAGTTTGGTACAGATCAGCTTCGCGATGCTCCCACCCGATGGTCGGTGGTCTTCCTGCATTTGTATTACCTGTGTGACAACTTCGGCACCATTCTGACTTCAGCAATTTATTTGCCTAACCATGAAATCTATTTTCACGGAACAAACTTTTCTTTTGATAATGAAGGAATGATATCACTAGAGGCAAATGCAGCACTGACTTCGTTATCCTCTCTACTCGTTTTGTGTGTGTTACACAAGAAACAGAATTGGCTCTCCACAGAAAATATCAGAAGTAATCCATACAAGCTTGTGTCTGATGTTATTGTCTTTGCCATAAGGCACAAGCGTCCGATAAGGAGAAGTGCGTTCACATTTAGCGAGGACGAGCGACCATGCAGAATAGACTACGGCAAACAGAAGTACGGGGGACCATACACGACAGAACAAGTAGAAGATGTCAAAACTCTTACTAATATATTGAAAGTTTTATTCTGTTTGGGTCCAGTATTCATTCTGGACTTGTCAGCAACAGTGTCTTCAACAAGACGGCCTAATCAGACAACTCTTTCAACAGAAAATCCTCTAATGGTGTTATTCATAGATTATGGCTTAGTATCACCTGTATTTGGCATAATATCCATATTCTCCTACTTGCTAGTACTGAAACCTTTCTTTGCAAAAGTTTTACCGAATATATTCAGAAGAATGGGTCTCAGTATTGCATTGCTAATAGCTTACTTCCTGGCTGTAATCATGTTAGATGCACTAGCTTACGACCAGGGAAACAGTTACACCCGATTCCAAAATTGCAGATGGAACTCCAACTCCTCATACCAAAACAAGTTCATTTCTATACCCAGTATGTACATACTGCTGAGTCAGCACATTCTTCTGTCCATCACCCACATGCTCCTCTACATTGGTGTGTGGGAGTTCATTTGCTGTCAGAGTCCTCAATCCATGAAGGGACTTCTGTTCGGGTTGTTCTTCGCCATTAGAGCGTTCTACCAGTTCTTGGCACTACTTCTTCTCTACCCGTTTATCTACGAATGGTCATCGACACCTGCAAACTGCAGCTTGACCTACTTGTTAGTAAACCTCACCATCGGACTGGTTTCTTTGTCTGTCTATTCTATAGTGGCAAGGAGATATAAATATCGTAAGAGAGATGACATTTATAACATCTACCAGTACGCTGAGGATTATTATACCAAATATGGAACCTCTGAAATCCAAGATAGTTTCACATTACAGCAATAGTACAAATTAATTATCATTATACATATCAGAACATAAATAACAGTAGATTATTTTAATATAAATTGTTTTGGTGTGACCATTAATTCAAATTAGATCATCACTTACGGCAACAACTTTAGAAATTAAACAGTGACTAGCTTCGGCCATTTAAGTGACTCTAACAACACCACAGTACCATTCCAGCTACATTGAATAGCAATACACATACATACACTCACACACACTGAGTGATATAGAAAGGAAATCTCTCAAAAGTAGAAAGTAAAGTGAGCACACAAAGGATCGAAAAAGTACAATATGAGCATGCTCTATTCAGTGAATAGAGGCTATATATGCGGACGAGTAGAAATTCTGTTTTGATCAGTTAGGAGGAGGTGAGCTGTATTTCCCAGTCTCTCAGGCCTGGACAGAATAGTTGTGGACTCTTATGCAGATTTCTGTCAGTGAGGTAATAACATAAAACTAGGGAAAGTGAAGTAATATGTAAGACCATGATGTAGCAGATAGAATGGAGCCTTGTTAGTATGTGGATATTGCCTCATCTCCCAATTCTATCATGCAGGAAATCTTTATGATAGTTTTATTTGTAAATTTTTGGCATAAATCCGGAAGTAGAACAATTATATAGCAAATGGTCGTCGACGCGCTGGAGTGATAGGCAAGGAAATGCGCCGTGGACTCCAGAAAGTTCGAGAATCAGCGAGATTTGGCGCGGTATCTTTATTGACATTGCGTGGTGAGAATTTTCGAGAACTATCTGAGAAAGATACAGGTTGGTGTTTTACTCTGCTTCCCGCGAGTATAAAATGTTCACGGCGAGTTTAGTCCACATAAAACAAGAGCTAGAAGTAAAGGCGTTGCACAGATTAGTAAGACAAATTTCCCTGACAACCTTCTATTGTACTTTTACCAAAGAACTTCATAACGGCAGCTATGGTAATCTTTAAAGTCACTGACGGATTTCAAACCAGGAAATTTGGAGCTCCCTCTGGAGTAACCTTCAATGATGTAAAGAAGAAGCTTTCCTCTGTATTTCCAGACTCGGTGACCGAGAAGGAAGACTCTGATCTAATTTTGCACTACAGAGACAGTGAAGGAGATGTTATTACTCTGTCCTCTGACAGTGAGCTTCAGGAACTCCTCAACACAACTCAACAGGCTGTTGTGAAATTGTATATTCCAAGGAAGAATGCAGCCACTGGGAGTACTTCACATTGTCACAGCTGGAAGTTTCCAGCATCCTCACTGACCAATCAGTTTCAACGAGAGCTGGAGGAGTTGTCTAGTCTTTTTGACTCTCTAATTAGACCCAATACATCTTCTCCCTCAAGCCCAAGTAAAGAATCATCGTCTGCTGAAGAAAGGTCTACTTCACCGGGTGCCAACAATACAGAATCAGTTTCAGAGGAAGACAAAAGTGAAGAAGTTTGTGCCAAGCCATCGACTCCTGAAGAAGATGGTACTGAGAAGACAGAGTCAACCTCCAAGCCATCATCTGGCAACAATGGTGGCAACTTGCGAGGTTGCACTGGACAAAGACTGTCTCCACTGCTGCTGAGTGACCTGCTCTTTTATTCTCCTCCTACCAGGAGAGTCGGCTGTCAGCTCAGGTGGACTCCTTGGGGAGTGACCTGCCATTGCTAACATTCAGTTTCACATCAAATTATATTGTAGTCACTAAATACTAATTGTAATCATAAAAATTGACGAGGTTCTGAGTGCTCATGTAATCTATTACAAGAATGTCATTTTAAATGAAGTTGTTTTTTAATTTACATGTTAAACCTAGATACACTTTTGAATATATTTTTATACTCCTTCCTTGCGATAAATTCTGATGCATACATGTACATATGGGCATGAAATTTGTACTCAATCAAATTTACATAGTGTAAGTTCAGATAACAATTTTAATACAAATTTGCAGTATATATCAAATATATAATCATATTATAATAAACAACTTTGATATTCAAGTAGTGTTACATTCTTTCAAAATTGAAAATCGAATCATTCGTAAAAAAAAGTAGATGTAGAAGTTTTAAAACTTATTGTTCACGAAGTGCGAAAGAGACATCATCTAAGTTAGGTATGAGTTTGACCTTCCTTGCCACATCACACAGAGTGTTGGACACCACTAGGATATTGGAGGAGCACAGAGAGGAACACAAGTGGATCATTTGGCTGAAGTTGACAGACTCCAATCCTAACAACAACAACAACAACAACAATAAAATAAAATAATAATATTAGTAATAAATTAGTTTTCTCTGCTATCTTGCTGATTATATTTTGGTTTATTAAAGCCACCATGGAGAGTTTGACCTTATTGGCTGACCCTTGAGAAAGGCTTTGGCAAGAAGTCGAAACATCAGGTTAATTATTGGCTATTAAAACAGTAAAATTTGCCATTATTATTAAAAATCTATTCCATTCCTAACAGAGAGGGACTGCATTTTTATCAGTGTGCACCTTTCACAGTCATTATGCAGGACCTCTGGCGTACTCAAATAGTGATAGTCTTCCCTAGCTGCATCACTCACCCTCTACTGCCAGGAGCTCCTTCAACTGAGTGTAAATGTCTCTCATGGTGGCTTCTTCCTGTCCAGTTGTATGAACTAGTGCCACGATGGCCCACAGCAGCTTTTTCTGATATGTGGTAGAATGCCTAAGGGCAAACACAAAGAAATTGGACTTTATATAAGATACAGCACATAATAGCTATAAATGGTTAAATTGTACTACAAAGCCAAATTTTAAAATAGTATTTTTTCCATTTATACACGTGTCTTTCTGATTTTCTAGCTACAAGTCGTCTGGAGTATAATTCTTGCAGTTTTTAATTCCAGGAAAGAATGTAAACCAAGCTCTAAATTTTTCTTTCATTGTACCACCACCAAATAAAAATACCTCTCAGTTCTAAACTAAGCGTGGCTTCATCACCTGATGGCATTGACCATGGGTAAGTTGCAGAGTTCGTCCATGGCTTGTTGCAAGTGCCGCATAGTAACAGGCCACACCTCCTTGCCCTTAGCCTTCACCTTGGTACGGGGAGTAACGTGGGGAGTGACTACGTCGTCATTGTCTTCCAGGCATGCAATCTCCACTGCTCTACGACAGACATCCAGTACTCTGCGAGCATCTCCACACTTTGCTGCCAGCTGTGGGAGGAAGTTGTCAAACCAAAATGTAATATAGATGGGGGGGGGGGGAATATGGAAAAAGAAGGTGACAGGAAATATGAGAGGGACTGTAAGGGTAAGAGAGAGTTGGGAAATAAAGAGAATGAGGGAAGAAAATGGAAGGAAGAAAGTGGAAGAGGGAGTAGTAAAGAGGTAAAAATAAAAAAAAAGGAAGAAAAAAAAAAAAAAAAAAAAAAAAAAAGAGGCACCTTTCTGGAAGCCAACTCCACTGCATCTGGCTCAAACACTCTCAAACCTTCCAGCCTCGACTTCACTATCTCTTGAAGCTGCTGGTGTGTGTAAGGCTTGAAGTCAACACGAGTAAGACCCTGCCAATTACAAATCAACAACATAACCTACAGTTACACTAAAAATGAGAAAGTCATCACAATGAATTCAGACACTAGGCACACTCTGAGGGGAAAAAAACAAAACAAAATAAAAAACAAACAAAAAAACAACAACACAAAACAACAAAAAAACAAAATAACAACAACAGTAGTTTAAACTGATAAAAAAATATTTTCCCTTGTCTTACCCCTATTCACCTACTACAGTTTTGACCACTCCTTACCAATCGACTGGTTGTACTGCTCTTCATGACCCTCTCGTGCAAGTCTAGTGTGTTAGTGACTACTAACATGACTAGCTTGGAGTTGAGGAGACCAGGAAGGCTAAATAACTCATACAACACCTTCTGCTTCTTTGTGTAAAGATAGTCGACCTCATCTACTAGTAGCACGGTCCTCTTGTCGGAGACGGCGTGTTTCTTTAGGTAAGCCAAAGCGCTATCTGTTGACACCTGCTTCCCTGTGAGTTGCTAAATAAGGGAAAGAAGTCACAACAACAACAACAACAATAAATAATAGTATACAGGCTCATTGCTATGATTATAACTGATTTGGACTTATTAATAGAGCATTACATAGCATCAAGTGAATTTTCTTTAAACGTTTCGGCTCGAAGGCCTTCTTCAGTAAAACCAACAAGTGCTAGGGCTAGGGTTCACTTGTTGGTTTTATTGAAGAAGGCCTTTGAGCCGAAACGTTTAAAGAAAATTCACTTGATGCTATGTAATGCTCTATTAATAAGTCCAAATAATAATTAAATGATTCATAATTAAATTAAAATTTCATTAATATTCATTTACTATTGAGTATTTTAGTAGCATTGCTTAAAACATAGTGCATAGTTAAGGACATAGTTATACTGGACTTGGATTTTTAAAGAAAAAAAAAGATATCAAAACTTAGCTGTACCATCATGAACACACAGACAGAATTATAACAATATTGGTGAAAAAAAAAACAAAAAAACAACAACAACAACAACAACAAAATAATAATAATAATAAATACAGGATAATCTACAAAGGCGTATATGACAGTAGATCACGCAGTATACATTATGTTTAGTTGCATTGAAGACTGGAGGATACATGTAGCTTGATGGAATGGAAACATCCTTTTGGGCTACATTAGCTACAATTTTAGTTGGTAAGGTGACATATGTCACATGTTTAATGTCAGTCTATGAAAAGTTATCTAATGTATATTTTGTTGTTGTTATTCTTTGCTAGCCAACCACACAAAAAATTAAAATAGCACATTCTATATAAACAAAACTTCGTCGAGCCAAACATACTTTGGCTTTGACCACACCCCCAGGTGCCATCCTTACCGCCACAATGGAAATGAATATCTTTGGAGGAGCAGTGACTTTCATCCCATTCACTTCTACAAACTTGAAGGAAGGCAACATGTCTTCATCTACCGCCCCTTGAAGATAGCGAGCCACCTCACGCACCATTGCAGTTTTTCCCACTCCGGGCATGCCCGAGATGTACATACAGCTACGATAAACCACAACAACAAACAAAATATTACATTTAAAAAGGCCAATAAATAAATATGTACAATGCTTAGAAATATTTACCACCATGAAACAAGTTTGTGATCATCTCATTCCATTCAGAAGTTGCTTCATGGACTAAGAACTCAAAAAATGAGGGTACTGCTTTGCGGGGGGGGGAGAGAGAGAGAGAGAGGGGGTTACTAGAAAATGACCAACCTGAACCAAACGTCCTTGTGCTCAACCATTTCATTGTGCCCAACTCAGAGCCCCTCCCCCCCAAGCATCGTGAGAGAGATCCCATGACGTGTGACAACTTACCCTCCAGTCATGTTGTTCAGGTTGTCCTCCACAAACCTGCAAATGGCCGAGAACTCTTCGTCTCTGCACGGGAGACTTTCTGGCACAGCAGATACGTGGAGCCTGTGGGCAGGGAAGGAGGATATAAGAAAAGGATCAACAGGGTAGTCAAAAAAGGAGAGGAAGGAAAAGAAAAAAAAAAAAAAAAAAAAAACAGGAGTAGTAGTAGAAGAAGGGGGCGGGGGAGAGGATGAAGAAGAATAGAAGTAGTAAGAATAGAAGAGAGGGGGAGAGGGTATTTGATGAAGAAAGCAAATGATAGTGAATAATCAAGAAGAAGAAAGAATGAAATATAGCATGGAACAGTAAAAAGTATTTATGAACTGCATGGACGATGTAATAGCCCACGTTGCCTGATGTGACTCACCTTTCTCTGGCCTGCTCCAGAAGCTCTGCTCTCTCGTCAATCTTCCTCTTCCTCCCTTTCTTCCTCTCCTCTGTTGCCATCCTTTTCTCAGGAATAATAAGAGTATGCACCTTTCTGGGAGTAGAGCCTGACACAGCTCCTTCACCATCACTCTGGAAGGCATAACACAGCCAAGCAGACAAATGACTAATAGCCTGTAGCAAGAGTTTTTGTTTTTTTCAGCCTAGTCTACCTAGTTTGACAACATGTGTACAATACCTTTACCTTACCAAAGAACAAAGAAGTTGATAAATGATTTCAACCAATGTTGATTGCTGGTCATATAGTGGACACAGCTAGTTATAGTGTTGGGATGACACTGTGGTAGAGTGAGGGGAGGGAGGGGGGAGGGACTAAAATGAAATCAGGTGTCTATTATTCTATTATTGGTATGGGTTGTGGTGAAATAACCACACCTTCAGAACAAACTTGCATATAAAACTCACACACAAACATACACATTCATTCAGTTGCACACACACATTTCCATCCAATTCACTAATTGTAACTTGAACTCTGTAACTAATTATTTCCCTTCACTTCCCTTGTCCCTCTATACACCACCTTCTTATGTTCTGGATCATTCAAGCTACATTCAGACAGTTTTCTATATATCTGGCTGTCTGCACTTCTATTACTCAGTTCTGGTTATAATATTGAAACATACACTAAGTGCTGTGTCCAACAACCCCCAGCCCTCTAAGGCCTAATAACCTCTGGTGATGATGGCAGCTTCCTTCTACCGGCTCTGGTCATCCCCCCAGTTAACCTACCACATGGGTGGAGAAAGGATGGAGAAAGGGAGGGAGGAGTTGAGTGCTTGGAATATCCTGCCAACTTGGGGAAGTCAATCATAATAAAAATTTTTCACCCTACCTCCTTCTTTTTTCCAGTTGACATCACTCCTACTAATTTACCAAGTAAGACCACCCAGACCACACCCACTCCATTAGGATATCCACTAGCACCTTGAACCACACCATCAATGCCATAACCTCAGCCACTTTCTCACCAGCCGCTTACTGAAGTAACACTTGAAGTTTGGATTTGTCCAACATATTTTATCCCCATAGGCTATCACAGTAAACAAGATGCCATCAGCCACGCCTGGTTAAAAAAAGACACCTCGACCACTTGTCAACAACTCCATACAGCTCAACAACAACAACAACAAACAAAAAGTTCAAAGGGAAATTCGTTTTTCAATAATTAACTGATTAGAGTCAGGTGAGAGCACAGTAAGTAGGGTTCCTCCCATTGGTCTATCACATGTCCTCCTATGACAGGGGAAATCATTTTATGATGAGATACTGAGATCAGTAATTAGGTTTTTTACTTAGAGCTGCAACATTATTTCTTTATCAAATTGTTGACCAATTGCTTCAACAATGGCAATATATATATATATACTATTGTAGTGTTATATCACCAAATGATTTAAAGGAGTTTGATTAGACAACAACAACAACAACAACAGCAGCAGCAGCAGCAAATTTGTCTTTCTCTATAACAGACTCTGGCTAGAGATCTTTATTTGCAAAATGTATCACTTCTGAATGTGTAAGGGAAGCTGTGGATAAACTATCTATTTGCTACTATCCAAGAAGAGATGGGAGTAGTAGAGTAAGAGGGTGTGTGGCTAAAGAGACAAAGAAAGCTTTCCAGCGATTGTGTGTGCATAGATGCCTGTGTTGTGTGTGTAATACATACATGCATGTGTGTGTGTGTGTGTGTGTGTGTGTGTGCAGGGTTTATTGTTGTTGTTTTTTAATGAGGGGGGCTGCTCTCCCCCCTCCCCCCCAGATCCAGCCTGGGTCTCCCCACCCAGAATCTTTGGAAGCAGTTTCTCCACTCCAAGGAAAACATCCTGTATGAATCCCTGAAGTGAGTGGCTGGCAGACATGTTACATGTTGTCTAGGCAGAAACTACCCCAGCTTGGAGAGTTGAATGGAAGGTAATCTAATCCACCATTCATCCATTCATGTAATTCCTTCTTCTTCCCCTCCTCCCTGGTGATGCTATAAGGAAGAGGAAAGGTCTATTAGCTTGTATAGTATATTAACTATGGTCGCCATATAACTGGTAGCTGGCATGCTTCTAGTCACACTTTATCCTACTACCATACTTTTCCCGTGGAGGAGTTCAGGGGTGGTTTGGTGGGAGAATTGGAAGCTTTCCAACCTTGGCTAAAGCCTTCTTCTGCTACTTCTACCACACGAGGCAGCTGTCTACCCCGCCAAATATTTGAGGCACTGCACCCTGTGCTACTATTTGCTGCATGTACCACATTTAGCTTGCGCTGCTATGTGCTGCCTGTGGCTTATGAGGTAGAGGGATTAGGCTTCCCTCGTTAACTGCACTTAATTCCATTAAAAGGGGTAAAAGGGATAAAACAAATAAACAAATTAAAAAAATAAAATAAAAAAATAAAAATAAAAAAAACCAGCATGCTCTGAGGGTTGACAATAACATGAGATTAGTCGAGATTGCTGTCACCAAATTAAACAACATAACTGCCTCCATTAAAATTAATTCCCTTCTTTTCAAACTTCGACATGCATAGTCACTCTCCCCCATTAAATATCACTTCATCCTAAAAGCACAACAAACCAGTTAAGTACGTACCTCAAGTGTCGGTAAACTGGAATTCCTGCCCACTCTCCTCCCACTGGTTGTCTTGAGACTAGACCTAGGAGTACCGCCCACCAACAGCCGGGAATAACCTGGAGTTTTGGGTGTCCGTTTCACAGGAGTCCACTCTTCCTCCTCATCCTCCTCCTCATTTTCTCCTCTTGGCGTGTACACATCAATAGGATCTTCAGAATCTTCAGAATCCTCTGAGTCAGTATTCTCAGACATGTCCAAGTCTTCTGCAACTTTATCCAGCACACTTTCACCTGACAATCTTGCAGTGCTGCTTGGTGAAGAAAGCAGTTGTTTCTTACTCTTACCGCTGCTGATGAGTTCTGGAAAACATTTGCTCAACACAACTTTGGCTCTCTCTGGAGAGTTCTGTGAGAAAGAATCGACTAAAAAGCGTTTTCTATTGGCAACTGGCGATTCACAATTCTTAGTAGGAGATACCACATGAGTAAACGAATCAGTTGAATCTTTCAAAGGTGCCTTTTTTAAAGGAGACAAACTCAAAGGCTTTGCTTTGGTGGTAGATTTACATTTCACAGACGACCCTTTACCGGATGAACTGAGCGATCTGTCCTGTACAGAATTGCTGGAATGTAACCGTGGATCTTCCAGATTTCCTCCTTCTTCTTCAAGTTTCCTGATTTTGGACTGCTTCCCGACCCAGTACTCCGGAGTGGTGGAAAACAATTTTCTTTTGCGAGATGAAGTCGGAAGCAGAGAATCAAAATCTTGCTGGAGTGACTTTGAACGGGCGGTCAAAGCTGATGGGGTGTGGCTCTGCAGCAGAGGGGAAGCTGGTTGTTTCCAACGCGTTGAAGAAGCTATCGAAGAGTGCTTCGGTGATGGGGAGCTTATTTCGAGAATGTCCTTGTATTGCAAGGTTTTCTTCCTGGCAGGTCTGTCACACGAGGACGTAGCAGGAGAGTAGCTCTTCCTACTGGCAGTCATGGGTCTCAACTCTCCTTTACACCGATGGCGAACTCTATTCTTAGAAGAATCTGAGCGCTCTCCTGGCGAAGGAGATGACAAAGTCTTATCCTCAGCCACTGAAATGGGGTTTATCGTATTACTCAGTAGATCGAAGCGAAACCTTGCCACGGGGTCTCCTTCTGTGCCTTCTTTGTCCACTTGATCGTCTAGAGATAAAATCTTGACTACAGCCAATCCAGCAATGGTTGAAACTTCAATGGTGTCCCTTCTGTTGGTCACGACTACCTCGTGTTTCTCTAGAGAAGGGAGAGAAGGGCGAGACCTGGCGGGCATTCTTTGAAGTGTGGACCTCATCTCGTCAGGCCTGTAGTACCAGTATATGTCCGCACATGCCTGGCCATCTGTGAGGTTCTCGTGGAATGACAGAATTTCAGCCATATACGGCTTTGACTTTGCTCTGCCGAGGATGAAAACAGTGTCTCTTAACTTGATGACTTCATTTCCTCTGACAATGGAGCTGCAGACAGATTAATACAGTGATAGTGAAACAACACAAAGTTCCTATTGCTCCCAATTATTCCAAGTTACTGAGAAAGAGAGAGAGAGAGAGACAAAGGAAAAAAAGTTACATATTAAATTGGGCAAGCAGGCAAGACACTTTGGCATACATACACTAATATATATAATTATATATATATATATATATGGCTTATTTCAAGGGGCAAGCAGAAATTATCCCAGTCATATATAAGCTGTCTCTATCAAAGGGATTAAAGGAAAAGCAAATACAAAAATACAAAATATGAAAACCCAGTTGTCTCCGGGTAATGGAACCCAGTCAACTGGCAGTAGCAACCAGGGCTCTAGCTTCTGAGCTAGTTTTAAGAAGGTTCAGAACCTAATTAAATACCTTAAGTTTCATTTTAACCTTGCTAAAAAATTAGAGACAAAAAAAAAAAAAAAAAAAAAAAGAGTACACACTCTTGATAATGATTCAGTCATTCTTGATTGAAATGATTATACTGTTAGCAAATTTTCTCAGCTCTAATAGCTAGATGTTTAATTGAAACATGTAAAAACAGTGGGTTAAGTTTTAATTATACATAATAGTGGCTGTTACGAGAAAAATTGCTACTCTCACTAATGTTTGAATAGATAATGGTGTTAAGAAACAGCTGGTTTATGGATCAAAAGGATAATAGACAGCACATGCTAAAGTGCATTGTTAGTCTTGCAAGCCTTACTTTAAAATTTATTTTGGTGCAAGTCTTTACTTACTGTAAGAGTTTCATACAGAGGCTATTTTAATTGTTGTATATTGTTAGTTTCGCAAAGAAAGTGTGAGTACAAGGTGACAGTAGACTTGAGCAGTTGAGTAACTGTAGTACTCCAGTTTAGTATACACACAATCAATTAGCAGCAACACACCCTCTAGTTTATTAATGAAGAAATGGGATAGTGATGCATCTCAAGGCAGGGTTTTACGTTTACCTTTAAGATCACCCAAGTGAGCACAGGATATTATATTTTCATACCTGTAATACTTTCTCCCTTCTAGAATTTCCCCACCGCTTTTCCAGTCCCACCTCTCCATTTCCAATCTTGATCTAACGACCTTTACCAATTGACCTCTTCCAACAGCTGCTGAGTGGGCGTTTAGCTAACGGCACAAAACTTTGGACCCGCCTCCCTCCCGCCGGCAGGGTGTGAGTGCTTTCTGAGGGAATATCCTCTTAATTAGCTAAAAGCGGGTGCAGTTGGGGGTCGAGCTCGTGCAGAATAGAATAGTCTGGTAGCGCCCTGCAGTCTTATTTAGCGCAGTGATGCTCTAGTCTTTGCATTCGAAACTTTAAAGTGTATTCTTCTTCGCTAGCTTGTTTGTCCGGCGGATTTGTGGTTTTATAGACCTCCTATAAGGTGACCTTAACGGTAGCCGAGATGTCATCCGCTCCTCGACAGAACAGGCAGAGGCACAGAAAGTCTGGCCACATCCACTACAATTCTGATTCAGAGGTGAGTGGGTATATCTGTGTCGTAGACTTATAGTACAGCACATCACCATTCTCGCCCGGCTGAGTGCGAGTAGATGATACGTAACTAGCTAGCTACTTCTGTTAGCTGTTGGCCTGTAAGACCTAAGGTAGTCTTTACCTATTTGTTTGTTGTCCTGGTTATTTGTTTGTTTTTGCATGCAAGGCAAATTATCAACTCAGTGAGACAGTCAATGACTGTTTATGTGGCATCTACACCATGCTTCTAAGTGCATGAGTTCGACTGTTTTACCAACAGAAAGACACCTCCCTTTTTTTAAGCGATGCCAAAAAAAAAAAGCTGGATTTTTTTATATGGGCCTTCGGCAACCTTAGCTCTGCCCACCTATCCTATCTCTCCCCCTGTAAACCGGCTGTGTGAGTGGGCCAACACTGTTGCCAAGGAGCCAGCCAGCTTGTATTGGCTTGGCATCCCAGCTATTCAGATTAAGTTTCATGTTGTTTGCTTCAGTCTAGTAGTGACACGGGAGCCAAGGTAATAGTTGCCGAGAGATTTCCGTACAAGTGGAGCTAGTCAGGCAGAAGTTGGTCAGTCTGTTCAATTTTTTTGTTTTGTTTGTTTGAAAAGAAGTTTGCTGTCACAGTTGAAGGAAGTCAGTGAGGTAAGGGTTTGTTGCCAGTCTGTGAGTTGTGTTTGTTTTACACTGGCTGTGCTTACTTTGTGCTGGACTTTTGTTTGATTTGCTGGCCAGATGTTGGCAGGTAGTAAAGACTGGCAGTCATGGGTTGGTTTGTACCATTGGACTGAGCTTTGCTGATTTAATACATTGTAGTTGGCCAATAGGCAGTTTCCCAGTATGAATTGCTTTCTTAAATTCTGTTTCACATGACCTTATTAAATAGCTGAGTAGCTGGAACTGAGTGTGTACAATTGGACATGCAGCCCAGTATTGAAAACCCAAGAATAGTACCAGCTTTTCTCTCTCTTTTTTATTTATTTATTTTTTTAATCATGCTTGGAAGGTGTGAGTTAGCACACTGTCACAGCAATTTATTTACAAAATAGTAGTCAATATTTAGCACCCATTTTGTCTTCGGTACTTTTAGATGCTACCTGACTTTCTCTCCCAACCTATATGGAGGGGGGGAAGGGAAATGAATTGAGTAAAATGGAGCATGAAGGATTGTATTGCTTTTTCCTGTTTGCATGGAGTCTTCTATTGTGTCAATCTTTTTCCCTTCCTTTCTGGTTAGACTGCATCAATAGATTTACAATTTGTAGAGGTTTCGAGGCCTAGATAGTGTTCCTATTGTCTCTGACCATTTCCCTCCTGAGTGTAAATTCAACACAAAGGGGAAGGAACAGAAGTTGTTATGGCATGTGACCAGGACAGACAAGCCTGTGTACATAGATTGTGTCTGAAGGTGGTGGCAACAGATTCACTCTTGCTACTTTCTTCATAATCCTTTTCCCTCACCTTCTGTGGTTCCTCTGTGGGTTGTTTGTGGTGTTACCCTAGTTGACCTGTTCCCCCCCCAGTCAGCTCTCCATGCTTGGATCCATGTGCATAGACGTATGATGCATGTGAATGCAAGCACACGCCCACACTCTACCACAAGGTGCTGAGGTGAGAGTCATCTGAACATCCAGCTTTGTTTAATTCAGGACATCTCAGTTAGGTTATTATACAGTTCGGCCAAAGGGGCATTAGCATGTTTTTGTTGTTGTTGGTTGGGGTGTTTTTTTTTGTTTTTTTGGTCTTTGTTGTTGGTTTTTGTTTTATTTTTGTTTTTAAAGATTTATGTAGCTAAAAAAAAAAAATAGGGGGAAAACTAGCGGACAACTTCTAGACAAATTTGCTAGATATTTATGCTTATTAGAGTGTTTTGGAAGTCAATACGTCTTCCAATGTGTGTAATGATAAGTTACTTTTCATCCAATGTGTTAGTAGGTACCATGTGTTTGTTTGTTTGTCTGTCTACTCGTGTTTGTATTAGCGGTGGTTTGCATTCGTGGCACTGTATCCATAATGGGTAATTAAACTATTAGCCTGATATCTTTTTGCTAGTAAGTGTTATACAGTCAGTGTGTGTGTTGACTAATAGTTTGTTTTGTTTGTTGTTGTCTGCTGTTGTGTTCTGTTGTCATCCTACTGCATAATTTGATCCAAATCATGACTTGTGGCTGTGGGTGGGGCCAGTGTCCCCGACTCGCTGTCTAGATTATAGTGGGGGAGAGATTGCCTCTGCAGATGATATTGTGGCCTATGAAAGCTATTATGTCGTGATTAACCATTTAAACAAAATGTCTCCCCTCTGTGAATAATTTTTTGTTGTTTCAATAATCATTGTATGTACGTAATGCCATCCATAAACTCCTGTCACATGAGCTCTGTTTTTACATGAGAACTCTTCAAGTGCAGAAGTTGTATGGATTTTGTTTGTTGGATTCCACTTGTATTCAGAAAAGGTGAATGATGGGCAGCTGTATGGGTTACTTTGTGGGAGCTTCAGTTCCTTTTGTTGACCTCACCAGTGACCCCAATTTCAGTAGAAAGATGTTCCCAAGCAGATCTTGCATGTGGAACGAACCACACACATAGTACCTTACACACTGTATCAATTAGAACACAGTACCTGTATATATAATAAATATCCTTATGTGATTTGGAACCTATACTACTTGTTCCTGGTGTCCTGTGATGTCATCTTTATTCAGACCCTTCCAGTGCTGTCCTTTAGATTTGCAGGGTACAGTCACACTTGGTAGGTCTCTGTGTTGATTTGTGACAAATGGGATTGGAAGAATTGCCCCAACTTTTGAATTAGCAGCAGCTCACAGTTCCAGTAGTTAGGAAGAGTTTGCATATGTAGATTTGGTAAATTGGAAAGCCACTGTGATGCTTCCTGTACTTTGTTACCATGCTTTACTTCATCTGGAAAGGATTTTAAGTCGTTTTTTTTATGTCTAAATTGTCTACGCCTCTGTAGTGTTAAATAAACGTTACATTTCTTGTTTATGACTTCATTTTTTGTAAGAATAGCTTAACAATTGCATTATGCAACTTGAAAGTACTCCAGCTCTGTGTGTGTGTGTTGTATCTCAAATATCTGACCGGTCATGTGAATAATGACTTAATAGCCTAATTTTCTTTTTTATCATCCGTTCCTGCGGTGAAACTGGTCTCTAGTAAAACATCTGTTGAAATAACAAATATCATCGATGTGTAACGATTTTGGTAAAAACAATTCCAGGTGCTCACGTTTCAGCTCCCTGTATTATATTTATATATATTGTAGCAGTATTTGTTAGTGTACTGTTTTAATCTTACTACGTTTCTGGAGGAAAGCGGTGTGGCGCTCCATGGTTTAGTCTGTATACTGGCATTACGTTCAACAATGACTGCACAGACACTCTTGCACTTTCCATACATGTCTATTACAGTGTTTATGTCTATTACAATGTTTATGCCTTATTGGAGTCCTATTCAAGAAACTGGCTCGAGAAACAGATAATGATGCATTGGCAGTGTTAGATATTCAACAGATGGTTAGTGGGGAAAGGATTTTATTTTATTTTAATTTTCATGCCATTTTTGTCATGCTGTTGGTTGTGATGACCGAGCCTAAGGAGCTGTCCAAGTTGACTCAGTTGTGTGTATATATCCATCCAGTTGGAAGTGATCCAGTGTAAACAAACTTGTAGTCTTGTTGTGGAACACTTACAGGACAACATCGAAGTCACTGGTGCGTCTACTCCATACAAAAGGAGAACAAGACATTCACACACACATGCACAAACTATATGCTAATGTTGCCTGTTTTGTCTTGGTTGGGCGATATAGAGTTTGGAAACTTTGAGTTGGGCCCAACGATCTCTCTCACTCCCCCATTATTATAGCGCCTTTGTTTGCCCAGGCTAAATTAGTTGGCTAGATGAAACCAATGATCTGGTTAGTAGATCTCTTCTCATGTCAGTGTTGTTTTGATCCCTCTTCAAAGCATTTTGTAGAGCTACATGGAGTTGACATAGGCTTTGTGAGTAGTATTTACAGCTGTAGATGATGCTGAAGGCACAAAGTACACTACATGTACTGTTTAAATCATTCGTCTAATGTCCTCCCCCCAACATCCTTTCCCCCCTGATCATACAATATGATCTCTGCCTGATGGATTGAAGAAGAGATGTGTATTGTGAGTTCAATACCGGGTGGTGGGGGGGATAACTTGGTGAAGTTATTTGAGTCAGCACTGTTATGGTGTGCTGCTAAATATAGACTTGTGTTAACTTGGCAGGCATGCATACACACACACACACACACACACATACATGTCTCTTACTAGCAGCTACTTTGTGGATGCTGGTTGCATCCTATAAGTAATGGTATCGTGGCCTTGCCAAATCTTTCAATAGGCACCAGGGACTTACTGGGGCAGATGGGCATGCCAAACACGGTACTCTCACACCTGGGAACTTATAATGCCAAGCTGTTATTTTTAGAATTTTTATGTTTTGTTTGTTTTTGACATCTGAAATTGAACGTTACGTTTAAAGTTTGTCCAGGTGCGGTATTTAATGCAGTAGGAATGCAAATATCTTAAGTTTCACCTTCTTCCCTCTCTCTGTTAGCGTGTGATCATTTGGATCAAAGATCAGTTATTGTAACACAACCAATAACACTACATTCACGGCATTTTGCTCTAATCTTCACAAGTTACCTCAAACCGTCAGAATGTGAGCGGATATACTGGAGTTTACAATCGATGGCTGGTTCTCTCGAGCGTGTCTCCGATAGCCCATCACCCACGGTAACAGAGCTATACAACACATATAATAGCTGTGGATTGAGTTCTTTCTTCTCAGATCATGTCTCTAGCTATGGAAAGCTGCAGTCTTTGATGCCCTTTAGTCAGCACTTCTTGCTTTCCCCTCTTTGTAAACTGAACTGTTCTACAATAACTTCTTCTTTTTTTTCTATTTCCTAAAGAGCTGGAGTGTAATAGAAGTTCATTAGCTTTGGAATGTACCCAGGTTCTTTTGAAGTGTATCGCTGAATTCTGCTTGAATGGAGGTGCTTATGGCGTCATTCTTTATTCAAGCTGGTTAGTACAGTTAGTTGTGTAACAGTTTAACCCAGCCTGCATTTAATCAACTCTCAATATCAATTTTAAGAATTGTGGTGGCTTATTAGCTCTGTGTGTGTGTGTGTGTGCCAGCGTTTTAAAGGTCACTGAGTTCAGTCTTTGAACTGTTTGAGTGTCAATTTGAACTTTTTCCTATGTTTGTTTTTGGAGTTACGGTTCAGATAAAGAAAACTTTCAGGCATTATGATGGCATTAGGAGTTGTGTCGGCTGTGTCAGCAATTCTGTAGCCATTACTGCAACATTCCGTAGTCTTCTTGCCATTCCAACTTGCTATATGTTGGGAATTATTAGTCCCCGTGAGAAATAGGCGGGAAGTCATAGTGACACATGCATACCCTGCATGTGTTCACTGGAAGAGATTAATTATCAAAAGCTTGGGCATTACATATCCAGTCTTTGTAGAAGTATGCACTAAGCAAGAAATTCTGTGGAAAGGTCTGTTCTTTAGGAGTCTTATGTCACCTTCCTTGTCTCCCAGATGATGCTGCCTTACTTGGTATTCATATAGGGTTCAGTAAGAAGTAAGGTTCACTTAATTGGTAATTGTACACTTTCCAGTTGGTGGACTTTTAAACCTAAGACTTGCTGGGTTCATGGTTCATATTTATCCTAAGTCGCTCGACCTTAGCAGAACAGATGATTTTGGGGAATTTCTTTCCCCCTCTGTCTGCATGACAGTGGGTACATGAAGACATGGTAACAGTTCATGTTTCTTTGCTCCATTTTTACATGGCGTATGTACACTTGTTTCCAATTGTTTGTGATGGGCTTTTACTGTTCGTTTTCTAGACATGTCTGTGGGCATTGTCAAGTTTTGAGATAACTGTTTGATGCCAGGACCCTTAGCTTTTTTTTTTTCTTTTTTTTTTTTTGTTGCTTTTTTTTTTGTTGCTTTTTTTTCTTTTTTTTTTGTAATTGCTGAGACTGTGTAGAAAGTTGGTCTATAGTTACCTTCCATAACTAAATAATATTATGATTGTTTTTCCTTTCCCTTCACAATTCAGGAAACCATGCAAGGGACCGTTTTACTCCAACCTTTGGTGGATTTCTTGTAACCTGACCCCATACTGAAAGCACGAGGTGTTAGTAGTTAGTGGCTGACCACCTTCACACTTAACGGGGAGGTTGAGCTTGCCACACGTATTGAGCGTAGTGGCTGGGTTACTGAGCACGTGCGTGCTGTGCTGTGGGGTCTGGCTGTGAGTGGCCACTAACCTGAATATTCAATAAAACTCCCGAGAGTGGTGCTGACTGAAGCCATGTGACCAAGTCCCGGAGAAACAGGGACGAGGGCTGTAAACAAGTTGTTAGGGGTGGGCACTCTTGTGGCCTCTAAGCACGCACGTACACTGCATGCATGTTTGTGAGTGTGTGTATTGAGAACTTATTACAGTGCACTCCTAAGGTTTGTAGAGTGTTTAGGCTGAAGCTCTGTACCGCCTAGTCTGGGAGGTTGATGTAGGAACTCTGTATATGCTAATCGAGGTGAATCAAGTTATTACATCCATGAAATAAAGTGTGTGTGTGTGTGTGTGTGTATGCTCGAGTAAGGTGTGAGTATATTTGCGTGTGTGTATTAGTTTGCGTTCATGTTTGCTGAATCCAGTGATTAATTTTCATAGCAGCAAATATGGCAACTCTTATCCGAGCGAATTATGCTTTTTACTGGATAGTTTCTCTTCGCTGTGATTTTAAACTTTGTGCTATTAAAGAGAGATTGTTCTGTCTGGGAAGGGAAAGAGAGAGAGGGTGGGGGGACAACAACAATAACAATCTGTTTGGGTCAAATTCCAATACGGAGGTGGAAGGAGTTGTTGTTTTGTGACTTAAAACTAATTTCTTGTCATTTACAATGTGTTTGTCTAGTACTTGTCCTGAATATACTATATATGTATTCTCTACCAATCCACACAGTCACATGTGCTGGAAAGGCGTCAACACATCCATTTGTGTGTGTGTGTCTTGTGTTGTATAAGGTGCGTGAATTGCTGGTCACCTCAAAAAGAGCTTGCCTAAAAAGGACAGAGTGAGGTTTGGGTGTCGTGTGCATGGAATAGACATGTCATTTCTTGTATGGTTACAAATTACACATCTTGCTTTCGGGAGAGGAGTATTGTATAGTGTATGTAAGGCACTCAGCAGTGCAGTATTAGCATGGCTAAATATTGGCAGCAGTGCTATTTTTAGCTGGGCTTGTATCGCTAACTTTAATGTCTTGTCTGGACGTGGGTAAGGAGTTGAAAGTATTAGTAGTCGATGTGTTGTAGTGGCATGGACTCATGAGTTTATCACAATGCCCAGGATTGGCGTTAGATTTTGTCACCTTGGAAGTGATAATTTGAAGCTTCCGGCGATAAACAAAAATAATGGTCCCTGTTGAACTATGAACGTTGACCACGGCAACAAGGGGACAACAAGATGCTGTTTCTAGCATAGTACAACCACAACCTCTCTATCACATGTCAAATTATGTGTTGGAGCAGTAAAAAAAATCCCTCTATTCCGTTATGAGAGTGTAATGGTGTTTTTAGCGTCATTCATGGAGCCCCATCAGCAATCCTGCTCCTTCACATTCCAATGTTTAGTCCATAAGCTTGTTCATTTCCCCATCTTGCATACATTATTATTGGCATATTAACAGGCTCAAGCTGGCAACATTGGTGAGACATTAGCACCGCCAGGGTTAGTGCATTCCATTGACTTATTGCGTTACTGGCCTCAGTGCTTATATAGAAGGGTAATTGTATTCATCTTAGTGTCTAAGTGAATTTGCAGGCGTTTTAATAGTATTCATGGCCAGCTCTAGGTCTTTGGGTTTTACATAACAGTGACATCAGCTGTAAACAACTCTCTCGCTGTCTGGCTGCTTCAGGAATGAATATTTCATAATTTTGTAATTGTTGCATTTTTGTTGTTGTTGTTGTTACTACTGTAGCTTGACTGTTGATACGTGGTTGCAATTATTTGTTAATTCACGTGAAATTGATGACACCAAACCAGTTTGACTTGTGAGCTAGCAGGTCATGGCGTCTTGTGCGGGAGGAACAATATAGTCCACGTCAAGTCGTGGAGTGTGCCGTTTGTTTATATTGAAATGGTTACTATCTGCAATGACCCATATGCAATCTGTCATGGCTTTCCTTTTGTCCATTGGTTTTCCTCGCTCAAGTGCACCGTTTTCTTTTTGTGTTCTCCACAAGTGATTCTCGTTTGTCAAGTACCGTGTACTTGGTGGTCAGAAGGCAACGTTTTGTTTTGTTTTCTTTATTTCTTTTTTTTTTTTTTTCCTAATTATCAAGTGGCTGCTTTTGAAATGTATTGATGGTTTTTGCTTGGGCCCTTAATCAAGTCTCTACATGCCTATTTTGGGAGCATACATGTCCAGGGTGTGTAGATTGTGGCTTTGGATGTTGTTGTCATGAAATGTTATTGCTTCTGATGTGTGTACAGGGTCTGCACTGAATGGATGAGCATTTGGTGGCCATTTACAGTCTATTCAGATATCTATATTGAAATATATATTTTTTTTACAGGACTACTGGAGTTTCACATAGAAAGTGTACACAAGTGGTTAATAAGAGGTGTCATACTAATAGCTATGTTATTTAAACTAGCATTTACTTTGGTATCAAAACATATTCAGAGTTTTTAATTAAATTTTACTTATTGCTCTGAACTAGATGTCTGGCTGATATACATGTTTTACACCCAAACATTCTCATCCCCCCCTCCCCCCCCTCCCCCTTTTCCCTTTTTTTTTTTTTTCCGTCTGGCTCTCTCCAATCATAAAACATGTTACTCTTTCCCAGCCCAGCTTGCGTTGTGTTGTAGAAATGCTTGTTTTGAGTAGCTTAGGGCACGCGGCTATTGGTTTATATGCCTTGCAGTAACCCAATCCCTTGGCAGAGCTCGTAATCTTGTGTACGGCTTCTACGTGGAGCTAAGAAGGCTGCCCATAAGAAAACTGCACTGGTTGTCCACTATCGTTGTTTGTGTCCTTTCCTGGGCAGTTTTCCTTCTGTAGTGGCCTGATGGTCATGACTGTGTTACAGGCTCATGATTAAACTCTCGCTGTGTACCATTTCGTCCTTTTTTGTGTGTGAAATGTTGCATACTAACGGTCATTTGGGCGACAAGTTTTCATGATCATGTTTGTTCTGTGTTATCGCGCTGTTTCAAAGGAAGACTGAAGTAGGAATTTAGAGGCTCTGTGCTGTTGTTTTGGCACGGGGCTGGGCTGTTTACCGCCGTTGGGCCCCTTTTTTGTGAGGCTGGGTGATGGTGTGATGGTGTTGTTCAGATTCCCGTCGGTTTCTTCGTGTGATTGCTGCTTACTTAACCCGGTATTTATAATGGTTCGAAAAGTTGATAGCTTGGGGTCCAGAGATAACTAATCTTGAGACTGTAAACACAGATATGGGGAGGGAGTGGGGCTAGAGTAAGCGAGAGTTTTCACACGGGAGAGAGAGATGAAGGGCGCTATTTGCTGCCAGAATGACCCTCTTGTTCACGACTCCTTGCTTATTCGTTTCTCCCTTGTTGTTAGACAGGTCTGTTTTTTATTTCTCTCCTGCTGGTTTTTTATGAGTTCACATGAAGATTGCCAATATCCAGCTCACAGCATAACATGATTCTTCTTCTTTTTTTTTTTTGTTTTTTTTTTTTTTTTTCCTTTTTTTTTTTCTTTTTTTTTTTTTTTTTTTTTTTTTTTTTTTTTTTTTTTTTTTCCTTTTTTTTTTCTTTTTTTCCTTTTTTTTTTTTTTTCCCTCACAATAAAGCTATAAATTCACCTATCAGGGGTACTATTTTATTTATTGATTGATTTGGTGAAGTTTTCTGGTGCATTACTTTTTGTGTTCTTTTTAAGAGTATATTTTAGCTCTTTCTTATGAGCTGTTCCAAATTATTCTTGTTGTTGTTGTTCTCTTCCTTTCTAGTCTGATAATGATGACTTGAACAAGACACTGCCAAAGAACTTTCGCTTCTCTTGCCACCAATCTTACCAGTACTCCAACTATCTCTCGCCTAACACCATGCAGTCTCCGCCCAACCGCATCTCTCCGGTCCGTTCCATTGCCTCAACGAGCAGGGGCCGTCCTACCTCCATCCAGCGACGCCCACATGTAGCTGCCAGTTCCAGGCCCAACCTCTCCCGATACGCCCGCAATCACGACCGCGAAAGTCTCGGCAAATCTGATCCTTCCATCTCTAGACACGTAAGGATAGTTTAGAACTATTACATTATTATTATTACTATTGTTTCTACTACTACTACTATAATTACTATTATTGTTGTTGTTGTCATTACTTCTTAAATACTTAGTTGTTTGTGTTACAGGCACTTTTGAGTCCAGAAGACAGCGTAGATAGTTTTGAGGAAGACATATCGATCCCAGAGTCTCTCTCAAGGAGGGACAGCATGAAGATTCCAGCCAGAGCCCAGAGTCTCAATTATCCCAAGTCTCCTCGTTCCCCTCGCATCACTTCTCCTTCGCCGGGGGATATTCCAGGTAGGGAAAGCCCAAGGAAAAGAGTGTATTAACAATTTAGATGAGAAACTGATTTTTTTTTTTTTTTATTTAGTTTATTTTATATATTTAATAATTTTTTTACAATCACTGAAAGCAATGTGCATCCCATTGCTAGCTGCACTTCTTCCTCCCCCTCCCCCTCCTCTTCCAATCCTCATCCGAACCCCAAATTGATCGCATGTACATGTTTTTTGCTTGCTTAAGAAGTCTAATCCTTTGTTGTTGAATTTGCTCACAGAGTCAGCATTTGTGTTGTTTAACTAATCAATGTCTTATCATCAAAGGAGTGACTTGATTTATTCAAGGAATTCCTCTTGATCCCTAAGTGGACACACCTCTTGCTTTTTGTTGTTATTACTGGGTATGTGGCTTGCTGGTAATCATCACAGTGCCACAGTTTAGCTTTTCTTTTTTCGCTTGGCCTCCAAACTTGTTTTTGCGAATCCACATGTTTTTGAGTTTCTGGACTTGTTTATGGCTTGGCTGCTCTGTCGGTCTTGGGCAACACAGAGTATTTAGGGCAATTAAGACCACTTACCGTAGCCTGGTAGCTATTGCTTCCCTATTCAGTCTATGGAGCCGGGGACTGGTTGTTGACAATCCATTGCAGCCAATTATCTGACCTAATTTGATAGCAGTTCTCTGATTTTTTTGATTTTTTATTATTATATTGGATTGCAGGAGGGAGCCCGCGAATGTGGACAACTTACGGACCAAGCAGCCATTTCGAGAGGTTTTCCGCAGGAAGAAGGTATGTGCATATATGTATAATTTTATTTATGGGATATACTCTTAAGATGTACTTTTTATTTTATTCTTTATATTTTTATTTTATTTTTATTTTTTATTCCACGTGCATTTTAAAATGTTTACCATAACATCTGCTGTTTGGGTTTTTACTGCTTGCAAAACAGCATCTGTTTTAAATATTATTATCATTTTTATCAGCGAGGCCATTAAAATTATTTATGAGTGTTGATTTTGGAAAACCCCATGTTTTAATTTTACTTTTGTATTTGCCAAGATGGCGATAGCACAAGTTTGTATTTTGCAGTCCCATGCTAAAAACCGGTAATGACTAGATTGTATTTGCAGTGCCATGCGTAATAAAATGGTTGTACAGGTTTTTCACATTCTTGAGCTTCTAGACGTACACCAGAAATGAGCCGACATTCCATTGTGCCTTTTCCTGTTGACAACAAATTCTGGTTGTCTGAGTATGATGGTATTAAGCATGTGTGGTGGTTGCTCTTAGCGAGATGACACAAGCCCTGGAATCTTAAAAAATGATAACTTTGCCCAATTAAAATGATTGTGTTATCCATTTGCTGTGTGTCTCGTAATTTATAATTTTTTCCTGCTTCTCGTCCTGTATTTTATTTACTTCTTGTCTGGGTTATTGTTTAGCCTTCCCATTAATGGTGTAAATATGCAGCCACAAAACACACAATAGCTAATGCAGTGCAGTGCTTAGAAAAGCATGGCTCACGTAGTTTAGTTGCTTAGGAATACCAGAGCTCAGTGAAATACACCATGTTGATCACAGGTATTACTCTCTCTCTCTCTCTCTCTCTTCCCCCCACCCCCCAAACCTTAAAAAAGGGACTTTTCACCTTAGAATTTTTAATTTGTCCCTCCCTACTCTTCTAGTTGATAGCCTTCTTTTACAATTTTGAGTTACACGACTCACTTTCTTAAAATTGTTGCTTTCTGTCATGATATTTTATTTTTCTGATTTATTTGTCTTGTTTATTAAATTCAAAATTCATTATGACTTTCGATAATTGATATTACTAAGAGATTGAGTCTATTAAATCCTTTTCAACATTTCCTTGCTACTAAGTGTCCGTACAAATTGAGCTGTTTGGTTAATTGACTCAAGTATGACACCATCACATCTCTAAGTATCTGCTTTGAATCTGTCAGTCACTGCAACCATGGCAATAGGAATAGAAACACAACTTTTAAAATGTAATTCTGGGCACCATTAGGCCAAATGTGCATTTTTGTATTCTCACTGAGATCATTTCTTCTTTGTTTCTATCTTCCTTCCTGCCTTTTCTCTTGTCCAACTCACGGGGTCACTGGTCCCCCAAATTGTGTCTCTGTTTACTCTTCAAGCTCTGTTGCTTACTCAAATCATGCTATAATAATCGGTACAGAGTGTACACAAATCTTTCGTGCGGCAGGCTAGGTATAAAAACAACGACCTTCCAATGCTTCCGCTGCAGTTTCACTTTAGGCCATCTGGCAGTAGATAAGGTCTTGAGCTAGCTAACCAGTAGGAGTTGGTGAGTCATAGCCTCCCTCAATAGTGCTACATCTGTGTGGCTTTTTACCTTCTTCATTTGTCTTCAGTGTGTGTTCATCCATGAAGCTTGCGATTAGTGGAACTTAGGATTTCGTTATTGTTGGTCTTGTGGATGTGACAGCTGAAAGTTTAAACTCACTTCTTCTTCCTGTTCTGGATTTATTGAAGTGTCAAATATCTCAGCATATATGCTAGTATATCTTCCTGGAACTCTCAGTTGAGAATTTGCTAGTCACCTATGTGTGCCTGTGTTGCCATTGTCCTGGCTGAAGAGAGGCTATGAAAGAAGGAACTTATATTCCACGCAATTTGTAGTCTTCTCTCTGGGCAGTTACTAGAAACTTGTTTTAAGAAAATCGAAAGATCTCTATTTTTTTCCAGTGGCATTTCTTTACCAGCCCCTCCTTTGTTTCTTCCTATTTTTGTGATGTCTCATAATAACTTGAGCTCTTCTCGCCTTGATGCATCAGTAGATGATCCTATCTCTTCACTCTCCTGGTTGAACTTGTCCTACAGGTCAGATATGCACGGAGAGCGGACTCGGCGCTGGTCTGTGGTTTCCCTGGCGTCCTCGGGCTACACTACAGGAGCCACCGATTCTCCCATGTCACTGTCGGTGAGTGTAAGTGGGTGGAGTTTGGTTTATAGGTGCGAGTCTTAAATCTGCTTTATATACACATAAATAATTATCTGGCTTTATATTTATCTTATGTGAAAAATAAATTTTGGCAACCATGCGATTTTGAAGTTAATATTTTATTCATTTCTCGCAGTATTTGGTTCTGCTGTATGGGGTGCAGGTATTTTAGCTTATAAACAGTGGGTAGTGAAATTGGAACAGTTTGTCAATCTCTGTAAGGGACTAAATGGTGTGGGAATTAGCCACTAATGGGACTGACCTTCAAGGCAGAGAGCTGGTATGTATAGTCTTCCAAAACTACTCCTAATGGAATTGGAATGAAATAGTCTAAATATGGAAATAGTTCTAATATTCGTCACTGAGAATATACAACTGATGGTTGTCTGGTTGTCACAATGACATGAAGTTTATATATTTATAAAGTCCACATGGTAGCTTGATGTGATTAGTACCATTTATTGGTACCTTTATACAATAGAGATTTATATGTTTTTTACCTTTACAAAATAAATGTATTTTTAAAGTTCACAGACTACTTTTGGTTTGACTGTATTTCTTTGTGTGTATTTGTTTTGCAGTCTTTTCCTTCCCATGAGCAGATCCACCAAGTAAGTTTCATCTTGTGTTGCTATACTCTACGTGTTAAAGTGTGTCCGCTGTCACACCTGTGTCCACTGAAGCTATCTGTTTGTATCTGTTTGTACAAATCCACCTGGTGGTATACAAGCTCACTCAATGTTTTCCTTTCACCATAAAAAGTCGTGACTTTGGGACGAGTTTGTAAGGTGTGCCTTGTCTTGAAGTAATGACCTGTGGTTTCTGGCTATCCCTCTTGGGGTTAACTTAATGGATGGAGCAAGGAAGAAGAAGGGATATCACTTTATCTGGTTAATTTACATTTTGTAGGAGCCCTGAAACTAATACTTCACATAACCCCCTCCCCCTCTTCCAGCGGTGAAATGCCTCACTTTCTTCTTCTTCAAGTCCCTTGTGGTTGTGTTAAATTTCAGAACATTCCTTAGATAATTGTTAGTTCCGTGAGCTGGATTGGCAGTGTTGTACAGTACATGCATAGGTGATGACCAAAATTCTGTGTGTAATATTGAATAATGAGTTTATCGGTATTTGCTGTTGAAAAGGTAGTACAGTTGAGGAATGCACACTGTAGTTTGTGTTGGGTATAATGTGGCTAAACAATTGGGTTTTATCGCCTGAGGCATGGTAAAGCTGAAGGGTTGACTTTCTATTGGTTAGGGGGAAGGTTGATGAGTCTGCCTTATCCACTGGTTAGAGTTTTATTATTGGCCACCACTTTCAAGTGGACAGACGTGACCGTGGAAATCAGCCGTGGGTGAGGCAGGTGGCAGGCCGCCCATTACGGATTAGTTCCTGGTAAAGTGGTTTCCAAATTTTTAGCCTTGGGTTTAATGAAAACAAACAAACCAAACTTTCCCTTCGTTGGCCTTTCCCCACCGACCACTGGTTCCGCCCCACCTGCTGTTTACCAAGTTCCCGGCAACTTCCGAGCTGGCAGGTACTGTAGACGGTGCAAACTCTGTGGCATTCCTCGAGCAATATTACTAAGCTTCCCGCCAAAACAGACCTCTTCAACTCTTGGTCTCATGCCCAAGTTAGGGATGATTTTAAATGCCCTGGGATAAATGTGTGACTTTTGTATATAAAAAAAAATTAAAAAAAATTTTTTTTTTTTTAATCCAGTGTTACCTCATGATTGTTATATTCCTTATGTGGTCATTTATTCACTTGTTTTCTCTACCAGCTTCCAACCATACCCACCATGGACGACTTCCGATTGCTGAGTCGGCACTTTCGCTCTGAGTCTGCTAGTAACATAGCCATGGGTGATGATGACACTGATGGGGGGGTCATTAGGTTCCGTCCAAGAGCAAGAAGTTTGAGGTAAATTATTTAAATCTACTGCTGATGTGTGCTCTTTTACGTTCATGCGTGATGCTCCTTTTTATAGTCCGGAGAGGTCACCTCGGGATGTGCTACTTGATCTAGACTCCACCCACAATATTTTCAAGGACAAGATTCCCAAGGCCAAGGAAGAGATGGAAGAAAAATTACAAGTAAGTAGAGGTGATGATGCTCAACGTTAGCTTGCATGCACTGACAGTGAATGAGTGACACCATCTCTTTCTATCAGCACTTTTCAATGGTAATGCTTCAGATGAGGTTGTTGTTTTATTTATTATTAGATCCCGTTGCTATATTGTTACTAGGTGTACTAACTTGGTAAGTGTGCACTATTTTTTGCCTTTAGGTATATGAACTGTGCATACTAACCACCCTTGGGGTATTGCTATTTTTGAGTTTTAGTTTAATAGAATAGGCTGGATAAAGCAGGGAGCAGGTTATGTGAGGCCGGAATGGAGGGTCTACTACTCTCTCATATCCACCTATATGGGACCAGCCCTATCATATAACTCTCCTGCTGCCGCTCTCATACCAGCTAGCTGCTTTACTGCTTACTGCAGAGTAGCCCACGGTAGAGTTAGATCTGGAGATAACAGCTGGCAGCTACAATGCTCGCTAAAGTAAACTTGCTGGTGTGCTTCAATTGAATTTAAATTGAATTTTAATTTTGGGCTGGAAACAGGAAGAATTCGCATGGAAAATGCTGATAAACAAAGTTGCTAGTGGAAACTGGGGCAGGCCTGGGTAACGGGGATCTAAAATAGTTAGAGCATGCGCTTAGGTACTGGTGGATTTAGTGCACAAAGCCCTCGGCCCTTGGGCTTCAGTGCACTAAATGCACCAGTACCCAAGCGCTTATGCTCTAACTATTACTTATTTTATTTTTTTTAATTTTATTTTTTTGTGTGTAGTAAGGTCACTTGCCTTTTTTTTTTTTTTTTTTTTTTTTTTTTTTTTTCCCCCTCTTTGGAAACCTCAGTAAGGGTTAGATAGATCTGAATATCTTTGAATGTATATGAGTACTTAAAGTATTCAATGGAGTTTAGATGTGAGGGTATGTATTTTTCTTTTCTAGAGGAGTGATTTGCTGGCTATTTGGATTTTGGGAATATGATGTGGTTTGTTTGTTTGTTTTGCAGGAGTTCCTGACAAAGTACGCGGACTCCAAGTACGAGTTCTCTGACTCCACTATCAACTTCGGCCGTCACAAGGTGCTCGAATGCGCGCGCGAGATCTTTGAGAAGTCACGGGACACTTCCTTGGACAAGGACACCTTCATACGCATCTCAGACGACTTGGAGATCATGCTGGCAGAGGTGGGTAGGCATTCGCAAGATTTTTGTTAACGCTTTAATTAGTGGAAGGTGACCATGATTAGTAATATTTCCTAATTGTGGTTAGATAATACACATACATGCCGTGAGATCTCTGTAAGATGTGGCTCATTTGTCTGGCTTGTGACAGCTGGCCATCGTTGACTTTAAAGCTTTCTTAGAAGTACTATCAAGTAGTTAAGACATCTAGAGATAAAAAGAATGCACCGTTTATAAATATTTGTCTTTGTTTGTGTGTGTGTGTGCGTGTGTGTGTGTGTGCAGATCAAGGAGAGGACTGGATCTGAACCAGTACAGTTGCAGGTTCTGGTGAAGAAGCTGCTCATCATCGTGGGTCGAGTAGCCAGGCTGCTGGAGATCATGGCAAGTCTCGTTACATGAAGAAAAAAACACACACATACGTACCATTGCGAGTGTCCACACGGTGGTGTGTGTACTGTGTTACTCTGTGGTGTTTAACACGTGTGTTGTTCATTGTCGGTTGCGGCAGTGTTTGTCAGTAATTAGCATGTGGTACTTGGCAATGAGGACTAATAGGAGTGGACGAGGCTGTTTATCACTGTTACCATGGTAATGGTGTCTAAAATAAGCCTGAGCTGCTAATTGGTTTCCTATATAAAAAATTGTATTTCTTTTTCTTGGTTTCTTGGATAACTGTTTAGCATTTTCTGTCACTGTCAGTGACCCTAGTCTGCCCATGATGATACCCTTCTCCCTCCCTCCCCTTCACACACACACACACACACACCCCCCCCTCCCTCCGTATTGCTATATGTATAAAAGTCTAACCACCTCAGTTACCTGAACACATGCTAACAGGAAAAATTATGAGGCCACACTTTCTCATTCATAAGGCTGTGTGTAATGCACTTCCTGTGATGTTCAGAGCTATAAGCTCCTCTTCTGTCTCAGTACTTTAGAAGGCTGATTCTAGTGAGATTAATTTGCTGTACTATGATTTTACCAATAAACTCACTGCCCACATCTCTTGCCATTATCTCTCCAATGGAACTTGGAGATATTATATTTGTGTGAGGATACTTGGATGATGCGAAACCTTTCAGGATAATGTGGAAACCATTCAGGATAGGATTTAATCTTGTGAATTCACCGTTGTTGTTGTTTCTGTTGTTCCTTCCCTCCTTCTGCAGGACTTCAATCCTGATGATTTCCTGAGCCAGACTTTGGGCGTGGAAGAAGGCTCTGACCAAGCCAAGTCTCAGATTGCTGGCCTCATGTCTTCTTCTCATGTTCCGTACATTCTCAACAGACTCAACATCTCCCTCTCTTCCAACAACGTTAATGACGTAGCAGGTGAGAGATGAGATTTGTTATAGGTAGGGGAGGAGGAGTAAGCAAGATAAGGTTGTTTTAGTTTTTAATTGAATTGAAGAATGTCGTACATACTACAAACAAGGAAGAACTATCAAGGCTAGAGTAAGTTCTCGTTATCTTGGTGGGTGTTAGGTTACACCTCGTTGTGTATGCCCCTTGCTTTTTTTTCTTTCTTTTTTTTGCTGATCTTTAATGGCTTGTTTGTGCCTCTAATAGCTGAGCCTTACCATTTTCGATGAGGGACATCCTCTGTTTTGATAGTGCTAGATATTTCAGATTCTTCTCTCTTTGACTCTGCACGTTTCGCAGCCTTACCTCGACGCAGATTCAATTACTAAGTAATTACTAAATGGAAGTCGCGAGATTCATTTAAGAAGTGTTGCTCTACCGTGGTACGGCTCGTTGCAAATGGTATCGATTTCTTCTCCAATTGGCTATTAGAAGTAATAACATCTCTTGCCTGAAATTAAATTTCGGAGTACTTATAAGGAGTTTATTTGTGTTGGGCTGATTGTTTGGTTGAAGGCAGTTCCCTCTTGTAACATACTTGACGCCTGCAGCTGCTAGATAGTGATAATTCTTATCACAATAATATATTGTTAAGAAATATGGAGCTGCTCCAGGACTAGTGCTCAATCATTTGGGTAGAAGATTTACTGGGATGCTGCTTGTTTTTGTGTGCATGTATTGAATCAGGAAATGCGTTCAATTATGTGTGGTGCTAATTAAGGAAAGCATAGCAACAAGGTCATAAAGAGGAAGTAACACTTATTTTGGCGAATTAGAGCATTTGCTGCAAATAGCGTTGGCACGTTTACTGCTTTGGTCCAGTTACTCAATATAATTTGTCAGCAAATTCATATCTGTCAATGAGCTGTTCGGGTTTTTCCCCTCAGAGATAAAGTAAAGCAGTTACTATTATTTTTATCAGATATTAATAATAATCTCTCCCTCCATTTTTTATCTTTTTAGAGTCCACTAAGAATCCTCCTGAGAAGCGTCCATCTATGGTTCTGACTAAGAGTGGATCTACTGAAAAACAGTTCACAAAGGACGACTTCATCATCATCAAACCTATCAGCAATGGAGCCTATGGGTAAGAGACTAGCTAAAAGGATTATAAAATGCAGTACCTCACAATTTAAGTATAATATCAATACGATTCAGTCATTCTCGGCTGAAATAATTATAATAATAGCAAATTGTCTTGTTTTAAAAGCCAATATTGTTAATTAAAACTTTCAGGTGTCAGTTGACCCCTGAAGAGGACTTCGGCAAGAAGTCGAAACATCAGTTTAAGTTTTAATTAACACTGTTAGAACGAGAAAATTTGCTATTATCAATAAGATTATTATTTATTTATTAAATTAATTAATTTTTCCCCGTTCAGGGCGGTGTACCTTGTTCGGCACAAGGACATGAGCAAGAGGTTTGCCATGAAGAAAGTGAGCAAGCATCGTATGGTCATGAAGAAACAAGTGCAGCAGGTTTACTACGAGCGAGACATTCTTTCCTTTGCGGAGAACCCGTTTGTGGTTGGACTTTGGTGCACCTTTCAAACCAAGGTAATGCATCCAGCCAGTGTGAGTGAGTGTCTCTGATTATTATATGTGTCCACCCACTACTGAGTGTCTTGTGAAATTGTGGTTGTCGTGTATTTGGGTCGGTTTGGAAGTTAAAACATCTACCATGCATACATGTATGTTGTGATCGTTAACTTTTTTTTTTTCTTTTTTTTTTTACCTTTTTTCAGAGTCATTTGTACATGGTGATGGAGTATGTAGAAGGAGGAGATCTTGCCAGCATGCTGAAGGACTGTGGTTGCCTGTTTTTCGAAGTGGCCCAGAAGTACTTCTCAGAGACAGTTCTAGCTCTGGAGTACATCCACAGCTTGGGCATCATCCATCGTGACCTCAAGCCTGACAAGTGAGTCTGTGCAGGAAGGAAGTAGTGAACGAGAGTACTGTTTTCTTTGTGATGTCATAGTTTCTAATAATTTCTGTGGTTTCTTTAAAATACCACCAGTTGCATGACCAGCTTTGCTGGTTTGGCATAATTTTGATCATTTGTTAGTGATGCAATTAGTCATGTTTGTATTTGTTCTGTATTGCAGCATGCTAATAACTTCTGAGGGACACATCAAACTGACTGATTTCGGACTGTCCAAGATTGGCCTTGTGAACTGTGAGTAGAGTAATTAGTGAGCAAAATGTTCAATTATTAACTTTATCAATCAGATTGAAAACCTCGTACAAATTGAATCACTTCATTTAATGTTTTTACTTTCTGTTTTAAATTTTGCTTACTATCATGAAAACTTCCTAATTCTCTTATTTCAGATACTGCTCATGTGATAGAAGATGCTTGGTCCCGAGATTGTCAGTTCAGGGACTCTGAGGTGTATGGGACGCCTGATTACATTGCCCCCGAGGTGATCATGGGCCAGGGCTACAGCTTCGGCGTGGACTGGTGGTCGATGGGCGTGATTTTGTACGAGATGCTCATTGGGACCACGCCTTTCAGTAGCACCACAGTTCAGGAGCTTTTTGACGAGATTACTGATGGTAAGAAATGGTTCATGTAATTCAACGAATTTATATCACTTTCCAATTTCTTTCTCGGCCTTCTTTTTTTGTTTATTAGATATCAGAATTAAGAAACGTTTTGTCTGTTCTAACTTAACTAATAATTTAACGAGTTGTTTTGTTTTACAATTTTAAGATGAGCACAATACAATTCTTAGCTATGCACTACTATGATTATATAACTTATAGAAGTGAAATTTGGATTTTGTTACTATAAGGAGTGGCAAAAATGAATTTATATTGTATCTGATTCAGTCATTCTCAGCTGAAATAATTATAAAATAACATCTCATTCTAGCAGCCAATATTGTTAATTAAAACTTAACCCACAAATAATAACAATTAAGTTTTCATTAATTAGCAATATTGGCTGTTAGAACGAGAAAAATGTGCTATTATTATACTGTTTTTATGTATTAATATTTCTGTTCCTTAGCAACACATGAAATCAAGTGGCCTGAGGGAGAAGACGATGACGTCCCTCCAGAAGCCAAAGATATCATTGAGAGCTTCCTGTGTATCGATCCCTTCTATAGACTTGGCAGCAACATGGCTGGGGGTGTGGCTGGGGTCAAAGAGCATACATTTTTCAATGGAATTGATTGGCACAACTTACTCCGTCAGAAAGCTGAATTTGTACCCTCTCTTGAAGGAGAAGATGATACCAGTTATTTTGACCGTGAGTAAAAAAATTTTTATATATAGTTCTGTGCTGACTCAGTTGTCCTGATTATTACAACGATTGGATAGCGTAACATCATTGTTATTTATTGTTCATCTTGTATGACCAAGTCTGTAATTAGTACATTGCTAATAGTATGGAAGATAGTGTCGATATACTTGAGATATAAGAATGGATGATTGTTGGACTGTATACTATGAATTAGTTGAAATAACTTATAATAGTTTGCTAAGCAGATTTTGAGCATCTGCAATTATTGTAGTCTTAGAGGTACGGAATGTCATTCATCTAATTATTCAGTTGTTTTTTTGTTGTTTTGTTTGTTGTTGTTGTTTTTTGATAATGAAATAAATTGTTAACTAGTTTTTGTTTTTTGTATTTCCCCAGCTCGCAATGATCGCTATTCCCATGACAACGTCAGCGATGAGGAAGATGGTGACGACGAGGCATTCCAGTCTCCGTTTGAGAACTTCTCGTCCACAGCTCACAGGTTCTCCATGATGCTGGAGCAGCATCAGCTCAGCTTCGAGGAGGAGGGCAGTGAATCTAGCAACAGGGATTCGAAGAAATCATCTCCTGCTGTGGAAGCACCCAAACACGAGAAGAGAGACTCTGGTATTGCGGGGCTAGAAGTAGACTGTGTGAAGATTTTGGAGGAGCCTAAAGTACTGCAGGAGTCACCGGCGTTGTCCGAAAATAAGAAAGCTTCTGCTGTGGTCAAAGAATCCAAAGATATTGAGGATGACGATGCAGAGACGGAGGAGGAGGAGTTAGAAGGAGCTGGTGATGCAGACAGTACAGACACTGAAAATGAAGATGCTACGGGTATTGTCACTAATATCGATGATGAGATTTCTGATACGGAAGATAAGGATAGTATAACACCTCCTTCAACCGCAACGGTAATTATGACAGTCACCCCAGCTGCTATAGCAGGTAGACCTGCCTATTTCGCGCCCACTTTAACTGAGCAACCCCTCCCACCCTCAGCGAGCACACCCATCAGACCAGTGGACTATTCCTCGTTGACACGTAACAACGAACCTCCGTCTGCAACCTTCCCCCGCCTAACTTCTTCAGAACACATCACGTCCCCCATTGCCATGCTGCCCCCAGGCTCCAGCCACACGGCTCCCAGACTTGGTCGGCAGAACAGTAAGCGTCGTAACGCCCGCATGGAAGATATCACAAAGTTGTCCATCCTTACCAGAGACTTGGATATCACCGTATCTCCACCAACACCAGGTAAGAATCGTCAGTTTTCCCTTTCTTTCTTTTTTTTTTTACATTTATATTTATTTATTTTTATTATTATTATTATTATTTTATTTTTATTTTTTTTTTTAATTAAATATTCCTTATCTTTACCAAGGAAATATTATGGAAAATTAATGATAATAGCCATAGTAATTAATTTTAATCATTTCCCTCTTTGTGTATAGGTGGTTCATCCAGCAGTGGTATCATGGACTATAGCCCCATGAGCAGCCCCAGGGATTCCATGGTGTCCAGCCCCATCACCATCAAGAGAGGCAAAAAGGGCTATGGCCTCACGTTCAAGTCAGTACGTGTCTACATAGGAGACTCCAATGACTACAGGATTCACCACATCATTGACGTAAGCTTCTGTTCGCATTGTTGAAATTTTCTTTTTGTTCAAAATTTAATTATACTTCCTTATACCAAATACAGGAGTGTTTTTGTTTGCCGTTGTAATAATCGAAGTTATAGATTTATGTGAAATGTTGTTATAATTGTTTTTACTAGTATTATTATGTTATGTTGTTTTTATTTACAGACGGTTGACAAAAAAGGAGCAGCATGGGAGGCGGGGCTTCGCCCAAACCATCTGATCACGCACATCAATGGAGAATCCACTATCGGCCTTCAGCACATTCAAGTCATGCATCTGCTGGTGGACAAGAAGCACTCATCCATTTCCTTGAGCACTGTACCTCTGGATCAGACCAGCATCCGCAAGGACAAGCGTAAGCGCATGCACGCCATGGGACACAGAGTGGGCAAGCTCTTCAGGCATCGCTCGAATGTCAAGAAGAGGCCGTCATTTTTGAACCGCTTAAGGAATAAAGGAGACAGACATCACCCTCCGCATTATCACAGCCTAGACAGCCCTGGAAATTCTTCCAGCAGCACTCCTTCACCCAAGCTCCCTTCGACGCCTCATCGATCAGATTCTTTCACGGATAAGTTGCGACGAAGGGTGATGCGATCATCTGACAGGCACCGTAAGCACACCACCCCAGTTTCCCCGCTGGCACGAAACACTTCTCCGGGCCCGGCTTCTGCCAATCCCATCTCTCCTGGCTCCTCCCCTCCCGGCTCAATGCAGAACATCGTCATCACCGGAAACACGCCCCCCAATTCCCCGCCGACAACCATTACCAGGCGACCGGAGCGGCACAGCATGTTCGTTGACTCCCAGCTTCTTGTCCACACCAAGTCCCAGAGTGTATCGGAACTTTCGCCTGCTTTAAAGAAATCTTCAAACTCTCCCCAGACTTCGCCGTTGCTGAAACGAGCCCTGTCTCCTTCTGAAATCCGGAAGAAAGTAACCCGACCAAAGAGGTCCATTACTCTTCCTAGAGCACGTGAGATTCAGCACCAGAAACTGCCAAAGCTCGTTTCCATTCTTACCCGTGACTCTTTCAGTGAGAATGTTCTGGAAGTAGAAGGAGAAGGTGACGAGGAAGCTTTGGAGGAGGATGTGACTCAGTTGTAGACTCTTGAAATTCCTACTCATCTAAATGGACGGACTGAAACAATCAATTTTCCCTTCTTTTTTTTCTTTTATTTGCATTGCCTGCCAATTCTCACTCGTGATCTCCAATGTCTATGTGTCATAAATTTTGCACCTTGATTCTGTGTTGCAAATTTGATGTTCTGTGTAATACATGACCAATGGTTTCAATTTTGTATTATCAAGTGTTTGGTAAAGTGTCGCGTAGGGATCAGGGATTTTATACTCGCGTGTGAGATCCTTTTACCAATTCGGGTCGCCTTGTTGTAGTTGGTAAAGGGACAGTTTACAGCAAGGCTGAAGAGAGAAGATCACTTCTTCTTTTTTATGTCTCTTGTCAGGAACACTACACACTGTATCCTTAAGTTGCTGCCAAGAGAACCTTTAAATAGCCTTTCTCTTCTTACCCATGAGTCTTCTGAAAACCACCCTCTCATAGAGAGGCTAGATGAACGAACTCTGTGTACTTACTTGACACCAGACAGAGATAATGACTAAGTAGAAGAAGTGCATAGACTCTGAAATATTGCTGCCACTAATGGGCCATATGGAAAGTGAAGAGCAGCTAGAGAGATAGCAGTGAAGGATCCTACATAGAGGTGCCACCTGCATCTACTGCTTTATCTTTTTGATACGTTGTGTCTGCATTTAAAGGACCACAAGTTCAAGAACAAAGAGGGAGCTCCAGGCTCCTCAAAGATTCTGGGAGTATCTGGTTCCTTAAAAGCAGTGGCAATGACCTTATCAGGAGCCGTTACAGACATCCAGACTACCTGGAGGCTGAGTTCCTTGAGAAGTTCTGCTAACCACTCCACTTATTCTCTCTCTGGCTCTTACTGTTATAAGTGGGCATACATAAGCAATAACTCCATCAAAATTTAAGACCAACCTCAGCTTGGAATAGATATCAAAGTACTCCAGGTTGTAGACTGTACTGAGCTTAAATCCATCAGTCAATGAGGTAGTGAGCATCCACACTAAAATCAAGTAGAGCTTAAAAATAAAAAAATAAAAAATGCAGCACTTTGTACTGGAAAGTGGCTGTAATTGGTCAAGAAGATGAAAAAAGTTGTGTCTGTCGAGTTAGATGAAGCATAACTTGGAATACTTGGTTAACTGTCTAATAGTCAAGTTGAGCATCAATTAACATCCAGGATCTTGCTTGCATTGGGAGTAAATAAAGTGTGCAGTGCATATGATAAAATATAACATTCAATTTAACACTGTTGTAATATTGAGTGCCTTCGGGGGTTTTAACTGTGAGCCAGAAGATGCCTGGTCAGGTAGACCACGTGAACTGGGGCGAAATTGTTATCTGGGTTGATAGGCTCTAGGCAATAATGATCATGTGAGCAACCAAAATCAGCCAACACAAATTGATAGCACCTTTTTAAAGAATGTCTTCTAGTTCAGTATAGGTAATTTTCCCCAAAGCTGCAATTGAAGTGTGTGCCTGGAAAGAACAAAGTACACTCTGCACAGCTTTATACTTGCTTAAACTCCCTCCCTTCTCAATAGTGCATGAAACTTCACTGCATGAGCCAATGGAAGGACTTGCATACAATGAAACTTCTGATATTGAACTCTCTAACAAGCAAATTACTATTTTGTGAACTTCCACTTGCCCCTTAAGCAAACAAACTTCTTATTTGTGAACCGAAAGTCCCTGGTCCCAAATTGTGTCTAAATTCAGAGGTTCTTCTGTATTGTGTGTATGCCATCAAAAACGCTCAAAAAAAAAACAAAAAAAAAACTCCAAAATTGCAGCCTCCTGCAACTATAGATGTAGTTAATTGCTTTGGTAACAGGAATAGCCTATCTCTGCTTTGAAAAACAAAAACAAAAAGAACTATACAAACAAACAACAAAACACAACTCCAGGATAGCTGGATGGTGGGTCTTTGATAAAAATAAATAAAATTAAAAAAAAGAAGATATATTTAGAACATGACAGACTTAATTAGAATAAACTGGATGATGAAGTTCGTAAAAGTGCATCTTGAAAAATGTAATCCCCTCCCTCCCTCCCTCCCTCCGTCAGACATTCAGCTGGATTTCTCTGCGAAGACTACCAGAGCTGCAGTGCTGGAGCCCATGAGGATGATTCTGGCTGCGTCAGTGTGAGATGCATTGAGAACCATCTGGCCATTCACAGAATAAAGATAGTCTCCGACCTAAACATACAAACCAAGATTAACAAATGATGATTAATAATTCTCACATGAGGCTCCCAATTTTTTTTTTGTTTTTTAAGCAGAATGTGTGCAAGACCTGAAATGTTGCTCACCCTGAGTCCTGCACCAGCGGCAGGTCCACTGGGATCAATGGTGTGTATGTACACCGGCCTAGACCCACGAATCACAAACCCGTAGCCGACTGGATCACTGACCACCTGATGAAATCAAACCAACAAAATACACGACCAATTATTACCGAGGATTAAAAAATAAATAAATAAATAAAATAAATAATAACAATAATAATACATTTCTATTCATATTGCATTCCTATATGCATATAACCACGTACACACACACACACACACACACACTGATTTACCACCCCCACTGCACACGTTATTGTCTTACATTGACTGCCTTCTTGACGAATCTTCCAGAAGGATCCAGCAACTCATCAACAGTCGGCTTGACACGCCCACCTGACAAAAAGTAAGACACAAAAATAGTTACTTCTAAACAACACATGCATGAATGCATGACCAACTTTCTTGTTACATACGCACAATACAAACATAGCTTCCTCATATTATAAGGCTTCACACACAAACACACACAGATATATTTAATTAAAGGAGTGGGCAGGGTGACATTCTGGTGATTCTTCAGGAGAACTAGTTTGATGTAATATTATTATTTACACTACATGTAGATAATAAGGTAATTAACATGGCAGCACAATGTACGGACAAGCTAGTCAATTAAATCAATCAATCAAGAAGAACATGTTTTGTCTGTAAGATTTACTACAGCATACTATTAAAGTTAACAAATTTGTGGCACCATTGAATGCTGTCTGGTGAAAACTCCACAGGGAATTAATGTCATAATAACAAAGGACCACACCCTCACACCTGAAATAAGAGTTTGAATAGCACCTTGAGCTCGTATGAGTACCAAATAATTTGGCACGTCAAACCGGACCAACGCTCTCAGGAAACAGCCCCCCAAAAACAACCTGCTACAAGTTGGGGACTCTCACCAGACAGCATCATCCTGCCCACGCAATTAATGAAATATAATAATTGGTGTTCAGGTAAAAATTCTTGCAAGAGAAACAGTAAAGGAGTACAATGGCATGACCTTTGCCCCCAAACACTGTAAAGGTGACACAAGAAGGACACAAAATACTGTACCCTCACTCTGAAAGGTCAGTGATGTCACTCACAGCAGGAAATAACAATCCATTACTAAACAGGATGTTGACTGGATCATGTGATCAATAGAATGCACTCTAGCTGGTAATGAGATGTAGGAAGAGAGAGATTAAAAGGAAGAAGCTGATGTGTTAGGTAAACAACTCTTACCCGTCTCCCTAAGCAACACACACCACACTCATGTACACTAAACCTGTCTGGCATTAGATATTACATTATGTTTGTATTATAGAATCTAGAATCAACACTATCAACCAAAATCTCCCTGACAGCAAGACTTCACAACATTAGTGCTGAGAATTTACCATAGATGCCAGCACTCATTAGAAAACAAGCAACAAGGACTTCAAAGAGACCGTGCTATAATTTCAATTATAAGCACGTGCACTTGTTGCTATAAAAAGAACAATTTCCCCCTCTCTACTTGTATTACAACTTAGTGAAGTAGTCTCATATTATATTATTGAAGAGTGAACATAATCCACTCCTCATCCTCCACACTCTGGCCTGCTACATCCTGTCTAGACCTGACCAAACTCCCCTAATGATTAGCTTCTTGCTCATGTGGTTCAGCTGACAGAATTCCAGGGCGTAGCCACACTCGTAAGTTCTGATATTGCAACAATAACCCGCCAGAACCCAGAACCATAAAAGCATGAGGTATGAGACAGGAATGCCCGTGCCTCTGGTTGAAACACCAGAACAATAACATGGAGGCTAAAGTCAATGTGTGTGATGGAAGCCATTGCATTCTCCTCATAGACACCTGGGAATGGACCATCAACTCTCTACACAGAAATGTCTACTCACTCTATGGCTTCATGCTTCCTGATCATTTCATCAGTTTGAGAGGGTCATATGAAAGGCGGGTTTTTTTATCATGGAGAGGTAGGTAGGTGGGTAGTGGTAGGTAGGTGGGTAGGTAGGTGGGTGGGTAGGTAGGTAGGTAGGTAGGTAGGTAGGTAGGTAGGTAGGTAGGTAGTGGTACCTTACCAATTACCAAGAAAAGCTCAATTTGTTCCACTAATAACTAGAACCAGCCAATTATGATTAATAAAATATATATTGACTGTCACTGTATAAACACACACACTCACACCACACACACACACTCACACCACACACACACACTCACACCACACACACACACACACACATACTCACCTGCTGACACTGAACTGGACGCTTGTCTCTGCTCTAAGTGCGGAGATGCAGAGGAAGAAGTAGCTGATGTCGCAGAGGGAGGAGGAGGGTAGGAGTTGGAGGTGGAGGGAGAGTGCTGGGGAGGTACGTGACTGCTGCTACTGTGCATGTGGACGTATCTATGGCAACACAAAGAGAGGGGAGGGGAGAGGAAAGATAGAATGAATAGCACAGTTTATTAGAAACATGAAACATGGCACTTTGAGATTAGAAAGAGCCTAAATATTTTAGTGAACTCTAATTCCGATTTGATCGATTCACTCAATCATGATCTCCCCCCCTCCCAAGGCCTGGATAACAAAAGTGCCACTATCATGTGGGTGTGGTGGGCGTGGTCCTGCTACTTATAATAAAATAAGGCAGCTTGACCCCCCTCCCCCCCCTTCAATTTTATTGGCTCTCTCATTCAATACAAAGACTCCCCTAACATCTACAAGATTACACTCAACAGTGGATCACACAACAGCCACCATTACAGAGAGACAGACATTCTGAAAGGCAGACAGACAGACTGACCTGCCAAGATGTCAGTGGTGCACAGAGGGATTAACGGACAAGAAAAGAGAAAGAGACTACACACAAAATAGTGTGTGTGCACAAATAAAGCCGACGGGGGAACTTCTTTAAATATAGTATCCAGATTGATAACTGTGGGTTACTTGAGATTGCATCAGCAGACAGGAGAAACCTTTACACACAAAACACTTACCAAATCATGGCTCAACTAATACTAGTCACGCCTGCTTTCTACTCATGGTGACAAATAAATACCACACTTCTCTAAGTAATATGCAGTGTAGCTTGATCGGAGCTGATGTCCTCAAATTTAACAAGTAAAAAATTACAACAACAACAACAACATACTACAGCAATTTTCTGAAGGCAAATAAGTTATTTAAACAAAATAATAAACAAATGAATAACAACAACAACAAATAACATCACGTACTCATCAAGGTCGGGTGTTCCATGCGGGGTGTGAGAGTCGCTGGCAGAGGAGGAGTCCCAAGATCCCCCGGACTCTCTATGCTCATTATGGTCGCCAGTACTGCCAGTGTCCTCCTCCCCTCTCCTGTCCTTGTACTTTGAACCTTTCTTGGAATTGAGGCGGTCCCTGAGTTTCGGAGATTTGGACTTATCGTCGTTTTTGAATCTGAAGAATAATCCTTCATCTTTGAAGTGGTGATCATCACATACTAATATAGAATAGCAACATAATGTACACACCAATATAAACAGATAAACAAAAACAACAAACAAACAAAGTGATTACCCACCAAAATAAATTAGTCATACTTTAGCAAAAATGACAAGTTTGGGGCTACCATAGCCATCGCTCCACGAGAAGGAGTTATTGTGTATTCATGATCAAAATACAAGTTCAAGCTATTCATACTATTGACAATGCCATAGCTTTGAAGCTCAAGTGCAGTTAGAACCACGCTTTAAGTCCAAATGCGTTTGTTTACTAACAGCATACTGAAGATAAGTACATAGCATAGCAGTTCTGTAGGTCCATGGGAGTTGTATGGTTTGGCAGCTGACAAAATCAACACTAAGCCGACTTCAAAAGTGTTTATGTTTACCTTAAGGTTCTAGCTACCTCCCTCCCTCCCTCATGGCGGGGCATGAAAGTGTTGACCCACTGGCTAGTCACCCATTCTTTACTTATCACATGAGCTATTAATATGACACGCCCATTCCCATACCACACAGACACATATATACCACTCACTCAAATTTCACACCAAATAAAAAAATCAATCAATCAATCAAATGCATGGTGAATAGGAAGATAGAATTTAGTTTCTCAGATCAAGTTGATTAGCCTGCAAGTCATGTAGCCATGGGAACAAAAAAAAAATGGGAAAGGACAAAAAAAAATTGATAACCGTTCCGTAATCATAAAATAAACCAAATCCAGATGAAAACACAAGAAATACTACTTCATTATGCCTCCTTCACAACTGTTGCGGATTCTTTCCAGACGCCTAGCATTAGCTAAGCTAACAGTAGAAGTGAAGTCCCATGTCAGTCCATATAGCACCTTCTCACATGACCCTTCCTAGTGGACAAAACATACACATCCTCCTCACACACAACCTTCCTTTACCAGCTGTGTAACAAAATACCCAATTCATTTAAACACACACTCAACCAGAGGTAGTTCCAGGGGACTTTTTCTCCCCTGCCCATCTTCAAAATTTACTAAAACAAAGCAAAAAAAAAAAAAAAAAAAAAAAAAAAAAAAAAACCCAACAACCACTGCAACATCCTATAACTATGTCCAGTCTCCTACAGAAATTCTCTATCTCCTCTTATACACCTATCAAGCTAATCCGTTACGAATTCGTACCATGCCTGAAGACTCCAGCTTCCAGCATCTTCCTACCAATGTCCACAGCCTCCACGCGGGAGGAAGCTTCGTTGTTGGCTAGCAACCAGTCCACAAACTCCTTACCAACGAAACACTGCTTGTAAGTGGTGAAGTGATATTTCCTGTCCTGAACCAAGTTGGAGCCATCACCCTTTAATCTGAAGAAAGTAATAATAACGATGAGGAAGAGGAGACAACACAACAATAATAGTAAATAATAACAATAATAACAATAATAACAATAATAGTAAATAATAACAATAATAGTAAATAATAGCAAATTTTTTTCTTGTTCTAACAGCCAAACTCGACGTTTCGACTTCCTGCCGAAGTCCTCTTCAGGCAAGAAGTCGAAACGTCAGGTTAAGTTTTAATTAACATATTGGCTGTTAGAACGAGAAAAATTTTCTATTATTATAATTATTTCAGCCGAGAATGACTGAATCAACAATAGTAAATGGCTGATCCAAAATTGACCTTTTTTTTTTTACCCAATACCTTAGATGATTACAAATATCATTGGAACCGGGGAGGGGGGATAAGGGTAAGAGGGTGGGGGGGAGATGGAGCTAATGCAAATGATTTGTTATCGAACAACACTAATGTACACAGAAGTTGATATGACTATCTTAGAAACAGTCAAAACAAACTTCTCACGACACACCCGTTACAAACAACCCAACTCAGAGTCACATCTCTGCAAACGGACCCCAAGGGCATGTCAATAACCTTTGTGGAAGATTGCATGCTGGACATGCACTTCACCAGTTGAATACTTTAATACTTAATACCGTACATTAACATATTGTGACTATACCAAATTGAGAGGCATGGAAACAACAAAAATTAAAAGGCTGATAAAAAATGAAATTTTTTCTACTACAGAACACACACACACACACACACAAAGTGAGGTCATTATATAAAATGACAGATTTGGTTCCTCTCAATAACTAAAACAAACATTATATTGAAAATAAGAAAGGCACTAATGATGTTTTCCAAACTATTTCCACAAGAAGTCTCACACACTCAAGTACTTGTGAAGCCTAGCAAATGTGGGCGTTCATTCCCCCATCTTCAACCAGCGTCACATTTGCAAGTGAAACTCACAGCACCTGCTTTTTAGTGTCAGTTGCTGTTGATGTATTTGTCTTCTGATCACATGACCTCACATGCTGTATGCATGTGTACGTGTGTGCGTGTAGCTGGAGTGTTTCAGTTGCAAGCCAACATGTTTTTAGAGAAGTCTTTTAAATGAACAACCAACATGTCCAGGTGAACAAGGAAGACAGCTAATTGGAATACCATTCATGACTCCGCTCTCTCCTGCTGTTGTAACTGACACTTATGGGTCTCCAACACTTCCCAGAAGTGCTTCTCTCTCTCTCTCTCTCTCTCTTGCACTTCTCCTCACCGTGACCTCTTCCCACCGTCAAGATCAAATGCGGTGATTAGAAATTGGGCCAACACGCAGAAAGCTATTTCGAGCAGCTGTGTGTGTGTGTGTGTGAGGGTGTGAGGTAGCTAGGAATGTGTAGAGCATTGGGAATTGGGGAGGAAATGATTAGTCACTTGGAGGAATTAGTCCTTTATACCTGTCCTCTCATTAGGAAGTCTGTCTTCCTCTACTGTCAGGAAATTCATTCATTTGCACCTTTTGAAAATTAAATATTCCTTTAAAACCCCCTAACCCACCCACATACAAATGTGACCCAATTGACTTTATACTCTGATTCAGGCGGGCATTCCCCCACAAACCACACCCACTCACTCCAACATGCCATACACAAATGCACACACAAACCTGCTGTAAAGTCGCTGGCCCTTCGCCAAGATTGCTGAGTCAGCAGGTTCCACGTATGATCCATCGTCTTTTCTGAACCGATAGAACAACTTCTCGTCTTTGTAAAAATGATCGTCACACACTGTACGGAAAGAAAAAGGCGGAGGAGAGAATTGGAAAAAGGATAAACGTGAGGGTTGATAAAATACTAAAAAAGTGAACAGCACCATGATAACGTAGGAATTTAGAGCCTAAGAGTAGCATAGGTTATCAAGAACACAAAAAGAAGTACACACAAACACATGTACACACACAAGGTTCGTTACTGCACCAACATATGGTCAGTTCATTCTATCTGATCTCACAGAACAAACATAGCCACTCTGTGTGTGGACTTGACCATAAGCCATAGCTATCAGAACACCACATAACTATGTGTGACCACATGCGTGTCCCAACAGAAACGTCACCACACATGCATGCATGTTCCCAAGGATATTAATTTGATGTGCTTGCTTGCTTACTGGCATGCAATCAGATCATACCGTTGGACCATGCGTTAATTAATGAACACATTTCTAAAAACTGACTGTCTTGAAAAAATTCAAACCCACGTCTCCCGGAACAAGCCACACCCATTTGCATTGCATCACTCAATTATAATACAAGTTTAATTGGGTGGACTAGGTGACTTACAGTTCATTGGAAGGTACCAAGGAGCTAGCCCACTTGGTGGCTAACAACCAGTACCAACAAACACCCACACACTAACAACAAATTACTCACACTCCCCCGCACTTTGCAACCAGGAGGCCCGACCAGGTCTAGAAAACATGGAATGTCAAAACCAAATAGTAGTTCAGCTAGTGAGGAAAAAAAGCATAATGAATGTAGAAAAAGAGAGACTGGAACAAGATTGCAATGTTATCACACATTTGCCGCATACTCCATGATTCTGAAACACAGCCACGACTCTATTATTGAAAACATGATCAGATAACAGTTGAGACGTATTGGTTCAATTGTTGTTATCTGCTCAATACAGCCAACGCTGGTGCTGGCGATACTATGAATTCAAAATGGATAACAAACGCACTTGGACAATACGCGCTAGATGTGATTATCTTTCTCTGAAAAACAAACCCAGTACCTTTTGTGTCTTAGTAGCCATTGTAACAGCAACCCTAACAGAATCCCAGGGTCACTGCTATTCACACTGAAATAATACAAATACACTCACACACACACACATATATATACACTCACACACACACACACACACAGCAGAAACATTCCAAGCATGTCGACCATTCCCTTAGGACACTACCTGTCGCCAGTAGACCATGGAAAGGTCGAGTGTCTTCTCTCATGCGCACACTAGTAATCTCAAGGTCTGCCAACTTTGAATACACACGCACACACACCAAGTCTTACTCAATGCTAGCTCAACCATTCATCACGTCCTCTCTGCTAGTTTACACCACTTCATTCAAATTAATTTGAATTAACACTCGAATGAACCAACAGTTAATATGAATTAACACTTCAACCAATACACAATTAACTTATATACACTTTTAAACTTTCTTGGGAGAGATTTCTGTGTGAAAATGTCCAGATCATGGGACAGGAGTAGAGATACATTAAAACTAACATTGCCATGTAAACACTGAGATTGCAATGATCACCTTGCATACACCCACACAGATTATGCATTCATAACTCATACCACGTCTAAACTCAGCACAAGCGAAGGACTAAGGAGATCTCCATGAGGCACAGAGCCACTGCGAGAAGGCACTGAGGATGATTATTCTTATAAGACAAGCACGATACTTAATACAGGATTTACGTAATACACAGTTTCAATGGCCTGATAGGAAAAGGGTTACATTCCTGTGTAATGGCAAGACATTAAATAATAATAATAATAATAATAATAAATCATTCAAGTGGTTACTTATGAACAGTTTAGTCTGACATATTTCTACACACGGAGCAAACTATCATTGAACCCTTCACCTGACTGGCTTCTCCCTGACCAGTGATCCCACATGGACTCCAGTGGTAGCCAGACACATGGCCCTTGCCCGGGCCATGCCAGCAATACACCCACACAACCAAAGCAGTCTCAATACGAGGAAGGGAAGAAGAAGAAAAAACACTTTAACAAATAAATTAATCTTGGAGTGAAATTTCTCTTACACCCACGTCACCTGAATTTACACGTACCATCTTTCCAAGATTACTTATTATACTAGTGCCTAACGTCTGCGTCACTTCCATTTGAACATTACTAACAATCTTTCATCAAAGGCTGTACTAGATAAGTTCCCACACCAAACATTCTAACTTCCAGGAATTTAATAATCATAGTTAACGTATAGTAAAAAAAAAAAGATAAAAAAATTAAATGATTCTTTTAGTAACTGTTACTATAAAAACAAGCAAGTTCAGTTTCATGTAACCAATACTGCTTTGATATTCCAATTATTTCTCACTATTCCAATTATTTAACTTTCTGCACAAAATTTCTAATACAGCATCTTAACAATACACACTACCAAATCTGAGGTGACTCCATCCTCGTCCCTGTACTCTGCTCTAGCTATAGTTGGTCACTATCAGATACTCTGACAACAGGAACATGACACAGTCTCACCTACTGAAAATATTGACACTTTTTGTATTGACACCACTCAGTATTGTCATAGCAACGACATCAAATATGCTAAATAGAGCCCGGATAGTTTGTTTATCGATTTTTATTATAATATTTTGGTTGCCGTAATCTATTCTTACGTCTCGTGCTAAATCACACAATGCTATTATGCTTGACTGAAAGGCTACCACCCACAGAGAGAATGGAAGCTGTTCAACTCTACGCGCCTGTCACAAAGAATTTCTACCACACCAGTTTCATGAAGCATAATTTGTCTGGTTACACACAAAGAAACCATTAGGACAAAGCCAATTCTCACTATACTATGCTGTCTTCCCCTCTCCATCCCACACACAAATCACTAATTGCACTTCCAATCTCGTAGCAGCACATCAAAACAAAACAAATAACACTCGTGATATGTGTAAGCTTTTCATTTGCACTACAAGATACTGGAAGCCTAACTTTAACTTTATACTCCAGATACTCTTCAATTCACTCTTGGCCCAATAATTAGCTATCACTAAAGGAAAGAGCTCTTCCAAGTAGCTACCATTGGCACATTACATAGCTACACACCTGAAAAGCTTATCATTGAAGTTACATTAACGCTAAGCTTGAAAGTCTTAAACACAGTCAGATAAGTAATACACAACTATTTACTTGTTTGTTACCAGCGTTCTTCACAGCATTTTTCACTTACCGTGGTGCACGACGCCATTGTCCAACAGCTTCTGCATCATGGCTACCGCTTCCGACCTCGATTCAACTTCGCCCTTCATTAGCAGCCAGTCCACCATCTCAACGCCTATGAAACACTTCTCGTAAGTCTTGAGGTGGTAGCGCCTGTCCTTGATCAGCGGCGGTTCTTCCTCGTGCAAGAGAAGTCGGAGCTCTTCGCCGACCGCTAAAATGGCCGCCTTGTTCGACGCTCGAACGGTGTTTGTCATTTTCTTCGGTGAGCGCGAAGTAATAGACTCTCTGTAACTGGTGTAAGAATAACTTCTAGGTCCTGCACCCTGATGGTGATTTATGCCTTCCGCTGGAGAACTTGGACCCTCATATCCGACCGACAGAGAGGCGGAAGAGGGCGTTCTCCTGTAGTATGCCATCATTACTTCCGGTTAATTCCACAAGAATTCTGTGGTGGTGAATAATTAAAAAAATACAGGATATTTAATCAAAATTAAGAGTAGTTTTTGTAAAGTAATTATAAAACATTTGTCTAGTTTGTCCTAGTTTGTCGTTTTACATTAAATGTGGCATCTATAAAAAAAAGTGGCATCTATAAAAAAGACATTAATTTTTGGGGGGTTTATTGGTACTGACCAGGTTATTAATGTATGCATACCTAAGTTTGTGTTTGATGTGTGTTTATTTGTGTGAATGGCCTCTGAGGTGGAGAGGTGGAGAGGTGGTGCAGACTAATAAAACTCGTTTGTAAAAATATTAGTTTGGATTGAAGAGTGATTAAATAGTGCCAGCTATTTACAAACTTACAAAGACACACAAATAAATAAAGAAGTGTATACAGCTAATAATGAAGTGACACTGCACAAATATCTCCTAATTGCAACTATAACAATTTTTTATAATATTGGTAAGAGATCGTCATTTTCACATAATCAATTTGGTACATTGTGCTCATAAACCCTTTACCATATCACAATAATTACAGTATTGATATGCTGCAGCAAAATATCCTATCTGACACTTGACTCACTAAATTCTTTCAAATCATGTGCAATATAACAATAGTAACTTTATTAAAATTAATTCATTGAAATAAATACTCAATGAATATGCAGACACCAGACCTCCTGTCTAGTGCAGCACAGAGAAATTATTATTCTGTAATAAAGATAGTTAATGAGTTAATAAAAACATTACGTCTAACGAAATTGCTTCAATTAAATTCTTTCCAGACTATGTATTTTTTTTTCATTTGGAAACAAAAATTAACTACATAAAAGTTGTTATGTAATTGCTAGCCATGGCAATCGTGTTAACGGAGAGAGAAGATACAAGGTTAGTGACCTCATGTGTTTTTTACTACCGACTGATCAGAAACTCTCAAATATGGCCCATTGGGAGAGTGGTATTTGTATCAACACACTGTAGTAACCCACACAATGGCTTCTAGCTTTTTAAGTCTTCAAAGTGATCAGTTAAAAAAATAATAAATTAGATAAGAGGAAGGGGAGGGGAAGGGGGGGGGGTGGTATTCAACCTTCAACATTTACTGATACTTATGGTCATGGTGATCTTGTAAGACTTCAAATTTTCCTTTTACTCACTCCTACCAGCTGTGAGTGAAATTCCTACACATTTTTTTTCATCTATAACAGGTGAACATCAATTTGCATTGGACATACAACTTGCACAACATTTAACTTTTATATTAATGTTCATTACACAGGCGGTATCTACTCTGATTTGGTCAAGCTATATTTTATATCACGTTTTACTGTTAATGCTTCATTGGCTTATATTTCTTAAAATTAAATTATCGGTTTATGCTCAAATTCTCTTAAATTCAGGTGCTAACAAATAGCATGGTAAAACCTAGTCTTATAGTGGAGTATTACTCAGGTGCCAGTCATTAAGCTGAATGCAAGTGTCTTACAATATATCATATGTGCATGCCATCTGTCATATGTGCATGTCATATATACATGTGCATGCCATCTATCATATGTGCATCTTATATATACATGTGCATATCATCTATACATGTGCATGTCATATATACATGTGCATGTCATCTATCATACACATGTCGTGCATGTACTGGATAAGCACAGCCCACAGTCGGAGCTGTTCTAGATGACCAGCCAATATCCACCGGCACACAAGCGGTTCCATATTCATACACAGGAAATAAAATAGAAGCTTCTCTCCTCTCCCAACTGTCATGCTGTGGTAGTAGTCAAGGCCAACAGAAGCCCCAGTAAACTCAGTCTCTTCAATTGCAGGATTTGCTAGTTGGTACAAACGGACCTATTGTGACTCGCTAGGTTTATTTTTGATATCATTCACTTCCATATATAGAAAGCAAACAGTCTAGAGTGTGTAATATATAGCTGATCTGGCATGAAGAAGATGTGCAAGTAAGTTAACATTTCCAAGCACATATTGATGCAACATTACTAACCCCTCAGCGCACATGCGAGAGAGGGTTACAGTAGTTTCTTTGTCATTCATTATAATAATAGCACATTTTCTCAGTTCTAACAGCAAATTATAATTATGTCTAATGCAAGCTTAACCCGACATTTCGACTTCTTGCCGAAGTCTTCACTTCTATCTTAATATGCTTGTCTGTCCGTAATGACGATGGTGTGTGTATTCATGAATAATTCATGAGCTTAAATAGTTTCGTAAAATTCATTAGAAGGTGATTAATTGTAGCTAAAAAGCAGGTGGAATCGGCAAAGAAATTTGGAGAAGTTTAAAAAAGGAAGGCAAAAGTATTGAAAGGGAAGGCAAAGTTTCGCAAAGCATAAGTCCACTACCATGATAGAAGGACAGAGAGACTCATAAGCAGGAGAGATCGGCAAAGGAACCATGACTCAAGAGGAAAGAGTTAAAGAAAAGAGGAATAAGAAAAGCTGAGATAGTTCAGCAGAAAAGAGAGCCGGGAGAGGGAAGCTGATACAACCCTAACCTAATAGTCCATCAAGTGCCACTGTGTGGCGGGGTACTTGCTAGTTATTATTATTTCAGCCGTGAATGACTGAATCAAAATCATTATACGTCAATTTCTCTCATATGAGTTTGATGGTTGAACTTGTTATTCCAGCATGACTGAACTATTTCTTGTGCTTCATTAAATTCTAGATTAAATACAGTAATAGTGGACAGCACTGCTGCTATTTCTAGACAAAATTAGTCACTTGGATTTAGTCTGTATATAGATTGTAATGCTTGTCACCATATTTTCATTTTGCAACTGTTATTACATTAGCTACTATATTCAAGTCAAATTTGTTTACGGATTCTCTTGCTTGGAATCATACTCATTATGTTTAGTTTCCCAAATGTTAGAATTTGCCAAAGTAATCTTCAAAATGACATAATCATATGGGGACTTTCAGTGAGCTGGGTTCAAGATAACAAGTAACTTAAGGTGCTTTGATATGCTTAAGACTCTACAAAGGATAAGTTAAAGCAAGTGATTCAGATGGCCTTCAAAGGTATCCAGGGTTGTGTTTATCCTCACACTTATGTGAGGTGATTTATATTCCTGCTTGTGTACAAAAAGAAGCGTGTATCAAGTTAAGTATGAGTAGAGTACTGTATCTATGAAACAATTAGCTGTTTCTATCCAGTCCAGGAACTCCCATAGCTATATCCACAATATGGAAGCCCTTGAAGACAGGTAACTGACACCTAATTACTCATGGGAAGGCACTTATCCTTCTGATGATTTATCCTGTTGAACAATTTCAATTCACATAATTAGGGTATGTTTCATGAATGATGGTTGTCTTATTTATTGTTGTTGTTATTTAGTTTGTTTACTCATATAATATAATTCATGAGTTTCCTGTTAATATACAGTTCCTGAGAATTCTTGATTCTTTAATAATGAACCCTTAGAGTGTACACTTTAGAATTAAAAACAACAACACTAATTTAGCCATATACCAATCAATAGAAACAATTGAACTAAATGAATAATAACAACAACCACAACAGTATCTATAGTAATATAGTAATGTACATTCAGCATAATAATTAATAGTTACATGTACCACTTGATTTAATAAGGAATTTCTCATTTCTCAACTCTATATAATTTATAGTTTACTTTTTAGTGAAACAATTACAATTATCGTAAATATACTCATTACTAGCTGAGGCAAAGGAGAGGAACGTAACCAGGATCATTGTACACCCAGACCTGCTAGTTGTTACAGCTATATACTCTACAGAGTTAACTGACTTCTACTCGTATTTAGCTCATCCATTAAGCTAAGTCTCTAGTCGCAGTTGTGGTGGATTTATAACCATGCACAAACTCTAACTAAACATATTATATATAAACGTTTACTCACTTAAGAAGAATGCTGGAGGGACAGTTCTCTCCTGCTCCGGTGCAGATACCGCCAGGGGAGAATGGACTATTCAGCTTCCAGAATAAACACAAACTACTTAGCTCAACGCCCAATTTTAACTTCACGACTGCACCGCGAGGTTGCTGAGTAAGTGTCGGATGCTCGAAATTGTTGTTCAATTGCAGGAAATTGATTTGTAGCGCATGACTACCATCGCCGTCAAGTGCGGTTGGTAACCACGCGTGTTTGGAGCCAACTCTTGAATTGCGTAGTACTGGGATATTGGATGTAAGAGGTTTGAGAAGGGCGACATTGATCTGGCTTCTGGATGCCAGTGGATGGAATTGAATGAAATTTCTAAATACATGCCATTTTCTATGTATTTATAAGGTATTATTGAATTGTTGGAATAGTTGTCACTTGATTTGAGCAAAATGAACTCTTATTTTTCATTAAAATCAAGGGAAATGTATCAGCAGTTATATGGCATAGGAGCTTCACACTGTCTAGTGTCGTGCTCTTTTTGATAGTGTTATGTCTTTATCTATTTCCTTCCTTCCTGAGCCCTGGACTACACATGCATGTGTTAGTGCAAGGAGTGTATTTTCATCTTAGCTGTTAAGTATAGTGTTTAGTGTAGATTTGATAACCTAACCGACTCCAGCAAGATTTTAAGGTCAATCTAAATTTAGGAACGAGGCAATTACAGGAGCACATGCTTTAAAGATGAATTAAGCTAGCAGAACTTGACATTACCTAAATTCCATTAAACGACATGGCTATCTTTAAATGGTCTAATTGAATTGAAGCCTACATTGCTGTGGTGAATCACTGTGAAATGGAGGAATGACTCTACCAGGAAGTTTACACAGACAACTTATTATTAAATTAATGAAAATATTGGGAAGGCGACCAACTTCTTAATACTGTATTGCTTCAATTAGCAAAAGGAGTAACGATCACAATATTAAATAAACGTAGTCACAGTTTAAATGTGGAACTAGATCTTTACTCCACAATGTGCTATTCAGATTATACCACAATTCCGCCCCAAAGGTCTTAACCGAAATATTCGCGCAGGCTCATACGCGCTTTTCTTTGCTATCGCAGCTCCACCTCCTCAAGCGGCACACACAAGGAACATCACGACCCGCGAAATTCCAGCGAGTAAAGCGAGCATGCAGCAGGAGAACGTGGAATACAAACTGACCAGAACTGTACAGCAGGTAACTTCTGCCGCCACAGCCGCTGGCCTTAAGGACTCGGTAGGTGAGGTTGAAGTCTTACATTTTAGTCCCAATTTACATTCTGAAGATATTAAATTGCTGGAGCTTCCCCCCAAAGTTCTTTCTGCGCTGAAAGACGGAGAAAAGTAAGGATAACACCACCATGCACAGCAGGAAGGTCAGAGAATTAGTTATTCATATTAACGACGACCCTTTACCGAAACGACTCCATACCCAATGATGTTTCTTTGTTCTGTCTGTGACTTCTTTAAGAGTTGTATTTCGAGGAAGGCCAGGTGATGAGGCAGTTTTGTGTACCAGGGACATGACATATGAAGTAAGGACAGCCGACACCTCGAACAGCCTCCTCTTGGCGCCATTGTTGCACTTGCCCAGAACAGCAGGTATCTATCAGTATGTAGGCTTCTCTGATTTACCTCTGCTTATTAATCTCCAAGCATTGTCTGTGCATTAATCAACTAAAAGGTTGGAAGTGTCAAATCAGATAAATTATTGCTTTTTACGATAGTTATTTTGTTTGTTTGTTTGTTTGTTTTCTCAGGAGGGAATGTTTAAAATCTCAGCATAATTGATCCATTACATTCAAAGCTAGTAATTTTGGTATTTACAAACTATAATTTTAATGCACTTTTCATTGATTCATTTTGTTCATTCATTCCAAGCAATAAATTTAAGTCCATTGTTATAATACCAATAACAGCAAACATTCAATGCTTATTTGTGCAATGACTCTCTTATTAAAGTGAACCGTCACAGACTATGTCTATATAAAGTTTACAAGCAAATTGAGGGTCATTTTTTCCAGTTGCCATCTAAGACCCATAATGCTTTGGTGTTGTCTATGAATATGATTAACACAGACAGGAAGTCTTGGTGACGATATCAGTATTGGTTGCAATGTTTGGTAAGTGATTTGTGGGTCCTAATTAGGTGACTGCATTACTATGGTTCTCACAGTTCCATAGATGAATTCTCATTCCACTCGATTCCCAAATATTGCCATTTGTAATCCAATGATCTGGTTCGTTTGGTTGTGATGAGATCTCAGACACATTCTTTTTCCATTTGCAGGTGCAGCGCCATTTTCTGAGGCATCAGAGGATGGCTTGAAGCCTTGTGAGGTATGTTTGGAAGTTAGAAGCAACATGTGCGCACACGCACACACACACACACACAAGTTATTCCATTCGTTTGTTGCTTAGCAATGAAGAGGCAGTTGGGTAAGGAGGAGGTGAAGTTGTGGTAGCATGTTGTGTACTAGCTTCTAGGAGATTGTCCAGTGTGTAATTGCATAGGACTGATGGTAATCTTACTTTACCCCTTTATGGGTTACACGTGACTGACATTTTCGACCACACCCACTTGATAGAGTGAGATGCTCAAATAATTATGGTTATAAAGTGAAGCGTGGTGGTCCTTTCAACTACAAAAAAAATTGTACGAAGCTTACTTTGTGAGCGATCACTCCATCCCTGCCTAAAGTTGACTGAAATGAGAATCGTTCACTGGAGTAGATGTCTTGTCGTGTGAATCTCACTGAATACTGTTACTCTATCACGTTTGAAGATGGCGGAAACTGGACGAACTACACGTTTGTAGTCGGCATATGGGAGTGACCTTTACTGCAATAGCTGTAAATGTTGGACACATTTTTCCCCCTCGAAGCATATTTTGTTGTTGTTTACTCTGGTAACTATGGTATAAGATAGGTAAACCATAGCAACTTTCAGAATAAATGCTAGATAACCATCTCGGGATTTACCCTCAAGAACAGGACAGTTATCAGCAATAATTCCTCAAACCCTATTATATATATATAGACATTAAGTTTTTTATGCACATTACATGTTCCCCCGCCACCTAGTGAAAAGTCCTGTATGAATCCCTATCATGCTATTTTTGGATTTCGGATTTCTTTCCAGAGAAGTAGAATTGTTCATGGGTGAAAATTGTTCTACTGAAATTCCTATACTTGACAACTTTTCTGTATGCCAAACTTTTAATTCCAGTTTGTTCTGCAATTCACAATTTACGCTTGGAATTTTCTCTTGGCCATTACAGTTCGGTATTATTCTTGAATTTGTTGGTGTGAAAGAACTGTGTGTGTAACTATGACAATACAAACATCTTTGCTGGTGAAGCCACAGCAAATGTCCGGTTTTATCTGTCAGAGGTCACAGCGCTGATCTCACATCAGAAGTCACAACAGTGTTTGTAGCATTAAACCCGGCTGGATATTTGCAATACTCTAATCATAGCATTACCTCGCAGCTGGCTCATCTCAGACTCTCAAACTGTCTTGTGATTAAAAAAAACAAAAAAACTTTAATATTGGATTCCTTGGCTTAAATATATATCACTGGTGCGCTACAGCAATTCCAACATTTACTCATTAGATGTATTCTCTCTCTTTCACAGGCTTTTTTAAACAATACAGAATTAAAAATATTTGGTCGCTAACCGGGAATTGAACCCAGCACTGCTTGAATGAGTAAAAGAAAGCTGAGAAAGAAATTGTGAAGTCATTTAAATTTTTTTAATACATTTGAATGTTGTCCAGTAACTCCGTCAATTGTCCCATAGAACCACAGAATATCCCATGGGATGTCCCATCTTGATTTGGAGTTTATTTGTAGCTTTCGCTGAGACTCCTCTTTCTAGCTTTTTGTGTTGGTACACCTTAAGATCAAGATCTGAGGGCTTTAGCTGTTGTGGCGTTATTTATCCTTGAGTAAGGTGCCTCTACTTGGCCACGTTCGAGTCATCTCCAGACGAAGAAATCTAATTGAAAGATTTGGTAGGGGCAAGAATAATAGAGAGGAAGTCTGAAACAAGAGAGCAGTTGAGACTAGTTTGATTGGTGGCTACATATTATGGAAAGCTTTAGTGGTGAGAGGTGTAGAGTACTGTGTACATTGACTGTCCAACAGAAGTGACTCAGCACTAACTACAGGAAGGGGCCGAAACATATTATTTAGGTCTACGCTTGTGAAATTCATTAAAATTAATGATTGATTATAAATGATTTTTATGAATGAAGAGCATAAGTTGGCGTGCAGTTGTCCTGTGGACTGAATTGCTTGTATTGGTATGTTTACATTAGAATTTTTCAAAAAAAATTGGTTCGGAAAGGGGGTTCCCTGCCCTTGGAAGGGGGAGGGGCTTCCTCCCCCCCCCTTTCCTCCCTCCCGGATCCATCCGTGGCACATCACTAGTGATAAGTACACACACACACACACACACACACACACAGGAGACTCACTCACACACACACTTTCTAACAGTCTTCCTATTTCAGGTGACTGCATGTCTGGGCAGCTATCTGGAGCTCCGGCAATGTCGGCCTCGCGTGGAGCGTCTGAAGCAGCTGCTGTCCGAGTGCCCCTATAGGGGGGCCGAGTACGAGGAGGAAAACGAGGATGATAGTGGGTGTGGTCAGGCTCACACTGGACTGGGTGTGATGGCTGAAGACAGTGTGCCAATGGAGTTTGAAGGAGGAGAGAAGTTGAGAAAGAGAGAAGCTAAACCCAAGAAGGTAATAAAAGTTGTTGCTTTTTTTTTTTCATAAGGCTAGATTATGCCACTATAGAAAGTAAAATCACTACAGCCAACTGTTTGTTTTCTATGAATCTATCTCAACAAAAACATGGAGGATTTCACTCTAAATTCCGACCGTAGGATGGTTTAATTTTCACATTCATGTTGTATGTGTGTGTGTGCATCACTTATGGTGTATGTGTGTGTGTGTGTGTACATGCGTCACTTATGGTGTGTGTGTGTACATGCGTCACTTATGGTGTGTGTGTATGTGTGTGTGTGTGTGCGTGCATCACTTTTGTTTACATGTTACATTATATTTTCATGTCTTTCCCCTCCCTGAGCTGGTAAGAGTCTGAACTGATCAATATTGGCAGATAATGATGGTTACTGGAATGCCAGGAATGCCGGAGGAAGTGTGAGCTTGTTGTTGTGCATGTGTGGTCTTCCAGTCGCGTCTCTGACAAAATGAATCACTCTTCATAACTTTTCTCTAACTGTCTTTCAGATTGAATTACTCTGTGGATGTGTTATTTGGTTTCAGTATGTCTAATCGATCATGGCTGACAGGTACGTGCATTGAGCTACATAGCTGTAGCAACTGGCGAGGGAAATTTCCTCGACTCTTGTTTCATTTAATATTCTTTTATTTTACAGAACAATTCAGTAGTGCATTTAAAACTCAGACGAAGAAATAATTGCAGTATTTTGTTCAAATTGGTTTTGAAGAAAAGTTGTACAGTATAATTCCTGTTTTACAGGTAGATACATCGGTTAGCTGGATGTAATAAAATGGCGGTCATTTAGTTATTGATTTTGTTTGTATGTTGTTTGTTGGAAGAAGCTTTCAATAATCCTCAAGCTGTGTAATCATATTAGACCTCTCTCTCTCTCTCTCTCTCTCCAGAGATATAATATGTACATTGTATTTTTATTACATTTGTGGTTGTAGGGAAGTTTCTTTGGTTGGGTGTGTTTCCTTTTGGAACATCCCGTGATATACATGTAGTTTGCTAGGGGATTGGACAGTGCCCAATTAGAAGCCTGTGCCAATTAGAAGCCCGTGCCAGTTAGAATGCCAGTTAGAATCCCGAGCATCTCGTTGAACTTTTGTAGTACAAGTGCTTGAGAAGATTGGATTCAGCGTGCTGCCCAGGTTGACTATAATTACTCTGAGGACAAAGGGCACACGATGGGAAGCAGTGGGCACTGCTGCTGTTGCTTAGGGTTACTGGAACAGAGAAAGGCAAAGTACAATTGTCTGAAAGATAAGACTTGCATAGTTTGTTTTAAAGTCGTGGTAAGGCATGTTTTAGTGTGTATGTGTGTTTGTGTGAACGTATTTATGTGTGTTTGTGTGCATGTGTGTATGCGTGTGTGTGTATGTGTGCATGCATGTTTATATGCATATATGTATGTGTGTTTGTATGCATGTACACACACGTGTTTGTGTGCATGTATGTGTGTGGTGTTCGTATTTGTGCCTCGTAATTTGTGATGCATGACTGTTTTCGACAGAGTTTTTTTATAAGCTAGTTCCACCAGATGTGGCAGCTCCAAAATCAATCCACCCACTCCTTTAATTAACCTCGTCCTGGTAGCTACCCATGATTATCTAAATGGCCATATCTTGAATTTTGTTCCTCTGTATTAGGAAAGGAGTGCATGGTTGACAGCACCACTTGACCCTAGGCCATCTGCCACGTATTGCCCGTGCCATAGTGGAAGCTAACAAAACTAAGCATGGGTTTAATTAATATTATTTTAAGCATGCTGCATGACCATGAGGCATGTCATTTAGACATTTAAATTTAATTAGAAGTGCATTTAACACATGGAAAAATTCTACGTACGTACCTTGAGCACTTTAAGTATCGGCAATTATAAAGATTTGTGTGGGTGTGGTTTGAGATATCTCTCAAGGCCTTGGGAATGTATTGTATTTTGCAAGTATTAATAAAACCAGTCAGTGGTGTGCTTCAGCACAAATTGAAAGTGAGCTAGTTTGGTGGTATTTTATAAACAATAAGAAGTATATTACATAATTGGGGCATTTTTGTGTGGTTTCATTTATTAATATAAACTATGAGTGATGAGTGTGTAGATGAGAAACTTACTTGCAACTCATTACTGGCAACAATTCTGTAGTTTTTCACCTCTGGCTTTCCTTAAAGCTAAAAGTGCAGTGTGTAATTTAAGTGTGTTCCCTTTTAATGGCAAACTTGAGGTCAAAGTTTATCCACCATTGACGTCGCACTGGAGTAAAAGAGTATCCATCATGCTTTTTAACAGTGCAGAAGAAGGAGTTGTCACATTTCAGTGTTCACTGTGCATGAGTTGGTCAGTTCAGAAATGAAAGTAATTAATGCTCATGGTAAAGGGTTGTCAAAAGAGCACTGGGTTAGTATGTTTACATCAGGTTACATGTGGCACACAGTTTATCTAGAGGTAGTGTGGGACACTATTCACCCTAGTTGTTAGAATAACATCCTTATTGGAGTGTTGGGGGGGGGGGGGGGGGGGGGGGGGGGGGGGGGGGGGGGGAGGGGGGAGGGGATAAACACAACTATGTAAGAGTTTGCTGTTGTTGTTGTGTGTGTGTGTGTGGGGTTTTTTGTTTGTTTTTTTTGTTTTTGTTTTGTGTGTGTGTTTGGATTTGGGTTTTGTGTGTGTGTAGTTTAGGCATGAAAGTGTGCTGCCATTTGATGTAGTGTACATGTGTGGCTATATTAACTGCTGATGGAGATACAGTCATGAAATATAAACTGCCTCTCCTTTGAGTCAGTTTGGAAAGACAAAACTTAGCATATGAAGTTTTATTTAAATGTCATGAGAAATTGCTTAAATATTTTAGTTCCTGTGAGTATGTTTGTGTGTATGTGTGTTAGTACACTTTTGAAGACCTACTGGGCGTGGTCCAGGCCAGTGAGGTGGAGCTAGCAGCTGCTCTCCACAAACTTCAGGCATGCCTAGTGACTGGTAGGTGGTTGGTTTTCAAGATGAAAGAGCATGGCAAAAGGTTTAGTCTAAAGTTCGTAAGGTAATTAGTTATTATGACTGTCTCATAGGTTGATCACACAGTTTCAGTGAGCACATCACTACCAGAGAGAGAGAGAGAGAGAGAGAGAGATGTTTGTTATTTGAGGTTTGGAATATGACTCTGTTGGGTGTATTTGTTAGAGAAATAATTGCCAACCCCAAGCTGTGAGGTGAACAGATTGTATTTCCTCTAGCCGTGTGTTGGTGAAGTTTCGTAGAATAATCTACTTGTTAGTCAACATCTTGTGGCATCAGTTGAGGGGTTTGGTCTTATAAACTGGTTTGATTCGAGGATGTGTGATTTATTTTTTCCCCCAATGCAATATAATATTGTTGTTGTCAGAATGTACCAAACAATCATTGTTGTTGACTTTTCTTTAGTAGTGAACAAACAACTTAATTACAATGCAGCACTGCCACATGCTATCTGTATTAATCCTTCAGTTGGTAAGGTGTGGGTTGATTATTTGTTGAGTTCATAGCCTGAAACAAGATTAAGTAATTGGTAAATGGCTACTTTGAACGCTTCAATGGAAGACTGGAATTACTACGAAGTCTTAGATGTTTTTAAAAGTGAAACCCACACCCTGTATGATTATAATTTATTCTGTTGCGGTATTTAATATAATTCAAACGAAAACTAAACTGGGGAGGGGGGGGGGGGGGGGGGGGGGGGGGGGGGGGGGAGAGAGAAAAACTTATGGTCCCCTCACTATAAATCCTTTTGTATTATGGGATGGTGTCCATGACTGCGTATGTTCGCCTTATGGATTGCTCGTGACATTAATTAATTATTTTATAACTAAAACTTTTCAAGCTGTAGGGAGACTTGAAAGGTTGTGAAAAATTTCTTTAAATGTTTTTGATATTTCAAATTGCATAAATGGCAGCATCTGTAGATTCCACATCCTCTTCTTTTCCCCTCAGGCTATTGGCGGGTCCTGGAGCTAGATTACCGTGACGAAGTGTTCCAGCAGATCCTCACTGTGCTGGAGGAGAAGGACTGGCCCACCAGGCGCGTGCCTCTGCATGGCACGTGTGACATGCTCAGAGAACTCCAACCAAGGTCAGAGTTCAAAAAAATATTTGTTAAGTTTGTTATGTGTACATTGTTACTAGTGGTATACACCCACGTGTGTGTTGTTCGCAGCTTTGCTATTGAGCACTGTTTGTGCTGTTATGGCGACGAGATACAGGAGACAATGGAGGAGAGTGGAGATTTTGATGTGTGTGAGTGTGCGTATATTATTCTGTGTGTGTGCATGCTCATGTGTGTGAGTACACATGTGTGTGAGTGTACATGTGTGAGTGTACATGTGTGTGTGTGTGTGTTTAAATAATTCTTGTTCAATGTGTAGCGGAGACTTACTACAAGCTGTCTGAAGACAAAGTTTGCCAGTTTTTTGGGGAGCTGTTGCTCCGTCCGGCTGGTAAGGTGAGGTTAATTAATAAGGTCTATAATTAAGGGGCTAAACACCAGGTGTGTATCTATTCATTCCTTCCTCAGTTTATCTTTCAAGACTTTATGGACTCTTGGCAGCAGTCTGTACCAGAAGGAATGAATACTTCATTGGAGCAGTTGAAGGTTGGTACTAGATGTGCAGTATACAACATGGTGTGCGTGTTAGTATGTGTGTGTGTGTGTGTGTGTGTATGTTTATGCCTGAAACTAACCTCTCTAGTGTTCCTGTTTACTACAATTACTACTACTTTATAATTCTAGTAGTAGTGGTAGTTGAACGAGCGAGTTTAGAGCAAAGTTTCTGATACGAGTTCACTTGAGATTTGGATAAAACAGTTATCATTCTTATATATATACATTGTTACTATTATTACTAGTGGTGTGCTTGAGCACAAATGGCGAGTGAGCCTTAAGTTGTTAAACGATTGATTTTAACAACTAACACTCAAGCTACTAAAATATAGTCGAGTTTTTAAATTACCAATATGCGGTAAAGGTGATTCAACACCATAGTAACCGCTCCCCGCAACTGTTTGAATTGAAAAAGAAGCAACAAATCAAGTCACGCTATTTAAACTTTTCTTTGTGATATTCTTAATAGTAGTTGTAACGCACAATACTTTCACACAACTGAACATACCTACGCAAGACTTACCTTCGTGGTTCGTCTAGTGGACAATGAATTTTCAAGTAAATGCTGTTGAGTAGGGCTTATAACTATGACAAATAGCGTATTAACTTACCACCACCACTAACTTGAATAGAAATGGAGCTCCCATAAGTTTTTGAGTTTTAACTGCACCCCAAAAGAATTCAAAGCGGTAAACAATTCAATTTCTAAGGTGATACGGGTAATGGTCGCTAAACCGGAGGATTCTGTTTAGTGAAGTTTGGGACGGGGTCGAACGCGGAGCGAACACAAAAATACGGAGGGTGAAAGTACAAAATGACATACGTACGTCCAAACATATAAACAAACATCCCCGATTTTCAATTGTGTTACCCCTGTAAGTGTCTCGCTCGCTCGCCAATTATTATTATTATTGGCAAGTGAAGTGAGCAAGACACTATATACTGGGGTAACTAATTGAGAATTGGGGGTATTTGTTCGTTTATATGTGTGTGTGGACGTATGCATGTCATTTTGTACTTTGACCCTCCCATATTTGTGTTAGCTTAGTGGTTGACCCCGTCCCAAACTCCACTGAACAGAATCCTCTGGTTTATCAATCTTTACCATGTATCATCCAATGCAATTGAATTGTTTACCGTTTTGAATTCTCGTTTGCGGGTGCAGTTAAACTTCCAAACTCATGGAGTTCATTTTCTATTCCAATGAGTGGTGGTGGTAAGTTAATGCACTGTTTGTCATAGTTATCCACCCTACACAACAGTGTTGTTCTTACTTGAAAATCCATTGTCCAATAGTCTAACCACGAAGGTAAGTCTTGTGTTGGTGTGTCCAGTGAACAAGTGTGTGTGAAAGTGTGGTGCATTACAGCTACTGCTTAGCTAACGAACAGAACATACAGAAGTAAACGTTTAACTAACAAATACATATATTAGCTGCCTTTACACAGCTTATTCGACTGCTACACCAGTAAGCGCGTCTTAAATAAACATATGTAGGATTAGGTTTAAACCTGTACAGTAACTCCTCAGAAATGCTTTTTGTTTTGTTTGTTTTTCAGTTGCGGCAAGTGGTTACTATGGCATTGAAATCCCTTTACCATATGTATGTAATTTAAAACCTCGACAGTTTTAGTCGCTGGAGCGTTAGAAATTAATCACAGTGGTGTAGTTATAATAATAGCAAATTTTCTCGTTCTAATATCCAATATCATGTTAATTAAAACTTAACCTGACGTTTCAACCTCTTGCCGAAGTCCTCTTCAGGGGTCAGTCGAGAATGACTGAATCATATCATCAATACTGTAGTTTTATGTAACCTAATTGAGGAGGCTCACTCGCCATTGTGCTCGAGCACAGAACTAGTTCTTATTATTTGTATCCTTACTTGCATGTGCCTGCAGGGTATAGCCCTGACTGATTTGACCTCTGCCCCTCCAGTCATCTGGCACTTCCCGCACTCTGACCTCCCCCAGGATCCAGCTGCTAGGTTCCAGAAACTATTTGAAGTGAAGACGAAGTGGGTCATGGAGGAAATAGAACCTTACATTCTGTAAGGAGTGGTCACTATTGGGAGGGCTTGGCGTTCAAATGAAACGTGATAAATAATATGAGAAAAAGGAAACGATGGTATTTTAGGCCACGTGTAAGCTAATGAAAATAGTAGTGCTTTTTATTGCATCACTGGTATTTACATATTAGTATTTATTGAGGTGATGTTGACTTTTAAACACTCTTCCGGTATTGGTTCATCTGGGTCTAAACATTACAGTATTCCCACAGTGTCTGAGCATGCTCTTTACTGAGGCCTGGCTATAAAACGGTGTCAGTTAACTTTCAAAACTAAGTTTGTCCGTCTTCTTTTGCTTGCTAACAGATAGAGTGGCAATTTCTCAATAGTTTCTAACACAATATAGTGTCATGCTTTATCTACTAGAGCTCTTGTACAATAGGGCATTTTCAAATGGAGCGTACTTTGGAAAAGCTGCTAGCTTAAACAGAATCTGTTGGTTTATCAATCCATACGCGTATCATCCTCAGAAATTCCTTCATCCATTAGTCAGTCACAGAGCGAATACAATGGCTTGTATTGGCATATCCAGGGAACAAATGTGTATGTGTGTGTGTAATTCAGCCCTTGAAAATCTTCAGGGCTTTTTTTATTTCCTTTGGTGTGCAGGTTGTGTTAGTACCTTTGAGTCTACCTTAAGGTCACCCGTTATTCTGACAATAGTAAGCACAGGGTGCTGATTGCTAGAGGCAATTGTATAAAACCTCCAAAGGGCAACTAAACTTCCTATGATACTGTCTGTTGATGTGTTATTAACTTACCCATCCGGTCTTCTCTGAACCTCAGTTATTAAAGACTCATGGGAACCAATTAGAGTGTTACTGAGTGTCTTATTGTGCCCACAATATAAATGGGATTTACACTGTATATACAAACAACGATTTCAATTGCTGAATAAATTTCTAATCCAACGTAGTAATGAGCCTTTGGTCTATAATATTTCATTGAATTACAAGTAGGGAAGTGCGGTACATTATTTGGGCCCAACCCAAATTGAAATCAGTTTCTGTAAAGTGTGTTACTGTTCTAATACTTGTGTCTTGTACTTTAGTGACCTAGAAAGCCCTTCTCAGTCTCTCAAGTCTCTCCTCATGAAGTACACAAGAATGTCAACTGGTGCCAATGGACAGAAGGTTTACAGTTCCAGGAAGATACTTTCTAAATAATTTTCCAATGTATACATCACTTTGTTTGTTGTTGCCAATGGACAGAAGGTTTACAGTTCCAGGAAGATACTTTCTATATAATTTTCAAATGTATACATCACTTTGCATCGTTGGTAAATTTACTAGCATATTAATATATGGTACAGGATCGTCATATTTAAATGCTCTGCATTTATGTTCCACTAAAGATGCGGAGATGCTTTACCAATTGCCGCGTATTAGCCGTGCGGTATCTGTTGACTACTACCTGAGAAGCTGTGCAGCCTGCTCTGATAATCATCTGTTCCCCTTATGAATACTTTCAGCTAGCATGTTACCTCAACTGCCCATGAATTTTTTACCGAGATGGTTATGATTGCATGCAAGAGGTGCATAATCGCCCAGCCCCGCCCTTCATTCTGCTCGGCTTGAAACCATGTCTGCTTCAAGTATTGGTGCACAGACATATCCGCGCTACTACTGGTGGCTTTGGATCGTCAGTGCAATGTTGGCGTAAGTTAAAATAAATTGACCTATCTAAATTTGTAACTTAGCTAGCCAATGGCTATCCAGTTATCTTCACAATTACTGCAGCAGTTTATAAGACCTTAAGCTGTTGATAGACGAGATAAAAGAAAAGTGTAAGATGTAAGGAAGAGAGTTCAACATGTTTATATTTCTCCCTCCCAGCATTTGTAGATCTCAGACTTGTGATCCTTATGACATTTCCTCCTCTGCTGGCTTGTCTCAATTGCATTGCTCGCCACGCCTCTCACCCTGCCAACTGGTCACGCCCACCACAGACACGCTCTCACTTGAGCAGACTGAGAGCCAGCTGGGCAATATCCTGAGCCAAGCAGAAGCTGGAGTCTCCCGTTTGGAGCTGAGTCGAGCGTGCCTAGAAGGATTCTCCACCCTGTACTGTTTGCAAGTGTATGAGATTTGCGGGCAAGAAGGTGCCGTTTGTGAAGACGAATGTCGGACCGTGGTGTATGGTACTTGTGGGGATGGAGAGTGGGCGTATCTGAGTAGGATCATTGATCAGCTCCGAGCTGGGAATTTAGTTAGTCTCCAGCCACTGATGGTGGATGATTTCTGCAATGGGTCTGGGAACAGCACTGGTAGCAGCACATGTCTCTCTCTCCAATGTAAGGAAAAAAGAAAGGAAAAAAATAGTTAGTTATCTGAGATTTAAACTCATTAGGACCTTTTCAAGGTTTCACTTAAAGCTGTATAAACTTGTGCTATGAGGTTACTGTCTCAGCTACACACATTTAAGATAGCTAATGTGACTTGAGCTTTTGACAATTATGTACCATAGCGTCAATAAGTATGATAATACACCAACTTGTTTACCCGCAGCTGACACCTGCTCCATCTCGACCTCTCCCACACCTGTCACTATTCCCACGACTACTCACCCCACCTCCTCATCCGTCCCATCAAGCATCATAGCAGTTGCTGTGGCAGCCAGCCTCATCTTTGTCTTTATCATCTTCCTAACAGTCGGCGCTCTCTTCCTTCTCAGCTTCTCCAGCTTCAAGAACAGAAAAGAGCCAACAAACAGCCCAACAAGATCTTCAACACAACCAAGCAGAAAACCGAGCCACGTTGAAATTCCGTACCCCATGAGTTCCCTCGCAGAGAGGCAGGAACGGAGGCAGTCCTCGGGCACGCTCATGATGCACGCATCAGATGTCCATGATGCTCTGCTCAACCCAGCTCCTCCCACCCGGTCCACAACCCTCGCCAGGAGACTCAACACAGACACCTTCCTGTGCCTGCCGGCCAAGAAGCGGCTGAAGCAGCTTGAGTACCCCAGGGGGAACATCTGTCTGTTGAGAGACTTGTGGGAGACTAACTTCGGACCTGTGTACCTAGGCGAGGCTAGTGGACTCAATCCCAAGGAAGACCTTTCCTCCGTCCTCATCAAATCCCTACGAGATCGGGCGTCATCTAAACTCAAGCAGCAGTTCACTCTGGAAATGACGTGGGCGTCGAGCTTTAGCCACGCCCACATCATATCTCTGCTCGGGGTTTGCACCAAAGAGGAGCCGCAGTACATGATATTTGAGTATTTGGACTACGGATCCTTAAAGGAATTCTTGCAATCTATTGGATCCATGAGTCTGGATTTTGACCAGTTTCTTGGAGAATCTGCAATCGACACGTCTACCACCAACCTGGCTGACGTGACCGCCATTACCAGTGGTCCAGTGTTCGGGGTGGAGGATCTGGCCAGCATGGCTCGGCAAGTTGCAGACGGTATGAACTATTTATCAAAAAAAGCCTTCATTTTGAAGGATTTGGCTGCAAGAAACTGCCAGGTAAACAAAAACAACAGCAGACAAACAATGTCATTAATTAACCTAGACAAGAGCAAGAGTTGTAGATTCGACTGAAAAAGAATCAAATATTGAGTAAAATTTGCTTTAATTTTCAACCACATTTGATTGAGAAAAATGCACGTGCACACAATAACCAACCATTTGCCAAAGTTGGCCACGCCCTTAGCTTCCGCTCCTAATTCTTAACTCAAACACCATGCTTATTAATTCATACCAATTCAAGGTATGGCATTCAAATACAAAATGCAAGTTCTATTGGTGTCTATAGCTAAGTATAATCTGTTGTCTGCCTTTGTGTTTTTATCTGAACTTATTATTACATATACTCAAAGGTTGGCCATAATTTGGTGGTGAAGATTGCAGACTTTGGTCTCAGTTTTGACCACACCTTCAACGACTATTGCTACGTCAACTCCCACAAGTCCAAGCCTGTCCCTTTGCGCTGGCTGTCCCCAGAAGCTCTATCGGGCCGTTTCTCCGTCTACTCCGACATATACGCCTACGGGGTTCTGCTGTGGGAGATATTCTCGTACGGAGCTCGTCCGTATGGAGACCTGATCAACAGCGTAGTTGCTAAACACATCCTGGAGCGACAGCTGCTCCAGCGTCCAGAGAAGTGCCCGGAATGGGTGTATACGTTAATGAAACAATGTTGGAACCAGCAGCCCAGCAAACGACCTTTGTTCCATTCCATAGAAAAGGAAGTGAGTGCAAAACTGCAAGAATACGGAGAAGAGAAAGCCGTGAATACATCCGATGTAGTGAGAGCTATTAGACAGAGCATAAGTAACTAAATTCGAATAAATACTCTTAAATTACTGTGTTATTTATTACTGAACACATGCTATCATTCAGACAGCACAATATATTTATATATGTTACAGACCATTTTCAAACTACAAGCCCATTTTAAAACAGCCTGGCTCCAAACTAGCCACAAATGTTGCTGGCTGGCTTACAGTGGTAATGTACAATTAAAACAAATGCGAGTCTCACCTGAATGTCAGGCAGGCTCCTAACTAGCAACCAGATACAAAGTCTGCTCTGGTATTAAAGAGCACACAAGAGCACAAGTTATTAGTCTATTGTTTGTTGAATCACAAGTTGTAAGAGGGGAACATATGGGGTAATCAGGAAATCTCAGGGAGAAAACATCATAGAAATATAAACAACCTTAAAAAACAGTAAATAAAATTTTCAAAGATAAGATGTTTTAGTGGTTCCAAAGTTTCAGATGCAAGCCTAGCTAATGTCAAATTCGTGTGTGGAAACACGCTCATGTCAAGCCTAAATGCTGCCTATATAATTAACCACATCTTACATGCATTTGCATCCTTTACGTCGTGCTGCATCATATAGCAGTGTGTTTCATTAATTACTAGTGACTGAGATTTGTAAAGAACTATGACTGATTCAGTCATTCTCGGCTGAAATAATTATAATAATAGCAAATGTTTTCGTTCTTACAGCCAATAATTTTGTTAATAATTAATAAAACTAAACCCGACGATTCGACTTCTTGCCGAATATAGTAGGATATAGTAGACAGTAAGCGTACCCTCCAGGAATCTTGCTGTTTACATTGTGTTAGTATGTCACCACAGAAAGTTCGACCACAGTTGACCCCTGAAGTGGACTTCGACTAGAAGTTGAAACGTCTGGTTAAGCTTTAATTAACAATATTATTGGCTGTAAGAATGAGAAAATTTGCTATTATTAGAACTATGAAATGTTGCAAGAGCTAACAACCACTAAGACTATAACTACTGCTATCATGGGAGGGAGGGGGGGGGGGGGGGGGTATGACTAATTTATGGGTCAAGTTTATTGTACAATCCTTACCAAGCTGCACAACACACACATTTTTTGTCTCTGTAAAGCACTTTACATTTTTTTTTTAATTACAGAAAATACATTGCAGTTTCTAATTTTTTTGAACCAATATTGAGTTTGTATGTGATTACAAATCCCAAGACACGAGGGTGAAGCCCAAGTTTGTGAATTGCAGTACAAACCAATTCGTATTGGTTTATAACTATTTTATAGCCCAAGGACATAGACACCGAGGGAGGTTTCTGTTCTTAGCTTTTGTTTTGTTTTTCTGATGGAAGCGAGCCGGAAAAGCAGGACTTCAGATGATTATACTAATATGACACGTAGAGTAAAAAGAGAAAATGCATTTTTCCTTTAATTTAATGTGTCCTGTGTAATTTATATAGTTTGAATTTGTTAATAAAAGAATGTGGTTATGGGCATAATAGCCTGATTTAGATCATATCACTCCATTGTTGGTAAAGAGAAATAAACCCTCCTTTCAAAATTCCATAGACGTAATATATTTCCCCTTATTTTTAGTGACCTTTCTGTAATGAATCTGTTGTGCACAGAGCTAGCTGGAAAAAGAGATTACTCTGAGCAACAGAATTCATTAACATCTAACTTGTTGTTTGTTGATCTTTGTATCTGTTGGGTGAATACTTTAGTGGGACCAAGAGGGTGTTCAAATTTGTGATATATTCCATTTCATTACATATTTATGTATTTCTCACATTGTAAGTACACAAATTGAATGACCTTGCCTATTTTATAGGTTTTCACCCTAGATGACTGCGACCCACCTTACTCAGCTTTCATTAAAGCTCTAATAGATTGATAGACTGTAGCCTTTCCTATAATTATAATGGTATAATCACTACTCTGTATTCCTGCACTAGTTATTTGTGAGTGCGAGAGCTTTTTTAAAATTTCATTTAAAAGAAATTTATTGCAAGGTCTTTTCAGTCACATTCTTTTAAGATGGACAAGTGACAGATGCACACACAAACGATCAAGTGTGTTTTTAATAGGGTTGGCATGCCCAAATTGCTTGGATTATTGAAGTTTAGATTAAAAAACTTTTAAAAGAATCAATTTTATAAAATAGTTCTATTCAGAAAAAAATATTTACGAACACACAAGAGTTCTGTGTCTTGGGTCTGCTTTGGCAACTTCCCTTTAAAAAGTGGTTTGACAACCTTCAAAATGGTTTGAATAATTTGACCAGCCTGTTCTAAAATAGTCTGGCCAGTGGTCTGGCCTGTTTTTTTTTTTTTAAATGATCTGGCCTGTTTTAAAACAGTCTGAGGTGGTTTGGAAATGGTCTGGCCCATTTTAAAACGGTCTGGCCAGTTTTAAAAATGGCTAGACCATTTTAAAACAGTCCAAGTTTGTAATTGGATATTAGTATATTATAGTCTCATCCTCTATTGTACATATAATATGCCAATCCAGTATGTGAGATATAATTAATAATTGCAATTATAAATAACATAAATATTGTAAACAAATAGATCACTGAGAGTAAAACACAAGTCTGAAATTTGCTGTGGATGTTGAGAGAAACAGCATGTGCCATGAGTCCAGTCTTTCAGTTAGAGGTTCTTATCATCATTGTTGTACATCTCGCTGATGAGGCGATACACGTAAGATGGGGCACACCCACCTCTGAAAGAAATTAACAAAGAATTGCACATTTTAAGTTTCTGTCATATACTCTACACAATCTCTGACAACCCCATCCAATGTATATATGAATGGCTAATTGAGCCACACCCACAAACCACACCCCTGCTCCTGTGGAGTCACTCACATATTGGAGATGAACAGTGTGACCAGGTCTGGGGGGACAAAATCAAACACTGGGTTCTGGGCGTGGACCTTGGATACCAGATCTCCCTCGCTGAAATCCAAAATGTCACACGGAGCGACAATCTTATTAAAGGAATCCTACAAACACAAAAAGTAATATTGAAACATATAATTGTGACTGCAACAGCAAGTACACAATGATCACAAAAAAACATGGCCGACATCCTCATTCTGGTTAGTAGTTCGTGGTGGTTAAGGGCCATGCTCAAACATAATTATAAACATCTTACTTTTAGAGACCGTAACAAGAGAGAACCTATGCTGATTCAACAGCTGTAATCGGATAGTAGTCACACCGCGGACACAGACTGGAACGGTAAACCAATCAGGTCATCGACTAATATGGCACACAAGTACTCAGTAAAAGTGATTCGGCACTTAGCAACAACAACCTTTAGGAATACGCCAGGAGAGAGAGGTCAATAACATATACATGTCTATACTATACTAACCAGTGCCTATGACGCATTACTTGTACTCGTGGAACAGTGTTACACTGGAAGAGTTAGTTGCCAGAGAGGTACACACACAATTTTAACTCCCCACCCCCCAACCCCAAAACATATTTTGAGTGCTATCCAGTAACAATGTCAATTGTCTCACGGGACCACAGCATTGGATGTTCCATCAAAATTTATTTAACTCAAAACTTTCACTGCAGGAGGAAACTTTTCCTTGTGGTTGAACCATAAGGCTTGTCTTTTGCGTTTATAGTCACATGACTGGTACACCCAATAATATACCCCCCCTCCCTCCCTCCCTCCCTCCCTCCCTCCCTCAATAGCCCCCATCAGATTTTGTCACATATGCTTTCTTGGCTACTATGGGTAAACTAGAACGGGAGACTATTATGTCTTATGCTCTGTCCACCACTAGTTGTTGTATAGGTACTGTAGGTTCTGATCTCCCAGTGGAAGTGTGGTAAGTGGTGTGGGATATTGAATCTATATGAAAAGAGGTCCTGACGAGCATCACTTGTGAGCACCAGGAGACACTGTATGTACATAGCAACTGAACATTATTATTTGAAATGATACCCTAGTCTATTAGTGGCTGAAAGAAAGCAGAGTATCTATAGATTCATGATAAGTAACCAACCAATCAACGACCCTTTACCAAATCCATGTACCTGGTCGTAGGAGCACAGATACTGGGGAGAAAGCTTGAACAGTGCTGCACACACGTACACCTGAAAAAATACTTTTTAATAAAAGCCACACCTTACCATGTCATACAACTCACAGGTACAGAGTGGTGCTTGGCAGCAAGGGCGAGCTGGTGGGCACCATTTAGGGCCTTCAATCTGCATGGGAACATTAGTAAAAATCACCTCAGTGATGTGAATGCTACATTGTAAAGCTCACCCTCCATCTGCCATGACAGTGTGGGTGCCAATAATGACCTGGACGATACACAATAACACGAGAATAGGAATTCATTATATAGTGACAAACTGCAGGAGGCTACACTTTCCAGAGTTCTTATTGCTGGTCAAACTTCCCAGACACAGAGCATTCTATCATTTATAAATCTCATCCATCACACATAGCTATGAGAGTGATGGTATGCACTGTTTTGTCTGTATAAAGAATAAAGGTAGCACCAGTTTCTCGCCCTTGGATAGGAAGAAGTTAATATAACAATTAGCGTAATATTTAAACTAAAAAGGAATAAGCGCAATAATTATTCTCGAGCAATACAAACGGAATTTTAAACTATTGTCTAGAATACGTTCACACTTCATAGGGCAGTTATGTAGTGGGAGTTATTTTGAGATCTGCCGATAGACCGGTGAGTTAAGCAACTCATACACGCGTGCAAACTGAAGTATGAATAGCCATCTAGACCCCACCCTGTGTGTGCTGAGCTATGCAATAAACACAACATGTGTGAGGTGTGCACCAAGTAATGTAATCAAATATACACAACAACTAGAGTTTAAATTAAAACTGACTATAAAAAATACAAAAAAATCATCTTTTAAAATTGAATTCTTGCTGTTTTAATTTCAATGGTATTGAAAACTAACAATTACTGTTTGTTATCCTCATGATAACACCCTCCCGCCCACTACTAATTACCTTATTCACGCGAGACATAATAGCAAAGACGGCAGAGTCCGTGATGACGGTGACCTCTATGCCACTCTGCGCCAGTTGGGTAGCCATCTCCTGACCTTGATAAGAAGGTGCTGACTCAGCAACAATTACGTCAAATTTTCTCTTCCTGGCACCTTCCTGGGGGGGGGGGGGGGGGGGGAAATGGTTTGATAATATTACAGTCATAGGAAAAATAGGTACATATTCATCAACTAGATAAGATATTAATAGTTAGCCTAGTTAGGCCGCCATTTTGGCAATGAAAGTAAAAACAAGTATATCTATGGCAGGAAAAGAATTTTGAATTTTGCCTGCTTTTCCCACAGACAGTCACACACATACATACATGAATGAATTCTACACATTAAAAAGCAATTACTAACATACTGTAAATGGAGTAAAGCTATAATTTTTTCATATCTTCTACAGATCAATGCAGTTGAGGTAAATAAAAATTTAGGGGGAGGGGGAGAGAACTGAATGTAGGGGGAGGGGGAGAGAACTGAATGTAGGGGGAGAGAACTGAATGTAGGGGGAGGGGGAGAGAACTGAATGTAGGGGGAGGGGGAGAGAACTGAATGTAGGGTTTCATAATCATTTCTACAGATCATGCAGTTGAGGTGGGTAAATTAAAAATTTAGGGGGAGGGGAGAGAACTGAATGTAGGGGAGGGGGAGGGGAGAGAGGGAGAGAACTGAATGTAGGGGGAGGGGGAAGAAGAATTGTAGGTGGGAGGGGGAGAGACCTGATGTAGGGGGAGAGAACTGAATTTTAGGGGAGAGGAGAACTGAATGTAGGGGGGAGAGAACTGAAGGTAGGGGGAGAGAACTGAAGAGGGGGAGAGAATGAATGTAGGGGAGAGGAGAGAAGATGTAGGGGAGGGGGAGAGAATGAAATGTAGGGGGAGGGGGGAGAGAACTGAATGTAGGGAGGGGGAGAGAGGGAGAGAAACTGAATGTAGGGGGAGGGGGGAGAGAACTGAAGTAGGGGGAGAGACCTGAATGTAGGGGGAGGGGGAGGGAGAGAGAACTGAATGTAGGGGGAGGGGAGAAGAGGAGAACTGAATGTAGGGAGAGGGGGAGAGAAATGAATGTAGGGGGTGAGGGGGAGAGAACTAGCACTGAATGAGGGGGAGAGCGAGAACTGAAGTAGGGGAGGGGGAGGAGAGAAGAGAACTGAATGTAGGGGGAGGGGGAGAGAACTGAAGTAGGGGGAGGGGGAGAGAAGAGAAATGAAATGTAGGGGAGGGGGGAGAAGAAGGAGAGAAAAATGAATGTAGGAGGGAGGGGAGAGAAACTGAATGTAGGGGGGAGGGGAGAGAATGAAATGTAGGGGAGGGGGAGAGACTGGGAAGAGGTAGGGGGAGGGAGAGAGAACGGAATGTAGGGCGGGGGGAGGGGAGAGGAGAGAAAATGAGTGTAGGGGGAGGGGGAGAGGAGGAGAACTGAATGTAGGGGGGAGGGGGAGAGAATGAATGGTAGGGGGAGGGAGAGGGGGGAGCGAACTGAAGTAGGGGGAGGGGAGAGAAACTGAAGTAGGGGGAGGGGGAGCGAACTGAATGTAGGGGAGGGGGAGCGAACTGAGTGTAGGGGAGGGGGCGGTCGAGAGAGAGGGAGAGAACTGAGTGTAGGGGGAGGGGGTATCGGACCTGAATGTCGTGGTCGGGTTAGAGGAAGATATGAAACCTCGTGTAGTGTGAGGGGGATATACCTGCATGTAGGGGGAGGGGGAGAGAACTGAATGTAGGGGGAGGGGGGGAGAGAACTGAGTGTAGGTGGAGGGGGGAGAGAAACTGGAATGTAGGGGGAGGGGGAGAGGGGGAGAGAACTGAATGTACGGGGGGAGGGGGAGAGACTGAATGTAGGGGGAGGGGGAGAGAACTGAGTGTAGGGGGGAGGGGGAGAGAGAGAACTGAGTGTAGGGGGAGGGGGAGAGAACTGAATGTAGGGGGAGGGGGAGGGGAGAGAACTGAATGATGTAGGGGGAGGGGGAGAGAATGATGTAGGGGGCGGGGGCGGAGAACTGATGTAGGGGAGAGGGAGAAGACACTTGAGTGTAGGGGGGAGAGGGGAGGCGAAATGAATGTAGGGGGAGAAACTGAATGTAGGGGGAGGGGGAGAGAACTAGCGTGTAGGGGTGAGGGGGGGAGAGGGGAGAGAACTGAGTGTAGGGGGAGAGGAGAGGAGAACTGAAATGTAGGGGGAGGGGGAAGAACTGAATGTAGGGGGGAGGGGGGGGAGAGAACATGAATGTAGGGGGAGGGGGAGAGAAGAATGTAGGGGGAGGGGGAGAGACGAATGTGGGGGAGGTGACGAGAAATGAATGTAGAGGGGGGAGAGGAGAGAACTGAAGGTAGGGGGAGGGGGAGAGAATGAGTGTAGGGGGGAGGGGGAGAGGGGAGAGACTGAGTGTAGGGGGGGGAGAGAAGAGGAGAACTGAATGTAGGGGGAGAGGAACTGAATGTAGGGGTGAGCGAACTGAAGTAGACGGGAGGGGGAGGAATGAGGGTAGGGGAGGGGAGAGAACTGAATGTAGGGGGAGGGGAGAGAAATGAAGGTAGGGGGAGGGGGAGAAAATGAATGTAGGGGAGGGGGAGAGAACGGAATGTAGGGGGAGGGGGAGAGGAACTGAATGTAGGGGGAGAGAACTGAATGTAGGGGGGAGGGGGGAGAGAATGAATGTAGGGGAGGGGGAGAGAACTGAATGTAGGGGAGGGGAGAGGAACGAAGTAGGGGGAGAGAACTGAAGGTAGGGGGGAGGGGAGGAGGGAGAGAACGGAATGTAGGAGGAGGGGAGAGAACTGAATGTAGGGGCGAGAGCACTTGACTGTAGGGGGGAGGGGGATCTCAGGGTTCCATAGTTTGTATGAAACTACTACTCCATTACTATTGATATCCATGCCACTACTACTACTATTACTACTACTCCATTACTATTGACATCCATGCCACTACTACTACTACTACTACTACTACTTCACTGAACATAGCTGACCACAAGCAGCTGACCTGGTGTCTTCCCCTTCTCTCTCTCTCACCTTCAGGAACGCCTCCACTGTCTTCGAATAGCCGGCAGTCATGATGACCTCATTAGAGTGGATGTGCTCAAACGATTGAGCAGCAATGTTAGTGGCACTGGGCATGACAAAAACAAAAAAACAAAACACCAACAGAAAACAACTCTGTAAGTTTGGTAAAGGGTTACCCCTACGCCCACGCCCACCTCTGATCCAGTTCATCCAGGAGTTCGTTGATGGCTTCTATGACTATTCCCTGCACACGTGGAGAGTAATTTCAGTTGGTAACCCATAGCAATGATTGTGTACCTTGAAGTCGTGCTTCTCTGCCACCTTCATTGCCAAATCCATTTCAGCTCCACCCCTTAGCAACACCTGACAACAGGAACAAACATGACGGCAGAACTGAATCTTTACAAGGACTCACAAGCTCCAGACAAATACTTTAACATACTACTGAGACTACTATTGCTTTTCAAATCCTGCACCTAGGTCGACCCTTACCGATTCCCTGCCCCAACCAGAAAATAATACTCACTTTAAATTTAAAAAATAATTATAAATTAATTAAAAAAATAAATAAAAACATTACGCTCTCTATATAGGTTACACCATGACATGGAGGTCGGTACAGGATTTGCAAAACCAAGGGCCAAAGGCCTGAGGAGATGGCGTAAATCCTGTACCTACTGAAATTGTGGTGCAAACGACTTGTACCAATGGCTCTAGGAAATATGTGAAAACTTATTTTTGATTTGACGGTTTACTTATGCACCTCCTAGGAGGTAGGTATGAAATATATTGTCCCGAATTGAGCAATCTGATCGGATGGTTTGAATATTCACTGATTCTATAATATAACCCCACCAGAAAGCCAGCCTTACAATGACCGACCATTCCCCACTAACTTACATGGAGGGATGCCTTCATGTCTATATCAATGTCACTCTCATCACTACGGAAACACCTGCATAGCAACAAATTCTGAGTCAGCACAATATACACGTGTGTAAATAAAGGACACACCCACCAACTCCACCCACCTGGCATGCTCATCTCTGATAATCTTCAGAACTGCATGTACAAATTGGGACACCATTTTATTATATATACGTTCATTGTCTTCAAGTGAACAACTCACCTCTTCTGATGATATTACCAACCGCATTCTCTAAAAGGAAACAAATTTTTACACAAAATGTAGCTAGCACTTTCAAAATGCATTTTTTTTTTTTTTGGATGTAACTGGTTTATGGGCTTTCTGCTTACAGCCAGTGGGGAAAAGCTGCTACAAGAACTTTAAATGATGCACAGAGTAATGGAGGTGTACTGAATTATGAGGACATTCTTTTGAAGTCATGCCATGATCACAAGATCTTATACATTAGTTCCAACCTCTTCCAGTTACATTTATACTAATTTCTTGTTCAATTTAGGTGAGCTAGTTTTCATATACTTGATTTATTTTCTAAAAAAAAAAAAATACATGACACATTAATTGGCTTTTTTAATTATATCCTAGCTCTAACTAGTCACCACAAAAAAATTCAATTTCTAATTGAGATAACATCGTCCAATTTACCTTTCTATCTATTTATCTGAGTCATCAATAATTGGTTTGAAAACTAGCCAGCAGTTTTCATTTAATTACAATATTGTATCACGAAAATGAACGTGCTCTTTCTGCATATCTCATCTGCTACCATAACATTAGCTAGCAATAACACTTTCTGCACACCACCATCAAATATTAACTCTGATGTCCCAATTATTTCAAAATATAGGTAATATAATATAGGCGTTTGAATTTACATTAGTGAGTTTTTTTTGTTTAACCATAGTAATTTCAGGACTGGTAACTACTACATACTGATTTTTAATGGCCTCACCAGAAATTGTATGCTACATGCTGCTAATGTAACATTAATAATAATATATTAATATTGCAACAGTGAATGTATTTTTAGGCAAAAAATGTTGTCTACATCTAACCGCCAGCAATGTAGGTAAAGTTAATGGCAAATAACTAAACTCTTTGAATATTCTTTTTTTCTTCCCTTTTTTCCAGCAGTATATCATTTTCATGTCCCTAAGTAAGCTACTTCATCTCTCCCCTTTCACTTCACATCAGTGACATTCCACTAAACATGGTCCTTACCACTGCGCTGGGCATCCATAATTTTTTTCCCTTCTAGTCTTGCTCTTTCCATAAGCTCCCTAGAAATATATAACTAGTAACTAACCATAGTGTATTTATCTAGATAGTAATAACATAGCTATTGACCTACATTCTGAGTGCATAATATAATATGTCCCACCTGGCATTTGCCCATCTTGTCTTTGAGCATATTTCCCTCATCAACAGAACAGTCCTTCTCGCGACATCATATGAACTGTGAAGACGACTACAAACGCATTGAATTCGCACTAACTACTACAATTCTACGATATATTAAAACAACAACAGCAACCAAACATATCTCTCCCCCTCACTTTTTCTGTTTCAGATAGGTTACCAGAGTCTCAACTTTCTCGCATATCTCGTCCTCTCCCGGAGGCGGCTTCGCCATAATAACTACACCGCGGCCGGAGCTAGCCGAAGCTAGCTAGCTCGTTTTTCAGTCAGGCTAGCTCTTTTTAGAGGATTTTAGGTAAGGGATTACGAAAAGCGGCGCTGAATCAAAGAGCTGGGCGCGGGCATGCGTGTTACGGTTGTAGTTTATCCAGGTTTTTGTGCTGCAAAAGCGGGAGTAAAAAAAGGGGAGTAAAAAAAGGGGCTAATTACAGTTACTTAAAGTAGCTGTAGTTAATGAAGTTGTTGATTAAGAAATAACTACGCTAGTTGTCTGCAGCATTTCTTCGCTGTGGAGCTGTAGGGCATTTCTTTTCAATTTCATACTATACTTAAAGTAAAGAGGCGTGTCCGTCATCGCATACTTTTATAAGCACGCTGCAAAACCGTATTCTAAGCGATATGTACAGCTTTCGTGCTATGGAGAGACTGCTGTTTCCCGGATTCTTGTTCTTCTTCGAAGTCGTCTTCCTCGTTCTGTTCGGGTTACTTGTGGAGTACGATGAGAAAGGTTCTCCTGAGCACGATCTTATGGCGGCTCGCCTTTCTGCAGAATCCAATGACACTGACAGTTTAATAAGAAACCTCCAGAGTTCTCTAGGGACAACTAAAACATACCCATGTAAGTTGTAGTTACCTATTGTGCTTTGTTTCTCACATGAAGTGCGAAATAACAGCTAACTGGATAGTTTTGGAGGCTTTTATGATTTTTACATTATAAGAGCTGCAGTATAAGTTGTGCAATTTATAGCAATTTATATATGCACACTAAAGGCTAGAGTTTGTGCAATGATAACCTAGTGTTATATAATCCACAAGTAGCTATAGTGTAAGGCCTGACACAATAAACCTGCACTATCTTTTCTCACCACCATTTTTTTTATCAAGTTTTGAAGTGAGACACGCCCATTAACTGCATGCTTAGTTAGTGCCAGATGTAAGAAAGAAAGCTGTGAGAATCATTTAGTTTATTGAGAATGGAGGTTGAACAGAGGTGTGGTGTAGGTGTAAGAGTCATGTGATCTCTTCCCATAGGGCGGTGATGGTGGCCATGGCCCTTGTGGGATTGATGGTCTTATATTGTGGGATCACGATGCCACAGTTTCCTGTTACCAGCTATGGTAACAGTGTTGTTTAGCTCTCCCCGAGCTTCTAGTCCGTGCTACTGGAGCACAGCTCAATGTGTACATTTTTCTTTTTGGTTTCTTTGACCAGTGGGTGAAGTGGTGAGGCTGTTTTGATTAGACTGGTTGAAACTGAATGACTTTGAGATTATTGGAAGAATGTGATGAATATCACTCAGCTTATCAACAGTTTTTTTTTGTTTTTTTTCAGATAATGAAAAAAATTCTGATGTAGTAATAATGTGATACTTTCTTTCTGTTCTTTATTTTTTATTTTTTTAAACTCTTCCAGTCTTTTGTCATTGCTGTTATTAACCCTCAGTGCTCATGTGCAAGCGGGTTACAGTACTCGGTTTGTCTGTCAGTCAGTCATTGTCATACGGATCTTGAAGACGGCAGCCTCCCGAAGATTGAAAAAGGCATCAAAATGTTGCACTAGACATTTTAAGTCCCTTTAATAGTTATTTTTAGGCCGTACGATTGTAATTGATTGTTGGTAACACCCCTCCCCCCCCCCCCTCCCCCCTCCCCCATAGTAATGCCGTACTCATGTGAGCAAATAATTTCTTTGCTGCCCATGGTAGTTTTGCATTACATTTTTCTCAGTGGTTTACCAGGGTGCTTGGAGTTACCCATTGAAACTACTGGTGAGGTGAGTGTCACTTGTATGTTAATTGCACGAGTTGCATATCGACTTGCTCAAGCTTTATATATCGACGTGCGTGAACATACATGTTGGCACATTCATATTGATGCTACTTCAAATACATTATTCTTTTGGTCTTGGTAATAGCTAGCTAGTGTACAGTAACACTGAGGGTTCGCACCCTTGGTGTTTTATTTTTATCACAAGTAGGAATCTGCTATTTGTGTGTGGACTTCCTCTCTATTAGTATTTTCATATTATGTAATAATGGTATAAATGCGTGTGGTAAATTGTACTATGTATTCATATGAATGGCCTAAAAAATGCCGGGAATATTTCTCTGATACATCATGTGGGACCTGTTGATAATTGAAGAAACATTGTGACATGTTGTTTCCTCTTCAGTCAACTGGAATATCATATATGAAACTATTTGTTGTGGATTTTAAGGATTAAGTGAATTTTAAATTACCCAGCGCTGAGTCTGGGCCAAGCTTTCCTGCTTTGCTGAATGTTGATTATTCTTTCCTTCAGCGAGCACCCATGCAAGGGTGGGGTGGTGGGTGCTCTGCCAGTCAGTCATTATAATGTCTGTCAACATTGCTTTGGCACTTTACCATACAAGCTCAGATTAATTATGTTGTTCATACCAGGCAAACCTCAAGAAGGTCGGGCCAGACTTGATAAAGCCTTACTGATATTATTTATAATTCAGGTAAAGGAAGGTACTATGTAAGACATTCCACTTCAGAAGAAGTGGAGCAGATACACTCGACTTCGTGCTTACCTAAGAATTATACAACTAGTCGACTATTTCCTCTTTGCCTTGGTCAGATAAATGTCATTGTGTTTACTAAAAGTAACTCCCAAAGAAAAACACAATAAATTCCAGCATTCTGCTTTTCATTTTATAGAAAAGCATAAAGCTTATGTAGACTTGAATTAATGACCTTTACCGTAACACCAAATTTTTTAAAACGAATGTGCAAATAAACACTGATTCAGATAAAATAACAAAGAAACCTTTTGACTAGAACCAGCTATGTCCTGTAGGCAAGGTAGCGTGGAATTCCCTCACTAGCTTTATGGGTACTACTTCTAAACCACTGCATAAAAAATAGTGAGGTACCCAGTATTGTGTGGGGATTCCCACAAACTCATGCAATGCCCATATCTGGGATATCCCTCATAATGTTGTGGGAAAGTGAAGCACTCGCATTCAACTAGTCGGACTCACAGAGTCAGTTTATTATCCCCTTGCACAAAGAGTTATTAAATCTCATGCATACTTCCAAGAATAATGGGGGAAAAAATAAAATAAAAAATGACTGACTGACTGAAATGATAGCCCTTGCACCTGCCCTATATATCCTAACAGGTCCAGAGGCCCTAATGGAAGTGCCCAGCAACAATAACACAAAACAACAACCAACAATTACATGTTTGACACAAACACACATAGTCACTTGTCTTCACACATAAACAATGATGTAAGCAACAATCTGCTTTATTGACACACAAACATGTCTCTAAGAGTTGGTCGTAAATCTCTATGTAGGAGGTGTCAAATCCTGCTGAGCCCTTCCCATAATGTACATTCATTTAGTATCCTGCTCAGAGGTTAAAGGGTAGAATTAGTGCAGACTGAATGAAGTAGTTAGTTTAGCATATGTTGTCTTATTTTCTCTAATTTTAAACAACAACGGCAGACAACAGACAAGCGTTTTACTAAAGTGGTGTCAACATTATCAATCGTCTCTACAAAATCTTCGTAGTTTAAAATTTATTCTTTATTATAAACCTGACACAGCTGCTGGAAAGGTATTTTGAAACTTAAAGGAATGGCTGGACTAAACTTGGCCATTCGTTGAGGAGTTTGTTTCTTTTCTATGATTACGTTTAGTTATATTTTGAGTAGAAGTTATCTTTGGCCAGCTATCGTTCATTTTTCCCATTGGGATTGTCTTCTATCTTAGATAGTATTTGTTTCGTTATGCATTTCCCAAAGTGTACTCAGTTGCAGGTTTAGCAGTTGCCAAGTAGGAATATAAATATACATAATATATATATATGTGTGTGTGTATGTAAAGCTGTGGGATATAATCAAATAGAATAGGTTGATGAATCTGAACAGAGAAATATAGATATAGGATTGTCAATGTCAAATAGTTGTGTAAGTATGTATACACATTATAATAATATGTACTATCTTTGCAATTTTAGAATCTTAAGCTAATGAATTTAGGAAGTTACAAGGTGTGCTGAATAGCAGTTGCATGGCATGTAGTTCCAAAGAATTGTAATGCATTAATTTAAAAAACAAACAAACAATTTGAGGGGGTGGGGTTGAGGAAGAGAAAGAAAAAGCCGACCAGTGCATCCAAAATGGTTTCCATAATGTTACGTTTTTTTATGACTGTGGCTTATTTTTACTTTTCTCTCTCCACAGTCTTTCAAGATGTCCACGTGATGGTCTTCATTGGTTTTGGGTTCCTTATGACCTTCCTTCGTCGCTATGGTTTCAGCAGCATTGCCTTCAACATGCTGGTGGCAGCGTTTGCCATCCAGTGGTCCACCATCACCACTGGCGTCTTCAGCTTCATCGAGCAGGCTCACGAGAACTTGTGCTGTACCATCCGCGTCAACCTGGAGACGTGAGTGCCAATTAAGTCAGGGGTCGGAAGTTATGAGTCATTGGATTGGGCTAGATGACATCAGTATTGCGTCCACATGCCTAAACCCCAAACTACCTCTACCTAGCTTCCAGTTGAAGAGTTTTCTCATGAAATTTAGTGCGGGAAGCAATGGAAGGTTACGTACAGTGCCCGATGTCTAATCATCATCCTACTTATTCCATATTTCTCTGAAGTACCTTCAGAGAGTAGCGTAAAATATTGTTTCGCTGTGATGTGTGAATGGTGCTTTTTATTTGACAGCCATAATTGTTTGGTTGTCACCTAGATACAGCAGCTCCTGCCTCTGGTTATGCTAAAAAAAAAAGGTGGATAAGTTGTGGCATGGTGTGTTGGTTGTTGTGAATTCTTGTGCCGCTGGGTACACTTCACCTGGTGTGGTGTAGTCACTGACTCATGGTTGTTTGAAGAGAGTGTGAAGTTTCTTTTGCTGGTAAAAATATGCATAGTTTAGTAGAGTAAGACATTTTCTGACAAGTTCTGCCAAACATAGATGGTATTGTCAATTTCTAGCTAAATTTGAAAAAATATTGTGTACTGGTAAAGCAATTTAAATTTTTTCGAGCTTGTGGTATTCCCAGTGGTGTTCTTTTTTTTTGTTTTTTTTTTTGTTTTGTTATTTCTGTTGTGTGATGTCAGCGTGGTGATGAGGTCTAGTCCTTGTTGTTGTTGTGGTGTGTGTGTGATATGTACGTGTGCATGTAATGTTGCTGTGTGGTTGGAGGGTTCCACCTGGTTGATTATTGTGGGGTAGCTTCCTCCTATTGTTGCTATTGATATGTGTGAAAGTATATTCTCCTATCAAAGCATTTCTTCCTCTCTACTCTTCAATTACTTTTCCACTTTCATTCTCCATTCTCAATTACATATTCCTATTCTCTCTATGTTATATCTCCATTCCTATTCTCTCTATGCTGTATTCCTATTCTCTCTATGCTGTATTCCCATTCCTATTCTCTCCATGCTGTATTCCCATTCCTGTTCTCTCTATGCTGTATTCCCATTCCTGTTCTCTCTATGCTGTATTCCCATTCCTGTTCTCTTTATGCTGTATTCCCATTCTTCATTCTGTTTCCGCTCCTTCCTCTTGACTCCAATACTTTCCTCCTCCTCCGTCCAGGATGGTTGGTTCTGATTTTGCCGGTGCCGCAGCTCTGATCACCATGGGCGCAGTCCTGGGTAGAGCCAGTCCCTTCCAGCTCATTATCATCACGTTCTTCGAGCTCGTGTTTTACTCTGCCAACGAGGCCATCAATTTGAATGTCTATCACGCTGCCGATGTGGGCGGGTCTATGCTCATTCACACCTTTGGGGCATATTTTGGTCTGGCCGTCTCCTTTGTACTCTACCGGAAGAACGCCAACAACCACACGAGAAACTCTTCCAGATACGACTCTGACTTATTTGCCATGATCGGTCAGTAAAATAACAACAACAACAACAACAAAAACAACAACAACAATGTAATAGGTAGTAACAATTATTGTTACGTATCATTATACATACATACATACATACAAACAAACCCCGTGGGATAATTTGTTTCAATTTAAAAAATCACACAATGCAAATGCAAATTCTCTTGCAACCTGCACTAAGCAGGCACTGTGAGCCGTGCAAGCAAAGCTCCTGGAGCCGGGCTAGGAACTCACAGAAGAACAGACCTTTCCTCACAGCAATTGGTGTGGCGCACACACACACACACACTCACACACATTATTGGAGTTCTGCCTATCAACCAGAAATGTTTTCTTGCAAAGGTGTGACTGAATCTGAGCTGTTGGTTACTGTAGCTCATACTTCATATCACACATATGATCAGTTTAAAAAAATGCCAGTCAGCAGTATTCATAAGCTTACATTGTGCGTGGACAAATATTCTAATTATGACAGCGCAACTTACTATTATTATTAGTATTATTAGTATTATTATTATTATTAGTATTAGTATTATTATTATTATTGTGTGCAGGTACTATTTTCCTGTGGCTGTTCTGGCCTAGTTTCAATGGTGCCCTGGCATCTGGTAATGGTCAATATCGCGCACTCATCAACACGTATTACTCCCTCAGTGCCAGCGTCGTGGGCACCTTCATATTCTCCATGATACTGGACAAGAAACAGAGGATCACCATGGTGGGTGGAGCTAGCAGAGGGAGGGCAGCGGGAAAGGGGCGAAGGCGGAGTCTGGTAAAGGGGAGGAAAAACAGGGAATTGGCAGGGATGCCAGTTGAGGAAAGTAAAAAATCAGGACTGACGAATTTAGCAGATGGAGCGAGGAAAGGTGCAGGTGTTTGGCAGGGAGTCTATTAAGTGGGGAGGGGAAAGAGACGGGTTGTGACAAGCATTAAAGGTTCCAGTTGACAAGTATAAATTTGTAGTTTAACAGTGTTGTTAAGTGTAACATAATCATAACAGTAGGAAAAAATAACAACAACAACAAGCTAATTATATTGGCTAGGTGACACATGAACCATGGAGCGTGTGCATATGTGTGCGTGTAGTAGATTCAGTACTGAGAAGACATGCATGTTGACAAGATTACAAGTGTTGGGTGGTTTCTTAATTATTTTAACCACCCCTTTCCCCATATTTTCTCTCGCTCTGGTGGGAGAACAGCTTGTTAGCAAGGAAGATGGTCTCTGAATAAAGATGTGGCATCAGTTAGAATGCTGTTCCCTTTCCATAGCTAATGGCAGGAATTTTGAAAGCGTTTAGAAATCATGCAAGAGGGGGACGATAGAATTCTTGTAATTGAGTTTTCTCAGAGATGTTCCCAAACGTTTAAAGATGCGATTTTCACTGAGTTTACGTACATTAATAAAATGAAGCTGAAATTGTTTACTTGTGAGGTTTTATGTGTTTGTTTATTCTCAAGAATCATTTTCTTTTAATTTTGTATGTACACATTCAGATTAAAAAGCAGCTGGTATATCTTTCGGAGCTTTCAATTTTTCCTTAGACGTCTGATAATGAGTCTGTAGTTTCAATTGGAATGGGAACGGAATTTCACATAATTCATCAAGTTCAGCTTGAGAGCGATAATTGTTGTTGTTGTTGTTGTTGTTGTTTTTGGTCTAATATTTCAATTTGCTGTATTCATCTGAAGAAGTTCAATACTGCTCACCAAGACCTGTCCGTATAATAAAAGTTTCATCAAATTCATTATTAAATGTAATATTTCGTCCAATAAACAAATATCAATTTAGTGGCCTTCGTGTATAATTTGCATGTTTATTCCACCCGCTTGCTTGTTAGTGAGATTTATAAGTATTACTCTAGAAGTAAGAGGAGTTTAGCTGCCAAGTACAATATGACCCCATTCCATTATTCTTGGTTTACATTAGAGAGCTGGACAAGTATTGGTCGTTATAATTCATGTATTTGAGCGTAAATTAATTCTTTATTTTTTTATATTAATTACAGTGTCATATTCAGAATGCTACCTTAGCTGGAGGCGTGGCAGTTGGATCTGTGGCGGACATGGTGATCCAGCCCTGGGGCGCCATCCTCATTGGACTGCTCTCAGGAATGGTGTCTGTGGTTGGATACAAGTACATATCTGTGAGTTATCTCTCTGTGTGGTGGTGATGGAAGTGGTGTGTGTATGTATATGTGGTGGCGGCTGTGTGTATGTGTGTGTGTGTGGTGGAAGTGGTGAGGCTAATCATGGTGGACACGTGTGGAAGACAGTATTGAGAACAGTAGTAGCAGTACAGCTACAGATAAGCCATACCAGTTTAGTGTGTGTGAGAGAGCATTCAGACGAAAGCATGACATTGATAGACACAGATGTGTCACCACTCGTCAGAAACATTAATAACTGATTTAGTCTGTCACTTGTGGCAGAGAAGCATCATCCGATGGGTGGTCCTTTCAAGGTTCAAGGTGTGTGTGGTGACTATGTGTGTGCGTGGGTGTGTGTACAGTCTGAAAAAATGATGAGGGAAAAAGCAAAGGTTGTTTAGTAATGATATAAGTTGTGATCGTATCCATATTCCATATAGATAAAGCACATTGTTTGAACTTCCTGTCCATTCCTCATTGTGTTGTGCTGTAGTCTCTCCTGGAGAAGATCCGGCTCCAGGACACCTGTGGTGTGCACAACCTCCACGGTATTCCAGGAGTATTTTCGGGAGTTGCTTCAGCCGTTGCAGCTGGGCTGGCTGAATTCACTACCTCAAAGGGAACGGTCGGCTATGGCAACAGGTGAGAGGAATATGCTTCACAATGTATCATGGCTACTTTGTAAATGGTGTAAGTTGGGTCTATTTGAAATGATTTTTTGCGAGTGTGCAGGGACAAATGGCTGAACTTTTACTGCCAAAAAAATTAACAAATTAAGAAAAGGAACAGTCAGGCTAGCATTTTAAAATTAACACAAAGTGTTTTACTGGTGGTCATTTTCTGTGATTGTGTCTTATCCTATCTTCTTATTTTTTTCTCAGCCTTTACGTTGTATTTCCTGAGCGTGCGCCTAGCAATGCGTCTCAGATCACACCAGATGAGATTTTGCTTGGGGTGGGGCCAGGATCTGACAGGCACGCTGGGACGCAGGCGGGATACCAGCTGGCCCTCCTTGTCACCACTCTGGGTATATCCATCCTGGGTGGACTGTTGACAGGTGAGATAGGACCAATACCAACCACTTGAGTGTTTGGATACTTGCTATTTGTAACCAGATTTAAACTTTCTCACTTAAGCCGGGGAATGGAATCCAGGAACCCTGGTTTTAGCCACCAGTGCTCTAACCACTGAGCTACGACAACCCACAACTTCAAACCTGGTGGCTAAAACCAGGGTCCTGGTTTCCATTCCCCGGTGACAACTAAGATTTTTTCGCGTTTTATCTTTGCTTTTCCCTAGACCCCTTTAAGTGAGAAAGTTTTAATCTAGTTTTTTTGAAGGGTCAGAACTTGATAATTCTTTGTAGCTATTATGTGTTGATTGAATCGAGATTCTATTATTGCAATTGAAATTTTGTTATGATTTGAAGTTAAATGTTTACACACCTGTGCCAGAAGAGATTGTGAAATCAGTACTGAATTTATCCAGTGGATATAACTTACCCTTTTTTTTTTTTTTTTTTTTTTTGGGGTTCTGTAGCTTTACACTTTTGATTATTTTAGATTTAGGAATCCATTCCTTCATTTAGAAACAATATTTTGCAACTTTTATTACATGGTTGGAACTAAAACTCAGTAAATTCTTATATTCATGGAATAATCTTCTCCGAGCCTAAGCAATGCCTGCAGCTTTCAACTCTGTTCATTCCTATTCCACTTTTTTCGTGTTTGTGTTTGTTGTTGTTGTTTTTATTTCTTAGAGCTATGTTTTCATATTGGTGCTTTGCCTACAGGTGTTATTGTGAACTTCTTGCCAGCATTTGGTAGTATCCAGGAGAAGTCAGAACTGTTTGATGACAAGCTTTATTGGGAGGTAAGAGAGCTTGATCCGGTTAACGTAGTAGAGGTAGTGTAGTGGAGATAATATAGTGGAGATAATACAGTGGAGATAATACAGTGAAGTTAGGTGACTGGGGCACACACATAACCAGCAATAGCTAGCTAATATGGACATAACATATTGTACCTTTCGCTTTTATTTTTTTATTTTTTATTATTTTTTTCCCCCCAGCTTCCAGATGAATCAGACAGTCACTTACCCGAGGACAACCCCACTGACCCTGAGAAGGATGAGCGAGGCAAGGTGAACCTCACCAGGTACTCCGAGAGCCCCAACAATGGCGGTGGTCACAGTGGGGCTGACATCAGGAAGCGCACGGTCTCTCCTTCCGATAGCGTCAAACTCCCTGAAGCTGATGCCGTTCAGTCTGTGGTGTAACTGAAGACAGCAAAAGGAGCCAAGGAACAGATAGACTAGTCTTTGTGTATTCTCATTTCATTAGTGGTGTGCTAAGATATGTAGCTGGTGATTCTGATCTAGTGTTGTATTATCGATTACCTAGAAAATATTTTAAGCAAGTATTTATTTAGCATTAAAGAAGGATAGGATGTTAAAGCGGGTTGGAAAAGGGGGAGGGGTGCAATGGTGCCACCGCTTTCCAAAGCAATTGTTACAGGACAGGAGTTCTTTGTTTCAGTTTAGCAAGGGAAGAACAAAGTCTGCCAGTGTTGCTGTGATGATTTGAGAGAGTTGCTGTGAGCAAATGAATCACTTAAGCTGGTGTAAATCTTTTCAATTTGAGTTCTCCAGAAAGATGTTTCAGAAATATATTCTATCAGATGATAGAAGTATAGTTACTTGAAGTCCCTGGACCACAGCAGAGCGGACCCACAAGTACAGGTCAGGTACCTTAGACTAGTTATCGAGATGGTTAGTGAAGATGAGAGTGTGTGGGAGAAGTTCATGACACTTAGAGGGACAAATTTATGATCATAATCAAAATAATTGTCTTGGTGAACTTGCCAATAATTCAGATATGGAGATATTGTATAACTGTCATAGTGAATTCAGCACTGGAGGACATGCCCCTTTCTTAGAAGTAGAAGACGATCATGGCTAGAGGAAGGGAAACCTTGTTTAGTAGTTGATGAACAAGAGAATTGTCTCTATGGATAGCAGAAGGTTTAGTCAAAGCTAGTTTGAAGTGAGAACTCGTTAGTACAGTCTTAAAGCTAGCTAACTGAGGTAAGCCGTGTAGACAAAGATATCCTAAGATTAGTTGTACAATGTCCTCTCAATCTGGCTGGCCATGAATCCCATCTCTGGAGGTACTATGAACATTCAGTCAATTCAGATGAGTGGTGTCTGGGACTAGTCACTTTAAATCACATAGCTACCAAAACTTACTCATTTCTTCATTTGACAGTGCAAGAACACAATTAGAGTATCATCAAAAAGTATAATTTTCAGTATTACTTTGGATTGGCACACTTATCAAGTAGATCTGAATTAAAAGTACTCCTTAGCAAATTACATTTTAAAGAAGGTGTTATATATCACTGTTGTTGTTTTTTTTTAATCTCAGAAGACAGTATATGTGATGCAATAGGAGAATATTTCCAGGGTTACGTAATCCTACACCTTCAGACTTGTGTGCTGTGAGTTATGTCCTTATCAAATCACTTCGATAGCTCTATAATAATAGTAGTGATGAAAAAACTCTGCAAACTGTTTGCGTCCAAGACCTACAATTTCTGATTCTTGAAAAGTTGAATAATATTGAAATCCTGGTTTTATCTATTTTCAATACATCACTGAAATTTATCAACTAAATCAAAATGTAACTTAGTGATAGTGAGATAATTCAATCCACTGAGTAGTGTCCTGGTGCCACCAAAGTCTTGCAGACTAGTGAGATACTTGAATTGGTCAGTAATTGCCATAGTATTGTCATAGTTTATCTCATGGAATACTATTCTAGCTACCCTTTGACTAACACATGCCTTTAGTATGCCAGGTTGTGATCTGCTACTCCTTGCTAGTACTTGTGTGATTTAAGAAAGTGGAGTATTGATAATTATACAGCAACAGCTTTAGCTAATGTATTACATTCTAGTAGTGTCCTTAATGTGTATTTAATAACTCTAATAATAACTTCGGCAAGAAGTCAAAACATCGGGTTAAGGTTTAATTAACAATATTGGCTGTTAGAGTGAGAAAATTTCTATTATTATAATTATTTCAGCCGAGACCAGCCGGTGCTACATATGCTGAGTTGAGTATACAGAGGAAAGAGATTGGACAGCCCCAAGCACTGTGATCCTCCTAATAGAGTTACAGCCATCTGCCAAGTCAAGTTTTACCATTCATGATCTGTGTTCAGAAGATTGGGTACCATGCACAGCAACTTCTGCATCACCTCAAATGCCACACCCTTTAAGTTGGGGGCTAAAAGTTCAGCAATGTGTATCACCACAAAGTTGCATGTCTGCCTAGTTGGCTCAAGTACTGCCCACTCAATATTCATCATGCATGACTATTACAATAGTAGAATATTCTGTCAGTAATTTTATTTATACATCATACAAAAAATTATTAGTTTAAATGGTCTTGGGAAGAAAAAAAGTTCAGTGATCTGCAGATTAGACAAACAAACAAACAAACAAACAAACAGACAAATGGTAAAACACTTTAGCTACAACCCAAGTAGATATACTTAACTACTGAAATGATGAAGCACCAAAGGTGTGAACCCTCAGCGCTGCTATAGCTAACTGGCTATTACAAAATCATCTCAGACACCAAAAGAATAATAATTGACTGTAATTCATATTACCAATACAGCTCGAGCAATTAAAATGGTAAATAAATGTAAAGCTAAAGAGACACTCACTGGTGCACAGGATGTGTTTTCAACGTGAAACTCCACTTTCAGAAAACTACCGTGGGAAGCAAAAAATTATTTGCTCACGTGATTACGACGTGACGATAGGGTGTTACCCACAAAAGCTAGTAGCTACGCAGAGCTGACAGCTTTGCGTTTTCTTAAAAAATAAGCTCAAAAAGAAAAGAAAAAAAGAAGCACAATAAAAGGTCTTAAATCTTTGTTCTGAGTCATACTTAAATCAACAGTTAATTGTCAGTAATCTCCAAAATTAGAGCATGACAGATAGACAGACAGGATGACTAAACCCTCTCGCGCATGCGTGCTGAGAGTTAATAATGTTTCCAAATGGTACCCCACCAGACAAATGGTACCCATACCAGACAAATGGTACCCATAACCATTTGTCTGGTATGGGTACTTTTTGTCTGGTATGGGTACTATTAGTCTGGTGGGGTACCATTTGTCTGGTGGGGTACCATTTGTCTGGTATGAGTACCATTTGTCTGGTATGGGTACCATTTGTCTGGTGGGGTACCATTTGTCTGGTATGAGTACCATTTGTCTGGTATGGGTACCATTTGTCTGGTGGGGTACCATTTGTCTGGTCCCCACCAGACTAATAGTAATCCCATCAGATGACAATAGAAAAGATGATTGAAAATGATATCCACTTACCAGACAGCCAGCAAGCTTCAGTGGTGATCCTACGATAATGGTATTCAGACACGACGGTAATCCGGCAGCTGGCAACATTGTTGTCATAGTCACTCTCTCCAATGAGGTGGTCTGGGTTGACATGGAGACGGAGAACATATGTGCCCAGAGGTACGTCAGTGATGTCAATCCACTGGCAGTCCAAGTAACTGCCGTAAAGGTCACCACAATTGGGGGAAATCCCTTGAGAAATCGAACATCGGTGCCTATACATGAGGGAAGCAGAAACAGTCATGAAGGACTATGGAGTGTGCAGGAAAGAGACATATTGCACCAAATCACAACAATGATAAATAAAAGTAAGGCCTTTTTTTGTGTGTGTGTGTGTGTAAAAATCAGTCTAATCATTTAACGCAAAGCCCACTGTTGATGATCCATGCCAGGTTTGATCTCCCAGCAAGAACAACCAATGGTCAATATTGAACATTTGCATTTACTGGATTCAAGCAGAAAGAATCACGTAAGGGGAGTGGTATAAAATGTACACCCCTTCAGTGATATAATCATTAAAACAGCAAATCCCTGAACCCAAAGAGGTGTTAGCTGTAGAAGACTCAAATCTGATCTCTATTGATAAGATTCAACAACAACAATGCCCAGTCTGTATTAACTAATAATGATGTATTCTCTCTCTTTCACAGGCTTTTTTTTATTTTAATAATACAGAATTAAAAATATTTGGTCGCCACCGGGAATCGAACCAAGGACCACTTGCTTAACGCACAAGCGCTCTGCCACTGAGCTACGACAACCAGCCGGCAAACAAACACTTCAATTCTGTATTTATACTGTTAAGGGGTACTTGCTAAGGGAAGGGGTGTGGATGTGTGAGTGAGTGTGTGTATGATTTCAGCTATTTCACTTCAAAAAGCACTTAAATGTTGACTTTAAACGACGTCAAAACAGCAAAATTGTCCACACGGCAGCTATAGTTCACAAACACACCGACTTACCTTGCCCTAGCTCCATTTCGGCATGTTGAGTCCTCCAAACAGAAACTGGCTTTGTGACCCTCTGCTGCCTTCTCTCCTGTCACCACATTCAGCAAGTCATAGTGGACAAAGCTTTCAAAGGAATGATAATGTCTGTGGCAGGTGTGGTACTGCCACTTGTCCCTGCCGAGATAGGGCTGGAAATCGCCGGTACCCCAATTCATAGTGAGACTGCTGAAACGGAGGAGGAACCTACTGGAGTAGTACGAGGCATTCTTGGCACTCGACGAGAGGCAGTTCTCTTCTATGGCGCAGTCCAAGTAGTACATAGGCAAGGGGGTGACGTAAGGGTAGTAGTAGATGGACGAGTGCAGAGTGGCCACATCTGGGACCAAATCTGGCATGGCTGTGGAGGTGGTCAAAACAAGGTGTCAGTGTAAGGTCATGAAACCGGTAAAGGAGTGTTATTGAAATGAGCTAAGACATAGTGTCTTCAATGATACGACCCCTTTCCTAATAGGCACTGTAAGAAACACATTTCTTTTATTTTTACCATACAGATATGTAGTTAACCAGTTTTAATCAATACTGAAAATTTCAAAGCCAAACTAGCAAATACCAACTACAACAAAATAAAACATCTAGCCTTTACAATTAAAATAAAATACTAAATCGATTCACATACGATAGGCACATAAAAAATAAATAAAACAAAAAGTTAAAAAAAAATTAAGATAATGGTGCCTACAGAGTATACCACACCTACCTGTAGAGCAATCCAAAACTGCCTCCTGATTTGCACACTTCTCCTGCTTTACAAGTGTCATATTACACTCCTTCATGGACATTTCAGAGCCAGTGCAATTCATAGAACCGTTGTAGAAAATATACGACCCTCCAGTGATGGAGGCAGACCGCAACCTGGTGCCGAACATCTGCTGAGACACGCGACACAGGACGTTGGCAGCTCTGGCATTAACCATGTCATAGCATGCGATTCCCCACCCATGAGGACCCTTTACCGAAACAAAGTGATTAATGTTGTACGGGTATTGATAAAGTCGTACTGGTTCAAATTTGGACACCTACAAAAAAACAAAAACAATAACAAAAACAAACAAAAACAATAACTGGTGGAGAAGCCAAAATATTAGATGTTAAAATATCTCTAAGGGTCTACAATATTAAAAAAACAAAAACAACAACAAAAACCAACAAAACAACAACAACAACAACAACAAAAACAAACAAAAAAATAACAACAAAATAATGCCAGCAATCATTCCGAGTGGGGGAGGAGGAAGACAGGGAGGCACCAGCCACCATAGTGGCCTCAGCTATTAACTCATCGAAATTATCTCCATCTTTACCGCTTCCTCAGTTGATCTAGCACAAGATTGTGGCAAGGAGCAGTCGACTCCGGCATCCTGCCTGCGATAATAATCACTATTGTAGGCAAGAGCCTTATCTACACAGTCTGCCAAGGTAGCTTCATTACCGGAACATCTGAGTAGACAATAAACCATTTTAAGATATAGCTTATAACAGCAACGACAAGCAAAAAATATAAGGTTACAATAATTATCATGAATATTCACCAGTATAGTTACATTTTAGCTGCAAAGAAAATTTCCTGGGCTTTCAAAATGAGCCATAACAACACTCAGGTGAAAAGCTGTGACTTTAATATAGTGAGTATAACTATTTGTCTCTTTTGTCTGGTTAAGCAAAGCTATTATGCTATATACACCATGGAGGAGTGGTAAAGTGTAGTCACCACTATTGACACAGGTACACGGTTACCAACCAATCTTGTTAATTTCATAAAGATCCATTTTTACTACACACTAATACTATTTATTTTAATTTCCGTAGTATCTATAATAACAGTTCAAATGATTTTGCTTCATGCATAAAGCCTTCATCAGTGATTTTTAAAAAAGTGAGGAAAAAAATTTTTTTAAAAATTTTATTTTAATTTTATCATTTTTCAACGTCACAAGGCTCTATGGAGCCAAAATGTTTGAACTATTATTACAGATACTATGGAAATTAAAATAAATATTATTTAGTAGCTAATTTTGTTCGCTATGTAACTGATTCACGTACCTGAGGTTGGTGTACAACACTGATCCACTGCCTCTCCCGTAGGAGGTTTGAAATGACTTGGCCCCACTGTAGCCCAGAGCTCGGCAAACAATGGTGGCTTCAGGAAAGTCCCACCCTATACTATCCACTGCCCACCATTTGCCGGCAGAGAACACCTCCACTCTGCCCAGCCACGGATATAGGCCGCCCCTCAGCCGGTACTTCTAATGGGCACAAAATAGAAAACAAATGGTACATGGCTGTGATTGCGTTACACCAATATATTGTTGCAGCCCTCTCTCTCTCCCTTCCCCTCAAAAAAAAAAAAAAGAAAAAAAAAAAAGCAACGTATTTTTTTTTTACAACTGTAAAAACAATTTCTATTGACTCCGTGCAAGTGATAGGAGTTGAAGAATTCTATGCATACAATAGGTACGCACCATCATTCCATCACATAGGTTATTTTGCAAATTGAGCAAACACAGGGAAATTATATTACTATCCACAGGAAGGAGATAACCATCTTATCAAACTGATACCCAGTGCCTGGAGGGGGGGAGGGGTGTAGCTTAGTGCTGGACTGTATCCTAGCAACAACGAATGGTCTTGGTCATAGCATTTTTGGCAGTTGGTAACACACGCACACATATACACATGCAATCACATATGCATGCACACACACACTTTAGTGATAAAGTTTGTCTAAATGAGGAACTGTCGCTTGCTGCATAATCCATGATGGTCAATTTAAAATTTTCAAAAACCTTAATAAAGCAATTTTTTCCCTATATAATCTTTGAGCTCTGCTCACTACCATTTAATCACGGTGCATATACAAACTACTCGACCAAATTTAACCCCCGAAAAAGTCACTATAGAAAAGTAAGGCAATTTTAGCAGAACCAATTACAAACTCACATCGGTATATACAATGCATAATCACTTGTAGACTTAAACTCTAAGTTGCTGAATTTCAACTACATAAAATGACAATTGAGATAGAAAGAGTCACTCTGAGTCCAGCAACTGGCACATAAATATCCTGTGCTATTTTTAATCACTCACTACTTTCATTTCTTTCCCAACACTGACCGCTCAGCACATGTAGTAAAATACAGCATTCTTTAATCTACAATATACATTTTCGTCATATACCCTAAATAAGCAGGCAATATATCTACACATACAGTACGAGATAGCATAACTTAATTTTACCTCCGTGGTTTCACAGGACCCATCTGTAGTCTGCAATAAATAATATATACATAAATTAAAAAAAAAAAAATGAACACAATGAAAAGAGAACAATACAATCCCTGTATATCCCACGTCCCCACATCATACGTTGCAGGTTGAGTTGCAGGATGGGTGTGGCTTGAAACCACACCTTACAGTGGCCACACTCATCGGTATCACAAACCGGGGACCGAACTCAGAGAAATAGCAGTCGAGGAGTCTCCTCTCATCTCCCTTGCACTCTAAATTTCTCAGGAGCGTAGACTGCAGCGATGACCTGAAGGCGTTGTTGCTTGCCACTTCACCAGGAGAGCATGGAATAGGCTGTAGGATGTTGCTATCTCCACTGCCCTCGCTCAGACTCGCAGACGAGTTTCTTCTGCAGTACCGGCCATCCCAGTTCGACCACAGCACACTCAGAGGAGGGCCAGGAGAACTGAGGGTGTAGCCAAGTTCGCTGCACACCACTTTGGCTTCTTCTTCTCCAAACCCTTCTCCACTGACCGGCCTCCATATGTTGTTATACTGTGCAAAAACCACGCCCTCCACCAACGTCTGGTTGACACAAGTGGGCTGGATTCTGCTCGAACAGTTCCTACATGATCCACTCTGCATGAAGTCTGGACATCGCAGTTGCAAAGGCATAGAGATTGGCTTTCTGCGAGGAGTTTTCCTGAGGCAATCAACACCAGCGTCTTCCAAATGAGTGCAATCGTGTATGCCCCAGTCCTTCATCTTGGGAGTACACTCAAGTATGTGGCTGGTACCGTAAGGGCAGCGGATCTGATCCACTAAGATTCTCCCAGGGCCTTGCCCATAATAGGCTGAATGGAGAGCCCTTTCTGCTCTTACGTGACCCAACTGCCTGCAGATGACCGAGGCATAGTTCAAAATCCATCTGTCGTCACAGATTGTGCCCCAGGCGTTTTTGTAGTACACAGCAACGGTTCCCTGGTAGGATGTGGGGCCATTGATGAGCTTCACATCTCCATCTTTCTGTGAGATGGTTGCAGATGGTGCAAGAAGGAGGAGGATGATAATGACTAAAAATTGTTGGCTGCAGAATTTCGCGCCATTTTTCTTGCTCATGGTGCTAGAGGTGCGCTCCTGCACCAGCGGACAAAAAGATAAACAATCTTTTGTCCCCTCCACTGCGGTAATAGCTTGGTTTACTATAAGTAGTAGCGGCCTCCATTTCAACCGAACCGTAGCATCTATCTGGGCATGCGCATTTAAACCTTTTATCATTGACGATATCTTACCCTCCCCTGACAATTTAGTGTATTTAACCTTTCACCTTAGCTTAGCTTGTATACAAACGACTTTGGCGGGAAAAAAGCAAATGGAAGTTCTCTTCAAGAAGACTGTGTCAGTTCGCTTGAAACCCACTGAAGGAGATGAAAGGTGATTTTTACGTTTCTTAAAAAATTCGTTTAAAGTGTCCTTGGTTTTAGGCGTGCAAGTATTGGAATTTCAATTCTTTTGAACACCGTGTCATCTCCAGTTTTGAAAAAAGTAAGTTCCTGGTAGGCTTAATTAGTCTTGCTTGACCATTATTTTTCCTCAGAGTTTGGTTATTCGGCTGACGGATGAGAAAGATCCTTTCTTTCTGTACTCCTTAGCTCTAGGTGAAGAGGATTTTCAGGGGTAAGTAGTATTAAATGACCCTTTACCATTATTTCGATGCACTGAAGGATGACAAATTGGTAGAGTGGTTTTATCCCTTTCACCTTCTAGCTGCTGGGTTCTGAGCTTCTGAACCCCATACTATAAAAAAAAGTTCAGGTGGAATGATTAGTGTGTCAGTAGTCAAATTTAATAACATTTACTGGTACTCTCGTTTCAATTTTTTATTACAAGAATTGCTACGTCACAGCAACGTGTAAACACACACAAAAAAGGAATGTTATATTAGATAAAAATTGAGAATTGCCAACCGAACTCTGAGTGCCACATGGTGCTACTGACGGTAAAGGGTTATATGAAACAAAAAAAAAATTAGTTCAAGTCACTCCAAGTAACTTGTCAGGAGCAGTACAGCTTGTATGCGCAGTGTAGTGTATGTTGTACTGTAGCATAGTCCAGAGCAAGTGTCTGTACTAGTGTATGTGTGTGTAAGTGTGAGTGGGCAAGCGTGTGTGTGCATGTGTGGTTCCTCAACTTCCATTATGTCATGTGTTATTCAATAAGTGAGTGAATCGCATGTCCATCTATTTTATTGGCTCTCTCTCTGTGCACAGGTTGAAGGTTCAGCAAGGATTGCTAGTGGACTTCAGTCTGTTTCCTACTAAACTCATAGATCTCTTGGAGCAGTGTATAGCAGAGGCTGTCAGCGAGAGTCCGAGGTGAGAACAGAAGTACGGGGCAACCAGAAGTTCATACAAGATTTATCGTCAGGAGTGGGGAGACTCTGCATGTGCTTAACTACACCCATTTGTAAAACCCATACTACTTTTCCTGCACATGCTTATATGAGAGTGTACATTTAACAACACTGATTAATGTTTGGTCACATGTGCAGTAGGTTTTTAACTTATAGAATTCAAATTTAGCTATTGTACCATATTAACAAAAAAAATTCTGAAGGGGGGGGGGGGGAGATTTCGGCTGTTGGTGGTAGATCCCAGGGTCAACCAACCTCTGTATGAAGCTTTGGCAACACGTGCAGCATTTCTAAAATCTTTCCAGCAGAGATTGTTGATTGGACTACCAGAAGTGTTTGGCATTGAATAGCCCATGTTATTTTTATTAAGGGTGAAGGAAGGGAGAATTTTTTGAAGTTAATATAGTACAAGAGCTAAATTTGATTCACCAGTTGCATCACTTTTTTGTGGCAATACATAATTCTGCTTAAAAAAATTTTTTTTTTTGAGGGGGGGGTAGGTGGGGTGGGGAGGAAGGGAGTTTATGCTAGGGTGTGGTTCACGATGTCAGACTAGGTTAGAGTTTGAATGCGGCTAGTGTTATAGTTTGAGGTTCCCCCAGCTTGTACGCTCTCTTTGCTGCTTCAGTGGATCCAGTGACAATATTTTATAATAATTATTTTGATTGGGTAACTTTGGGAAAGGAGAGGGTAAGGTGTGGTCACATTATAACAGCATATTAGAAGTAGTTAAATTTGGATTTTTAATATATTTTTGGCAAGCTAGTTTTGAGCCATAAGACATTGCGTATTATAATAATTGGCACACTCAAGTCCCCTGTGCTAGCTAGCTCCTTATAATCTGAAACCTTTAGGCCTTCATTTTGAGTAGGTGGTCAATACAGATGACTAGTTTAATTAGTGGGAGTGGTTGGCATTACATTAATGAAAGTGAAAGTATAGAGACTTAATAAAGTTCCTAATTTGAATGAGCATGAAACGTCTCACAACTTGTTGTTGTTGTTGTTGTTGTTTAGATTTCTCTTGCAGTTTTGCCTTTCCACTACCTCCCACGTTCCTTCTCTTCTGAATGTTGTGGAGACTAACCCATTCAGACACCTGAACCACTTGTCCCTTAAGTTTGTTCCAGCTGGAGATGAGCAATTAAAGAAGTATCTAGCAGAGTGTCTGGTGCAGATGAAGGTAACTAATAGAATAAAGGTTTTGATAGAAAGCAAATGAAAGTAGAGCCTGTTTAATGTGTGTGCCTAATTATGTCAATTGGTATAGGGTCTCAAGCATAAACCAGCAAAGTCATGACATTTTTGATCATTTGGTAATATTCTTTGAGACTAGAAGAGCTGTAGCTAACTGAAACGCTTGAATCAACTTTTCAACCACTTTACAAACACATAGTGAACTATGATAGCCACTTGAAGACATAGAACGTCTATACCGTAATAATCTCAACTATCCACAGTATGAAGAATGTGTGTTGTTTGAACAGAAATCGGTTAAAGGATAGTACATAGTCTCATTATGTGTGATATTATGTTACCATTGTATCATTTATTATTATTATTGTTGTTGTTGTTGTTGTTATGTTAACCATTAGGAAGAGAATGTGAGGTTGTCAGGTTGTTTGGCAGGTACCAGATCAGATCTATCAGGACGCTTGGCTCATTGTGAAGAGGTCAGTCAGTCAGTTTGTCAGTCAATCTGTCAGTCAGTTTGTCAGTCAGTCTGTCAGTTTGTCAGTCAATCTGTCAGTCAGTTTGTCAGTCAGTTTGTCAGTCAGTCTGTCAGTTTGTCAGTCAGTCTGTCAGTCAATCTGTCAGTCAGTCAGTTTGTCAGTCAGTCTGTCAGTTTGTCAGCCAGTCTGTCAGTTTGTCAGTCAGTCTGTCAGTCAATCTGTCAGTCAGTCAGTTTGTCAGTCAGTCTGTCAGTCAATCTGTCAGTCAGTCAGTTTGTCAGTCAGTCTGTCAGTCAATCTGTCAGTCAGTCTGTCAGTCAATCTGTCAGTCAGTCTGTCAGTCAATTTGTCAGTCAGTCTGTCAGTCAATCTGTCAGTCAGTCTGTCAGTCAGTTTATCAGTCAGTCTGTCTGTCAGTTTGTCTGTCAGTCTGTCTGTCAGTTTGTCAGTCAGTCTGTCTGTTAGTCTGTCAGTCAATCTGTCTGTCAGTCAGTTTGTCAGTCAATCTGTCAGTCAGTCAATCTGTCAGTATGTCAGTCAGGCTGTCACTCAGTCTGTCAGTCAATCTGTCAGTCAATCTGTCAGTCAGTTTGTCAGTCAGTCTGTCAGTCAATCTGTCAGTCAGTTTGTCTGTCAGTCAGTCTGTCAGTTTGTCAGTCAGTCTGTCTGTTAGTCAGTCAGTCAGTCATTAATTTTCAGTCGTGTAAGAAATGAAATGTCAAAGCAAGCCAGCACCTTTTGAAGCTCAGGTGTGCATACTTGCTCAGAGTTGTTACTACGATACATATACATGTATATGCAGTAAGTATCGTGTACTATGTCCTTCCCCAGGCTCTAGCTGCTCGCACACAAGAGTTGGAGCGACTCAAGTCCGACTGGAGCAGCCACACGACCAGTCTGTCAGCTGAACACACGGCCACCATGAACCTGGAGAGGGAGAGAGTTCTGGAGGCTCAGAAGAAAGCTCAGCAGAACCACGACCTGGAGAAGAAAGAACTGGAGCATGTCCAGCAGGAGAAGGTGAAGGAATAGTGTTGAAGTGCTGAAAGACGAGTTGTGTTTTTGTAGTGCAGGTGGCCAATTTGGAGATTCGTTTGCAAGAGTCGAGTACCGTTAACAAGGAGCTGACGGACACAAAGTATCGGCTTGAAGCCAGTGTGCGTGAATTAGGAGTGAAGTTAAAAACTGCAGAAGGGGTGAGTTTTGGAGGAAAAAAAAACAAAAAAATAAAATAAAAAAATAAGAAAGAGACATTTCACGTATGTGCAAGTCACCTGATGTTGAGCCGGTGTAGTTGATGCTGACCTTAGCATGCATGCATGTACATGAAGCTTGCAGATGTTGTCCTGATGTTGTGTATTTGTCATCCATTCATCACACCTCAAACGCTAAACACTGTAAGCTTATAAAATTGTATCAAGAACACGATTCAAGTGGATTTAATGTGCCAGAATTTCTTGTGTACTGGTTTTAGTTTTGTGCCATGGAGGGTGTAAGTGACTGTGCACAACAAGTGACATCCTGAAAATTAACGCTATGATCATGTGAAGTGTACGTAGTCCGCTGTGACCTCAAGAGATTCACCACATAAATGGTTGGCTTTCGTGGCTTAGAGAAATTGTACCTATCCACAAAAATACCTGCTAATTTTTCCCCCTTCTTTTTAAGTGTGCCAATAGCAGCTTTGTATTTAAGCAGAATTGCCGAGGGGTCACACAGTTGTTGTTGTTGTTGTTGTGTTACTTTATTTATTTATTTATTTATTTTTGGTTATTTTTTGTCACAGGAGTGTGAAGGTATGAGAGAAGAAATGCAGAAGCTGAGGAGAGAGAATTCATCTCTGGACAGCAGTTCTCATGAGCAAGACAAGATGGTGACCCAACTCAAGACTCGGCTAGCCATCCTGGAACAAGAACTGCAAGATAAAGAGCAGGTCAGTCAAGCAGACTGACAGACAGACAGACAGCCGGACAGACGGACAGACAGACAGACAGACAGACAGAGTGACAGACAGACAGACAGACAGACAGACAGACAGACTAACTGACAGGCAAGTTTGCAGCTGACTAACAAAAAAGAGATTTGATTTTATTCATTTTGGCACACCCCCTCCCCCCTACCATATCTTTTAATAGCATCATTCGTCCAGTTTGTTAGTTTGGTGATTTCTTCAGGTGGTAGGTCGAGTGTCAGATTTGCTAGATGTGGCTAAAGAGCAGAAAAAGGCTGGTGAGGGTCAGTTGGAACAGAGTCGGAGAGAAGTCACTAAACTAGAGGCCTCGTACAAGTCTCTCTCCAGGGAGTTTGCCAAGGTACAACTAACTTTATGTCTAGTTCGTATTTCATTTCTCGATATCCTCTTTGAATTAATAAATACCCCAAACAGATATCAGGTTTGTCAGAGTTATCTAGAAAAGCGCTGGAATACGCTAAGTATAGAGTAAGATTGAAAATTACTAACAGAAGTATTTTAAAGTAAGTTGGGTTGGTTCATTAAATTCCGAATTTGTGTCCACTTTTGGACGGCACAATCTTGATTACTTGACCATGTGCATGCAGGTAACAGTAACTATGTTGGTTTATAGTGTGTACTCTTAATTGTCCCTGTGCGTACACACACACACACACACACACTTGTTCGTTCAATATTTGGGATTCTGTGTCCAGTGGTTCTTGTATTTTTCAATACAATTGTACGGTGCAGCTATTGTTTGCGTTTATGGTGCTTTATTTGTTGGTTTTTGGTTTTGTTAGGGTAAAGAAGTCATTCAGAAGTTGATTGGTGAATTGCACAACATCAAAGCTAAAGTGAGTGTTGCTAGGGTCAGTTCATATGTAATAATTCTGCGTCATGTTTATACTTTATTTGGCAATAACGTGATGGACCAGAGATAGGAATGAATGGATATGTTAAATGGAATATTTTGTGGTACTCTTAAAATTTGGCAAGAAAAAAATTTTTTTTTTTTAAAAGACTGTTATTTCTTAGGATACTGACTTTTTTTTTCTTTCCATAGTTAAAGGCTAAGAATTTGGTGACAGTTCAGCAGGAAAAGCTGTTGGGTGAGAAGACCTTGAAGATGCAGCAGATGGAGCAGGATTTGGATGCTGTGAGGAAAACTCTGACTGTCAGGGAGGAGGAGGTTAGATGTGTGTGTGTGTGTGTGTATGTATGTATGTATGTGTGTATGTATGCACATAAGTGTACAATGTGTATAAATGTGAAGTATGAGAATAAACAATAGTGTATTGAGTTATTTATACTTATAATAAGTGTGTGTGTGTGTGTAGTTGGCTAAAAGTCGAGCATCTCTTGAAGATACTTCAGCTTCTCTGGAGCAGACAAGGGAACAGCTGAAAACCAGTGAGAATGGTGAGTGGATATCCCATTCCTCTACAGATGGTTTGAAGTTATTGGATTCCAATCACTGTACAATATTTGGTGTGTCAACAAATTTGGTCAGTGATCTATTCATAACTAGTAGTATAAAAATATTTTTATTATTCATAATATTGTTCTCTTATGGTTTTTGGTATTTCCAAAGTTTTGATATAGCAATAAGAACTTATCAATAATTTATACTACCAGACTAAATGCTTGAATGTATGACACTCTTTCTGCACTAAATTGTGTAATTGTTAGCTTACTTGGTGTATTATGCAAGGGATTGTGGTGTATGTATGTGTGTTAGTTGTGGCATGGCTCAACAAACGTGAGAATGATCACCTCCTGGAACGAGGTAGTCGCCACGCCCTCCACTTGTCACACCACGCCCCTGCTTTCTCCGGTGTGCATTCTGGACCTTCCTTCACATCTGGTACCACTGGAACAGGCATTAACACTCTGTCCTCGATCAGACCTCCCGCAGCAACTGTAGGCTCGGGGATTTCATCGCCGCAGCCCCCTCAGGCCCCCAATTACCCTCCCATTACGTCTTATGCTGGCATGCAGCTACACAGTAAGGTATGCAAGTCAATCAAGTATCGTGTTCACTACTTGATGAGGTGTTGTGGTACGGTGCAGGGGAAATTGTCAATCAGTGAGCTATAAATGTAACTAATATCAGTGATTGATTTTATCTGGAGTGTGGAGTATGATATGGGGTGATTGGAGGGAGGGGTGGAGGGGAGTATGTAAGGGGTATGGTAAGGGTTGACAGTAGAAGAGGAGTATGACTGGAAGGGAGGAGTATGGTAAGGGGTCACTGAGAGGAAGAGTATGGTAAGGGGTCACTGAAATATGATAATGGAGTATGCTAAGAGGTACTGGAGGGAATGAGTATGGTAAGGGATGGTTGGAGGGGTGAAGTATAGGGGTGACTTGATGGGTAAGGGGGAGTGGAGGCAAGGGGTGATCTGCAGTGAGGGAAGTATGGGTCGATGAGATAAGGAACAATTACAGAGAAAAGACATAAGGCTTCCTCCCTCCTGGCAACCTCATCTCATACCACATTTCTTTCCTGTCCTCACAGCCTCAGTACAGTAGCACTCCAGTGGGCGGTGATGGTCTACAGCAGCAGTACCAACACGGCAGACATGTGCTAGGACCTCTTGGCTCTCAGGAGAACATCGCCAAGCAACAAGTGGTCTTCAGAGGTGGAAAAAAGACGGCTTTTCCGTCTCCACTCATTGAGCATGCTCAAGTGGCTGGTATTAAGATACCTTCAACTGACCAACGTAAGTTGCCGTCTCCTTCACTCAACCTCTTTTTGGACTTAGAAGTTTTAGCTATTCTCGTGAACTGATATGACATATTCATTAATTTTATTACAGCACGACCTCATGAGGAGCCTTGGCTTGATCCGAAGTACTTGCCTCCTGACACTCAGTCTGGGGGTGGTAGTGGGACTCACGCCAATCCTAGTGGTCTGTACACCACTCCCGCCATGATGACACAAGCAGTGCAGAGAGGAAAGGAGAGAGAACCACTGCCAGCGGGAAAGAACTCTACTGTAGGGGGGCTAAAACCTACAGTTCTGACTTCATCTTACTAGGCATGATTCATCACACCTCATCATTAGTGTAACGTGACTATAAGACATCAGTGATTGATATTAGTTAATTTATCGTGTGCAATTATACTATCAGGACATACAATGTGGAAAGTATGACCAAAAAAAAAAATCATCTAATTAAAATGAAGACTTATTACAGTATGTTTGTGAGTCATACCTCCAGCTGATGTGTCATAAAAACATGTCTTTGAAGTACTCCTGGAACTCTTCTGTCTTGGATTTCTCCAAGAAAGCCTCTGCAGGTTTGTTCCAAATGGAAGTGTGGTCTGAAGCTCCTCCACTTGGTTGTCCACTCCCTCCATCATCATCATCCACCTGCTCATCATCATGCTCCTCATCAGTGCTGGACTCTCCATCTTCAGGGGGCGTGACAGCGCCTGCTTCAATCCTATCGCATTCAGCTTCACCTTTAACTTTGTGCTTTTTCTTGCGCTTCTTCTCAACTTTAGACTTCTTCCATTTTTTGCATTTTTTGTGATAGTTCAGTTTCTTAGAACACTTCCGGCAAAGGCGGAGTTTAACTAGAGCGTTCTTCTGTTCTGAATGTTCTCTGTATGCAAAATTGACTTCCCAACTAGTGAGGTTTTCAGTTCTAATACAGCTTTTGTTACCACAAATAAACTGACCCTTGCCATCACACACTTCTTTTTCAATCCTCCATCGAAGTGCTACTTTGTTCTCCTTGTACCTGCTGAGATCTGTTATTGCGTATTCCTTGAAAAGCTTGTCATAATAAGCCTTTGCCAGCCTCTTCTCCCACGTTTCTGTGCCTTCTCCTGGTTCCCATAGAAACTTGTGTTCCTCAGCCAATACTGTGAAGTCATTTCGGTCATTTTCCGTTGAGCGCTTGAAATGTTCTATGCCTCTACCATTGAACAAAAGGTATTGATTAACTAGCGCCTTATGTCTGGAGTAAGTGTCCATAGCTAAATAGTGGAACCTCCTCGCTCTCCATTCTTCCTTGTCTCTTTCAGACACTATTAGCTGCTTAGAAGGTAGGGAGACCGAATGATTTGGAGCGCTCCTGAAATCACTAGGCCTGCTGTGAGCTAGTGGGTCGTCGTTCCAAGTCTTTCTCTTCACCCCGGAGCCGAAGTCGAATTCAGAGTCCAAGTCTTCGTCCCTGTGCCTGCGCTTTCTCCCTTCGGCTACATTCGGATCACCAGCCATAGCGGTTAGGTAAAGGATCTCTTAACAAGTGTTTAACGATTATTTCCAATTTCAACCTATTTCGATTTCACCAGTTTGCTTATTAACCTCAAAAGGCCATGGGGTCAGGTAATAATTCTCTGATGATGACCTTTTCAAAAAGGTGGTAATGTTTGATGTAGCGTTAACTTTTTATTGGTCTCGCTGCGGTTAGGTAAAGGGTCTGGCTTGACTATGGCTATTACATACAGAAGGGGAGTGGCTGCCTCCCCAACATTTTAGCTTGATGGTATAATATGACTGAGTGTAGCTTAGAATATGGATAGGGTTTGAAGAAATTAACTTTTTTTGTGGTGGCCTCAGCCCCTCCACTTTTTCACCTCTTTAGCAAAGTTACATGTAAATAGCTTTCTCCAAGAAAAATTTGTGTTTTCTGGGATACTGTTTGAAAGTAATTGAGCCAAGATGTAGCAGTAAGAATGTATCCTAGTGTGAGTTATGACTAATTAATTTGCCCCTCCACTTTCTGACCTGCCCCTACCTGTCTGACTAGCTATAGGAGAACATGTGGAATTCTGAAGATTGCACTTATTGCTACAATAATGAGGATGACTATGCAAAAACTCTGGTACCTAGCTAGCCTAAGCGGCCTAACTACTTCACTAGTACATTTCAACAAACAGTGCAGGCAGAAGGTTAATGGGAATTAAAACACCAGGCTTATAACAGTTTTCCACTATCGAGTATTTAAAATTGATATTTGGCTAGATGACTATATTATGCTTAGTTAGCTGCTTTTGTGTTCCTTTAATGCTGGCGTAATGTGGACATCCTAGTGCTGGTTGCCTCAATGCTTGTGCAATAGCTATAACAACTGAATTGTATGAAAGTAGCACCATTATTTTATCACTTGTATTAACTCGTTACCTGATTAACTCAGTTACCTGATTATTATTCATTGAGGACATAATTTGCATACCGCAATGCATGTTATTGGCATTAATGTGTAGACATCCCTGCAAATATTTGGTCTTCCCCGGCTGTATCTGTGGGGTAAATCCCTAGTTAAAATGCTCTCGCGAAGTGACGACCATTACCGTTAATTTGTTGTTATCTCGACCGTTCACGCTCGCGCGCTGAATAAATTGGTCACGCGTGTATTTATTATATTTTAATTTTATCATACATTATATAAATATGAAAAGGATGTGTTTATAAAAATATGTCTCTCTAGTTAAATAAATAATGTAAGTATATGTAACTGTTTATATCTAGTTGAAAAAAGTGTTTCTCTCTAGACCTCCCAAGTAGATAAGGAGAGTATTCATAAGACTGAAGACATTTCTCACTCTAATCTGATCTTCAGTCAGTAGTTGACCCTGAAATAAAACAACAAAAATAAATTAAGTTCCAAAGAAATCAGCCTAAACACTTACATCAGCAGCTCTGGTGGCGCTGTAATTTGGTTGAATACAGATTGGATTTGTTATGACAGCACACCGAGGTCCTTCAGAAAGCACCGAGTTAGTTTTAGCCAACTTTTTAAGCTGTATGCTTAGATCAGACAAATTCTCAAGGATTATCCAAGTTTGATTAGAATACTGATTGCTCTCGGGGCAATCCATCTTCTTCCGATACTCCCCACCAGTGACGTTCACCAGTATGGGATAGTAACATTCTTGAATGATCCATCCTGACTTTCCCACTGCAAATAAGTCAGCGGTTGAATCCGCTGGGTTGAAAGTATCAAAGTCGTCCTAAACACGGGTAAATTATTAACTAAGCAATCTAGCAAAGCTGTATACTTTTAAACTTACGTGACTGAGACTGGCTACATCGGGGTCTGTCTTCAGCGTATCATTGAATGAGCGAAGGCTAGCTATAATAGACTGTATAGAAGTTCTTGTGCCACTCACCAACGCCATTTTGTCGTACTGGCTTATCAGCTCGCAAGCGTTCGACTGAGTAGGCGGCAGTATGGTGCCGCAACCAGCCACAAAGCTGGGGCTGCTCAGGGCAGCTAGAAAGGACACAAGTACAGGTAGCATAGAAATCATAGTTTAATTGTGTGAGTGAAGAAGATTGGAGTAAGTCTGGTCGGCTTTGTTGGGCGCGCTGCTATCAGAACTGAGTTGGACAGGGCATGATTCGCTCCTTTTTATATGTTGCAGCTACAGCAACTATGGGAACTATTTGCACAAAGTTCTGTTTCATGGGGAACCAAAAATATCCCTCCAAAAAAGTAGGTGATTTTTTTTTTTTTTTGCTTCAACTTGCATATGCTGCACATGATTACGAAATAATGGAACTGAGCCTCTAGTGTAGTTACTGTAGCTTGTTATGAATGTAATTGGGTCTTGCAAACCGCAGCAAGCCCCAATAACTTAAATAAGTTACTATGATACTCTGGATTAGGATTAAATGAAACAAATGACACTTTATTTAAATAGAGTGAATTCATAAAGTAGGTTGATTTTCAAAAATTGCTCTACAACAGCTAGCTTAGCTAGAGTTTATTTTATTTATTTTGTTTATTTTTAAAAAATAATATTTCTATGCAAATAGCAAAGGGATTGCCAACTAGTTTAAACAAGCTAAATATTAAGGCTGGATACTAAAATAATAACCAGCTTCAGATATCCCACAAATTGTATCACTCTTTCCTGTTTAGCTATCTCTTGCTTATATAAATATTAATTTTAAGATTTAAAATATTTATATTAGAAGTTAAATTTTCATAATCAATAAAATTTTACAATAAATAAATGAATAAATAAATAGAACTACTTGTGAAAGTTTACAGACATTTTATCGTACAAAAAAACTAATGTTATAAAAACATGTGCAGTAAATAGATTTATAGTTATATAGATCTCCAGTAAATATTCCAAAGAAGATCAATGATGTAGTTCTGTAGACTGGAAGAGAAGTTACTGACTCTTCTTAGTCTATCCTGTTCCTGAGTGACTGGTTGTCCCTTTTAATTAAGAAGAGAAGAATAAAAATAAAATGACGTCCATCTCATTGAAAAATTATTAAAGACTTACCGATGCCAAGGTGTTAGAAAAGCTCGGGACGGGGCACTGCACGTCAGCGTTTATACATTTAGCTCCGGCGTTGACGTACAAGTCGGAAAGAGCCACTTTCTTCAAACCTTCCGCAATATCTGACATTTGAGAAACTATCTTTGCCAGAAGAGTGGAGAATTGGTGTGGCTGCCCGTCCAGTTTTCGTTGCAACTCCATCAATGTAAGGTTGAAAAAACGAGGGTGGAAGCATTTCTCCAGATATGGTGCCGCCGTTCCAACAACTTGACGAGTGCGGGCGGTGGGAGGGTTGATAAAATTACCCAGGCTAGCCTAAATATTCATTGAACAATAGGTAACCAAGATAAATAAGATGTAAAGTTATTATTATCAATATACTTACTTTGTTTGGAAACCAAGTACGGTAGAAAGGTTGGCTTTGGGCAGTTCGGAGTAGCGAGTTCAGAGTACCGTTCAGTTCTACCATCTGATTCCTTATCTTGATCTTCAGCTCTGAAGTAGATACCGATTGTACAACACAACGAGTTGTCGGGTTCGTGTTGTTCAGAAAACGACAAGAACTTTGAGCTGATGCAAACACACAAAGTGTAGCCAGCAGTACCAAACACAACGTTCCCTTCATTTTGTTTCTTTTCTTCTAGATTGGATGCACTTATATTGTAAGTTTCGCCGACTGTTGAAGCGCAAATGCTGCGGGCCCTTTTTATGCAAGAAAGGCTGATGATGATTTCATAAGCTCCACCCTATTATGAATCCCCCCACTTTTGGAGGGTAAATCCCAAATATGTTGACCAATACAATTACCTCACTTTAAATAAACTGAGTTGATGCTTCCTTCTAAATTAACTACAAATCAACTCAGTCAAGTTCTTATCACATCCTCATCTTGGTCTGTTCATTATACTGAAATTTAAAAAGTAGCTACTGGAGTCCCCTGAATCTCACATTGTTTAAAATAATTTGTCTCTCAGTGTCTGTGCAGCCAGGGAACTGTGCCCCTGTTCTGAGAACAATCACCACCTAACCCTTATTATTTATTTGTTTTGTTTGACTATTTTATTACTATTGATGTTATTATTTATTTTTATAATTATTTAGTACATATATTAAATATTAGAATTTTTTTGTCTCCACATGCTTTCTTGTTTTACATAATTTAATAAATAAATAATGTGCATTTTTCTCCTCCAAATCAAAAACATGTTACTCATTATTGTTGTTGTAGCTAGTTTAAAAACAAACAAACATGTTATTATACTTCTTTGTGGAAGTATTGTGTATTTATACTGCGGGGTCAATAAAGACATAATGCAATTTTTCTCAATGATGTTGGGTTGTATCATTAATATTTAATATGAACCTATGAAATTGTGACTTTAAAAATAAATGAATAAAAAGAATGAATTATCCAATGACAAAATATAGCTAAGTGAAATCCGTGCTTGTTGTACACTAATAAAGTTCTGATTTAATTCAGGTGAAATAAGAATTCCTTGATAGATCAGAGAAGTAATACATCAGAGTGTTGACAAGACCAAAAGTCTTTCTCACCCTTTCTTGATTGCTAGTGAATAGCTGACCCTGAAATAAATATATAAAACAAACCATTAGAACTGTAATAACAGAAGAAAAAACCTCCATACTTACATCAGCAGCTCTTCTTGTAGAATAGCTTGGTTGAATACAGATTGGATCAGAAATAACACTACATTCTGGTCCTGATGAAAGTCGAGGATCTGATGAGGCCAGCTTCTTCAAATATATGACTATGTCTAGTAACTTCACCAAAATGCCAAATGTTTGATTGGAGTATTCATTGCTCTCAGGGCAATCCATCTTCTGCTCGTACTCTCCAGCGGTAACGTTCACTAGTATTGGGAAGTAACATTTATGAAGAAGATATCCAGCTTTTCCCACAGTAGAATGCTCCGTCCGAACAGCTAGTGGATTGTAAGTTTGGCCGAAGTCATTCTAACAGTAGAATAATAATAATAATAAAAAGATAGTAAAACGACAGGTTAAGATCACACAAACAGTGCGCTTACAAAGCTTAAAGAAGCAACATCGGGATCCGTTTTCATGGTGTTGTTAAGTGCTCTCAAGTCTGTTAAGATGGACTGGAAGCCACCAGTAGCATTTCTGATTAGATTGGTTCGCTCGTCGTTACTGATAGATTCACAGGCGGTAGGACTGGCGGTTGGAAATACAGGGCCGCAGTCCCCCGAAAACGCGAGACAGTCACCACAGATGCAACACAGTAAAATTACGATAAACAGATTCATGTTTTAGATTGGACGAGGTTCTTGAATACTGTTAATTTCTTTCCCAATTACCTTTAACTACGCAATGCTTTGTGTAACGATCGTGCTAACGATCCGTTTTATAAAATGACAGGTACGACGGATACTCCATTTGCGCACGCGCGTTGGTTACATCGCGTGTCCCGCTTATCCTCCGGATAAGGTCTGAAAGCAATGGTGGAGATATTTCTTCATAATATTGCAATAGATTGTATTAACAGAATATGCAGTCAATTAGTAATCACAATAACAACATAGACTAACCATGCTAATGAAACAACTGGTGAAGTATGTAGAGCAAAAAGAGCTTAAAAAACAAATACCAAAATAAATAATGTCGGCATTTGAACAAGTTATTATATTCAATAGCATGCTAATAGTTGTCTTTTTTAGCCTCCGCAGCTACTGTTGTAGTCAGGTAGTGAGTATCCACTGCATCGTTGCTGTGCATATCAAGGTACTTGTCCATAAAATCAGAGCTGCAGAACATAAAGAAAGAAAACAACAACAAAAAACATACAAAATATGTTACCAAGGGGGAAATGCAATCAATATCCACATTAAACCATTCTTTACAAAAACTAAAAAAATGTTTAGTATACAACTTAGAAACACCACATGTGATCTTCCTAGTATCATATCACCAGGTAACCAACTCTACTCAGGGCTCAGGGTAATGTCACTAATAGCCTATAGTTTGTTGCTATCCCTTTTCCTTTTTCTGTCTTTATCTTCCTCTTTCTCTCTCCTCTCTCTGACTGCAGGTGTATCAGATTAAATTATGCCCCCCCCCCCCCCCCCCCCCCTCCCCAAACATCACAGCACGGAGGTCGCAGCAGCCAGGATGTGTCTTTTAGTGCCATAGGCATAAAACCACAACAACAACTAACAACAAAACAATGAATGCAAAAAATCAGCTACTGTCAGTCCAAGGTGAGCGGTGTAGTAACAGCCATTAATATTTTTTGAACAAATATGTATCTGGGGCTTGCATTATTAGCAAGCCAAATGCGAGGTAAGTTTAAACCACTCAGACTGTTTTTAAGTGCACTTTTTAGAACCATAACCTACCACTGGTCATTGCCACATACCTTATAGTTGAATATCATGGTACTGACAAGAAAGTGTTACAGAAGGAAATGAGAAAATGGCAGCCAGGACAGAAATAATGCATCTAATCTATGATGAAGAATGAATCGACTATAATCAGATTTTGTTATTTAGTGAACACGTCTCAAACTAATACACAAACAATTTACAACTACTGAATTTTTTTTAACATTTAATTTTTTTATAAATTTAAGCTCTCTTTATGTCGTAAAATTATGTTATGTAAAATCTTACAAATAACTATAATATACAAAACAAAAAACAAAAAAATAGTTGGATAAAGGTGAGCTTTTGCACTGTATTGCTCTACCCATGTGGTTCATAGCAAGCTCTTCCACTGTTCGAGTATTGGCCATCACTTTGTTCCACCAAATACACGCCAATTACGTTATGACGACCCGACAGACAGAATATTGCACGACCCGACTGACATAATATTGCGAACCTTAATTTAAAGTGAAAATTACCGGTGGAACTTTGAAAACGTTATTAAATGATTAACACATTCTACTTGTATATATTTATATTAATCCTCTAAGTGTTCCACTCACTCACATGCCAATTATTTTAGCTGGACTCTGTTTTTAACCACTTACACATTTCCCGGTGAAACTAAGATTTTCCGCCGACCGATCTTTCCATGTTTTTGAATGAAGTGATCATACCGTTGACTTTTCTTCCACATGTAGTAGAAAGCTACCAACTCCTTCACTGACCTTGAGGGCACCTGTGAAATCAGTTTAAAAAAAAAAAAGACTTGGATAAGCAGAAGATATGCAATTTCTATGCACAGACTTCATGTGGAGATGTATGGTTTACATGGTGGGCTGAGACCAAAGTCATGAATATAATTAATACAAGAGGTTGAGGTATGGAAGACTAACCATTACATGGTCTGCTACGCCATTTAATTAAAAACAACAACAAAAAACAAACAAACAGTAACATTTAAGAACAAACAAACAAAAAACAACCAAAACCAATGACTAAAACTTGATGCTGTCATAGTTTTCAAGTAAAACCAAGTGACTCGATAGTTGACAGAAAAAGACGCACAAAAACTTAACTCAGCACCAGACTTGTTATATAGAGAACACAACCACAAATCATCTCGTCATTCTTACCTTACGATGGAGCAAGAAAAAATCTTTCCCAATGGACTTCAATCCTGAATGGTGAACAGAAAATATAAAACATTTCACAAGCATCTTCAGTCATCTTGTTCAACATTTGTAACAATTCTATATCTTCATCCTTAAAATACAACAAACAAACAAACTAGTGAATGAGCCAGGACCCTGCAAATCAAATTGCATGGTGAAAGCACGAGATCTCTTGTGAATGCAGAAGTCCATGAAGCCCGCATCGTCTGTGGCTAACAGTAGATGCATAAACTTGCAAAAAAGGCGGCCCATAATCATTTCTGGTCGACCCATAACCCGCCTTTTTTTCTTACTTTAACCCTTAAATAAATAAAAAATGCCCAGAGAGAAAATAACACTTCATTATAGAATCCGAAAGATTCTAACGGAGTCATAAAAAAAAAAATGGCTTTCTATTTACGAATTAAATGTCAATATGCCTCCAATGGCTTATTCCACATCTCTCAACATAACTGGCTATAAAGTCAACAAACTGAGAGTTTCAGTGTTGTGGGTGCAATGGGTAAGAGGTGGTCAAGTGCCTCACTAATGCAAGCACTCTGTCAGGTTCATCTCTGCCACTGCCCCTTCAATTAGCTAATAAAATTATAAGCAAGCAAGATAAAGGAATCCTATTGCTCCTCAAAACGGTAAAAATTCTGTTCCTAGACTTTCAATAGCTAAGTTTTAAAACAACAACAACAACAGCAACAACAATAAAAACTACAACAACCACATTAGAATGGTTCTATAACATAGGAACTAATTTTTAAGGCCCCCAAATTTTAATAAGCAGCACTTAATGCCATGGCAGGAAACCATTTCTATAGCTAGTTAAAAACAACAATGATTACCTGTCAAAAAGGGTTTTCCCTTTAAGAAGGTAAACCCCCAGGGTAACCCCCTAATGCATGGTCAACATCCATTAAACAATCCCAGGTTCTGCCCCTCCCACTCCCCTCTCGCCAAAGACGTCCGTTCGCATCCCCAAACTCCCCCTGTCCCTTACACTTTCTTCCGCTCTCAGCACCCACTTCTACTTCTTCAAATCATTCTAGAAGCAATGGTAAACAGAATGGGACAGTGCTTATGAATGATATTCACGACGTCCAACACAAACCAGCACACATACGGAGCAGGTATGTAGGTGATAGCATTCATCAGAGCATCGTGAATAAAGTTTGTAGTAGCAAAGCTCAACACACCGTCTCATGAGCAAGAATCAGCTCACAGTCAAACAAAAGATACATGTACATGTACAGGTTCCACCACGACGTGGAGGTTGGTACACAACTGAGGGCCGAATGCCCGAAGAGAGTGTAAATCTCGCTGAGCGAATGGAGTAGTGCAACTGACTTGTACCATGGAAATATATTCACCACGAACTGAGCGATCTGATTGGACCGTTTGAATTTACCACAGTACAATTACGGTTATTCATATGTTCAATGAATTACGTGTTCACTTTTCACACTGCCATAGTAGACACACATTGTAGTCAGTGTTGCCTCGAGTTCCTCAGGGCAGTTCAATTACTTACAATGCTGTAGCTCATTAATTAATTCTATTGAAATCAAATGTTTTGTTTAGATTATAGTGATTTGAAAATTAAAAGGTCTGCATGTACGACCATGTCTTGTGTATCATCTCAATTATAAACACACAGGTGACTATAATTGTTTTCCTTATACATAAAAATTTGTCTATAGGAATTCATGACCAACCAAGCCAATGATTGAGTGTTTCCCTCTAACTGGAGTTAGATGCTAGATAAAGGCAACCATGACAAAGAGTACCTCAGCTAGTATTTACTAATTCTATATAATATTTGGACTCACTAAAGGATGGCTTAAACTGGATAGGTCATTCATGAGTTGGAATATGAGGTCAGTGAAGGCATTCAGTTTCACTTTAGCTCATGCAACATACAGCTAGAACACTTGGGGAACCATTGCAATGAGTTAAGAGAACTGGCTCCAAGAGGCTGACTGTACTTGCCATACACTCGCTGGTTTACGACAGGACGAGATAGAGGTGTGTGATAAGGATTTGGTCAATCTTACCAAATCCTTTAAAAAGAAACACAGATCACAGAGCATAAGCAACTCCAAACGCTCAGGACAAACTTCCTAAATAAATGTATATTTCCTTCCTAAAACAAGAAGTCCAATGCCAGTTCATAGTTTTTCCTAATACTGAATCTTAATTTTTGGGATACCTTCTTTATTTTTTTCACCACAATACCCTTTTTTTGTGGGTCTGTTTCCAAGCTGTTTGTGTATGTCATGTTCACACTTTCCCTGAAATGTGGATGATGACTTAAAACAAACAAACTGCTCAGTGAAACTTGGCCAAGAGGGAGTGAGGGGCAACATAGGTTGTATGTGAATTCACAGAGGGCTAGTGTATTGACACACAATAAGTGCATTACCGCACACACAGCTGATAACAGTGGCTAGGATAGGCAAAGTGGGCCATTATGTACGTTTCAGGTGCAATTTCGGAACCCTCCTTGCAACACAGCCCCGGTTTGTTTCACAATCGCGATAAAACTACTTTGAAAGTGAGACGTCACCACTTGATGGATCAGTGCGTGCTACTATTTTAGAGAATGGATGGATTTTTTTCCTTCGGTGGTTGCAATCTTTGTTATTGGTCGACTGTTGACAGCCTCTTACACTGGCTCAAGCAACTTTCTATCCCAAACCCTAGGGTAAATCATACGGTGTGAAATATACAGCCTGAAAACTGTACATATAAACTTGCCCAACAGGTAACACTTTACCAGTCAAATAATAATACCTTCTCTTAGTCTTGCATCCAGATTAGCTCACAAATTCCACCCAATGAGAAATTTTAAACTTACCTTCTTCAAAAGCTTTACATTCCTCTTCCGTCCATGGTCTTGGGGCTAGGGCAACGGGAAACATGAAATGACACACACACACACACACACACTAAATGATTTAGCATTAAGCATACTTTAATACTTAACAAGTTCACTCATTCGCTTAAATTTGTGAGTACCTTATAAATAATTCCTTTCTAGTGTAAAAATAAAATTTCAAACTGAGTCAACTTTTTTTCCCCCCCCGAAAATACCCACAAAAAAATAATTTTTTGATTGGATTAACTTTCTCACACAGCCCGGCAGAATGTAAGTCATGCAGAAGAAAGTCAGCAAGTTGATTGAGAAGCTAACTAAATGAAGAAAAATTTAAGGCAAAAACAAACAAAAAACTATATACTCCAATGCGAACTTTGACCTAAAAGGCCCCTTATTATGCCGGACTATTACGTATCTGCTGATCCTTACCTTCCTGTTGACTCCTCTTGGCCAACATGACCTTTAGAGCCTTCTGGGAGTTATGGCTGCAGCTAGCCAGCACCTCCAGTCCCTGGGCAGAGAAATATACCATTCGATTATACCATGAGAGAAACAACAACAACAACAACAAAAAAAACAAAAAAACAAAAAAACAAAAAAACAAAAAAAACAAAAAAAAAAAAAAAAGGACAAGAAACTCAAATCTACATACAATACCACACTCGAATGAATGTCCTGGTCAGCCAGTCTCCAAATGAAATATTATTTTCAGTTCAATTTATGGTAAATAAAAAAATAAAAAAGTCACAGTAACCCATAACCAACACCAAAAAAAAAAAAAAAAGTAAAATAGTGACAATGTGCCCACTCCAATCAAGTGATGCAGTCATTATTTCACTGAGGATAAAATGAAGTCCCATACTATCTCAAATGTACCATACAATCACACACACACTTCCTCCTCTTCTACCAACCACAGGAGAGGGCTTGCAATAATTGGATGCTAATAATTCAATTCCACATACCCACGGCACGCAATTAAGGCCATGCGCGACCCACACTCAATACAAATCTTCCCCCAAAGATATTTATCTCTTGCAAAACAATTTCAAAATAGGTACCGTAACAACAATAAAAAGAATATGCAATATCTGATCCTATGAAATTGAAAGGACCTTGCTCTAAGCTACTGTATATAAATTTCTTGGTGCCAGCACCTCTCTTCACTTGAAAACCTAACTTGTCAACAAGCAAATCACGAACCAGCTCTTTGCTTATCAGCACAATCAAAGACTTGTACACGGTGGGCAAGTAAGCAACATTGCATCTTCCCCCAACTGTAAATATTACTTGGCAGCCTTGTATAGATGAAGTTGGCTCAAGAAAAAAAAAAACAAAAAAAAAAATTGGCCTTTGAAATATAGCTAACAATTATAATACTCACAAGCATTTTCATTGTACTAAATAATTTTTTCATCTCTAACAAAAAAAAAAAAAAAAAAAAAAAAAAACAACAACAAAAAATTAAGCAGATTACAGTAAATAATAGTGGAAACTTATAGGACTAACACCACAAAGATGTCTACTCCCTCCTTTAGTTTTACCACAATAACGAGCCGTACAGAAGTCCTTCATTCTGAGCACTCTAACCAAATCACCATCAACTACTCGATCCTTAGCTTGCTGTAGGCTTGTCACGGGAGGTCCACTAGCAGGTATCAACTGATATGACCCAGAATCCAAACCTGGCTTTATACTGGCATGAATCATACCAGAGGAGGGAAGAGGTATGAGATCACTCCCGGCAGGCCACAATGACAAGGTAGAGTGAGTGTATTGCATGCACTAGAGGTAAAGTGACTAAGCTTAGAAGACACCGCCACAAGCTATCATGGTGGGTGGATGAGTGACCACATCAATGGAGCAGGCTACTAAATATGGTGCGAGTAGTGAGGTCAGGTAGCAAGAGCCAGAGGAATGGAATGCTTAAAGATTGCTTCAGCCTGTCGGCCAATAATGAACACACACAAGTGCTCATAAGGAAATTAAGTAGAGTATAGCTTTGCTAACAGTAAATTTAACAGTCTTGCCTCATTAACTCTCACTGTGCATCCATGTGAGAATTGCAGAGCTATTCCTGTTCACCATTGATCTCGCTAAGAGTGGATCTTGAAGACTTGGGCAGATATTTTCTACAGCATCAAACAAAAGCACTCATGCTTTTAGTGTTATTAATGTGTTGGAATATATCGTTGTCACCAACTACCCGAAGACCATCTTAGAACTCATTACAGAAACTTAGCGCACAAACTGGGAAATAATGTCACACAAGCAAGAAATAAGTCATGAGCACCTTAACAGAAGGAGAGGAGAGGGAAAAAAAATTAAAAAAAAAAAATTAAAAAAATGGCAGTATAAAAAGAAAAAGGAGATTACTGTTTGCCTTAGAAGCAGCTAAATTCAACTGCACAGGCTATACAGTGTACTGTCAGAGTGCTGCTAGACACTATCCTGAGAGGTCATCTTAGTACTTTGGCACACACACAGCATTGATAGGAGCTAGACTTGATTATTCTATTATATCACTTGCAAAAATGATTAGCAAAAATTAATGTAGTATAGCTGTTTGTAAGTTGGGGCACTTGTCTTGCTGTAACGTGCTGCGGATTGAAATGAAAGAACAGTGAGCTATTCTGGAGGGTTCTCTTTGCGTGGCTACTTTTTTTTTTCTCTTCCAAATCTGAATAGAAGGAGCTAGAGGTCAAAGGGCATGCCAGGGATTCTCCTTTTTATACCCGGACCTCCAGAAGGAGTTCACAATGTGGTAAACGAGGCCACAGATTTCGCGTACGAAGGATAGCATTGAATTATTAACGTGACCTCTACATTTAAAATTGTAAAAGGTGGGCACATGCGCACACACATACATACCTGTGATATGATCATGGATAGCTCTATCGAATACTTAAAAAAATGAAGCACCTTTGGTGTGAACCCTCAGCGCTATTAAACACTACCTAGCTATTACAATATAATCTCCTTCCAAAAGAACAAGCAATCTGTTAGCTATTTTTAAGTCTTCATAAGAGAAGAAGCTAAACTAGCCAGAAACACTCACCCCCGGAAAAAAAAGAAAGCATAATGAAAGGTCCTAAATCTTCGTTCTGAATAAGTTCATACCTAAATCAGCGGTTAATTGTCAGTAATCTCCAAAATCAGAGCGTGACAGAGAGACAGACAGACAGAACGACTACTATTACCCTCTCGTGCATGCACGCTGAGGGTCAATTAGCAGAAATGTCTCAGTTAGCCAACAGGAAGTTGCTTGAAGTTACTTGCATGGGTAAAAATACTTAGCTCACTTTAACACACCAATCAAATTTACCAAATTATAACAAAACACAAACCACATGTCAATCTTCTTTCTCTTACTTTCACAAACCCTAGCTTGACAAATACAGAGTAAGCATTTTTAGCCAACGGCTCTAAAAATTGCAAAATTAGAACCTGCAGTAAGTGAATTTTCTAAATCATGGGAGAGTGTTAACATACCCAAGAAATGTACACACAAACACAAAATACCAACTAATAACAACAACACAGAGGATGTCCAGTACTTCTCCTAAGAGTTTGATATCCTGCATTTGTGGTTATTAACCAATGAATCCATTATACAGACGTCGTGAATATAATTATAATTCCGCCCAATGTTAATCTCGGTGACAATAAGCATCCAAGTGAGACCACCCCATCCCATCTCAGTCATTACCCAAGTCACTCTGTGCTGATCAAGCTCTACCGATGGTGCAAGAGAAAAAACAAACAAACTAGAAGCTAGCTAGCACGTTGTCCAGCCCACTCAGTCCCCACTCTTCACATGACAATATTTACGCTATCCTATTAAAGCTATTCATCTTTCTCTCCAGCAGAGTCCTAATAAGGCAGCCATAGTACTCACTAACAGACTGGGCTCCAATTAAAATTCCAGGATTTCCCCCTGGATCAAGAGTTGGGCTTCCCCTAACAATACTTCAGTATAGTGTGGTTTCTCCCCTATAGTGTGGTCTCCCCCCCCCCCCCCCCCCCCCCC